>OBKR01000089.1_pt1 | contig 111050 bp, 78 predicted proteins | sample 1518991 | NCBI WGS metagenome assembly OBKR01 (sample SAMEA2452117, study PRJEB22498) | human gut metagenome | biome: human feces; feature: human gut; material: feces | place: Australia | collected 2012
ATGCGCTCGCATGCCAGCTCTACCGCCAGCGCGTCCAGCGCCCGGCGCACCTCCTCCTCCGAGCGGACGTCGAAGGTGAGGGTCGTGCAGCGGCCGCCGGCCGATTCGATGTCGTGCTGCAGGGCGGCGAGCCGCTCCGCGCGGCGCCCCGTAGCGATGATGTCGTAACCTTCGCGGGCGAGCCGCAGTGCGGTGGCGCGCCCGATTCCCGAGGTCGCACCCGTGATCAATGCCTTTCTGTTCATGGCGAAAACTGCCTCTCGGCGATTAAAAAAACGTTATTTCGGGCAAAAATACGAAATTATGTGTTACTTTGCATAAATTTTCGGATAAAAACAGCTGCCGTGAATCTCTCGTTTTTCATCGCCCGCCGCATGGCCCGACCCTCGCCGGAGAACAAGCCCGGCGTGATGGAGCGTATTGCCGTGATCTCCGTGGCGTTGGGGGTTGCGGTGATGATCCTTGCGCTGGCCGTCATCATGGGGTTCAAGCGCGAGGTGGCGCACAAGATGGCGGGATTTGCGGCCCATGTCTCGGTGACCGACATCCGGGGTGTCCAGTCGCTCGATGCCCGGCCCGTGGTGCGGAGCCGGCACCTCGAGGAGCTGATCCGCTCGATGCCGGGCTTCGTCTCGATGGCGCCCTATGCGCTGCGCGGAGGCATCGTCCGCACCGAGGATGCCGTCGAGGGGGTGGTGCTCAAGGGGGTCGATGCGACCTACGACTGGCGCTTTTTCGACGAGTGGCTCGTTGCCGGGGAGCTTCCCCGTGTGTGCGACTCGATCCGTACGAAGGATATCCTGCTGTCGCAGACCCTCGCCTCGAAGCTGCGCCTCGGTCCCGGGGACAAGGTGGAGATGCTCTTCGTCGAGCCCGGCGAGCTGCCGCGTCGCGACCGCTTCAAGGTATCCGGTCTCTACGCCTCGGGAATGGACGACATGGACGAGCGGATGATCCTCACGGACCTGCGCAACGTGCAGCGGCTGGCCGAGTGGTCCGGCGACGAGGTCTCGGGTTATGAAATACTCCTGGAGCGGGCCTCCGATGCCGACGCATGCGCCGCACGGCTCGGCCATGCGCTCCTGTACGACGACGACCCCGCGACGGCGAACCTTGCCGTGACGAGCGTTGCGGAGCGCTATCCCAACATTTTCGACTGGCTGCGGGCCCACGACGTCAATGCCGCGGTGATCATCGTCATCATGCTCGTCGTGGCCTTCTTCAACATGGCCTCGGCCCTGCTGATCCTCGTGCTCGAGCGGACGCGCATGATCGGCCTGCTGAAGGCTCTCGGCATGCCCAACAGCCAGCTGCGGGCGATCTTCCTCTGGCGGGCGACCTTCGTGACGCTGCGCGGCCTGGCCTGGGGCAACGCCGTCGGGCTGGGGGCCTGCCTCGTGCAGCAGGCGACGCATCTGGTCAAGCTCGATGCCGAGGGCTACCTGCTCTCGGAGGTCCCCGTGGCGCTCGACTGGGCGTGGTGGCTGCCGCTCAACCTGGGTTTCGTGGTGGCGATCGTCGCGCTGCTGCTCATTCCGACCTTTGTGATCTCGACGGTGCGACCCGACGAGACGATCCGATATGAATAACGCAAGATGAAACCGTACAATACCGATCAGACCAAGAAAGAGGAGGTGCGCGAGATGTTCGACCGCATCGCTCCCCGTTACGATTTGCTCAACCATACGCTGTCGATGAACATCGACCGCATCTGGCGCCGGCACGTGGTGCGCGAAGTGCGCCGTTCGGCGCCGCGGAGGATACTCGACGTGGCGACGGGCACGGGCGATCTGGCCATCGAGATGGCCCGCCGGATCGACGGCGTGCAGGTGCTGGCCGTCGATCTCTCGGAGCAGATGCTCTCCGTGGCGCGGCGCAAGGTCGAGGCGCGCGGACTCGACGGACGTATCGTCCTCGACCGAGGCGACGCCGAGCACCTGACGGCCGGCGACGCCTCGTTCGATGTGGCGACGGTGGCCTTCGGGGTCCGGAACTTCGGGGACCTCGAGGCCGGGCTGCGCGAACTGTTCCGGGTTGTCCGTCCCGGAGGCCGGGTGGTGATCCTTGAGTTCTCGACGCCCCGCAACCGGATCTTCCGCACCCTCTACGAGTTCTACTCCTACCGCATTCTGCCCCGCATCGGGGGCATGGTGTCGCACGACCGACAGGCCTACGCCTACCTCCCGGCTTCGGTCGGCGAGTTCCCGGCTCCGGATCGGTTCCTGGCGATGATGGAGGCGGCGGGATTCCGGCGCTGCAGGGCCCGGAGCCAGAGCTTCGGCATTGCACAGATCTACATCGGCGAGCGATGAACGGGGCTCTGCGACGCATCGTGTGGCGCTGCCTGGCGGCTGCAATCCTGCTGACGGCTGCGGTCTCCTGCCGGCAGGCGGTCGAGCAGGCCCGGCACGAAATCGGCATCGAGACGGTCGAGCGCATCGAGCGCCGGGGATTGGCGGGTGCGGTGGCGGTGCTGCGGGTGCGCAACGATTCGGAGCGCACGCTGGTGCTGCGACATGCCCGGATCGGGGTCAGTTATGGCGGTGCGCCGGTGTGCGAGCTGGAGCTGCGCGATCCGGTGCGGGTGCCTCGGCGGACGACCGGGAGTGTCACGACGTTGTGGCGGGTGCGGGCAGATGACCCGATGGCACTCTATGTACTCGAACGTCGGATCCGCGAGGGAGACCTGGAGCGGATCGGCATCCGCTACGACCTCCGTGGCCGCGGCGGTGCGGTTTCGGTAAATATTTCAGGGAAAATGACATCGTTGTCGGATTTTTTGAATACCTTTGGCCTGTCGGCCGACGACCTTAAAAACTATCTGTAATGATACGCAGGATCTCGATATGCATCTGTTTGCTGTGCTGCGCGGCGGCTCTTCCCGCGGCGGCACAGTCGTTGGGCGCTTTCAAGCGGCAGCTGGCCGAGCCGGCCGCCTCGTCCTCGCTGTTTGGGCGGGCCCGGGTGATTGCCAGCGAATATGGCGAAACGGCCGGCAAGGTGGCCGATGCCGCACGCGCGGAGCAGCGGCAGCGGTTTGCGGGCTACCGCGTCTGCATCTTCTCGGACAACGGTCCCGAGGCGCGCGAAGGGGCCTTCGAGGCCAAGAAACTCTTCGAGGAGACCTTTCCCGACGTCAAGGTATACATGGGTTACGAGAATCCCTATTTCAAGGTCTCGGTCGGCAACTGCCTGACGGCCGAGGAGGCGATCATCCTCAAGGGCCGCGTGTCGGCCACCTTCCCGAAAGCCTTCCTCAAGAACGAGGAGATCGCCGTTTCCGATCTGGTGGAGTAATATCCGACAGATTGTCGGTTCAGACTATGAACTTTGGAGATACCCGATTCTTGTGATTGACGGATGTCGTGAATTGTCGTAATTTTGCCGGCGATGCGGAATAGAGCGAAACGGATATATGCTGCGCTGCTGCTGATACTCTTTGCCGGGTATTGAGGCTCCGTCACGCTCTTCCCGCATGCCCACCATGTCGATGGCTTCGTCATCGTCCACTCGCACCCCTTCTCCGGTGCCGCCAACGGTTCCGCACCCCTGAACCATACGCCCCAGCAGTTCCAGCTCATCGCCCATCTTTCGCTACTGGTGATGGTCGCTGCCGTGGCCCTCTCGTTCGCGGCGCGGCTGCTTGGCGTGCGCTACGTGTTCCGTATGATGCGTCCGGTCGGATGTCTCCGGCCGGCCATCCGCACCTGCTCGCTGCGGGCGCCTCCCGTGTGCTGAATCGACCCTGCGTCCGCAAGGACTGCACATCCCTCCGCCGACCCGGTCCGCGGAAGGGCGACGTTTCAGTCATTCAGTAACACGAACCCAATCCGATGAAAAAACTTTTTCGCGGAGTGCTTTGTGCGCTCCTCCTTGCCGCAATGTTTCCCGTTGCGGCACACGACGGCCATGCCGTTGAATCGTCCGACGAGACCACCTCGGGAAAACATTCCGACGCCAACATCACGGGCCATGTCGTCGATGCCCGCACCGGCGAGCACGTCGCCTATGCCACACTGGCCCTGAAGGGTACCACGATCGGCGCCGCCACCGACGCCACGGGACATTTCTTCCTGAAGAACCTCCCCACGGGCCGCTTCACCCTCGTCGCTTCGGCCGTCGGCTACGCCCCGGCCGAGCGGGAGGTCGAGCTCCGTGCCGACCGCACGATCGAGGTCAATTTCGAACTCCACGAGGCGGCTCTTGCCGTCGATGAGGTGGTTGTATCGGCCAGCCGTACCGAGACCAACAAGCGCTTCTCGCCGACAATTGTCTCGGTCGCCTCGCAGAAGCTCTTCGAGAATACGGCCTCGTGCAACCTCGCCGAGTCGATGAACTTCCAGTCCGGACTGCGTGTCGAGAACAACTGCGGCAACTGCGGAACGACCCAGCTGCGCATCAACGGCCTCGACGGACAGTACTCGCAGGTGCTGCTCGACAGCCGGCCGATCTTCAGTTCGCTGGCCGGCATGTACGGGCTCGAACTCTTCCCCGCGTCGATGATCGAGCGCGTGGAGGTGATCCGCGGCGGCGGTTCGGCCCTCTTCGGGTCGAGCGCCATCGGCGGCGTGGTGAACATCATCACCCGCGAGCCGCTGCGCAACTCCGTGGCGCTGGGCAACACCACGAATATCCTCGAGGGGGGCTCGGCCGACTTCAACACCTCGCTCAACGGTTCGTTCGTCTCGGACGACTACCGCACGGGTATCTATCTTTTCGGCATGGTGCGCTCGCGCGACTCCTACGACCGCAACGACGACGGTTTCTCGGACATCCCGAAGCTCAACTCCGAGACCGCCGGGTTCCGGGCCTACTACAAGACCTCGGCCTACACGCGGCTGACAGCCGAGTACCACCACATCCACGAGTTCCGGCGCGGCGGAAATGCCTTCAACCAGCCGCCCCACATGGCCGACATCGCCGAGCAGCTGGACCACAAGATCGACGGCGGCGGCCTGAAGTTCGACTGGTTCGCACCCGACGACCGCCACCGCTTGGGCATCTACCTGTCGGCGCAGCACATCGACCGAGACAGCTACTTCGGGACCGAGCAGAACCCGACGGCCTACGGCGGGACCAACGACATGACGGTTGTGGCCGGGGCGCAGTATACCTATGCCTTCGAGCGGCTGCTCTTCCTCCCGTCGGACCTCACGGCCGGCATCGAGTACAACTACAACACGCTGCACGACGAATACCTCGGGTTCGGCCGCGACCTGCGCCAGACGACCCACACCACGGGATTCTTCTTCCAGAACGAGTGGAAGAGCGAGAAGGTCAATTTCCTGATCGGCGGACGCCTGGACAAGCACAACCTGATGCGCCGCGTGGTCTTCTCGCCGCGCGCCAACGTGCGCTACAGTCCGATCCCGCAGGTCGGGCTCCGGCTAAGCTACTCGAGCGGCTTCCGGGCCCCGCAGGCCTATAACGAGGATCTGCACATCGACGCGCTCGACAACAAGATGGTCCTCATCCGGCTCTCGCCCGACCTGCGGCCCGAGTACTCCCACAGCCTGAGCGCCTCGGTCGATCTCTACCGCACCTTCGGCCGCGTGCAGACCAACCTGCTCATCGAGGGATTCTACACGATGCTCGACGACGTCTTCACGCTCGAGAAGGTCGGCGAGGACAGCCAGGGCAACGTCATCAAGGAGCGGCGCAACGCCTCGGGGGCCACCGTTGCCGGCATCGGTGCGGAGTTCAAGGCCGGCATTCCCGGACGTTTCGAACTGCAGGCCGGCTACACCTTCCAGCGCAGCCGCTACGACGAGCCCTTCCGCTGGTCGGACGACGTGGCGCCGCAGCGCCGCATGTTTCGCTCGCCCGACCACTACGGCTACCTGACGGCCGACTGGTACCCGTTGCGCGACCTGACCGCCACGCTGTTCGGTACCTTCACGGGCCGCATGCTCGTACAGCACAATGCCGGGGTCATCGAGCGCGATGCCGAGACGCTGACTCCCGCCTTTTGGGACATGGGCTTCCGTCTGGCCTATTCGTTCCGACTTACGGCCCAGCTGCGCCTCGAACTGAATGCCGGTGTGAAGAATCTTTTCGACAGCTTCCAGCGCGACCTCGATTACGGTCAGGCGAAGGACTCGGCCTACATCTACGGACCTTCGCTGCCGAGGACCTATTTCGTGGGTGTAAAATTCGCGCTTTGAGTATCCCTCCGGAGAGCCGGTGGACCGCTCCCTTTCGGAGCCGGTCTACCGGCTCATGCGGTATTCTGAAGGGGTCTGCCCCGTGTGGGTCTTGAAATATTTGCCGAAGAACGACTGGTTGGGGAAGTTCAGCGAATAGGAGATCTCCTGTATGCTCATCGTCGAGTATTTGAGCAGGTTTTTCGCTTCGAGGATCACGTAGTCATCGATCCACTCGGAGGCCGTGCGCCCGGTCGTCTGCCGGATGAGCGTCGAGAGATACTTCGGAGTCAGGTTGAGTCGCGAAGCGTAGAACCCCACCGAACGTTCTTGCGTGTAGTGCTGTGTCAGCACGTTCATGAAGCGTTGGAAATACTCCTCCTGCCGGTTGCGCGGGGAGTGGACGTCCTGCTCCGTGTGGGGACATTCCGAGTAGCGGTCGATAATCCGGCTTACCTTGTAGATGAGCATGCGGATCGCCGAGCGCAGGATCTCGATCGAATAGGCATCGTCCCGGTAGAGGTCGCGTTCGTGGGAAATTTCGTCGAACGAGCGCATGATCTCCTGCCACTGTTCGTCATCGAGTTGGAGCAGCGGCTGGCGTTCCAGCCGCAGGAACAGACGAGACAGGAGCTTCAGATCGACGTTGATCCGTCGGATGAACTCCTCCTCGCAGATGACCGCATAGAGTTCGACACCCTCGATCGGATCGACCTGAAGGATCGATCCCGGAAAGTGGATGTAGAGCGTGTGTTCGCTCAGTTGCCGGTGCGTGAGGTTCGAGGTGAGAGTGATCGAACCTTTCGAACAGAATACGAGGGCGAGGGCATTGATGCGGATCGGGTAGCGGAACAGATCGCTGCGGATGTCGCAGTGTGAGTCCACGCGCGATGCGATCAGGCAACCGTCGTAGTACAGGTCTCCGGGGCGCAGCTCGTGGTATTCGAGCAATCTGGATAATGAAAAGCTTTGAATCTCCTTTTCGTTCATTTTTTTGCTTGTTTGCCCCAAATATAGCCAATGTTGCGCACTCTGTTTCTTCCATAGGTTCAAATTCGAACCTTTTGACGAATCACTCCGACGTCGAGGGCTGTTCCGGTCGGACGCAAAGCGGCAATTTTGCATCCGAAAACACGATGAAGATGAAAAGAGTGACCTTTTTGACAGTGCTGCTTTTTGCGACAGCCTGTTCCTCGCGGCAGCCGCTGCGGACGGTCGAACCCCTGCGCGTGGGGACGATCGTGGCGGAACCTTCCGATGATGCGGTGTCCGCCGTCTATGTCGGGACCGTGGCGGCCCGACGCTCCGTAGCTTTGAGTTTCCCGCTCGGCGGGACCCTTGCCGCCGTTCATACGGACGAGGGACGCCGGGTTCGCAAGGGCGATCTGCTGGCCGAACTCGATCCCGCGTCGGCCCGCCAGACCTACGAGGCGGCCCGGGCTGCACTCGAGCAGGCGCAGGATGCCTATGCCCGCATGGAGCAGCTCCATGACGCGCAGAGCCTTCCCGAGATCAAGTGGATCGAGATCCGCACCCGCCTGCGGCAGGCCGAGTCGGCCTGCGAACTGGCACGTAAGAATCTTGATGATTGCCGGCTGTTGGCTCCGTTCGACGGGGTCGTCGGCAAGCGGCCCGGGGAGGTCGGTGAGACCGTGCTGCCCGGTGCGGCCGTGCTGACGCTGCTCGATGCCGCGAACCCGGAGGTGCGCTTTGCCGTTCCCGAGCAGGAGATCGCCCGCATCGGCTCCGGTAGCCGGATCCGTTTCAGCGTGGCGGCACTCGGCGACCGGACCTTCGAGGCCGGGGCTCCCGAGAAGGGGATCGAGGCCGATCCCGTGGCGCATACCTACGACGTGCGTGCTGCGGTCTGCAATCCCGACGGGGAACTGCTCCCCGGCATGGTCTGCCGGGTTACGGTGACCGCTGCGAAGGCGGCGTCGGAGATCGTGCTCCCGGTGAGTGCCGTGCGGCAGAGCGGCGACGGACAACGGTTCGTCTGGAAGGTTGTCGGCGATTCGGTGGTCCGTACGCCGGTGACGGTCGGTCGCTTCGTTGCGAGCGGCGTGACGGTCGCGAGCGGGGTTGCGGACGGCGACCGGATCGTGACCGAAGGTGTGCAGAAGATCGGTGCGGGCAGTAAAGTCGTCTGGCAATGAGAAGTTCGAACAACATCATCGCATGGGCGATGCGGAACTTCCGTATCACCTTCCTGATCGTCGGGTGCCTGTTCCTGTTCGGAGTCTTCGGACTGATCCATATTCCCAAGCAGGAGTTTCCCGAGTTCACGATCCGTCAGGGTGTCGTCGTGGGGGTCTATCCCGGGGCGACGAGTGAGGAGGTCGAGGAGCAGCTGGCCCGTCCCCTCGAGCAGTTCCTGATGACCTACGAGGAGGTCAAGCGGGCCAAGACCACTTCGACCTCGATGAACGGCATGTGCTACGTCCTGGTCGAACTGGAGGACCACGTCAGCAACAAGGACGAGGTATGGTCGAAGATCAAACACGGCCTGGCCTCGTTCAAGGCGCAGCTCCCGTCGGGGGTCGTGGCCCTGGTGGCCAATGACGACTTCGGCGACACCTCGGCCCTGCTCATCACGCTCGAATCCGACGAGCGCAGCTACCGCGAGCTTAAGGAGTACCTGGACGACCTGAGCGACCGGCTCCGGCGCATCGAGTCCGTGTCGAACATCCGCCCCTACGGCGTGCAGTCCGAGCAGATCTCGATCCATGTCGATCCCGAGCGCCTCGCGGCCTACGGAATCGGCGAGCATACGCTGGTTGCGGCCCTGGCTGCACAGGGGCTGACGCCCACGGGCGGCACGATAGACAACACCTCCACGGTGACTCCCATCCACGTCGCACCAACGTTCGCCAGCGAGCGAGAGATCGCCGACCAGATCATCTGGAGCGATCCGGCGGGGAACGTGCTGCGTGTCGGCGACGTGGCCCGCGTGGTGCGCGAATACGACGATTCGCAGAGTTACATCCGCAACAACGGCCACCGTTGTGTCATGCTCTCGATGGAGATGCGCCCGGGATTCAACATCGTCGAATACGGCCGCGAGGTCGATGAGGTGCTGGCCCGTTTCTCCGACGAGGTACTCCCCGACGACGTGCAGGTGCAGCGCATTGCCGACCAGGCGAAGGTCGTCGGCGACTCCGTGACGTCGTTTCTGCGCGACCTCTTCGTGGCCATGGCGATCATCATCGCCGTCATGATGGTCCTCTTTCCGTGGCGCTCGGCCGTGGTTGCCGCGATCACCATCCCGATCTCGACGTTCATCTCCATCGGGCTGATGTATGCCTGCGGCATTCCGCTCAATACGGTGACGCTTGCGGCGCTGATCGTCGTTCTCGGCATGATCGTCGATAACTCGATCGTGGTGATCGACGGTTACCTCGATTACCTCGGGCGCGGCCATTCGCGGTGGTATGCCGCCATCGAAAGCGCCCGCGAGTTCTTTCCCTCGCTGCTGCTGGCCACGGTCTGCATCTGCATGATCTTCTTCCCGCTGCTCTTCACGCTGACAGGCATGATCGGCGACTTCATCACCTTCTTCCCGTGGACGATCACCATCAACCTCATGGTGTCGCTGCTGCTGGCCGTGCTGGTCATCCCGTTCCTCGAGGTGCTGATCATCCGCAAGGCTCCCGAACACCGTGCCGACCGGCGGTCGCTCACCGACCGGGTGCAGAACGCTTACAACCGGGTGCTGGCCTGGACCTTCCGGCACGGATGGCTCACCATTTCGCTCGGTCTCCTGTCGGTGGTCGTGTCGCTGCTGCTTGTCCCCGGACTCGACCTGCGGATGATGCCCTTTGCCGACCGCGACCAGTTTGCCGTGGAGATCTACCTGCGCCCTGACGCTCCGCTCGGCCGTACCGGGGCCGTGGCCGATTCGGTCTATTCGCTGCTGCATGCCGACAGCCGGGTGCGCTCCGTCACCTCGTTCGTGGGGTGCTCCTCGCCCCGGTTCCAGATGAGCTATGCTCCCCAGATGGGAGGTCCGAACTACGCGCAGTTCATCGTCAATACGACCTCGATCGAGGATACGGAGGCGATTCTCGACGACTATGCTGATTCGTGGGCCGACCGCTTCCCCGACGCCTACGTGAAGTTCAAGCAGCTCGACTACCAGAATGTCCCGTCGCTCGAGTTCCGTTTCTACGGCGAGGAGATCGACTCGATGCGTGCGGCCGCCGACCAACTGATGGCGCGCATGCGGCAGATGCCCGAACTGCAGTGGGTGCACTCCGATTATGAGGATCCGCGCGCCATCGTCGAGGTGGAGCTTGATCCGGTTGCCGCCTCGCAGCTGGGAATCACGCGGACGACGACGGCCGCCTGCCTGGCGCTCGCTGCCGGCGATGTTCAGGTGGGCAGCCTCTGGGAGGGCGACTACCGCCTGCCCGTGGTGCTCCGCTACGATGAACGCAACGGCCAGCGGCAGCTCGATGACGTGCAGGACACGCAGATCGCCTCGCCCGTGCCTTCGGTGAGTGTTCCCCTGCGCCAGATCGCCCGCGTCACGCCGGCCTGGAGCGAGAGCCGGATCGTCCACCGCAACGGCGTGCGCTGCCTGTCGGTGTCGGCCGACCTCAAGCGCGGGACCAATGCCCTGCAGATGCTTTCGCGCATCGACGACATCCTCCGCAACGAGGTGGTGCTCCCCGAAGGGGTGACGTCCGAGATCGGCGGCGAGTACGAATTCGACATGGAGACCCTGCCTCCGATCTTCAGCGGGCTCGGTATCTCGCTGGTCATCATCTTCTTCTTCGTGCTCATCAACTTCCGCAAGTTCGGCATATCGATCGTCGTGATGCTCTCGATGAGCCTGTGCCTGTTCGGTGCGATGGTGGGACTGTGGCTTTCGGACTTCACGATCGGCCTGACCTCCGTGCTGGGCTTCATCACCCTGCTGGGTATGATCGTCCGCAACGTGATCCTGATGTACCAGCACGCCGAGGAGAAGCGCAAGTACTGCCTCTGGTCGGCGCGCCTGGCCGCCTACGACGCAGGCAAGCGGCGCATGGTCCCGATCTTCCTGACGACGGCCACGACGGCCGTGGGCGTCGTGCCGATGATCCTCGGCGGAAGCACCTTCTGGGCTCCGGTCGGCGTCACGATTTTTGCCGGCGGTATCGGGTCGCTTGTGCTCGTGGTCACGATCCTGCCGGTTCTCTACTCCAAAATCTACAAGTGATGAAGACGCAAAAACAGATTGCATGCCTGTGGCTCTGCGGCGCTCTGCTGGGTATCCTTCCCGCGACCGCCCAGACCCTCAGCCTCGATGAATGCCGTGCCGCGGCCATTGAGCATAACCGCACGCTCGCCTCGTCGCGGCTCGAACTCGAACAGGCCCTCCAGACCCGCCGGGAGGCCTTCACCTCCTATTTCCCGCAGATCGCAGCCTCCGGGGGCGTGTTCCAGGCCCAGCACGGACTCGTGCAGGCCGATTTCGCCCTCTCGCTGCCCCAGATGGGGGCGATCAGCATGCCGCTGTCGCTTGTCAAGCGCGGCGTCATGGGCAGCGTGACGGCCGTGCAGCCCCTGTTCGCGGGATTGAAGATCGTCAATGGCAACAAGCTGGCCCGGCTGGGCGAGGAGGTCGGGCGCCTTCAGTTGCGCAAGACCGAGGCCGAGGTCCGCGAGCAGACCGACGCCTACTTCTGGCAGATCGTCTCGATCCGTGAGAATCTGGCGACGCTTGATGCCGTCGATCGGCAGCTCGGGGAGATCCGCCGCCAGGTGGAACTCTCGGTGCGGGCCGGTATCGTGACCTCGAACGACCTGCTGCGTGTCGAATTGCGGCAACAGGAGGTGGCCTCAAAGCGGCTGACGGCCGAAAACGGGCTCAAGGTGGTGCGGATGCTTTTGGCTCAGCATGTCGGGGCCGACTGGAAGACGTTCGACATCGAGGCCGTCGAATACGGTGAGCCGGGTGATCCGGCGCCGTATTACGTCCCGGTGGAGGAGGCGCTCGACAACCGGGCCGAGTATCTGCTTGCCGAGAAGAACGTCGAGGCGCAGCGCTACCGGACCCGCATGGAGCGCGGCAAGCGGCTCCCGACCGTCGGGATCGGTGCCGGGTATCTCTACTACAATCTGATGGACAAGGATGTGGACGACGGGATGGTCTTCGCCCAGGTGTCGGTTCCCATCTCCGACTGGTGGGGCGGCGCCCATGCCCTGAAGCGGGCGCGCCTCGAGGAGCAGCGGGCCGAGAACGACCGCCTGCAGGCCCGCGAGATGCTGGCCGTGGAGATCGAGCGTGCCTGGTGCGAGGTGCAGGAGGCCTATGCTCAGATTGCGCTGGCCCGACGCTCGGTGGCCTCATCCACCGAGAACCTGCGGCAGAACCGGGATTTCTATGCGGCGGGGACCTCCTCGCTGACCGAGTTGCTCGATGCCGAGACGCTCTATGCGCGCAGCCGCGACGAGATGACGTCGGCCTGCGCCGCCTACCGCACCTCGCTGGCCCGCTACATGCGGGTCACGGGGCGCTGACCCGTCGCTACTGGAGCAGCGAATGGGCGGCCAGGAAATCGAAGAAGGCCTGGCGGTATCCCTCCGAAATCGGGATGTACTCCTTGCCGAAGACGATGCGGTTGCGTTCGATCGTGCGGATCTTCGACGGCTGGACGATGTACGAGCGGTGGACGCGGATGAAGCGGTCGGCGGGGAGTTGCTCCTCGAGTGTCTTGAGGCTGGTGAGCGAAAGGACGGGGTGCGGCTCCTCGTCGGTGTGGATCTTCACGTAGTCCTTGAGCCCCTCGATGTAGAGGATCCGGTCGAAGTCGATCTGCCGCAGGCGGTACTCGGTCCGGACGAAGATGCTCCTCGGCGCGGCTGCGGGTGCCGGCTGCGGTGCCGTTGCGGCCGCCTGGGCCCGATCCTGCATCTCGAACCATGCGAGAGCCTTTTGGGAGGCGGCCAGGAAATCGGCGTAGCTGATCGGCTTGAGCAGGTAGTCCAGGGCATTGACCCGGAACCCCTCGACGGCATAGCGGTCGAAGGCCGTCGTGAAGATCACGCGGGTAGCCGGCGGCAGCATCCGCGTGAGGTCCATGCCGTTCAGTTCGGGCATCTGGATGTCGCAGTAGAGCAGCTCCACCGGATTTTCGTGCAGCGCTTCGAAGGCTGCCGTCCCGCTTCCGAACGAGCCTTCGAGCTGCAGAAACGGCGTCCGCCGGACGTAGGACTCCATCAGTTCCACGGCCAGCGGTTCGTCGTCGATGACGGCACAGCGCAACTTTCTGTTCATTTTTCCTTAAGTTTGATGCACAGCAGGGCCTGATAGTCGGCCTCGCCCGAGAGTCCGTATTCGAAGGTATGGCGTTCCGGATAGATCATCCGGAGCCGTTTGGCCAGGTTCTGAAGTCCGATTCCCGAGCCGCTGCGGTCCGATTCGGCCTTCGGGAAGTAGCTGTTCTTGATCTTGCAGACCAGCTGGTCGCCGATCTCGTGGATGTCGATGGTGATGTACGACGGCTTTTCGTTGCTCACGCCGTGTTTAAAGGAGTTTTCCACGAGCGAGATGAACAGCAGCGGCGCCACGGGTGTCTGCGACGGCTCGTCGGGCAGCGAGACAAAGAGCCGGACGTGGCGCGGCAGGCGGATGCGCATCAGTTCGATGTAGTCGCGCAGGAAGTCGATCTCGGCGCTCAGGGGCACGGCCGGGTGGCTGCTGTCGTAGAGCACGTAACGAAGCATCCGGCTCAGGTCGTGGACCGCCTGCTGGGCTCGCGAGGTGTCGATCTGTATGAGTGAGTAGATGTTGTTGAGCGTATTGAACAGAAAATGCGGGTTCAACTGGCTCTTGAGATTCTGCAGTTCGGCCTCGGTATGGCTGTGTTCAAGTCGCTGCCTGGCCGTTTCGGCTTTGTACCAGCTTCCCGTCATCCGGATGGCCACGCTTACGGCTACGACAAGCAGGTAGAGGATGGCGTTTCCGGCGAAGAAGCGTACGGCATGCTGCCACGGGAGTTCCGGCCTGTGCATATCGATCAGGTCGGGCGGGGGCAGGATGTAACGGAAGAACAGGTGCAGCAGGGCGATCACGGCGGCGACCAGCAAGAGGTTGCAGCCCAGGAACCGGCCCGGATGGCGCGTGAAGAGATGCCGTTCGATGAGCCGGAAATAGTTCGTGTAGAAGACCACCATGAACGAGAGGGTCACCAGCAGGAAGCGCACGTACTCCGGGCCCTGCATCAGCGGGCGGTTGGGTGCCGTGACGAAGAGCGGGATGCCCAGGATCACGGCCCATGCCGTGATGTGGACCAGATACCCCGTATATTTCGATTGCAGGATGTTCATCTTACCGCAAAGTTACGGAATTGTTGCGACTATTCATAACGGATCGCCTCGATCGGATCGAGCATGGCGGCCTTCTGTGCGGGATACCATCCGAAGAAGACACCCGTGAGGGTGCAGACCGCGAACGAGAGGAAGACGCTCCACGGCTGGATGTAGATCGGGAAGGCGGCGACGTGATTGACGACGAGGGCCGCGCCGATACCCAGCAGCACGCCGATCAGTCCGCCCGTTACGCTGATGAGGATCGACTCGATGAGGAACTGTGCCAGAATGTCGCGCCCCTTGGCGCCGATCGACATGCGCAGTCCGATCTCGCGGGTGCGCTCGGTGACCGACACGTACATGATGTTCATGATGCCGATGCCGCCCACGAGCAGCGAGATGCCCGCCACGGCGGCCAGCAGCACCGTCATCATGTCGGTCGTCGAGGTCATCATCGACGAGAGCTCCTGCTGCGAGCGGATCGAGAAGTCGTCCTCGTCGCTCTCCTTCAGGCGGTGGTTCGTGCGCAGGATCTCCGTGATCTCGTCGATCGCCCGGTCGGTATAGCCTTCGGTCAGCGCCGAACAGACGATCTCCTGCAGGTGGGTGATGGCCAGAATACGCTTCTGCACCGTGGTGTAGGGGGCGATGATCAGGTCGTCCTGGTCCATGCCCATGCTGTTGTAGCCCTTGCTTTCGAGCAGCCCCACGATGCGGAAGGGAATCGTGCCGAAGCGGATCACCTTCCCGACGGGAGAGTTCCCGTCGGTGAAGAGCTCGTCGGCAACCGTTTGGCCGATGAGACAGACCTTCGCGGCGGTGCGTATGTCCTGTTCGGAGAAGGTGTCTCCTTCGGCCACCTTGTAGCGCCGGATCTCCAGATAGTCGGTGTTCACGCCATAGATCGTCGTCGGGGTGTTGTTGGCCCCGTAGATGGCTTGTCCCGAACTGTTCACCATCGGCGAAACGTGGTTCACGTAGCGCGTCTCGTTGCTGATGTCCTCCAGATCCTGCAGCTTGAGCGACTCCATGTCGTCGGCGTCGAGGCGGACGCCGCCCTGCATGTCGCCGCCCGGGCGGATCATGATCATGTTCGATCCCATCTCGCTGATTTCGGCCTGGATGCTCCGTTTCGAACCCTGTCCGATGGCGAGCATCGTGATGACCGACGCCACGCCGATGATGATGCCGAGCATCGTCAGGAATCCGCGCAGCTTGTTGTTGCTCAGTGCCTTGACGGCAATTTTGAAAAGATTCGCGAAGTTCATGGATCAATCGTCGGTTTTGGGCAGCCGGGCAAGTGCCTCGGCTGCGCTCAGAATGTGGTCGTTACGGACGTCGTCCGTGATGCGCCCGTCGCGGAGCGTGATGTTGCGGCTGCTGTAGCGTGCGATCTCCGGATTGTGGGTCACGAAGATGATCGTGCGCCCCGCGGCGTGGAGTTGTTGGAAGAGCACCAGCACCTCGAAACTCGTGCGGGTATCGAGGTTTCCCGTCGCCTCGTCGGCCAGGATCACCGCCGGGTCGTTCACCAGGGCGCGGGCAATGGCCACGCGCTGCATCTGTCCTCCCGACATCTGGTTGCTCTTGTGAAGTAACCTGTCGCCCAGACCGACGGCGCGAAGTGCCTCCACGGCCCGGCGGTAACGTTCCGACGCCGTGCAGGAAGAGTTGTACATGAGCGGCAGTTCGACATTCTCGATCGCCGTGGTCTTGGGCAACAGGTTGTAGTTCTGAAAGACGAATCCGATCTTGCGGTTGCGCAGCGTCGCCCGCTGGTTCTTGTCCATCGTGCGGACGGCTACGCCGTCGAGGTAGTATTCGCCCGAGGTCGGTGTATCGAGGCAGCCGAGCGTGTTCAGCAGGGTCGATTTCCCCGATCCGGAGGTTCCCATGATGGTGACGAACTCTCCTTCGCAGATCGTGAACGAAACGCCGCGCAGGGCGTGTACCGTCTCGTCGCCGACCCGAAAATCCCGCCGGATCTCATCCAGCCTGATGACCTCTTTGTTCATGATTCCTCTGTTTTTTTAGTGTGTGGCTGTTCCCGCAGTCCCCTCCGGACTGTCGGTCCGGGTCCTTTGCTGCGGCTATTTCTTTTTCTTGTCGCCTCCCGGGGGCGAGGGCATGAAGGGGCTGCGTTCGGCCGTTGCCGCTGCGGGGGCGGCCGCTGCCGCCGTCAGCTCAGCGACGACCTGCTCGCCGTCCGCAAGTCCGTCGATGATCTCGGTCAGTTCGCCGCTCGCCGCACCCGTTGTGACGTAACGCGGAGTCAGCGTGTCGCCGTTCTTCACCCAGAGCTCGCGCTTGCCCGGTTCCGAACCGCCTTCGGCGGCTACGGTCACACCCAGTTCGGCCAGCAGCCCGGCATCGGGGACGAAGCGGAGTGCCTTGGTCGGCACGGCCAGTGCGTTCTCCTTCTCGAGCGTGTAGATCGTGACATTGGCCGTCAGCCCCGGTTTGAGCTTCAGGTCGGGGTTGTAGGCCGAGATCACCACTTCGTAGGTCACGACGCTCGATTCGGTCGTCGCCTCGAGGCGTACCTGCTGTACGGTGCCCTCGAACGTGTCGTCGGGGTAGGCATCGACCGTGAACTCCACGCGCTGCCCGTCCCGGACTTCGCCGATGTCGGCCTCGTCCACATCGGCCACGACTTGCATCTGCGTCAGGTCCTGCGCGATGGTGAAGAGCGTCGGGGTTTCGAAGCTGGCCGCCACGGTCTGGCCCTCCTCCACGGCCCGGCTGATGACCACGCCGTCGATGGGCGAGGTGATGGTCGCATAGTCCAGATTCCGTTTCACCTTGACGATGGCTGCCTGGGCCTGTTCGTAGGCGTTGCGCGACTTTTCGTACAGGTAGAAGGCTTCGTCGTATTCGGCGTCGCTGACCAGCTCCTTTTCATGGAGGGTCCGGGTTCGCGCGTAGTTCTTGGTCTGGTATTCATATTCGGTCTTGCAGCTGGCCAGTTCGGCCTCCGACTGCTCCAGTTCGGCCTGGAGCGTCACCTTGTCCATCTCGGCGATCAACTGTCCGGCGTGCACCACGTCGTTGTAGTCCACGTAGAGCTTGTCGATGATGCCCGACACCTGCGTACCGACATCCACCTCCGTGACCGGCTCCACCGTACCGGTGGCCATGACCGAATTCCGGATCGTGATGCGGCTCGTCGCGGCCGTCTCGAGCGTGATCCCGTCCTGCTTCGGCGTGCGCAGCAGCAGCCACGCCCCGCCGACCACCACCACGGCGGCCACCGCCGTGATAAGCACCTTTTTCCGTTTCATCGTCTATTGCGTTTTTTAATAATTGGCTTCCGTGTCGCGACCCTGATAGATGTTCAGCAGTTCGATGTTCAGCAGGGCCATGTATTTGGCCTGCAGCACCTCCTGACGGGCCGCCGTCAGTTCGTTCTGGGCCGTGAGCACCTCGACGGTGTTTTTCATGCCCACGGCGAACTGCTCGCTCGTGAGTTCGTAACTCTGTTGTGCGTAGCGCTCCTTCTCGGCAGCGGCGACATACTGCGACTGTGCCGATACGGCATCGAGATAGGCCCCCTCGACCTCCTCGAGCAGCGTCTTCTTCAGATCGAGCCACGTGAGGCGGCTGTTCTCGGCGGCCAGCCGGGCCTTGTTCACCGCCGTGCGGTTCTTGCGGTTCGAGAAGATCGGGATGCTCAGCGTCAGCCCCACGTTCTCGTTGAAGCGGTTCCAGATCTGCGAGCCGCTTTCGTAGCTGTCGCCCGACATGTGGCCGGTTCCGATCCCGGCCGTGAGCGAGAGCGACGGCAGGAATCCCGACTTCGCCTCGCGGATCTCCAGCTCGGCCGCCTCGACCGAAAGTTCGCCACGTGCGATCTCCGGCATGGCCCCGAGTGCCGTCTCGTAGATCTCGGTCTTCTCCGGAAGCTGTGCGAGGAACGCCTGCTCCCCGACCGTAGGGGCCACCAGCTCGATCCGGTCCGTGATGTCGAGCTCGAGCAGCTGCTTGAGCCGGAGCTTGTAGTTGTCGAGCGACGTGAGGGCAACGACGACCTGGTAGCGGTCGCTTGCATACTGGCTCTCGAACTGGGCGAAATCGACCTTGCTGATCGACCCGGCATGCCACATCTGCTCGGCGCGGTCGCGCTGGGCCTTCGATGCTTCGGCCGTACTGCGGTTCACCGTGACCGACTCCATGGCATAGAGGCACTGCATGTAGGCTTCGACGATCGCGATGCGGATGTCGTTGGCGGTCTCCTCGACCGAGAGTTCGTCGATGCGGTTCTGCACCTCCTGCCGCTTGACCGCCGTGCGGAGTTTTCCGCCGTTGTAGAGTGTCATGCCGGCCTCGATGCCGTAGGTGCCCGTGTAGCTGTTGCGGTCGGTGGCCTGGGACGAAGGGTAGTTCGTGTATCCCTGTGAGGTCGATGCGGTCAGCGAGGGGAAGAGTGCCGCACGGGCCTCCTTCGTGTCTTCGACTCCCGAGAGCATCTCGTTGCGGCTCTGTCGCAGCTCGATGTTGTTTTCCAATGCATGGTCGAGGCATTCGCGGAGTGTCCAGACCTTCGTGGTATCCTGCGCTGCGGCCATCTGCCAGCCCAGCAGGGCGATGAATCCGATGAGCAGTTTGCGTTTCATTTCGTTCGATTTTGACGCAAAGCTACCCACTCCCGCGTGCACGTCCAATTGAAATAGACCAGCGGGGCGATTGTATCGACGAACGGGGTGATTTTCCGGATCGGATTTCGGGCGGACTGCCGGTTCTCTGCCGTTGCGGCCCGCAGCAGTTGCAGTGCCTGGAGGGAGTCAGGATGAAAAAGTGCGGGCCGGCCAACAGCCGGTCCGCATCCTTGTTTCTGTTGTGGAGAGAGGTTACGGCTGGCTTGGGCACACTGATTCTGGCTGTCAAGAAACGCTATGGATTTATCATATTTTCCGTATTTTTATAAATGCGACCTCGGCCTTGATCTCGGACGGCAATAGACTTTTTTTCAAAAAAATCGCATTTGTCGTATAGTTTTTCGGGCTATTGTCTGTCTAATAGGTAAACGAAGTGAAGATGAACACAAAAGAACAACGATTCTCCAAACTGGTCAAGGAGCATGAACAGACCATATACGCTGTCTGCTATATGTTTTCCCGTGATGCCGATGATGTGGACGACTTGCATCAGGAGATTCTTCTACGGCTATGGCAGGGATACGACGGTTTTGAGGGTCGTAGTGATATAAAAACATGGATCTACCGCGTGGCGCTGAACTACTGTATCAACTTCAGCAACAAGCGTAAACGCGAGAAGACAAAACATACGGAAACGAGGAAGCCGGAATCCTCTGACAGCGACCTCGAAAAACGAATGCAGATCAAACAGCTCTATCAGCGAATCAATAAGTTGGGACTTGTCGATCGAAGCGTCATCTTGTTGTGGCTCGAAGGCCTGAGTTATGAGGAGATAGGCGCAATCCTAGGTATCTCGGTCAAGAATGTCTCCTTCAAGTTAGTGCGCATCAAGGAGCGACTCAAAAAAGACTAACGCCTAAAAAGAAAGTATGAATATGGAACGCAACCCAGGACAAGAACTTGAAGCACTGAGAGCCGATTACAACGCACTCAAAGCACAGATGAAGCAACAGGAGCGTTTGAACGAACGTTTTTTCAAAGCAGCACGTCTTCGTCCGGCACAAGCCGTGAGCAAGGGGATTCGGAATCGCATGATACTCGATGTATTGACCTTGCCCACAATTTGGATTATCTGTATCACTACCCACTGGCCGCTACTGTTCGGTGTGTTGGTATCGCTGTGGACGTTGATCGATCTCGTTGCCACAATCTGGATCAACCGCAAATTGGGCATGGACCATCTGCTTGATGGCGATACGCGTACAGTCACTTACGCTATAACCTCCTATCGTCGCTTTTACCGCCGTGCCTTGGCCGTCAGTATCATTCCCTGCATTGCGATGATCTCATATATCTTCATCGAACTTCTCGCCCGCATCGATAACTCGGCCAACCGCAACCTAATCATCGCAATCGGTATTGCATACACACTCATTGCGGTCATTATTACATTGTGGCAATATCGTCGCCACGCTAAAGCCTGCGATGATCTGCTCAACGAGTTCGAAGAGTAGCGCACATCGTGCAGAACTGGGTGGAACAAAATAAACTCTTTCCCCGAGAAACTGTAGTTTACCGGCAGCCGTGTGGTATGTAGCCCTTGAAAAAGATCTTTTGCAAAAAAACAGCATACTGCAGAGTCTTATCTGTGAGGTTCTGCAGCATGCTGTCTTTGTCGGTAGTTTGTTTCCGCTACCATTGACTTGGTTTATTCCATCATCCTGGCAATGCTTTCGGTCGGACTGTACTGTCGTCTATCAACATAGACCAGGAAAGAGGGGTGATGAATGGACAAACAGCTATACGGTTAGACGTGTGACCAAAACAAAATAAGGATGTTACTCATCGTAACATCCTTACCATCTGGCGGAGAGAAGGGGATTCGAACCCCTGAAACCCTTTTGGGGTTTACTCGCTTTCCAGGCGGGCCAGTTCAACCACTCCTGCATCTCTCCCGATTGCGGAGACAAAAGTAATAATTATTTTCTTAAGTTGCCGCATGTCGTTGGTGAAAAGTGCGCTTTTTTGTCCCTGCGGCGTGTGTAAATCCCCCAAGTTTCGTATCTTTGGACAATAACCCGAATAACCGGACGCAAGCCATGAAGAAAATCCTGCTTTCGGCGGTGCTCGCTTCGGCAGCACTCGCCGTGTCGGCCCAGGAGCTGACGGAAAACGACCTGAACGAGATCCGCCGTTCGTTTGTCAGGGACCCGCAGACCATCGCGCTGCAGAACATCCTCACCAACGAGGCGAACCTCAAGAAGCTGGCCCTGAACCGCGCACTGCAGGGCCGTACGGACCACTATTTCAAATACCGCGTAGCGGTGAAGGGCATCACCGACCAGAAACAGTCGGGGCGTTGCTGGATGTTCACCTCGATGAATGTGCTGCGACCCGCGGTGATCGAACGTCTCGGTGTGGCCGATTTCGACTTCTCGCACAACTTCTGCTATTTCTGGGACCTCTTCGAGAAGAGCAACCTTTTCCTGGAGAATGTCCTTGCGACGGCGGACCGGCCGATGACCGACCGCGACGTGGAGTTCTTCTTCAAGTCGCCTGTGGATGACGGCGGTGTGTGGAACCTCTTCTACAACGTGGCCGGGAAGTACGGCGTGGTTCCCCGCGAGGTCATGCCTGAGACGGCCCATTCGAACAACACGTCGCAGATGCGCACGGTGCTCAGGGAACTGTTGCGCCGCGGCGGCTGCGAGCTGCGTGATTTGGCGGCCCGGGGAGTCGGAGCCGACCGGCTGGCCGAGGCCAAGCGCGGGATTCTGAAGGAGGTCTACCGCGTGCTGGCGCTCTGCCTCGGCGAACCGCCGACGGAGTTCGAGTGGCGTTATGAGACCACCTCGGGCGAGGTCCGTACGCTGCGTACCACGCCGCTCGAGTTCTACCGCAGCTGCATCCCGGACGATTACGATCCCCGCTCCTATGTGATGATCATGAACGATCCGACGCGCGAGTACTACAAGGTCTACGAGATCAGCAACTACCGCAATACGGTCGAGGGTATCAACTGGGTCTATCTCAACCTGCCGAACGACGTGATCAAACGGGCGGCCATCGCCTCGATCAAGGCCGGTGAGGCGATGTATGCTTCGTGCGACGTCAAGCAGTATGATTCGGCTTCGGGGGTCTGCGATCCCGGGATGTTCGACTACGCTTCGCTCTTCGGCGTACGCCTCGACATGGACAAGAAGGCCCGGATTCTGACGCGGCAGAGCGGTTCGGCACATGCCATGGCCCTCATCGCCGTAGATACCGACGAGAACGACGTACCGCTCAAGTGGCAGTTCGAGAACAGTTGGGGCCCCGATGCCGGCCACAAGGGATACATGACCTTCACCGATGCGTGGTTCGACGAGTACATGTTCCGGATCGTGATCAACCGCCGCTATTTGGACGAGCGTTCCCGGAAGGCGGCAGACAGCCGTCCGGAACAGCTTCCGGCCTGGGATTACATGTTCTGATTCCGATTTTGACATCTGAAGCGGGCCGGCAGGAAGTGCCGGCCCGCTTTTGTTTGGATGCCGGTCGGGCAGGGTGGGGTGGATTCGCGGCCGTTTTGCGTTCCGTATCTCCTCCAGAACGACGCGATATTGACTTATTGCCAGTTGCCCGGTCAGAGGTTGTTCGTCGGGCCGTTCAGGACCGATCGAGGGGAGGAGATGCTGTATGTCTGAACTTCCATGCGGCGGCGTGCTGTGCGGCCTGTCGTCTCCGCCCTGGACGGAAAGAGGGCAGACCGTCGTCGGGTCTGCCCTCTTCGTTGTTCCGCTCCTCCGCGATTAGAGGAAGCGTCCGAAGTCGGCCGGAGTTGCCTCGGACCGGACTACCGGAGCATTCCGAACCTCGTCCGGAATGGTGGTCTTCGTGTAGACGCTCACCTCGGCGGTCGAGGTTTCGCTGGTGGTCGTCAGTTTGTCGCCGTTCACCTCGTAGGTGTAGTTCGACCCCCAGTTTACACCGTCGTTGTAACGGCCCGTGAGCAGGTTCTCCGTTGCGCTGTAGTTACCGGTGAAGCAGACGAATGCCGACGTCTGGTACTTCTGGAAGAGGTTGAACGTTCCGTCCGATTTCAGCTCCATGTAGATATCGAAATCGGTCGGCGTCTCTCCGTTCCAGGTGGTCAGGTGCCATTCGCCCACAACGCTCGGGGCGACCGTCGGACCGTCGTCTTCCGAGCATCCGACAAAGAATACGAGCAGCGTGGCTGCGAGCAGGTGATAAATATACTTTTTCATTGATCGTTTATGCGCTATAGTTTGTTATAACCAACCGCCATTCTCGGCGCCCGTTTCGCGGGCGATGATGGCGAACTCCTTGGAGATCTCGATACCTCCCATGATCGTCTCCGAACCCGGGCGCGTGCCGCCACCGACGGCGCTCACCTTGATGCGGGCGACTCCCGGCTTCGTGCACTTGATCATCAGCTGGCCGTTGTACATCTTCGGAGCCGAGGTGATCCCGAGCTTGTCCATGTCCTCTTTCGACATTTCGACATCCAGATAGGTCAGGTCCTGGGCCGAGCCGCCAAAGTGCTTGGTCAGGGTGATGAGCTCGAGTTTGTTGGTCGAAACCTTCAGGCACGGCGTACCCTCGATCTGCATGAGCAGCTGGTAGGCGTCCGTGAGACCCGTACCCATCTTGCCGCGGTAGTCCTCCAGGGTGATCTTGGCTCCCGTGGACTTGGTACCCTCGAAACGCGAGTCGATCTCGTTTACAGCCGTCAGGAGCATCGAAATGAACTCGTCACGCGTGTAGTGCTTTCCCTTGCTCAAGGCGTAGGAGAGACCCAGCGCCGCAACACCCGACATGTGGGGGCAGGCCATCGACGTTCCCTGCATGTAGCCATAGTCCGAACCGGTTAGTTCCGAGCAGGTCGTGGAAAGTACGCCGGCGCGTTCGCCGCCCGAGAAGCCGACGATCTCACCGCCGGGAGCTGCAATGTTGCAACCCTGACCGTAGCAGGTGTAGTAGGCCGGCAGGCAGTCGGGGCCGATCGACGTTACCGAGATGCACTTGCTGTAGCCGCCCGGGAAGTTCGAGATATTCTTCGACTCGTTTCCGGCCGAGTAGATGGCCAGACCGCCGTCCATGGCTGCACAGTTGTTCTGTGCCATGAAGTAGCGAAGTGCCTCGATCTCCAGCGGCGAGTTCTCTTCGTATTGACGGTCGGAGGTGAAGTTGGCCGAAGTACCGTACGAGCACTGGAGAATCGATGCTCCGTGGTCGGCTGCATACTTGATGGCCCGGCTGATAATCTCGTCCGACGGGTTGGACACACCCGAGAATACCTGGCACGACATCAGGCGTACGCCGTCGCCGTTGCCCGTACCGCCGGCCACGCCGGCTACGCCGATACCGTTGTTGTTCACGGCGGCGACGGTTCCGGCCACGTGTGTACCATGGCTCGAGTCGCCGTCTATCTGACCGTTGGGCAGTTTCTCCAGCTTGTCCCACGTAATCGGGCCATCATCGGCAAAGTTGTAGCCGTGGATGTCCTGATAACCGTACTCCTCGCTGGGCTCGGGGTTGGTCCACATGTTGGCCGCCAGGTCGGGGTGCGTGTACTTCACACCCTCGTCCACGATAGCCACGATGACCTGATTGTTGCCGCCCGTGAGTTTCCATGCATCGGCCACATTGATATCGGCTCCTGCAACGGCTTCGGTTGCGATGGCCTGGTCTGCATTGTTGATGTAGTGCCACTGCCAGAAGAGGTTCGGGTCGTTGAAGTCCGACGTCACCATACCACGGGTCTGACCGTGGGGGGCATCCTGGAACGGATAGACCTTGCCGTCATATGTTTTCTTGCGCTCCAGACTGAACTGGATCTTCGAAATCTCGGCTACTCCGGCCAGCATCCGTGCGGCTTCGTCGAGATCCTGCTCCTTGTCGAACTCGAGGATATACCACTTGTGGAGTCCTGCCTCACGGGTGCGCGCCTCCTTCTTGCCTACGGGGAAAACGCGTTCGATCGAGGTAACGTGGATGGCTGCGAGAATCTCGTCCAGCGATTCGATACCCGAGCGGGTCATTGCCGAGCGGGTTGCCGCATAGCGGCTTGCGGCCTGTTCGAGTGCGGGGATCGCCTCGTCGTTGAATTTTGCAATCAGCTTGCCTTTGAATGCGTTTTCGGAGCTGTTGCATATTTTGGCCTCGGCAATCGTTGCGGCCTGGTCCACTGCATCGGGCGACTCCTGGAACGGGTCGGAGGTGCAGGCTGCAAGCATCAAGGTTGCGAGAATCAGAAATTTCTTGGTGTTCTGCATATTTGTTTTTATTGTATGGTCGGCATATCTTTTTCGGAGGAAGGGGAGAGATCGGCTTTATGCCGAAACGCCGGTCTCTCCCTCCGTTTTTTTCTGCTTGCGTCCGTTACTTGGCGCGAACCGCCGTCTTGACCAGACCGTTGCCCGCAGCTGCAGTCTGGGCGATACCCCGGACTACGGAGGTCTTCACCTCGGCCTTCTTCAGCGACGGTGCCGAAGCCGGCATCGGATCCGAAGCGAGGTTTACGGGCAGGGCCGGCAGAATCGTCTCGAGGTGGCCCGGAGTTCCGCTGAACTGCGGCAGTTCAACGAAGTTGCCCGGCTTGAAGCCTTCGAGCAGCGACCGCCGGATCTCGGCCACGCGCTGTACGGCAGCTCCCGGGATGCCTCCCATATCCTTACTCTCGTCCACAAGCATCATGTCATACATCAGCGAAACAATGGTGCTCGTCGTACCCGTGAAGAAGAAGGTGAAATTAATTCCCTGCTGCTGTTGGAAGATCGGTGACGGAACGCAGTAGAGGTATCCGTCTGCAACGGCACCCATAAACATGCACTGTCCGAAATAAACACCGGCAAGGTCATCGGGAGCAAATCCCAGAACCGTCTCTTTGTTGTTGTAGATACCTGTGGTCAGTGTTTGGTCTGTCATCAGTTCCAGAGCTCCAACATAGCCTTTGTAGTAGTTCTGGTTGGGCATGTAAATGCCGACAAGCTCACCGCCCGACTCGAACTTAATACCCGAGAGGCCCGTGATGCCTACGGCCTTCATGCCCAGTCCTGCCGAGGCTTCCTCATGCTCGCGCATCGTCACCTGTCCGATCTTGTGGCGGACGAGGTTCTGCTGCTGCGAGGCATCGATGGCGTAGTAGTTCCACTTCGTGGAGATCAGCTCCTCGAAGGTCGGCTGCTCGTCTTCGGACAGGAAGTCGGCATATGTGAAGGTCTCCAGACCCGGGTTGAACGTACCCGTCGTGCGGTAGGTCTCTTCCAGAATCTTGGTGATGTATCCGTTGTTGGCGCGCAGCAGCAGGGTGTACTCACTGTTGCCGTTCAGACCCGTGAGCATGAAGCTCAGACCTCCGTTGTTGAGCGACTCGATCTGTTCGCTGGAGAAGGCCTTGCCCAGCGAATTGAGCAGTTCATTCTTGTCTACGTCCTTGATCTTGTCGGAGCGGAACAGTCCATAGGTCACCGATTCGATCTCTTCGCCGTAGGCGTAGAACTTGGCCGAATTGTCCGGCGTGATGCCTTGGCCGGCAAACTCGTTCGTTGCCTCGAGCCCCATGGTGAGGATTACCGGCTTCTCGTCTCCCTTGGCGATGAAGCCGAACGAGACGTAGGCATAGGTGCGCATCGTACCCTCCTCGTCATAGACGCATCCTACAAGCGTGTATTTGCCCGTCTTCAGATTCTCAACGCGGATGGTGCTCGATTCGGTGATCTCCCCGTCGAACGTATCCGGATTCTCCTTGTTGGCATCCATGTCCTGAGCCTTCAGGTTGGCCTGGCCATCGTCCATGGCTCCCTCGAAGATCGCATACTTCATCGTACGGACGTCGGCTGCCATCGTGGCGCTGACTTCAACTATGCCGTCGGCCGGTTCGCTCTTCGAAAGCGTTACCGTGTAGTCGGGAACCACGACACCCGGCAGCAGGATGCGGAGCATGCCCGCTCGGTTGCCGTAATAGAATGCGCCGGAAGCGCTCGAGAACTCGAGCATGACGCTCTGTACGGGGAAGGTGATGACGCCGTCTACCAGCGTGCCGTACTGGCCGGTGGACTCATCCATCGAGAAGTTCTCGGCCACATTCGATGCGATGCGGATTTCGCCGTCGGACGAGTTGAGCGTCAGACCGGTAGACTGGTAGGGAATGTAGACCTTCTGGGGATCGCGTGCATCGACGATCGTATAGACGTCGCGGCCTTCGAAGGCTACCGATGCACCACCGGCCAGGGCCGTAATCAGATCATTGCCGTATACCTTCATGCGGTAGTAGCCCGGAATGTCCGTACGCTGGTAGATCTCCATCTCGATTTCCGGATAGGGGTTGAAGCCGGAGGTGTTGAGCGAGTAGAGGTTGCTGATGACCTCATCGCGCCATTTGCCCTTGGTGGCCGAACCGTCCTCGCTGGTCACCAGCTCCCAGCCGGCGCGGATTACCGAGAACGAGAGTCCGGTGTCCTTCGGACCGTAGAGCGAGATGTAGTGCGGATCCTCGATGCGTATGTCGCACGTGTAGGTCGTACCCTCGACAGCCTTGTCGAACGTCACCTTGAACTCGGTTTCCGATTCACCGGGGCCGAACACGATCGGGTCGATCTCGAAGATACCGTCCTCGCTTGTCGTGATGACGACGGGGACCGTGATGGCCTCGGTGAGCTTCGTACGGCGCACCTTGTAGGTGACTTCCGCCTTTTCCGAGGGATCGACCTCGACCTCCGTCGGGGAGGTCTGGGTCGGGAAATAGACGCCGTAGTTGTCCGGGTCCTCTTCGGATCCGGGCGTGTAGGTCGGGTCGTCCGAGCATCCGGCGAGTGCAAAGGTCGCCAGCAATGCCCAAATGATATATTTGAATGTCTTCACAGTAATCTGTTTTAGATGTTATTTAATCGATGTTCCGGTCCATTATCCCTTCCACGGCTCGATGAGGCCCGACGGATCGGGATTGTTCTGGGTGGCGATGATCGGGTTGTTCTGCGTTTCGCCGCGCGTGATGACGATGTTCCAGTAGGGAGCGCGTCCATCGACGTTCAGACGATACGAAGCCGGTGCGTTGGTACCTACATAACCGCGCTTGCTCGACATGTTCAGACGCTTCATGTCGTACATGACGATACCCTCGCCCCAGAACTCGATGCGCTTCTGAAGCATGAGCTCATTGACGAAGCTCTCGAGCGTCGAGGACTTGGGCGTACAGTCGTATACGGCGCCGTTCATCATGCGGTAGTTGGTCATGAACTCGTTGAGCAGTTTGATGCCTCCCGGCAGGTCTCCGCCCTGTGCCGTAGCCTCGGCCTCGATGAAGTACATCTCCTCGACGCGCATGCAGCAGTGGTCGGCAGCTCCGCCCACCTTGTAGTCCTTGTAGTTACCCTGGGCCGGGCGGAACTTGATGTTGGCGTAGTCGGCAAGGCCCTGAGCGAAATAGGTCTCGCTGTCCTCGCGGCAGCTCTTGTAGGCATACGAGCTGCGGTCCGGATCCAGCCACGAGTGGCGGCGGAAGTCGCGCGTGTCGATGCTGTTGTAGAGGTTGCGGTTGATGCCGCGACCTGCGTGATAGGGAGCCCAGTCGTTCTCGCAGCTCATGTGCACCGTGTAGCAGAAGAGGTTCGAAACGCTCTCGCTCGGGAGGGCCAGAGCCCAGATCCAGGCGTTGTTCGAGTTGGCGTTGTTGAAACCGTTGGTCGGGTCCTCCCACTGCTCCTGCGTCAGCGGCGTGCAGGCGCTTGCGGTGATGGCCTTGCGGGCATATTCGGCAGCCTTCTTGTAGGCTTCAGCATCGTTCTTTGCCGTACCGCGCTCCAGGTAGGCACGGGCCTTCATGCCGTAGATGAGCGGCAGGCTGATGGTGTACTTGTCCGAAGGCGTGAAGGTCGAGAGCAGCTCCTCGGCCGTGTCAAGGTCGGGGAAGATGATCGTGTCGTAGATGTCGTCCACCTTGGCGCGGGGGTTGTTCTTGGCCTCGGCTTCGGTTGTCGAGGGCAGGACGATGGGCACGCCGAGTCCCAGCAGGTTGTCTGCCTTGGTTACCGTATTCTCCTTGAACTCGTACAGGCGTACCAGATCGAAGTAGAACATGGCCCGGTAGGCGTAGGCAAAGCCCAGGTAGGAACGCTCCGTGGCGTCGAGAGCCGAGAGATCCGATGCGTCGATCAGGTTGATCACGTTGTTGGCCATCATGATCCACGTATAGTAGTTGTCCCAGGTGAGGGCTCCTACGGCGTAATCTGCACCGAGTGCGTCGTTCGTACCCCACTGTCCGAACCAGTCGTAGCCGATGTTGCCCGTTACGACCAGGTCACCGGTCATCGATTCCGTAGCGATGTGGATAGCCGGGAGCGAGAAGTCCCAGGCAGCGCCCTGCTGTGCATAGCCCGTCGAACCGGCCTGTACGAGGGCGGCCGGGATACCGCGGACCTGCGTCTCGAGGGTCACCTGATCCTCCGTAGCTACATCCGTGGGTGTGGCTTCTTTGATGCAGCTGTTGAGCAGTAAGGTCATTGCAACTGCCGCAGCCGATATTTTCAATATGTTTTTCATTGCGTAATTTCCGGTTTAAGCGTTAGAACTGAATGTTGATGCCGCCCGAAATCGTACGAACCGGCGAATAGGTTGCCTGAGACGTAGCTCCCGAGTAGGAGTAGCGGGGATCGAATCCTTGACGCTTGGACCAATAGTAGACGTTCTCGCAGGCGAGGTAGATACGCACCCGATCGACACCGAACTTCTGGGTGATCTTCGAGGGCAGCGTATATCCGAAGTTGATGTTCTGCAGGTTGAGGTAGCTGGCGTCCATCAGGAAACGATCCGACTGGGCGTTCTGGTTCTGGTCCTCGTACTGCAGACGCGGAATGTTCGACGTCGAGTTCTCGGGGGTCCAGGCGTTCAGGATGTCCTTGTGCCAATTCATACCCGTCGATTTGTTGGCGGGCGAGTACATGGCAGCCGCATATCCCGAGTCATAGGCCAGACCGCCGATCTGGTAGGTGAATGCCACGCTCAGGTCGAAGCCGTAGAAGTTCAGCGAGGTGCCGAAACCGCCGTAGAGATCCGGAATAGGATCGCCGCAGAGGTAGTCGGTAGCCTTGGCGAACTCGGTGGTCGTCACACGGCGCCCCGTGAGGTTGCCCTCCGAGTCGGTCTCGTCCATGTACCACATCGACTTACCCTCGTCCGAAACACCTGCATATTTTTTCATGTAGAAGGTGTACATCGGCAGGCCCTCGCCGTAGAAGGTCGTGCCGCTGACGTAACCCTCGTATCCCTCGACCACCTTGTTGCGGCGCTCGGCCGGGAGCATCGTGATGCGGTTGCGCAGGTGGGTCATGTTGAGGTTGATGTCCCACTGCAGCTTTTCGCGGCGGATCGGGGTGTAGTTGAGTTCGATTTCAATACCGCTGTTGTGCATGTCACCCACGTTGGCGTAGTACGACGAGTAACCCATCGAGGGCGGTACGGGGAACGAGAGCAGCATGTCGGTGGTTTTGCGGAGGAAGTACTCGACACCACCGGAGATCATGCCCTGCAGCAGGCTGAACTCGATACCGGCGTTGAAGTTGGTGTTGGTCTCCCAGGTGATGTTCTCGGCACCCTTGGCGTTGAATACCGTCGAAACCTCACCGTTGGCGTTCTCGATCGTGTAGGTGTTCGTATAGCGGAAGTTACCGATGTTGTCGTTACCCTGCGAACCGATCGAGGCCTTCAGCTTCAGGTTGTCGAGCCAGCTCTGGGTGTTGGCCATGAAGTCCTCGCGCGTGATGATCCATGCGCCGCCGAGCGACCAGAAGTTACCCCAGCGGTGGTCGGGATGGAAGCGCGACGAGGCGTCGCGGCGGAACGATGCCGAGAAGAAGTATTTGCTTGCGTAGTCGTACATCACGCGGGCGAAGTAACCCTCGTTGTTGTACTCCGTGCGATAGGACGATGCGCTCTGCTTGTCGATGATGGCACCTGCCAGCTCATCGTTGTCCTCGGTGAGCATGTGGCTTTTGCTGGCCGAGAGCGCATAGGTGTTGGCATTGTAGTATTCGTGACCGACCATCACATTGATGTTGTGCTGGCCAATCTGCTTCGTGTAGTTCAGAATCTGCTGCGTGTTGAACTCCAGCTGGCGCGAGTGGCCTTTCGAGAGCAGACCTTCCTCGCTGGCGAACTGTCCGAAGTAGGGGTTCTTGATCACCGTCGAGCGGGTTTCATCGAGCGTGACACCCGCATTGAACGTGAACTTGAAGTCCTTCAGGAACGAGATGTCGAAGAAGGCCGTTCCGTTGAAGGCGTTTCCTTCGGAGGCCTGCGTGTTGAGGCGCGACTCCGAGAGGGCGTTGCTGTTGGTGAAGATCGATCGCTCCATGCCGGCGTTCTGGCCGTAGTCGTAGAGCTTGATGCCGTCTTCGTTGTAGAGGATGTTGCCGTTTCCGTCGCGGATATAGAGCGGATAGATCGGGCCGATGGTCGTCGTGTAGGCGAAGACGTTGCCCGAGCTGCCGCTCGAACCGTCGTCGTCGATCTGATTGTAGTGGAAGCGGGCGTAGGTGGCGTTGGCTCCCATCTTGAGCCAGTCTTTTGCCTGGTAGTCGAGTTTCAGACGGGTCGTGAAGCGATCCATGTCCGAATTGTAGGCGATACCTTCGTTGTTGAGGTATCCGAACGAAGCATAGACCGAAGTTTTGTCACCCGATCCGGCTATGCTGATGTTGTACTCCTGACGCAGCGACGTGCGGAATGCGGCGTCGGTCCAGTCGTCGGGGCGTACGTAGTATTCCTGGCCTTCGTATACGAGGCGGCGTCCGAGCGTCGCCTGCGGATTGACCTTGCCGTTGATGCCGATGAACTCCTGTCCTTCGGGAACGGTGTAGACCATGTAGCCCAGACCGCCGTCGTTGGCCGAGCCGGTGAGGTTCTGGTTGGCCTTCAGGTGCGCTTCCATGGTGCTCATGCCCGAGTCGAGGTAATAGTTCTTCAGGGCATTGTAGTGCGTTTCATAGAACTGCGCGGGATTGGTGATATACTCGTAGTCCTTAACGGCGCGCGAGTTTACTCCCCATTTGGCATCGACCGTGATGATGGCGTCCTTCGACTTGGCCTTCTTGGTCGTGATCATCACGACGCCGTTGGCACCGCGGGCACCGTAAAGTGCATTCGAGGCGGCGTCCTTGAGCACGGTCATCGACTCGATGTCGTTCGGGTTGAGGTTGTTCAGGTCTCCCGAGTAGGGCATGCCGTCCACGATCCACAGCGGGCTGTTGCCGGCGTTGAGCGAACTGAAACCGCGGATGCGGATGTCGGGGGCAGCACCGGGCTGGCCCGACGAGTTCGTCAGCTGCACACCGGCGACCTTACCGGCCAGCGCCTGGGCAACGTTCGACTGTTGCGATTTGGCGATGTCGTCCGATTTGATCACGGTAGCCGATCCGGTAAAGGCCTCTTTCTTGGCCGTACCGAATGCGACGACGATGACGTCGTCGATGGACTGGGTGTCCTCCTTGAGGGTGATGTCGATTCTGGATTTGCCGGCTACAGCGATCTGCTGCGGTTGATAGCCGATGAAAGAGACGAGGAGAGTGGCATCCGAGGAAGCCGTGATAGAGTAGCTGCCATCAGCGTTCGAGGTCGTACCCGTGGTCGATCCTTCGACCAGGATGGTGGCACCTGCAACCGGATTTCCGGTGTGGTCCTTGACCGTTCCGGTTACCTGGAGCTGCTGCGCAAAGGCCGAGAGGCAGGCGCCCAGCATAACCGTTAGTGTAATGAGGAGTTTTCTTACCATAAAAAATTTGAGTTTTACACGAATATGTGTGCCGGGGATCGGTCGGTGGCGGTCGGCCCTCGGGTGAGTGGGCCAAAATCCCCCGTTTCGGGCCCGGTATTACGCCCTGTTACCGGGCCCGATTCAGAGGATTCGGTGGCCGTCAGCCTACCGATTCAGCGATTAATAGTCTTCGTCCGTGAGGTCGTTCGTTTTGGTCCCCGAGTACTTCGTAGCGGGGCCTTCCCACTCGAGAAGCAGTTCGGTGCCCGATCCGGAGGTTCCCCAGTTCGTCTTTACCCGGTCGGTCATCGAGAAGGTCACCTTCCAGGTCTTGTCCTCGTTCTGGATCACGGTCGCTTTTGCACCTTCGGGGCAATAGCCCATGACTTGTCCCATCATGGAGTAGTTTTCCGAGTAGGAGGTGTATTGGAGATAGGAAATCTGGTATTCAAAAGACCAGTGCAGATTCTCTTCCATGACGGTCAGGTCGATGTCCTCCTTACCGATATACTCGGCCGGAATCATGAACTGCGGAACAACTGCCTTACTCTCAATGCCATCGCCGTCCGACATGTCTTCGGTTACGAAGTAGAAAACGTAGGCATCGACTATGGCTCCTCCGAACTGCGGATCCCCACCACGTACCTTGTACTCTTTTTCGCGGCGGAGTTCAAGACGGGTCAACGCCTTCTCCTTTGTGACGGTTCCTCCCGAGTAGGTAAACGTGATACGCGGCTCAAACGGCTTCACGGGTTTCATGTCCGGTGCTTCCGTTACGGAGGTCAGGACACCCGACCATTCGCACTCTACCTTCGGGCCTTCGGGATACTCCATCTCGATCTTCAGGTAGGTTTTGTCTCCTTCCTGTTTTCCGGTGATCGTACCGGTTACGCCTTCACCGATTTTGGCGTTGTCCCACGTCTGGTAAAGCGTGTAATCGAACAGTCGGATCTGTGCCGCAGGCTGACCCAGTACCAATTGGGAAAGGTCTACGCTGCCATCCTTGAGCTGCGAATCCGACAGGTTCACCGATACGGCGAAGGTCCCCTTCATGAGGTCTGCCGGGGTCTCTGCATCCACCATGCCGAACGTGAGCTCGTTGGTTTTGCTCTTGTAGACAAATACCTTGGCAAGAGCGGCCTCTTCGGGAGTTTCACCATTGGTTACCTTGATGTAGTTCTGGCTTTCGAATCCGAACGTAAAGGCGCCCGAGTAGGCGGCGCGCAGGTGGTTGTCACCCTCCTCTGCGTCGATTGCGAGGGTCAGTACGTTGTTCTTGACCTCGATGGTCAGCGAACCCGTCGTGTTCTCGGTGTTCTGGAAGGCACCGTACTTGACTGAAACCTGTGCGGGATCTACCGTCGCGAGATCGAACGTTGTCTCCGTAGCCTCGGCTGCCAGCGTCACCGTCAGTCCGTTCAGACCGTCCTGCGGTTCCGTGACATCGGCCTCGTTGTAGAAGTAATAGGTCGTAGCTCCGGTCGCTGCGTTGGTCCACTTCAATACGCTGCCGATCGTGAGGGCCTCACCATTAAGCTCGTACTGGTTGTTCAACTCGGGGAGTTTTGCCTCGGAGCAGGTGTTTTCATAACGAGCCAACAGCGTTTTGCCCGATTCCATCTCTACCTCGACATAGAGGTTCAGACGCGACGTTTCGCTGAGGTAGTCGGCCGAGAGCTTGACCGATTTCACATCCTTCATCGTAGCCTCCTTTACCGAAATGTCCTTGTAGGAGATTTCGAACGTGTCGGATTCCGTATTGACCGTTCCTTTCGGGTTGCGGACCATGACACGGAGGTAGTCGTTGGCTTCGCTCATGCCGTCCATGTCGGCAATGCCTGCCGTCGGGGAGAGGTAGAACGTGTAGAGATCGGTGTCCTCGACCTCGAAGATGGCCGACTTGATGTCGATGGGGGTGCCTCCGTCGTATTCGATCTGGTCTACCAGTTGAACCGGCGGGGGGGGTAGGTCCGCCCTTGTCATCGTCGTCGGAGCAGGAAGCAAGACTCCCGGCTGCGAACAAAACTGCCCATGTCAAGACGCGTAGTCTCGACCAATAGCTCGTTTTCATAGGTTTAAAATTTATTGATGAGAAAAGAGCGCGGGTGCGGGGTGCACCCGCGCTCTTTTGGTGAATATCCGTAAGGCTTTACTGGAACTTTACCTGTCCAAACGGCTCCATCGGAAGGGGCTGCAGACCCTTAAGTTCGCTGGCAGTCGGGATTCTGTTCTTCGTCTGCTGCGAAACGGTCGAGGCCTTCTCGGCGCGCGTCGAGCCGAACTCCTTGCCCGAAGAGACTACCGGAGTATCCGTAGTGCCGAGTACGACCGGACCGGTCCACGTACCCGTGATGCTGTGGTGCAGAACATCTTCGCCGTCGATGATGAAGGTGAAGTAGTTGTCGCCGCCTTCAGCCTTTTCGATCGTCACGGTACCGGTATAGAGGCTGGCATATCCCTTCATCGAAGGAATGTTCAGCGGGCCGTCCGTTACGAATACCGGATCCTTCATGTGGGAGGGATATCCGTTACCGATTGCGTTGCCGATGAACAACCAACGGGTACCGATGTGATCGACCTCCTGAGCTCCGCGGAGGCAGACACCGGGCCACATCTGTGCCGGATAGCGGTTCGGCGAGATATTGTAGGTTCCCGGGGTGATCTTGTCGTCGTCGCCCGGATTTACGAGCAGGTCGAGACGGATGATGTCACCCTCGACGAGTTTGCCGGGATCGTTGTATTCCGGATCCGGAACATAGGTACCCGTGGCCATACCGAGCTCAATGAACTGGTAGCCGCAGGGCTCCGGTGCGGGCGGAACGAAGGAGGTAATGTCGTTGATGTCACGGTAACCCAGGCCACCGATGTAGATCTGCGTCTGCGGGAAGCAGCGGGCCGGTTCATTTGCAGCAGTCAGGTAACTCAGATCGAGCTCCAGGTCCTCGGTCAGCGTCGAGGATCCATCGTCCTCCTTGTCGTCCGACGAGTCCGTAAGCGTTACGGAACCTTCGTAGGAGCCGGTGACTTTGTAGCCGGTAACCGTTTCGAGGTCGTAGTCGATCTTGTATTTTCCGGCGTCGGCCTCTGCGATGGTGATCGTACCGTCCGTGCAGTAGCCGTACAGACCGCTGTCCGATACGCCGTCATCATAGAAGACGTAAGTTCCGATCGGAAGTACCATACCCATGATCTCAAGCTCATTGGGGCTCATCCACGTCCCCTTCTTGTAGGTCGTGCTGACCTCGTAAGTTCCCGGCTCAAGTCTCATCTCCTTTTTCGGATCGGCCCATTTCGTGCAGAAGATGCCGAGCGAAACCTGGTAGTAGGGGGTAACTCTGTTTTCGCGGTTCTCGTCATCGATCGTGATGAGCGTAAGACCACCGCCCGTACCGAACAGGTCACCCATATAGGTGCCTTCGGCGTATGCTGCCTTGTGCTCGACATCCTCCATGAGCTGTGTGAGCTTGGGCAACTTCGTGCCGTTGCCGATGCGCAGGTCGCCTTCAAACGTGACGGCATGGTCCACACCTTCATTATCTATGAAGGTGGTCGAAATTTTGGTGGTATTGCCCTCGCGCGAGATGGTTACGTCGCTCGATACGTGCATCGTCGTGTAGGCCGAGCCATCGAAGTAGACAACGAAGCTGTTGGTGTCGAAATATGTGTGATCACCGAATTTGTTGCTCTCGGTGAAGGTGCCCGAGGGATAGGTCTTCCACTCGTCGCCGCTGTCGAGATAGCAGTCGAGGATCATGGCATATCCGGGCTCTTTGAGGGCGATGTTCGTGCCCTGGGTTACGAAATCCACATTGGCGACACCGAGGAGATAGTTGTTCGTTCCCGAAGTGGTCTGGCCTCTCCAGTATCCGAACATCGGCTTGTCCATCTTGAGAGCATCGCCCTGCTCGGCCTCGCTCTTGTAGAAGATGCACAGCCCGTTGTATTCGGCCTTCAGCGTTTCGCCGGAGGTCATGGCGGCATCGAGCGACAGCTTGACCGTCGTCTGCGAAGTCAGCAACAGCGAGAGAGCGCTGCTCTGGACGTTGGCTGCGGTCTCGGAGGAAATCTTTACGTTCTTGTAAACAAGCGAGTTGTCCTTTCCTGTCAGGTCGATATCACCCGTGGGCGTGTTTGTCGCGATCAGGATGTAGTCGTCAGCCAGAAGCATGGCGTCGAGGTCGATCAGGCCTTCGGTCGGGGAGATGTAGAACGTGTAGATGCCGCTTGCATCGTCTTTCGTATAGACTACCGAACCGATCGGGGTAGTCTCGTTGTTGTACGAGAACTCGTTCTCGAGGGCGGTCTTTTTCGGACCTCCTCCATCGTCGTCAGACGAGCACGACGTCAGTGAGTGGCTGCAGATTCCCATGACGGAGAACAGCATGCACAGTGAATAGAGTTTTTTCATAAAGTAAAGGATTTGGAGCGGCCGGTAAGGCCGGGGTTTTCTGGGGTTTTGCGCCGTATCGGGTGGACGAACGGCGTCGTTGTTTTCCCCTGGCACCTCGGAGAAAAGTCTCGCTTTTTTTGGGGTGAAAAAAAGAAGCGTGGTGCCGATGTCTACTTTAACAGTGAGGTTCTGGAATACCTTGGAGATAAAATAAGCAACAGCCCACGCCTATCCCTGGGAAACGGGTATGACGTAAAAAGTTTACCGCTTATCCTCTCTCCAATTGAATTTTCCAGATTCCACTGTGAGAATAAACTTACACTTCCGTGTTCAATATGTCGTCCAACAAATATAGAAAACATCTGCGGAAAATGCAAGTCGCGGGCCTCTTTTTTGGGCTGTTGCGGGTGTAGAATTCGATAAAAAGTTTGTGAAAATCAATATTGAAGTTTAATTAAGTATTTTCGAAAATGGCCTTTTTGTCCTTTTTTTGTCCTGGGTACAATTGTTTGATCGGGTTATCTGCCTGATTTTTTTTGTCTTGTCCTTGTTTGGGCCGGTTGTTCCGTTCAGTAAAATTTGACCGTTGAAATTTCTTGACCGTAAGGCGCGGTCCCTTCTTCAGGTTCTCTTCTCAAGAATTGAAACCGAAGGCCGTTGTTGGTGCTTGAGCCTGGTTATATGATGTGTTTGTCTTATATTATATATAAAGGTATAATTAAAATGAATACATGTTTCATATGTGTGCTTGAATGTATGTTTTATTATAAGAGTTTAATGATTGGTTGTATTTCGTATTGCTAATATGCCGTTTTTACGTATCTGGCTCGTAAAATTACATTGGTGTTTGATGTATTTATTTGATATATAGAGAAATGAATTATTTGATTGAAGGGCATGTATTTGTGCTGTAAGCAAGTGTTTAATATGGTAAATCATGTTTATAATATATGTTCTATTATTTGATCGTTTGTAGGTATTGTTGGATTTGTTTTTACCGAAAACATGATATTGAGCCCACCGTCGGGCAATGGAAGTGATTTCGCTTTTGACCGCGGGGTGCTTGACAACGACCAGCTGGCACGGGCCGAGCGGGCGAATCTCCGGCAGGGTAGGATCGTCGTTGGCGGATCCCATCCGGGCGATATTCCGATAGACGGGACGCTGACCGTCTCGGGCCATGCCTATACGCTGATACATTCGACCGACAAGGCTGCTCTGTTCACCATGCGCAATCCGTGGGGCCGGAATCTGAATGTGGACGGCAGTGCCGACGGAATTATCAATATTCCCGATGGTCTGGACATTCCGCTGCTGATCGACCTGTGGCGTCGAACCCGGCAAGGCGGCCGAATATGGCTCTGGGGGTGCAGATCCTCACATTCCGCCGGTCTTCGCCTTCGAAATGTCGCTCATGTGAGCGGCCCCCGAACGAACTGATGCATCCGGGACGGCAGGGAGGCGCTTTCGGCCCGGAAGGGACGGCATCGGCAGGCAATTGCCTGCCGATGCCTTTTTGGAAGGAATGGTTTGTGTTTGGGAATGACATTTACGGGAGGACCTGCCATTGCATGGCTTACAATGCGGGATTCTCCCTTGCACCCTTGTGCGATCTCTGTTTAAGAAATCGCATGAGACGGTAACTTCTTGATTTTTAGACGAAGACCGTGTCATTTTGGTCGTAAATGCTTCCAAATTGTTACTTATGCCTTCCGTTTGCTTTTTCCGGACCTCCGGTTGTTGTTGCATTGGGGTGAAACAACCGTGAAAATAAGATTTTAAAACGGCTGTTTTTGTTTGTCTGTCAGACGAATAGGCATTGCGTGATGGTTTGATGCAAGAAAAAAACCTCTCTTTTTGTTTATTCGACGAATTTATCTATTTTTGCGACTAAATAGTGTGGTTTCTTAAACAGAAATAATAAACATTCGCAACTGTAGGTTTGCAGACAAGCCCGAAGCGAAGCAAGGTATTCGCAATTTTCACGAATACCTTATGCGTAATTATTAATTCACTGAATGTCAGCGTGTTCTGATGCTGCGCTGGCAAGGCCTCGGATTGCCCGGATGCGATGCGGATTCCTGGATAAACGATATTGGAATGAATACGCAGGGCACTAACTGGACTTGGTCTGACTCGGTCTCCGAGCAGATCCGCACAAGAAAAAACAACCATGCGGTAAGGTGGTATGTGCTGGTGCTGCCGGTCTCTTCAAAAGGATATTACAGGGGCAACCCGGCCAAAGGACTCCAGACCGAGCTGGCTCGGCGCATCCGTGTCGGCGAGCAGCCGTTCGAATATTTTGCTCCGTCGTACGTCGCCGTCTGCGAAAAAAAAGGCGAACTGGTCCGCACGCAGCATCCGTTGCTGTACAATTACGTCTTCGTACACGCCTCGGAAGCAGAGATCTATCGTTTGAAACGATTTCTTCCCCAATACAGTTTCCTGCCCCGGGTCCGTGACGGACGTGGCGGATATTATCCCTACTTGTCGGACGAGGAGATGGCCAATCTGAAATGGGTTGCCGAATCCTATTGCGATGAACTGCCGGTCTATACACCCGAACCGAACCGGCTGATGAAAGGGGATCGGGTGCGCATCACCGAGGGGCAGTTCAAGGGAGTGGAGGCAAGCGTCATCATCCAGCCCGGAGGTGGACGGAAAGACATCATGGTCTGTGTGGAGAACTGCATGTATGTACCGCTGCTCAGTGTGGAGCCCGGCCAGTACGAGGTGGTTGCGTTGAACTCGGACAACCGCCATGTCTACACGCGTCTGAACGGCGACCGGCTTCCGGCGGGACTTCATGAAGCGCTGAAGCGTTACCATTCGCCCGAAGGGGTGACGGACGCGGATCGGGAGTTGGCCCGGGAGACGCTGCGGCAATACGGCAGTCTGCAGTTGGAGAGTGACGTCATGCGTTGCAAACTTTACTCGATGCTGCTTCCGGCCTATGCGATTCTTGGAGAGAAGGAGGAGTTCGACCGTCTGGTAGGTACGATTCGCAGTATCCTGCCGCTGATCCGTGCCGAACAGTCGCGTGCGTTGTTGCTGGTTACGCTCTATGGTTGCACGAACAGTTGCATCTGCCGGGATCATGCGCATGGCGCCGTCGATCCGTGGCGTGAGGAGCGGAATCCGAAAAAGTGCAAGTTGCAACTCATCCGGCGTCTTGACGATTACGATTGTTGGTTGGGACATGGCCTGTATGTCGGACGGTCTGCCTCCTCGGAACCGCAACATTGTGAATCCGTGTCGGCGAGCCGTTGAGCCGGCAGTTGTCGTACCGGCTGTCCGTTTTCCGCTTGCAATCGTTTCTTTCGATTGTTTCCATCAAACAAATATCCCCAAGTATGTTGTATTTCATTACCTCTCTGATTGCGGTTTTGGGCGTTTGCTGGATCCATCCGCGATTGGTCGCCATTGCCCTCGACAAAAACATCGTGGATAATCCCGATGCCCGGAAACTCCAACGCAAGCCGGTCCCCGTTCTTGGCGGTATCGCCGTGTTTTTCGGAACGGTGATCGGACTGGGGTGCGCCGGTATTGCCTGCGACTGTTCGGATTTGTTCATCGTGGTGGTCGCCATGATGATCATGCTCTATACCGGGACGCTCGATGACATCCTCGACCTCTCCCCGGCCCTGCGCTTTTTGGTGGAGATTGGCACCGTCCTGCTGCTGGTCTTCGTCGGAGGCTACACACTGGATGATTTCCACGGACTGTGGGGACTCGGTCAAATTCCCCGTGAAGTCGCCATCCCGCTGACGGTCTTTGCCGCCGTGGGCATCATCAATGCCATCAACCTGATCGACGGCGTGGACGGACTTTCGTCGGGTTACTGCATCATGGCGGGCATCCAGTTCGGGGTGATGTTCTGGTTGGCCGACGATCCGGTCATGGCCATTCTGGCAGCCGTATCCGCAGGATCGCTCATTCCGTTTTTCTTTCACAATGTCTTCGGCAAGACATCGAAGATGTTCATCGGGGACGGCGGTACGCTCGTGATGGGCATCATCATGTCGGTATTCGTCATGCGGCTGCTGCAGCACGACGCTCAATACATGATGCATGCCCAGGAGAATCTGGGGCTTGTGGCCTTTACGCTGGCGGTGCTGTCGGTTCCGGTCTTCGATACGCTGCGTGTGATGACGGCCCGCATCCTGAAGGGCAAGTCCCCGTTTCATCCCGACAAGACGCACCTGCACCACATGTTCATCCGCCTGGGATGCTCCCATGCCGCCACGACGCTTGCAATCCTGATGCTCAATGCCTTCGTGGTCCTGTGCGGATGGATCAGCTACAAGGCCGGTTGTTCGATCGATACGCAGCTTTACATTATTCTGGCCCTCGGCCTGCTGATCACATTCGGTCTCTATAACTTCATGGAGCGGCAGATCCGTCGCAAAACCCGTTTTCTGCATCTGCTGCATCGGATCGGCTACCGCACGCATCTGAACCGTACGGGTATCTTTTTCTGGCTGCAGAAAGCCGTTGATCGTATTTAGGCATTCTTTATTGGTATATGTTGGTATCCAACATGGCAATAGAGTTTGTGAATAAACCGTCTTCGGATGTTTGACTGCATGCATCTTTGTTTCATTCCCTGTTTTGAATCCGTTTATTGCCTGAAGGACAGGAGCATGCCGAGTGTCGTGGCCCAAAGGGATGTTGTCGGGACAAAAGGATATGCTTGGATTTCACGCTTTTCGGACGAAGTCTGTGGAGCCTTGCTGCTGATTTTCATCGGAGGGTCTGTTTGGAATGTCCTCCACGGGTTGTGGTGCCTTGATCAGATCCCGCAAGGGGTGTCCATCCCGTTTATGCTCTTTGCTGCCGTAGGCATCATCAATGCCATCAACCTGATCGATGGGGTAGACGGTCTCTCGTCGGGCTACTGCATTTTGACGAGTTTGCTCTTTGGGATGATGTTCTGGTATGTGGAGGATCGGACGATGGGTATGTTGGCCGTCGTGGCCACCGGATCGCTGATCCCGTTCTTCTTCCACAACGTCTTCGGGAAGAGTTCGAAGATGTTCATCGGTGACGGCGGGACGCTGGTCATGGGTATCGTCATGTCGGTCTTGGTGATTCGGATTCTGCGCCATGGCTCGATGAGCGAGGTTTATGATGCGGCAAATATCGGGCTGATCTCCTTTACGCTGGCGGTTCTGTCCGTTTCCGTCTTTGATACGCTCCGCGTGATGACGACGCGCATCCTGAAACGCAAGTCTCCGTTCCACCCGGACAAGACGCACCTGCACCACATGTTCATCCGCTTGGGATGCTCGCATGCCGCGACGACCCCTTGCGATTCTGATCCTGAATTTCTTCGTGGTGCTGTGCTGGTGGGTCAGCTACATGGCCGGCTGCTCGATTGATGTTCAACTGTATATCGTGCTGGCGTTGAGCATTCTGATTACATTGGGCCTTTATAACTTCATGGAGTGGCATATTCGCCACAAAACGCAATTTGTCCGCCTGCTCCATCGCATCGGCTATCGCACGCACCTCAATCGTACGGGCATCTTCTTCTGGCTCCAGAAGAAGATGGATCGGATATAGAATATGGATTTTAAGAATAAGATGGCTACGCAAGTGAAGAAAATCCCTGAACTGGATATAATGAAGTTCTATGGGATATTATTCGTAGTACTTGGCCATATCGCTATGATGTATACCCCATTGTCGGTGATACCTCATTTTGCGAATATGTCATCTTTTATGGCAGTAGTGAAAAATGTCATTTATGCATTCCATATGCCAATGTTTATATTTATTAGTGGATGTATATTTGCGTTTCAACTGGAAGTATTACATCGTAAAATTACGTATAAAAGTCTTTTGAGATCCAAAATTAATCGTTTATTGGTGCCGTTTTTTATAATAGGTTTCTTTTGGGTATTGCCAGTTATGTCCTTGTTGGGATTGAGAGATCCTATTCATTATGCTATAGATGGTTTTATTTTAGCAATAGATCCTCGTCATCTTTGGTACGTTTTAATGTTGTTTTGGGCATTTCTTCTATTCTTTTTTTTGCGAACTCTTTGTCTTCATTATGGAATTAGCCAATTATGGATTGGTTTATTTGCTATAATTTTATACATAGTATATCAATATTCAAGCATGAGATTCCCCTATTTTCAAATAGGATCTCTTATGAACTATTTTGTGTGGTTTGTTTTTGGATATTTTTTATAATATATAAAACAACGTTCCGGCCTATTGTATTGGGAGCGTTTGTCCTAAGCCTTTATGTTATAGTTGAAAATATATTTTTATCTGATTATCCTCTCCCAAGTTGTTTTACTAAAGTCGTTTTTGCAATTGATGGAATTGCATTGATTTATTATGTGTCTAAGTATTTGTCGAGTGGAATTGTTCGGACTAACTTGTATGCATGGATTGTAAAAAATTCTTTTGGAATTTATTTATTTCACCCAATGATCATATACGTAATATATTACGGAATAGGATCTTTGCCAAAATGGCAAATTAATCCGATTATAACATCATTGATGGCTTTTGTCGTTAGTATTTGGTTTTCAGTGATGCTTACGACAGTAGTTCGTAGAATTCATCTTAGGTTCATTATAGGGGAGTGAGGTGGAATTTAAATTATGGAGATGGAGTCTGATAATAATAGCAGAATAGCGAAAAATACTATAATTCTTTACCTGCGTATGATATTTATATTATGCGTAGGTTTATTCACAAGTCGGATAATTCTTAATACCCTAGGCGTTGAAGATTATGGCATCTATAATGTTGTAGGTGGATTTGTTACGATATTTGCATTCCTTAATGGTTCAATGTCTACTGCTACACAACGTTTTATTACGTTTGAATTAGCACGAGGAGAATTGAATCGTCAAAGGGCTACATTCTCAACAGCGATTATTATTCACTTATCATTAGCAGCTATAATCTTTATATTAGCTGAAACAATTGGACTATGGTTTGTTTATAATGAATTGGTTATACCGGAGAATCGGTTTTATGCAGCGGTTTGGGTATATCAATTTTCAATAGCATCGTGCTGTTTGTCTGTTATTTCATTGCCTTACAATGCAATGATTATTGCCCATGAGAGAATGTCTGCATTTGCATATATTTCCATCTTTGATACAATTTTAAAATTGCTTATCGTATATAGCTTGCTGATAGTCCCATGGGACAAACTCATTGTTTATTCGGCCTTATTATTTACCGTTCAATTATTGGATCGTATTATATATGGCATTTATTGTCGACGTCATTTTGCTGAAGCGCAATTTAATTGGACTTTTAATAAGTCTATTTTTAAAGAAATGGGAAATATTGCAGGCTGGAGTATATTTGGGAATTTGGCCGGTGTATGTTATACACAGGGATTGAATATATTACTGAATATGTTTTTTGGCCCGGCAGTTAATGCTGCAAGAGGTGTCGCTGTTACTGTGCAAGGAGTGGTTTTAGGTTTTGTTAATAACTTCCAAATGGCACTTAACCCTCAAATTACGAAAGCATATGCTGTCAATAATTTTCATCGGATGTACGCTTTGATTTATGCCAGTTCAAAAATATCTTTTTTCCTTCTATTTTTAATTGCCTTGCCAATTATCGTTGAGGCCCATACTATTTTAACGATTTGGCTTAAAATAGTTCCAGAGCATACTGTCTGGTTTCTTCGTTTAACTTTATGCATCATGCTAATTGAAACTTTGGCAAATCCTCTCATGATTTCGTCACAAGCTTCTGGAAGAGTTAGGGTTTATCAGAGTGTTGTCGGTGGATTGTTATTGCTGATTTTACCTATTGCGTATATTGTTTTGAAGTGTGGTGCCAATCCAGAAAGTGTTTTTGTTGTTCATTTGGTTATTGCAGGAGTTGCTCAATGTGCGAGATTATTTATTGTTGGAAGAATAATTAATATGTCATTGAGGGCTTATTTTAGGAATGTGGTATGGCGCATCGGTTTAGTGTGCTCGATGTCGGTGACTTTTTCGTTTTATTTGACCAACTTATTTCCTAATACAACGATGTGCTCGATGTTAGTAATGACTGTGATATTTATTATCAATTTAGGAATTATCATGACTTGTGGATTAACGAAAAATGAGAGGGGCATATTGGTTGACAAGATTATGAACCTGATTCCCAAATGTTCTCGCCATGTATAAATTATTTATAATATTCGTTGAGCATCTTAAACTGCTTTTGAATCCAGTAATTGTTAATGCTTTCATATTTTATGATGGTAGGGGAAAAGTTTGTCATAAAAATTGGGGGGATGATCTAAATTATTATTTTTTGAGAGAGATTGTTAAGCAACCATTAATCCTTCTTAATAGGACGTCGTTGGCTTTTCGATTAAATTTCCGGAATTATTTAGTTATTGGATCAACTATCGATATGCTTTGTCGGCCTAATACCGAGGTCTGGGGGGCTGGCATTATTAGCGAAAATTCTTCTTTAAAAGAAAAACCTTCAAAGGTATATGCAGTCCGAGGTCCATTAACTCGACAACGACTTCTTAAAGAAGGAATTGAATGCCCTGAAATATATGGTGATCCTGCATTATTAATTCCATGTTATTATCAGCCAAGAGCTACGAAAAAATATCAATATGGTTTTGTGGCTCATGTGTCTAATATTGAAATGCTTAAAGATGTCAAGATAGATGGTGTCAATTTATATAATTATCCTGATATCTTGGTAATAGACTTGAGTAATTATAGACATTGGCATGATATAATAGATCAAATATGTAGTTGCCAAGCTATTTTATCATCGTCTTTACATGGATTGATTATTGCAGAAGCATATCATATACCCAATGTTTGGATTGAATTCGGTAATCCATTAATTGGAGGTCATTTCAAATTCCATGATTTTTTTCTGTCCATTCATCAGGATCGAGTTGCTCCATTATCTATTGTTAATAATGCATTGTCAACTCAAGTTGTTAATGATGAAATAAGAAAATGGAAACAAGGAACAATAGATCTGCAACCATTATTGAGAGCTTGTCCATTTGCAATTAGGCTACCAAAACTAGAAGGATAAAGATGTCAAAATGCAATATACTTTTCTACACATATGGTAAAGTTCATTCTACTAAAGGAGGAACTGAACGAACGACCATATCTGTAGCTAACGGATTAACCCAAAATTATGGGTGTCGATGTTTTTCTCTTTTTGAGATTCCGGCAGATACAAAACAAGAATCTTGTTTTATTGCCGAGTATCAATGGACTACATCTTCTGATAGAACCCAAAATAAGCAGTTTGTTCGAGATATTGTTATTGAGAATCAAATCGATTATATCATTGATCAAGGGGCTTTTATTCATGTTAAACTTTTTAAGGAGGCGGTTGATGGTTTAAGTTGTAAGGTTATTCTCGCTCATCATTTTGAGCCTGGCATAGAAACTAAATTCTTTACATTTAAAAGACACTTATTCCGTTTTAGCCAGATTGTATCTACTCGAGATCTATATAAATGGATATTGCATCTAATTCTATATCCGTATCTGCGTGTTAAATATACAAACTCGTTGTCTCGTTCATATTTTGAGGCTTACCAATATGCCGATAGAGTCGTTCTTCTTTCTCAGAGCTTTATCAGACAATATCAGGGTTTTGGAAGGTTTAAAGATGAGAAAAATTTTTCTGTCATCCATAATGCTTTATCCTTTAATGAATATCTTCCTATTGGAGATGTGAAGAAAAAGAAACCTGTAATACTTATTGTTTCTCGGTTTGATGAAGAATTGAAGAGATTGTTGTTAGCATTACGGATATGGCAGGAAATTAAATTGTCACCTATAGCTAATGATTGGTGTTTAAAGATTGTGGGCCATGGAAAGGATCTTAAATTGTATCAAAAGTATATTGCGAAAAAGAAGATACATGATGTGTATTTATTAGGACGTCAAGATCCTAAACCATATTATAAAGAGGCTTCGATCTTTTTTATGACCTCAATAAGTGAATCATGGGGACTAACATTAACCGAAGCGCAACAATTCGGTGTAGTTCCTGTTGCATTCAATACTTATGCTTCATTAACTGATATTGTAACGGATGAAGAAGATGGAGTTGTTATACGTGAAGGTGAAATAGAGCAATATGTTAACTCCACTCTTGAATTAATAAGAGATACACAAAAACGTCAGGCAATGGCTATTCAAGGTATTCATAACTGCCAACGATTTTCGCAAGACAAGATAGCTAAAGATTGGTGGCACTTATTGAATAATTTATAGTTTAAAGATTATTGTTGTTGTAATTATATGATAAATGTTTTATATGTCACCTTTGCATCAAAGAATTTTGATGGGGCAACATATTCGCTAATGGATCTTATTCGATCTGTAAGAAGCCATGTTTATCCGATTGTCTTATTGCGATCAAAGGGGTGTGTGTACGATTATTTTAGAGAAAATAATGTAGAATGTATCGTGTGTGATTTTGAGGAGAATGTATGTGGAAAACCTCAGAAATTTCATCAGTATGTAAGATATATTTTACGATATATTCCTAAATATATTCGCTATGTTGTTAAAAATAGACGGTGTGTAAATTATGTTGCAAATCGCTTGCAAGATAGGAATATTCAAATTGTTCATACCAACAATAGTGTTCTTACGGTTGGTTACGATATTGCCCAAAGAATGCAAGCGAAGCATGTTTGGCATTTAAGAGGGTTTATGGATCTGGACTTTGGTTGGATGCCTTTCCGAGGTTGGAGAAATCTCAAACAATTAGTATCGAATTCTTCTGCGGTTATTGGTATTACAAAGGCTGTATTGGAACATTATATAGCTTTAGATCGTGAGAATGCATTTGTAGTCTTTGATGCAGTTAGAAGTAAGCAGAATATTTGCAATGACCCCTTGAAAGAGAAATACTTTTTGTTTTGTTCTGTCTTTTTGACAAAACGTAAAGGTTGTGAGTTTGCGATCAAGGCTTTTGCTTTATCAAATCTTGCGTCTCAAGGGTACAGACTTCGGATTATAGGGGTGGCTAACGAAAAATATATAAATAGATTGCATAATCTTGTTCGTGAATATGGTGTTGCGGACTTTGTTGACTTTGTTGGCTCATCTGATAATGTAAAAGAACACATGCAGAAAGCAACAGCACTACTTATGTGTTCGGAAAATGAGGGACTTGGCAGAGTTTCAATTGAAGCTATGTTTTATGGATGTTTGGTAATTGGTCGGAATTCTGGTGGAACGAAAGAGTTTGTAATCAATAGAGAAACGGGATTTATTTTCAATAATATTGATGAATGTTCTCAGGCTATGCGGATAGCAGCGAAGAATGATGTTAGAGATATTATTATAAAAGCTCAAGATTTTGCATGCAACAACTTCTCAATAGAGAATTATGGAGAGAAAATATTAAAAATATATGCAAAAGCCTTGAATAAAAATCTATAAAAATATGAAATACAAATTACTTTCGGTATCGAAGAGTCCTAAATTAGTCGGGATAAATATTGGAGATTATATTCAAGCTTTAGCGTCAGCTCAATTCTATCCGCATATTGATGGCTTTATAGATCGAGATGTGGATCTTAAAGATTATGATGATGAGCCTTGTAAAGTGATTATGAATGGTTGGTATATGCATAATCCAGAGAATTGGCCACCTTCAAAAAAGATAGAGCCTTTGTTTGTCGCTTTTCATCTAAATGTTTTAGCAAAAACAGAATTGTTATCGCAGCAGAGTCTTGTTTATTTGAAACAGTTTGCTCCAATAGGGTGTAGAGACTTGAATACTCGAGATTGGTTGAATAAATGCGGAGTGGAGTCTTATTTTTCTGGATGTATGACGTTGACTTTAGGGGAAAAGTATCATTCCGAAGAGAAAGAGGATAAAACCTATATTGTTGATCCGTTGTTTGATGGGCCTCTCAATGTGCATAATATTCTAAAGGCGGTAACAGAAATCACTAAGCATTTTCGGGATATATACGAATTGTATCATAAAGAGCAATTTTATATTCATCATGGTCGAAACTGGATAAAAAAAATCTTAAAGACAGCTCTTTATTATCGTGAATATACGAAAATATTTAGTCGTGATATGATAATGAGATCTACCTACATCTGCCAGGAGAGCAATTATTATACAAGACAATTTAAGTCGGATTTTGAGCGATTGAAAGAGGCTGAACGCTTGGTGCGTCTTTATGCGAAGGCTAAATTGGTTATCACATCGCGGATTCATTGTGCACTGCCTTGTCTTGGGTTGGAAACTCCTGTAATTTATCTGGAAAAAACACACGATATTGCTGCAAGTTCATGTAGATTAGGTGGATTACATGATCTTTTCAATGTTATAAAGATTGATAATGGATCTCTTATTCCTGAATTTAATATAACAACTCCTATTACAATGAGAAATATTCCGGTAAATAAAGATTCTTGGCGACCATATGCTGAAGCGTTGAAAAGCCGCTGCAAAGAATTCATGAATAGATAGATTAAATCGAATATGAATGTACTTTGGGTATCTCTTGTCAAGTTCCCGCCATTATGTGAATATTTAGGAGAAAAATCTCCTGCGCATTGTGGCTGGCTTTATTCTTCAGCGGAAGCTTTAATTCGAGAAGTAAAAGATATAAAGCTAGGAGTCGTTATTTGCTCGGATGGTAATGCTTTTGAAGAATATGAGATTAACGGAATTACGTATTATTTGATTCCATCTCCAGATTTATCTAGAACCAGCAAGCGGCAGATAGAAGAATGCAAGGATGTTATTTGTCGGTTCTCGCCTGATTTGATTCATATTCACGGAACAGAATATGCTTTGGCTGCGGCTATTTGTATGGCGGATGCTGGACGACATAAAATAGTAGTCAATATTCAGGGATTGGCAGGCCCTTATACTCGCTATGCAGATGGGGGCTTGTCTTTTAAAGAGAAGCTTTTTAATATCTCATTACTTGATTTTTATAGAGGTACATTTATCTTAAATGCTAAAAGGAGTTTTAAAAGGAGGGCAAAGTGTGAGAATTATGTTCTTCGACATGTTACGGATGTTATAGGCCGCACGCAATGGGATCATGATCATGTTGTGACGATTAATCCTAATGTCAGATACCATCTTATGAATGAGACGTTGCGGGATTCCTTTTATCAAGGTCGTCGTTGGTCTCTTCAGGAGTGTAAACGTTTCACTATTTTTGTTAGTAATAGCAGTGCTCCCTTAAAAGGAGCCCATCAGGTCTTAAAAGCTTTACCCATTATATTACGCTATTTCCCTGACACAATTGTTAACTTTTGCGGTAGTAGCGTCATGAATAATGATTTTAAATCGAGATTACATTTTCAGGGATATCATTTATATCTGCGGCGCCTCGTTAAACGCCTTGGTGTGCAAGGGCATGTCCGTTTTTTGGGGACGTTAGATGAGTTACAAATGAAGCAGGCATTTTTGGATGCTAATGTTTATGTAATGCCAAGCGCCATAGAGAATTCTCCTAACTCTCTTTGTGAAGCACAAATATTAGGGGTTCCTATTGTGGCTAGTTATTGCGGGGGAGCTCCGTCCTTGATGACGGATCAAGAATCAGGATATTTTTATCGCTATGAGGAATATGAAATGTTGGCTCATCTTATAATCCGTCTTTTTAGTGAGTCTGATTTTACGGTTTTATCTAAGCAGGAACAGGCTGTTGCATTAGTACGACATGATAGATGTGCCAATGCTACTATTCTAGCGACTATATATCAAAGCATTATAAATAATAGTGATGCTGAATAAACTTTCGTCATTTTTTAGATTTAGATATTTACTCTATTTCTTTAGCCTTATAGCAGGCTGGCCATGTGTCTTTTATTTAATGGGTTGGTTGCCTCACTATACAATTAATTATGTCATATTATTTATTTTGACTTTTGGATATGTTTTTTGGGGTAAAAATACTTTTATCATACCGAAGCCAATCGCTATATTAATTGGCCTGCAATGTATGGTATGGTGTATTTATTTTATTATTCATGGATTTGATACATCGTATCTTACTCGTGTTTTTATGCTATGTGTAACAAGCCTTATTCTTGCAATACAATTAAAATCGCCAAGATTGGAATTTATAAAAACCTATAATTTTTGGATAACATTTCAGGTTGTTGCAGGGGCAATAGGCTTTGTTTTGGTATTAGGTGGTATCCTACGACCTTTTTTTGAATTTCAGGAAATGGATATGCGAACAGGATATTTCTTTGGATTATTTACGTCTAACGCATATTCTGATGGTTTTATTCGTAATGCTGGCTTTTTTGATGAACCGGGAGCTTTGGCCTTTTGGGGAATGATAGCATTACTGATCAATAAACTGTATGTGGATAACCACAAAATAGAATTGGCTCTTATTTTTGGCTTAATATCGACTTTATCAATGGCCTATTTTATTCAGATTGTACTATATCTGTGGTTTTTTTATAAGGGTAAAAGGCTGAAAATAGTATTTCCCGTATTATTATTTATTGCGACCCTTAAAGGTGTTGCTTCATTTAATGACAGAATAGATCAAGCTATATTTGGAAGATTTGAATATAATGAAAAAAAAGGAACATTGGCCGGGGATAATCGTTCAGATTTAATGGATGTTTGTTGGGATATTTTTAAGACAGCTCCAATTATCGGTCAAGGAGGTCAGCATCTTATAGAAATCTCTAAAGAGAAACAACTTTTTGTCGGGGCTAATGCATATATGACCTTGGCGTGTGATGGTATTATTGGGCAATTAATTATTTGGAGTCCATTCTTTTTCCTTTATTCTTTGCGAAAATATAGCAGAAAATACGGATGGGCGTTTTGGATTTTGATAATAGGATTCCTGCAGAGACCATATGATTGTAATCAACTTTTATTCCCTTTAGTTTCGTTTACTCTTATTATGCATGCATATTTAAATGTGCAGTCTTCGAAACAAAATATTAAATATGCAAGGCCGTAATTATTGGTTGGATGTTGCTAAAGGCATAACAATAATACTCATGGTATTAGGGCATTCATCGATCCCAGATGGATTATCTCGATTTATTTATGCTTTTCACATGCCCTTATTTTTTATATCCTCGGGGTGGGTTACTAATTTTACCAAATACAATATAGTTGATTTTATTTTGCATAAAGCACGAACATTATTGCTGCCGTTTATTATCTATTCGGCTATCGTTCTTGTCTTAATTAATTATTGGGATAAAAGTTCATTTGTCCTTTGGATTAAAACTGGGTGGGGCGGATATGCTTTATGGTTTATTCCAGTGTTGTATTTCGCTTTAGTTATTTCACAATTCATATATAAATTAGAGAATAGGGGAATACGCTTGACGATATTGTTCATGATATTGGTTGGAGCAGCTGTTTTAAGTTATAATAAAATAGTTCTTCCTTGGAATTTAGCTTCTGTTCCATATGCAATCGTTTGTATTATGATTGGGGCAGAGTTGAATAAATTTCAGAATAAAATAGCGGTGACTAGTGTTGGGGCATTAGTAGCTTTAGCTCTTGTTACATTATTAATTTCCATGAAATGGCGCCTTGATATGGCGTGGAATAACATTACGCCAATCATACCTATTACGATTGGGGCTATTTCAGGAACAATATTGGTCTATATGATATCAGTCTTCGTAGATCAGAAGCTTCCAATTTGTTCTCGTATGTTTCAATCAATAGGGAGAGAGACTTATCTTATATTGGCTTTGTCTCAGATTGTTATCATTTACTTAAATGAAATATTTTCATTAAGTGGTATTGTGAAATATTCGCTCCTAGTATTGATCCTTGTAGCCTTAAAGTTTATCAAGGATTTTATAAACCGAATATTGACAATAAAACTATTGTAATATGTCTCGTATTTTTTGGACTTGTGTACTGCCAGAATCATTGATTAGTAAGTATAAACTATCATTTGCGGCGTCTAATTTCTCTTTTAATTTGATGAGTGGCAGTGGATTTGATCGAGTTTATAGCATGATGCCTCTATATGTAGGGGGCGAGATGGACCAGGAAGCCTTTGAAGATAATCGTTTTGAATTGATATACGATAAACTCCGTAAGCGAGGTGGTTTTTGGAAAAAGTTGGCTGTATTAAAAGAACAATGGATCATATTTCGCCAAATACCAAGAGATGCCGCTGTTTGGTTTTATAATTTAAACACGTTGAATGCTTTTCTTTTTATTTTGTTAAAATTATTTAAACCATCTGTTCAATTAAATGTAATAGTTCTTGATTTTACGCCTGTAATGAGTGGTTGGGGGCTCAATCGTATTTATTTGAGATTTATAAATATGGCTCATGGTCGTATTTGTCTTGCCAATTCACCTCTTTTCAAATCCTATAATAGTGCCATATTGCCTGGTGTAATTCCTGCAAATCATGAGGGAATCCCCCCAATTAAAGATCCAGAAAAAGATTTTTTATTGTCGGGAGTTTTGTCTGAAGAGATTGCTCAATTATCATTGGTGTTAAAGACTTTTTCTCAATTACCTGAATGTGACCTTTATATTACTGGAAACAAAGGGGATGAGAATCTGCTAAAAGAATATTCCGAAAAATATTCTAACATCCATTGGTGTGGGCAATTGGCGTTTCCTCGTTATATGGAATTGTTGCATAAAATAACTTTTCAGTTAAGTACTCGAGATCCAAAGGCTCCTGAGAATCAGTGTAACTTCCCTTCGAAGATAATAGAAGCTTTACTCCATAATCGTGTTGTGGTGTCGACTATTCATTATCCTCAATTAAATGGTATTCAATATATAGAGGTCGAATCAAATGCAGAAGCTTTCTTGCAGGGGGTTCAAACTATTTTGAGAATGGCTGATGATGAGTTGCTTACCTATGCAAATCAAGGAGAGCTTGTTTCCCAGCTATTTGATGTTCACCATTGGTATAAAATAATGAACGATATTGAAAGGTCTGGTATCCATTAATTGGGAGGCTTTTGTTTTATATGAAAATCGTGTTTTATTCTCTCATTCTTAATAATCATCAAGCTAACATTGCCGATGAACTATGGGAGTTGACGAACCATCAATTTTGTTTTGTTGAATTAGCAAATCTGCAGGCAGAACATCGCAAAGGTGATACCCGGGATTATACCGACTGCCCTTACTTGCTTCGAGCATGGGAGTCTTCTCAATCTTATGCAAAGGCAATGATTCTAGCTCGAGAGGCGGAATGTTGTGTGTTTTCAGGAATATTGGCTTTGCCTTTCCAAAAAGAACGATTAAAGCTAGGGCGTTTGTCGTTTGATATGAGTGAAAGATGGTTGAAACGCGGGATTATAAATTTGTTCTCACCTTCTATATTTAAAATGTTTTTATCTTATCATTTAGGAGGTTGGGGGCATAAGCCGTTATATAAACTTTGTTGTAGCGCGTTTGCTGCACAAGATCAACGGAAACTTTTAACATTTAAAAATAAATGCTATAAGTGGGGATATTTTACCAAAGTAAACAATGATCTCTCGAAGATATCTTCTCGGTTTACAGATGGTCAATTTTTTTCTCTCATGTGGTGTTCTCGGTATTTAAAATGGAAGCATCCTGAGTTGCCGGTAATGATGGCTGCTCGCTTGAAAAGACTAGGGTACAAATTCTCGTTGGATATGTATGGTCGTGGTGAATATGAATCCCAGACGAAGTCATTGGTTTCTAAACTAGAGGTCGAAGATGTTGTTCATTTTATGGGAACAAAACCCAATGATGAATTGTTGCAAGATATGCAGCAACACCATATTTTTCTTTTTACAAGTGACCAAAATGAGGGTTGGGGCGCTGTAGCCAATGAAAGTATGTCTAATGGCTGTGTTTTGGTTGCAAGTGATGCGATTGGAAGTGTGCCATATCTTGTAAAACCGAATGTGTCTGGAGTCCTATTTCGAGCGCCGAGAGTATCAAGTGGCTTTACAAGCCCGGATTTATCTGCCTTAGATTCTTTGTGTGATAAAGTGGGATATCTCTTTGATCATCCTTCTAAACTGCAAGATATCAGTCGATCGGGGGTGAAACAAATACAAGACATTTGGAGCCCTCAAGTCGCAGCTCATAGATTATTACGATTAGTTGAATGTTTGCAACAAGGAATAGATTCTGGTTTGGAGGATGGACCTTGTTCGAAAGCATAATTTTATTGTCTAGTTAGGAAGCATGAAGATTTTACAGACAATACCAGAATTTGGAGCATTGAGTGGAGGTACATCTACATCTACATATGATCTTCTTTCAACGATGAACCTTGTGGGATATCCAATAGATTTACTGACACTTCAGCCGAAAAATCCGTTGGATCATCTTATGGGAAATGGAGAAGAGTGGATCAAGGCCTTTCCGAACGACTCTCTTTCTCCTTTTAGATATTCTCAGAATATTCGGCAATTTTTGTTACATAAAGATTATGATTTATATCATACGAATGGGTTATGGTTATATTGTAATCACGAAACATGTTCAATTGCTCGAAAAAAGAAAAGTCCTTATCTTATAACTCCGCATGGCATGCTTTATCCAGCAGCTGTCAAACGATCGTATTGGAAAAAATGGCCTCTCCTTCAATTGTTTTTTCACACTGATATTGTGAATGCCGATTGTTTCCATGCCACTTGTCGTCAGGAGATGGAACATATTCGTAATTTTGGTTATGCTGGTCCTATCGCAATTATTCCCAATCCAACTGTTTTTCCGGATTTTTTAGACGAAATTGCACAACAGAAAGTTGCTATTATGAGCCAGAAACGAGTCAATCGTTTCGGATTTCTAGGCCGACTGCATCCTGTAAAAAAGATTGAGAATCTGCTTTATGCTATTGCGTCTCTACCTGATAAACACGATTGCGAGTTGATTATAATGGGGAAGGGAGATCCTGATTATGAACAGTTTTTACGGAATGAGGTTACGCGGCTTCGGTTGATGAATGTTACTTTTCGAGGATTTGTTTCTGGACGTGAGAAGTATGAAGAACTAGTACGATTATCTGGATTATTTGTCCCAAGTGATTTCGAGAATTTTGGAATGATTGTCACGGAAGCTTTGTCTGTGGGGACCCCGGTTATGGCAAGTTTAGGGACTCCTTGGGAGGATCTGAATACATATAAATGCGGTTGGTGGGTTGATCGAGATCCCGATAGTATAGCTCATGTAATGGAGCAAATTATGCACATGCCTGCGGAGCAGTTGTTAGAAATGGGCCTCCGTGGAAGACATTTGGTTATGGAGAAATTTGCAGCCTCGCAGGTCGCTAGACAGATGTATGAACTGTATGAGTGGTTGGGAGCGAATGCATCCAAGCCAAAGTTTGTTTATGAATGATGGGTGTTATATGTGCAAAACGGTATCATTAGATAAATACGATAATTCCTGGTATCATCCTGGATCAGCTTGGAAGCGTCTGGTTTGGTATTTTGTTAATGTCTCTTTTCTGAAAAATACATTTATTCCATGCTCGTCGTTAAAAGTGTTTCTTTTACGATTATTTGGTGCAAAAATCGGGCGGAATGTAACAATCAAACCTGGCGTAAATATAAAATATCCATGGTTCCTGGAAGTTGGGAATAATTGCTGGCTTGGAGAGAATGTATGGATCGACAATCTGGCTCATGTGAAAATTGGTAACAATGTCTGCATCAGTCAAGGAGCCATGTTATTATGCGGGAATCACAATTATAAAAAGGAAACATTTGATCTGATAATCGGGGAAATAATATTGGAAGATGGTTGTTGGGTCGGAGCCAAGAGTGTTGTTTGTCCGGGGGTCACTTTAGCTGTTAATTCGGTCTTGAGTGTTTGTTCTGTGGCACAGCGCAATCTGGAAGCTAATCGTATTTATCAAGGAAATCCTGCTCGGGAAATAAGAATCCGAACCATATCTTAATCGATCTTATTTAATGAAAATTACTATTATCACGGCTACTTATAATAGCGGTGCGACTCTTCGTGACACTATTGAAAGTGTTTTAAGTCAGACTTATCTTGACTATGAGCATATTATTGTGGACGGGAAGTCAAAAGATGCAACCCTTGATATAATTCGTGAGTATGAACCTCGCTATCAAGGAAAGTTACGATGGATCTCCGAGCCGGACAAAGGAATCTACGATGCCATGAACAAAGGAATCCGGATGGCAACCGGAGATGTCGTCGGCCTGCTCAATTCGGATGATTTCTATACGTCGAACGACGTGCTTGAACATGTCGCCAGGGCTCTGTCCGATCCGAACGTAGATGCCATCTACGGCGATATCCATTATGTCAATGATGATGATCTGACTCATTGCGTCAGATACTACTCGTCGCGGGTCTTCTGCCGGGGACTGATGCGGTTGGGATTTATGCCGGCTCATCCCTCGTTTTATTGTCGGCGAACGATTTATGAAAAGTACGGCACGTTCGATACGTCGTTGCGCGTTGCTGCTGATTTTGAGAATCTTCTGCGACTGATTTTTATCAATCGGATTCGCACGAAATACATCCCGGAGGATTTTGTTACCATGCGGACCGGCGGAGCTTCTTCATCGGGCATGGTCAGCCACAAACGAATCCTCAAAGAACACATGGTGGCTTATAAACAGAACGGAGTCTATTCGAATCTGTTTTTGGAAGGATTGCGCTATCTCTACAAGATCGGTGAGATCCTTGTATCCAAACTTTCGCATCACTAGCAATATTCCATAACATTTTATTTCTTAAAAAATGAAAACAGCCTTAATCACTGGGATTACAGGCCAGGACGGCTCGTTCCTGGCTGAACTGTTGTTGGACAAAGGGTATGACGTTCATGGCACGATCCGCCGTTCGTCGACAGACTACCGTGAGCGTATTGCTCATCTGGAAGGAAAGCCTCATTTCCACCTGCATTACGCTGACCTTGGCGACTCGATGAGTATTCTGCAGGTCGTTGGAAAAGTACGTCCTGATGAGATTTATAACCTGGCAGCTCAGAGCCATGTGCAGGTTTCGTTTGATGCTCCGGAGTTCACGGCCGACGTCGATGCTACGGGTGTGCTGCGCATTCTTGAGGCCGTACGCCAGTGCGGACTTGCCGAGACCTGCCGCATCTATCAGGCTTCGACCTCGGAGCTTTACGGCAAGGTGGAGGAGGTTCCGCAGAATGAGAAAACCCCGTTCCATCCCTACAGTCCCTATGCCGTAGCCAAGCTCTATGGATATTGGATCATCAAGGAGTACCGCGAAGCCTACAACATGTTCTGCTGCTCGGGTATTCTTTTCAACCATGAGTCCGAGCGTCGTGGCGAAACCTTCGTGACGCGCAAGATCACCCTTGCAGCCGCCCGTATTGCTCAGGGCAAGCAGGACAAACTCTACCTGGGTAACCTTTCGTCGCTGCGCGACTGGGGATATGCCAAGGATTATGTGGAGTGCATGTGGCTGATTCTGCAGAACAAAAAGCCCGAAGATTTCGTAATTGCCACGGGCGAGCAGCACTCTGTTCGGGAATTTTGTTATCTTGCCTTCAAATACGTGGGCATCGAATTGGAGTTTGTCGGCGAAGGTGAGAACGAAAAGGGTATCGACAAGGCCACGGGCCGTGTGCTGGTGGAGGTCTCGAAAGACTTCTATCGTCCGACGGATGTCGTAAACCTGTGGGGCGACCCCTCGAAGGCCAAGGCCGAACTGGGCTGGAATCCCACGAAGACCTCGTTCGAGCAGCTGGTGAAGATCATGGTCGATGCCGACATGGCAAAAGTGGCCGTGGAGCGTGCCGGTGACGAAATCCGCACAAACCTGGCCGAGTACCTCGAGAAGGGTATCGTAAAATAGAACGCCTTATGATGGAGAAAAACGCAAAAATCTATGTCGCCGGACACCGCGGCATGGTGGGCTCGGCCATCGTTCGTGAGCTGCAGCGCCAGGGTTATACGAATATCATTACCCGTACCCACAAGGAGCTGGATCTGACGCGTCAGGAGGCCGTAGAGCGCTTCTTTGCCGAGGAGCGTCCCGAATATGTCTTTCTTGCAGCCGCGAAGGTCGGCGGTATCGAGGCCAACCAGAGTGCCTTGGCCGACTTCATGTACGACAACATGATCCTCGAGATGAATGTCATCCACGCTGCTTGGCAGAACGGATGCAGGAAACTGGAGTTTCTGGGCTCGTCGTGCATCTACCCGCGCATGGCTCCGCAGCCGATGAAGGAGTCGTGCCTGCTGACCTCGGAGCTGGAGAAGACGAACGAGGCTTATGCGCTGGCCAAGATCTCGGGTCTGAAGTATTGCGAGTTTCTGAACCGTCAGTACGGCACGGACTACATTAGCGTGATGCCGACGAACCTCTACGGTCCGAACGACAACTACCACCCGACGCACAGCCATGTGCTTCCGGCATTGATCCGCCGCTTTCACGAGGCCAAGGAGCAGGGCCTTCCCTACGTGACCTGCTGGGGCGACGGCAGCCCGCTGCGCGAGTTCCTCTATGTGGATGATCTGGCCAATCTGTGCGTCTTCCTGATGAACAACTACTCGGGCAACGAGACGGTCAATGCCGGTACGGGCAAGGAACTGACGATCAAGGCGCTGACTGAGTTGGTTGCCAAGGTCGTCGGTTATGGGGGCGAGATCCGCTGGGATACCTCGATGCCGAACGGCACGCCGCGCAAACTGCTCGACGTCTCGAAGGCCACGGCATTGGGCTGGACCTACAAGACCGAGCTTGAGGACGGCATCCGACTTGCCTACAAGGACTTCTTGGAGAATCCGATGCGTGCCGAACGATAACCGGCAGGGCTTATGACAGCCACCAATCGTTACTGCGTCATCATGGCCGGTGGCATCGGCAGCCGGTTCTGGCCGGCCAGCCGACGCCATCTCCCCAAGCAGTTCCTCGATATTCTGGGCACCGGGAAGAGTTTCATCCGCCATACATTCGAGCGTTTTGCGCCGATCATCCCGGCGGAGAACTTCCTTGTCGTCACGAATGCCACCTACCGGCAGTTGGTTCTCGAACAGCTCCCCGAGCTCCGGCCCGAACAGGTGCTGTGCGAACCCGTCGGACGCAATACGGCTCCCTGCATCGCCTATGCGGCCTTCCGCCTTCGGGCACTGCACCCTGATTCGACGATGGTCGTGGCGCCGTCCGACCACTTCATCTTCGATGAGGAGGAGTTCCGCCGCAACATCACCTCCTGCATGGAGTTCGCCGAGACGCACGACGCGCTGGTTACCATTGGTATCCGTCCCTCGCGTCCCGATACGGGCTACGGCTACATCCAGACTGCATCCGCCGGGGAGATTTCTCCCGTTGTATCGTTCCGCGAGAAACCCGATCTGAAGACCGCCATGAGCTATCTGGCCGCCGGCAATTACCTGTGGAATGCCGGCATCTTCGTCTGGTCGGCGCGGAGCATCCTCGCAGCGCTCGAACGCTGCCTTCCGGAGGTGTATGGCCTTTTTGCCGGACAGTCCGACAGATTCGCTACGCCCGAGGAGCCAAACTCCGTGGAGGATATCTTTGCGCGCTGTCCGTCGATCTCGATCGACTACGGCGTGCTGGAATGTGCCGATAATGTTTTCGTGCGGAGTTCGGATTTCGGCTGGAACGACGTCGGAACCTGGGGCTCGCTTTACGAACTCTCGGCCAAGGACGCCGATGGCAATGTCGTGCCGGCCTACTCGGAACTCTACGATACGACGAACAGCCTGGTCAAGGCGGCCGGAAAGAAGGTCGTCGTGGTGGATTCGCTGCACGACTATATCGTGGTTGATACGCCGGATGCCCTGCTGATCTGCCCGCGTTCGCACGAGCAGCATATCAAGCAGGTTCTCGAAGACCTCACGCTGCTCGACGACGGTTGCTTCGTGTAAATGTAGCCCCGTTTGAACAGAGAGAGGGTCGGTTCCGCCTGAGGACCGACCCTCTCTCTGTTTTTTGCTCCTGCAAAGGTCCCGATTGCGGGAATACATGCAGCCGGTTGTGCCGGAGGCATCTTTTATCCCGTGCGGTCAATGTTTCATCAGTATGTCCCTGTGGCTTTCGATGCATTTCACCAGTTTGGAAAACCTGCGGTTGCGTTTTTTTATGATGTATGGTCGGAATACGAACCAGTTCAGGGAGATCCATGACAATAAGACCGAATATGCGATTATTCCCCGGGGAGATGAGTGGTGGAATGTATATTCATAAGTATAGAGCGAGAAGCCCAACGACAGGAACAAAAAATACAGGTTCAGCACGATATGTTGCTGTCTATGTTCCTGTTTCTTGATTTTCAGAAGATTGCTCATATAATCGACGTTGGAGCAGTCTGTTTTTAATCCATAGTAAAGACGAAGCAGTCTGCCGTAGGATAGGACCGGCAGCATGAAGCCCATGGATAGTAGAATAATTCCAGCCTTGGTAACAGACAGCAAGGGGGGCCAATGTATCCAGACAGTCACTCCTGAAGCCAAGGCCAGCATCATGAGCATAATAACCGCACAAGACTCTCCCATTCTGCGCAATCTGAAATATTTTATCTTTTTTCGGACCGCCGACAAATCGATGACAGGAATCTGCTGCCCTTTCCATAAGGATTTTATGTCGATATCATTCTTCATTCCCGCGTAATTTTTTTGGCCAATATGGATTTGATCCGGTGTATCCTTACACGTACGTTTACTTGCGACATACCCGTGATCTGAGCTATTTCCGATTGTTTCAAATCTTCCAGATAAAGCGAGATGATCAGGCGGTCCGTCTCTGAAAGCCCGGATATGGCCTTATACAAGGCTTGCACATGCAATGAGCGGTCATCCGCTGCTTCAACCGACACGTTGGGGGGAACTTCCGTTTGAGAGATTCTTCTCTGACGTTCGCCTTGACGCAAACAGATGTTGGTGGCAATGCGAAAGATCCAGCTTCCCACGGATGATTCACCCTTGAAGGAGGGGAGATATTGCCATACGCGGGCAAAAACGTCCTGGGCAAGGTCCTGGGCAAGGGGATAATCATTGAAATAGCCCATACACAATCGGAATACCTTGTCCCAATAGGCCTTGTATATATCCTCGAAATTCACGATCAGTCATTTAGAAAGTCCATAATCTGCCGGATATACCATTCCCGGTCATCAAACATAATAAAATGCAGGCCTTTGTTCGCATATTTCAATTCAAGGTTCGGCCGATTGCCGAACTGCCGCTCAATGATCGGGGCGATTTTCTTGAACGGATGTTCCAGTAAGACCAATGTCGGAACCGAAATATTCTCGACGGCAGATCTTAAATCCACATTGGAATAGTCATAATACATTCTCGCGCAGGTCATTCTGTCGGAAGACAGACTCCATTTGACCAGATCGTCATAACGGAGTGAATCCGTCGTAAGGGCTGTTGCACTGATGTATGCTTGCCTGCGGAACTGCTCATCGCTCATGCCGAGCATTCCGGCTCCGGCCTTTGTCCGTTCATCGTCCGATATTTCTCTTGATTGAAAATCCGGATTATAGACAGCCGCCAGACAGGGGAGTGCATCAACAACCACAATGCTCTTTATCCGGTTTGTCTGGGTCGATGCGATGTTCAACGCCAAACCACCGCCCATACTGTGCCCGATCAGTATGGGTTTTTCTATATTTTCATGGTGGATGAAATCGACAATCTGCCTGGTCCAATTGGCAAATGAGGGCTTTGCCTCTGGCGCGGTCTCTGCAAAACCGGGCATGGTTAAGACATAACAGGTGTAATCATGGCGCAGGGTATCGACGGTTTGATCCCATACATCTCCGGAACATGCAAATCCAGGTATCAGAATAACTGCCTGCTTTCCGTGACCCGTGCGTTGGACAGAAAAAGATTGTGCAACACATGTATCCGTTATTCCCAACAGTATCGCATACAGCAGCCCGGCTTTGCAAATTAACTTGTTCATGGCTTCGATCTTTTTTTCATTTAGATACGAAACCATGAATAATGTTACCCGGTCGGGCTGACTTTTTTCAGCCGTATTGCGTCCTGGAAACGGATTGGACTATTGGACGAAAAAAAGTGTGAATCTCGCAAATGCTTGATTCACACTTTCTTCCTTGCGGAGAGAGAGGGATTCGAACCCCCGGTACAGTTGCCCGTACACCGCATTTCGAGTGCGGCCCGATCGACCACTCCGGCATCTCTCCTTGTGTTGCGGGGTTGCTTTTCGGCTTTCCCCTCCCCGAAACTTTCGTTTTGGGACTGCAAATATAGACATATTTTTCGGAAACTACTATTTTTTGCAGGAAATTTTCGATTTTTTTGATTTTTTTCTTCGGACAGCTCCGTTTTCCGCTCTTTGCCTGATTTAATTCCTATCTTTGTATCCGGGGTTTTGGCCGCTTGCCGGTGCGGCGCAGTATTTCCCCTCCGCACCCGTTTATATGGGTGAGAGCCGATACTAAAACCGGTACGGTTTTCGTTCTGTTCATGAACAGAGCTAACGCAAACAACGAGTGAGCCATGAAAGAGTTGAGATTATGGATTGCTGCCGTCGTCGCGGCTGCGGGTCTCGCAAGCTGCTCGTCGGCATATTACGCCGCGTCGGGGTATGCCGGCGACGACCTGTATGTTCAGCACGACCGCGCGCAGATCGCACGCAAACAGCAGGCCGAGGCCGAAGCCAAGAAGGCTGAAGCCGAGGCGCGCAGAGCCGAGTGGGAGGCCCGGATCGCCGAGGCCCAGGCCGCTGCGGCAGAAAATGACTACTACGAATACCGGAGTGCCGATTCGAATCCTTACCAGAGCATCCTGGCCGATGACTACGAGAGCGCCTATGCGCGCCGCCTGCGGGGCTTCGAGTCGCCGACCTACCGGATGCCTTCGAGCTACATCAATGCCCGCTACAGTTCGGCCTTCACCTATGCCTCGGCCTACGATCCGGCTTTCTACAACGTCATCGTCATGGGTGACGAGGTGTGGGTCGAGCCCAAGTACATCACTTCGATGTTCGGATCGTGGGGGACTTCGGTCGTGCTGCTCGATCCGTGGTATTACGGCTGGAGCTGGCCGTGGGGGCCGTCGTTCTCGATCGGCAGCTGGGGCTGGAGCTTCGGCTGGAACGCCTGGTACCGGCCCTGGTACGCAGGGTGGTACAGCCCGTGGTACGATCCCTGGTGGGGACCCGGCTGGGGCTGGGGGCCCGGTTGGCATCACCATCCCTACTGGGGCCCGGCCTGGGGGCCCGGCTGGGGGCATGGGCACCATTGGGCGCCGCGTCCGAACTATCGCTTCGGACATACCGGCACCGCAGGCGGATCGCGCTACCTGCCGGCCTTCTCGTCGGGCGGCAGCCGCTATCGTCCGGCACTCTCCGGAACGCGCGGCGGTGCGACCGGCAGCGGCTCCTCGCGGGTCTACTATAACAGCGGCGGGCGTACGAACAACAGCAGCCGGATCTACCGCAACAACAACAATTCGCGCAACGACTCGTGGAACAGCAACCGCGGTTCGTCGGGCAGCCGCTATACGCCCGGCCGGACCGAGAACTCCGGATCCCGCGGCAACAGCTTCAACAGCGGCAGCAGCTTCGGCGGTTCGCGCGGCGGATTTACGGGCGGCAGCTCGGGCGGCTCGCGCGGCGGATTCACCGGAGGAGGCTCGGGCGGTTCGCGCGGCGGCAACTCCTACAGAGGACGTTAAACCTTAAAGAAGAATCGGAACATGAAACGAATCATAATCTGTTTGCTGGGAGCCGTCTCCGGCCTGGTGGCCGTGCCGGCCGCCGCACAGCAGTCGTCGATGCAGTTTGGCGGGTTGATGTTCAGTCACGACCTGATGCTGGCCGAGGATTTCGCCTCGCTGTCGCGTCCCGCGAATTTCGGGACGGCTCGTGCCATGGCGCTCGGCGGGGCCTTCACTTCGCTCGGCGCCGACATGTCGGCCATGTCGATCAACCCGGCCGGTCTGGGCATGTACCGCCGCAGCGAGATCTCGCTGACGCCGATGCTCTCGGTGGCGCAGGGCGAGACCGCGAATACCTTGCCGTGGCAGGGCAACAACCGAACCCGCTTCTCGTTCGCCAACGTCGGTGCGGCGCTCAACATCTTCGAGAGCTCCTCGGGTTCGCTGGTGAGCATGACGCTTGGCGTCGGACTCAACCGGGTCGCCGACTTCAATACGCGCTACTCCTACTCCTCGGAGTCGGTCTACGACGCCGCATCGGGACAGACCGTGCCCACGCTGGCCGATGTCTTCAGCCAGCAGCTGACCTACCACGGGATCTTCCCGAACCAGGACGGGGCACTCGGCTATGACTACGTACCCTATTTCTGGCCGGCGATCCTGGGCTACAACGGCTTCATGACGAGCCAGGCCGGTGACCAGATGGTGCCCGACATGATCGGCCACAACGCATCGGCCATCCATTCGGTCGATGTGGTCAATTCGGGATCGATCAACGAGTTCCAGATCGCCCTGGGCGCCAACATCAACAACATCCTCTACGTCGGCGCCACGCTCGGCATCCAGAGCGTCCACAAGAAGACGGGGATCACCTACCAGGAGCAGTATCTCTACGACGGTGCCCCCGTGGACCGCGACGGGACGCCGCTCGCCTCGAAACTCGACTATGCCTCGCTCTACCAGCAGACGGTGCTCGACGGCAGCGGACTGAATTTCAAGATCGGCGCCATCGTGCGCCCCGTGGCGGGGCTGCGTCTGGGCGTAGCCTACCATACGCCGACCTTCTATTCGCTCGACCGCACCTATGCGGCCGACATCGAGTCGTCGATCTCCAACGCCGCGAACACGAGCCGCGAGATCAACACCGACCGCACGCCGGTGCTCTCCGACGACGGACCCAACAGCTGGGAGTTCGTCTCGCCGTCGCGCCTGCTGTTCGGCGCTTCCTATACGTTCGGCACCTTTGCCATCGTCTCCGTGGACTACGAACGCGACTGGTACAACGGCATCCGGGTGAAGAACGTGCCTGACGGACAGCCCGGGTTCATCATCCAGCCCGAAGAGTACAAACTCGAGTTCAAGAACAACTTCTGTGCGACCAACGCCGTACGTGCGGGCCTCGAACTCAAGCCGCTGCCCGTGCTGGCCCTCCGTGTCGGCGGGGGGTACACCTCCTCGATGCTCAAGGACAAGAGCCTCTACTTCAACCGCCCGGTGGCTACCGAAAGCCACTACCTGACGGCCGGTGTAGGCTTCACGCTTTCGCGCACGACGGTGCTCGACCTGGCCTACCAGTACGCCGTGGACAACTACTCGAAGTACCAGCTCTTCTTCAGCATGGATGCCGATGCCGGGCAGCCCGTGACCTGGAGCGGTCTCTACGATACTTCGATCACGCGCCACTACATCGCCCTGACGCTCGGCTTCCGCTTCTGATCCGCCGGGCCGCTGTGGGCGGCGCGGGAGACGATTCTGCGCCTCCGGACGGTGGCCTGTCGCCCGCAACGGGGAAATATACCGCATAAAGGTCTGCTCCATGATAGGCAGACCTTTATTTTTTTGTATATTTGCGCTTCGGAACAAACGTAAAACCAAGATAAGTTATGGCTAAGGAACTCAAAGACCTCACCAAATCCGACGAGAACTACTCGCAGTGGTACAACGATCTGGTGGTCAAGGCCGGACTGGCGGAAAATTCGGCCGTCCGCGGGTGCATGGTCATCAAACCCTACGGCTATGCCATCTGGGAGAAGATGCACGATGCGCTGGATCGGATGTTCAAGGAGACGGGACATCAGAACGCCTATTTCCCGCTCTTCATTCCCAAGTCGTTCTTCTCGAAGGAGGCTCACCACGTCGAGGGCTTCGCTAAGGAGTGCGCCGTGGTGACGCACTATCGCCTGAAGAACGATCCCGAGGGCAAGGGGGTCGTTGTCGATCCCGATGCGAAACTCGAGGAGGAGCTCATCGTGCGCCCGACCTCCGAGACGATCATCTGGAACACCTACAAGAACTGGATCCAGTCCTACCGCGACCTGCCGATCCTCTGCAACCAGTGGGCCAACGTCGTGCGCTGGGAGATGCGCACGCGCCTGTTCCTGCGTACCGCGGAGTTCCTCTGGCAGGAGGGGCATACGGCTCACGCCACGCGCGAGGAGGCCGTCGAGGAGGCCACGAAGATGATCCACGTCTACGAAAAGTTCGCCACGGAATGGATGTCGCTGCCGGTGATCGTGGGGCACAAGTCGCCCAACGAGCGTTTTGCCGGCGCGGAGGATACGCTGACGATCGAGGCGCTGATGCAGGACGGCAAGGCGCTGCAGAGCGGTACGTCGCACTTCCTCGGGCAGAACTTCGCCAAGGCCTTCGACGTGCAGTATGTCAATAAGGAGGGCAAACTCGAGTATGTCTGGGCTACGTCATGGGGCGTTTCTACCCGCCTGATGGGTGCCCTGATCATGGCCCACTCGGACAACAACGGTCTGGTGCTGCCTCCGAAACTGGCGCCGATCCAGGTGGTGATGATCCCCATCTACAAGGGAGAGGAGCAGCTCGCCGAGATCCGCACCCGCTTCGAGGCGATTGCCGCCGAACTGAAGACCAGGGGCATCTCGGTGAAGATCGACGACCGCGACAACGTCCGTTCGGGCTTCAAGTTCGCCGAGTACGAGCTCAAGGGCGTTCCGGTGCGTCTGGCCATGGGGCCGCGTGACCTGGAGAACGGCACGATCGAGCTGGTGCGCCGCGACACGCTCGAGAAGGAGACCGTCCCGCAGGAGGGTCTTGCGGACCGGATCGAGGGCCTGATGACCGAGATTCAGGAAAACATCTACCGCAAGGCGCTTGCCTACCGTGACTCGATGATTACGCGGGTTGATACGTGGGAGGAGTTCAAGGAGGTGCTCGAGACGAAGGGCGGCTTCATTTCGGCACACTGGGACGGCACGGTCGAGACCGAGGTGGCGATCAAGGATGCCACGAAGGCCACGATCCGCTGCATTCCGATCGACGCACCCGACGAGGAGGGCGTCTGCATCTACTCCGGCAAGCCGTCGCACCGCCGCGTGCTCTTCGCCCGCAGCTATTGATCGGCCCGGCTCCGACACAGGGTCGGGACGGACGGAGCGGCTTTCGGACGCCGCATCCGTCCGTCCCGGCTTTTTTTGTCCCCGGCCGATCCGCTGCAGGCGGCAAAATGGGGGACAGGTAAAAAAATCGATGCGACGAACGCTTTTTTTCGTACCTTTATCGCCGTTATTCTCCGAATGCCATGGACAACGAAGCTGAAATCCGGAAACGGAAAATCTATCGCGTGACCTTCATCGGCTTTGTCGTGAACCTCGCGCTCTCGTGTTTCAAACTGGCTGCGGGCGTCCTCGGCCGCAGTGCCGCCATGACGGCCGATGCCGTACACTCATTCTCGGACATGGCCACCGACGTCGTGGTGATCGCCTTTGCCCGGATTTCGGCCAAACCCAAGGACGACGGGCACGACTACGGACACGGGAAATACGAGACGCTCGCCACGATCATCATCAGCCTGGCGCTGGTTGCCGTGGGTGTCGGCATCCTCCTGTCGAGCATGCGCTCCATCCGCACGGTCATCGAAGGCGGGGTGCTGCCCCGTCCGGGCGGTGTGGCGCTCATCGCCGCCGTGCTTTCGATCGTGGCCAAGGAGATTCTCTACCGCTATACGGTCCGTGTCGGACGTGCGATCGACAGCCCCAGCGTTGTGGCCAACGCCTGGCACCACCGCAGCGATGCGCTCTCGTCGCTCGGGACGCTGGTCGGCATCGGCTGTGCCTTCTTTCTCGGCGAGAAGTGGCGTATCGCCGACCCGATTGCGGCGCTCGTCGTCGCCGTCTTCATCTTCAAGATCGCCCTCGACCTGATCCGTTCGGGTCTCGGCGAGTTGCTCGAACAGTCGCTTCCCGCCGAGACCGAGGAGGAGATCCTGCGCATCGTCTCCGCCGATCCGGCCGTCAAGGAGCCCCACAACCTCCGCACGCGCCGCATCGGGGCCTCGATCGCCATCGAGGTGCACATTCGGGTCGATGGGGAGATGACCGTCAGGGAGTCGCACGACCATACGGTCGATATCGAACGCCGGCTCCGCGATCGCTTCGGCCGGGGAACGATGATCGCCATCCACGTCGAGCCTGAGAAATAACCCGCCCGGACCCTCCTCGCGGCGCGATTTTTGTATGACGCACGGATGCCGGTCGCTGAACCGGGGGGAGTAGAAAAATTTGGATTTTTCGGAAAAAGTGTTTATCTTGCGAACGTGAAATATCCGGAAACGGTACGAACTGCTCCGGATGAGTTCAATACACGAGCGACACGATTAAATTTAAAAAACAGGGATTGCCTATCGGAACAGAATTCTACTCTTAGTAACTATTAGGGGGAAAAGAGTATGAACGTGCAAGTATTAAGTGACCAAGTATTGCTTAATCACTACCTTTCGGGGGACCGGAGCGCCATATCCACTTTGATCGAACGTCACAGTCGCCGCGTACGCGATTACATCGGCATGATGGTCAAGGACCGCGATGTCGCCGATGATATCTTTCAGGAGACCTTCATCAAGGCCGTTCGGGTGATCGACGAAGGCCGTTATACGGATAACGGCAAGTTTCTGTCGTGGATCCTGCGCATCGCCCACAACCAGGTGATCGACCACTTCCGTGCCATACGGCAGGACAAGTCGGTCTCCGAATCGGATGCCGGATACGACATGCTCGGCACGCTGCGTTTCGCCGAGCGTACGGTCGAGGACTCGATGGTCAGCGACCAGATCGAGCGCGACGTCCGCGCTCTGGTCGATCATCTTCCGGCCGAGCAGCGCGAAGTGGTGATGTTGCGTTACTTCTCGGGGCTGAGTTTCAAGGACATTGCTGAACAGACCGATGTGAGCATCAACACGGCGCTCGGGCGCATGCGCTATGCGCTGATCAACCTGCGCCGGATGATCAAGGAAAAAAATCTGATTTTAAGTTGATCTTCGCACAATATTCCTCCCTGTCATGCGTTTTATAGTTGCAGCAGTTAAAACGAAGTGCCTATGGAGGACATGGACAAGAACGATGTTTCAAACAACGGCATCTCCGAGGACGAAGACTTGATCATGCGGGAGGTAATACAGGGTGATGCGGATTTGTGTTATTTGCATCATTACCTCTCGGAAGTTTTCCGAAAAGGGGATAATTTTTAAGGGTTAATTTTTGATGGGAGAAGGGGGCCGTGAGGTCCCCTTCATTGTTTGGCGCCGGCTTCGGACGGCAGGGTGTACGCGAAGCGGCGGCCGGATTACCGGCCGCCGCTTCGCTTGTTTTCAACCTTGGGGCAGGGCGCGGGGTCAGTGCTCCCGTCCCCCGTCGTTCGGGTGGGAGCAGCGCAGCTGGAAGGCCAGCGAGCAGGCTCCCGTGCCGGCGAAGAGCAGCGAGATCGAGACCCATACCAGCACGGCCGTCCGGCCGAACACAAGCGGTTGGAGCAGGATCCATACCGCACAGAGCAGCAGGAGGATGCCGGTGAAGACAGTCCATCCGGCCCCCGGGATCTCCAGCGCGTTCATGTCGCCGCCCAGCCCGATGGTCGCGAAGGCGCGCATCAGCAGCCAGAAACCCAGTACGATCGGGAGAGTGATCTCCGAGAGCGAGACGTTGAAGATCAGGATGAGTCCCAGGATGATCTCGATCAGCCCGCCGACGGCCATCCAGCCGCGGCCGGTGACGAAGTGGCGGTTCATGGCCGAGAGTGCGGCCTCGAGCATGCCCGAGAGGAACATCAGCCATCCGAACAGGGTGGCCAGTGCCAGATAGCCCCGGTTCGGGTAGGCGAAGATCAGGATGCCGGCGGCCAGCAGGGCGACCCCGACGACGGCGAGCAGCCACCAGTAGCGGACGGCCCGCTTCGAATTTTCAAGCAATACGTTGATTCGGTCCATAGCAAACGGATTTTGCCTTCGTCAGCGCAATTCGTGTGCCAACCCGGCATGCCGCTCCGGCCGGGGCCTGTGCGACAAAATGACCCGGGAGCGCTCCAATGAGGGCGAATATCCGTTATCTTTGCGCCGTTATCGAGGATCGGATATTATGGCGACTACGACAAAGGAACTCACGGCGGGGCGTCCGCTGACGTTGATTCTGAACTTCACCCTGCCGCTGCTGCTGGGCAACCTGCTGCAGCAGACCTACTCGCTGGTCGATGCCGTGATCGTGGGCCGCTTCCTGGGAATCAATGCCCTGGCCTCGGTCGGAGCCAGCACTTCGGTCGTCTTCCTGATCCTGGGCTTCTGCAACGGTTGCTGCGGCGGATTCGGCATTCCCGTGGCCCAGAAGTTCGGCGCCCGAGACTATGTGACCATGCGGCGTCTGGTCTTCGTCAGCCTGAAACTCTCTGCGGTGATGTCGGTGGCCATTGCTCTGGTTACGAGCCTGCTGTGCGGCGATATCCTGCGGATCATGCGGACTCCCGACAACATCTTCCCCGGGGCCTATGCCTACCTGCTGATTACCTTCATCGGCGTTCCGTGCACCTTCTTCTACAACCTGCTGGCCTGCATCATCCGGGCTTTGGGTGACAGCCGGACGCCCTTCTGGTTCCTGCTCTTCTCGACGGTGCTCAACATCATACTCGACCTCTTCTGCATCCTGGTGCTGAAGTGGGGCGTGGCCGGAGCCGGCATCGCTACGGTCGTCTCGCAGGGACTTTCGGCGTGGCTCTGCTACCGCTACATGATGAGCCGCTTCGAGATTCTCCGGGCGCAGCCCGGCGAGCGGCGCTTCAACGGGCGTCTGGCGCGACAACTGCTCGGCATCGGGGTGCCGATGGGCCTGCAGTTCTCCATTACGGCGATCGGCAGCATCATGCTGCAGAGCGCCAACAATGCTCTGGGTACGGCCTGCGTGGCGGCCTTTACGGCAGCCATGCGCATCAAGATGTTCTTCATGTGTCCGCTTGAGAGCCTCGGCATCGCCATGGCCACCTACAGCGGCCAGAACTACGGTGCGGGTCGTCCCGAGCGCGTCTGGCAGGGCGTGCGGGCCAGCTCGCTGTTGATGATGGTCTACTGGGTCTTCACCTTCGCGGTGCTGATGACCGCTTCGCGGACTATCGCCCGGCTCTTCGTCGATGCCTCCGAGACCGAGATCCTAAACGACACGGCGCTCTTCCTTCATGTATCGGTCTCGTTCTTCCCCGTGCTGGGGCTGCTCTGCATCCTGCGTTATACGATCCAAGGGGTGGGTTATACCAATCTGGCCATGCTTTCGGGCGTCTCGGAGATGATTGCCCGGATTCTGGTCAGCCTCCTCGCCGTACCGGCCTTCGGCTATATCGCCGTCTGCTTTGGCGATTCGACGGCGTGGATCTTCGCCGACCTCTTCCTCATTCCGGCTTTTGCCTTCGTCTACCGGCGGTTGCTGCGGATGAAGCGGCCCGAAGCTGCGGGACCTGCCGGCCTGTGACCGACGGTTTTCCCCGTCTCCTGTCCCGAATGCTCCCGAATGAAAATCGCCCCTGCCGCATCCTGGCGGCAGGGGCGATTCGTTTCAGACGGAAGACATTTCTTGCGTCTTATTCGAAGTCTTCGCGGAAGAGTCCGTAGTGACGGATCAGGCGGGAGATCTCGGGATCGAGGTTGCCGCGGAACTTGAGGTTCTCGCGCAGCTCGACCGCACGCAGGAAGTACTTGACGGCCTGCTCCTCGTCGCCCAGACGGGCCGCCAGGATCGCAAGCATGTACTGCAGGTCGGCCGTCGATCCGGCCTCGGGCTCGGCGCGCAGGATCCGGTAGGCCGCGGCATCGTAGCCGAGCGACATGTAGGCCAGCGCGGTGTTGCGGTCCTCGTAGGGGCGCAGGATCTCCAGAGCCTCCTCGTAGCGGCGCTTGCGGAGCAGATCCACGGCGTGCATGTAGTTCGAATCGACCTCGGTGGTGTATACCGTGTCCTGCTTCATGCCCCGGCGGTGGAGGTTGAAGCGGAAGTCCACGGCACGCATCTGCGGGTAGATCACGCTGCGCATGCGGGCATACTCCTTGGGATACTTCATCCGGATGCGCCATTCACGGGTGTCGGGGTTGCCCTCCCAGCGGATCATCTCCAGGATCTCCTCCCTGTGCGTGAGCAGCGTGTCGGCCTCCACCAGACGGTAGAGTTCGTCCCAGTCTTCGGCCAGCCACGTCGTGCGGAGCAGGTTCGGCAGGTCGGGCAGCCGGTCGTCACTGTCGGCCAGCACCTGACGGCCCTCGTCGTCGAGCGTGTAGCTGCCCGCAACGCGGAGCGAGTCATAGAGTGTGCGGAACTCCGATACGAGCACCTGCCGCAGGGCCTCGGCGCGGTCGCGGGCCAGACGGTCGTTGAGCACCCAGGTGCCTTCGGGTGATGCCGTTGCGCGGAGCGTGATGCTGTCGATGATGTAGACCGGGTCGGTCATCAGCCCGTGGGTCAGCGAGCGCACGGCCGCAATCTGTCGCCGGTTCTCCGTCAGCGTATCGACCAGCCGGGCCTTGCCGACGGGGAAGGTGAAGAAGAAGCGGGCGTTGGCCTCGGCATCTCGCAGCACGATCCGCTGCATGTAGCGGGTCCGCTCGTCGAGGAACGAGGTCATCGAGGCTACGTCGTAGGTCAGCGTATCCGACCGGGTGAGTCGGTAGGTGCGTCCGCTGCGGTCCTCGACCTCGCCGGTCAGGTAGAGACGCAGCTTGGCGGTGTTCTCGTCGGCCTGCACCGGCTGCGAGTAATAATAGTCGATCTTTCCGTCGGGGCGGACGACCACCGTGTCGAGCCGGGCGTTGGGCAGGTAGGGGTGGCGGACCATCCGCCCGAAAGCCTCGGGCTTGCCCTCTTCCAGCCGCCGGTTGCGGGCAATCGCCCCCTGACGCAGCACGCTTTGCCGTACGGCGGCCGTATCGAGGTCATTCAATTCGGCCAGACGGTCGTTCGCCGCCTCCTTGCGCGAGCGGTAGTTGGCGAGCATCGTGCTGTCGCTCGTCTGCTCCAGCAGCCCCTCGATGGCGGGACGCCGGCGTCCCGTGTAGGCGAGGCGGTCGGCCGCCAGGTCGCGCAGCTTCCGTTCGCCGGCCGTGTATACTTCGGCGTAGACCTTCGCGGGCTGTTTGCTCAGCGAGCGGATGTAGGCCTCCCGCTCGCGGTCGCCCGCTGCGGCGTAGTCGCCCTCGATGCGGGTGAAGATCTCGCCCCCGGGCAGCACGTCGATCCCTTCGTAGCGGTAGCGCGGGGCGAAGTAGTCGTTCAGGTGGTCGAACTTGTCGTTCGGGTCGGACGTGTAGATCGTGTTGGCCTGTACGATCCGGTCGGTGGCGTAGACATACCGGCGCAGCCGTTTGTAGCGGCGTCGGCTCTCCCCCTCGGTGGCCCATCCCACCTTCGGGTCGAACATCGCCTCGTCGGGTGCGAGGCTTCCGAGCCGCTCCGCCGCATCGGCATATTCCGCCCGTTCGGCCGCCACGCCGTTCATGTAGCGGCGATAGGCCCCCTTGTCGGCGAAGCGGTCGAAGTAGTCGGCGCTGTCCACGATCCGGGCAAGGTAGTCGTCATAGCGGCCGTATTCGCGCTGCTGCATGGCGCGGTAGCGCTCGCCGCTGTATACCAGCGGGTCGAAGGAGAGTGTGTCGTCTCCCTTGAGCAGCTGCGGTCCGATGACCAGCTGCCAGCTCCGGTCCTGCAGCTCCTGCGGGACGGTGACGATGAACTCGACGTTGATCTTGCCGTTGCGCTCGACGAGGTTGCGGCGATTCGCTGCCGAGATGACCACTTCATCGATGTTCACCGACATGATCTTTTCGCCCGAGGCCGAATCGAGGGCCACGGGGGTCAGGAAGAGTTCGGTCCCGTCCTGTTTGTGGAAGGTGATGATCCGCGGCGGACGGACCGTGTCCGCCGCGCGGTAGGCCCTCTCCCGTTTGGTCCGGGCGGGGAGATGCACCTCTGCCTCGGGGTCGCTCTTGCTCAGCTTGCGGATGTTGCCGCAGCCGGAGAGCAGGGCTCCGGTCAGAAGGACCGCAGCCGCATATTCCATCCATTCACGTTTTCTCATCTGGGTCGGGTAGGGTTTATTCGTGCTGCGTATCCACTGCGCCGTTCACATCGACCGTGAAGACGCGCCGTTTGCCGCCGGGCGAGGTCTGCACCTGCCGCAGGACGAGCGTCGCGTCGGCCATCCAGCTTTCGTAGGGAACCTTCATCTCGTAGCGGAACGTGCGGTCGGTCTTCCCGTCGGCATTGATGGTCAGGTAGGGCTGCCGCTCGGCCCAGTAGGCGCCCGAGAGACGGCGGCGGCGCTCCATCATGTGCTGCTGGTAGCGGCCGTTGATGAGGATATGCGGGAAGAGCTTCACCGAGCGGCGGTCGGGGGTGCTCAGTTCGGGAAGGATCGCCCAGCTCTGCGAGCGGGTCACGGCGTTGCGTGATACGGAGACCTCGAGCACCAGGTGCAGTTCGCCGTTGCGTTCGGCCAGCACCTTGCGTGTTACGGCCACGTCGCCGACGATCTGTGCGCGCAGCGATGCTGCGGTCAGAAGAAACAGGATCAGAATGCAGTATCTTTTCATCGCGTGGTTCGGTGTTATTTCTTGGAGTTGAACAGGTAGACGAACGAGACGCCGAGTTCCGTGGGAATCGGCAGGATCCGTTTGCGGTTCGTGTAGGAGGCGGCCTTCGGCCCGTTTACGGGTTCGGCATGGTAGCTCAGACGGGCCAGTCCGGCACCGGCCGAGAGCTCGATGTTCCAGTGGGGGCTGACGTAGAACTGGTAGCCGATGCTGATGCCTGCCCCGACGAACGACCCTTTATAATAATGTGTGGGCAGCCCGGTGAGGATGCGGTTGCCGATAAACGGAAGCTTGAATCCGCCGACCTCGAACTCGCCGCCGATGGCATGCACGCCGAAGTAGAGCCGCGTGTATTTTTCGGTGACCCAGTAGCGGTATTCGGGGCGGAGGAACCAGTGCTGGATCTTGTTGTCCGCGCCCAGAGTCCACGGGTTGTAGTTGGCCGTCATGCCGATGGTCGAATGCTTGCCGACGGCGATGTCGATCCCTATGTTCGGTGTCGTTGCAGCCCAATAAAGCAGGTTGGTTTTCACGGCAACCTGCTGTGCCGATGCCCCCAGCCAGCAGAATCCTGTCAGCAGCATCGTTGCAAAAAGTTTCTTCATCATATCTGTTTTGTGGAATAGTTCCCGTTGGTCAAAGCCCCGGATTCGGGAAGGGAATAACGTACGACTCTCGCTCACCATCCTGTTCCTCAGCTTGTACGGGCGCAAAAATGGAGATAAAACGAGGGAAAATGGGTATCATGTGCGATACGGATATCCGAAACGGTCCGTATCATGTGCGAAAGGGGGCTGCAGCGGTGCGCAAAATGGCTCCTCTGAGAGACGGAATCTGTTTCGAGAGGAACCTCGGTCTGGAGTTTTTTTTGAATTTCGCCCTACCTTTTGGACTGTGTTTTTTGGAAAATTCAAAAAAAATCGCGATAATCGTAAATTAAATCGGGACGAATGGTGTGTTGGGGAAAATTTTCAATATCTAATACCGAGAAAAGATGAAAGGTGCAGACAAGATGTTGTTGTGCACCGGACTGATCTCCACGGGATTCGTGGCGAATGCCGGTGCGGCGGAAAAAAATGCAAAGCCGAATATCATTTTCATCCTGTGCGACGACATGGGATACGGCGATCTGGGATGTTACGGGCAGAAATACATCCAGACGCCCAACCTCGACCGCATGGCCCGCGAGGGGATGCTCTTCACGCAGGCCTATGCCGGAAGTCCGGTGAGTGCCCCCTCGCGGGCGTCGCTGATGACCGGGCAGCACTCGGGCCACGGGCATGTCCGCGGCAACCGCGAGTATTGGAGCGGCGAGGTGATGTACGGGCAGAACAGGGAGTATGCCGTCACGGGACAGGAGCCCTATGACCCCGACCACATCATCCTTCCGGAGATTATGAAGGGCAACGGCTACACGACCGGCATGTTCGGCAAGTGGGCCGGCGGTTACGAGGGTTCGGTCTCCACACCCGACAAGCGCGGCATCGACGAGTACTACGGCTACATCTGCCAGTTCCAGGCCCACCTCTATTATCCCAACTTCATGAATCGCTACAGCCGTTCGGCCGGCGATACGGAGGTTATCCGGATTGTTCTGGAGGAGAACATCAAATACCCGATGTACGGCGACGACTACCGCAAGCGCCCGCAGTACTCGGCCGACCTGATCCATCAGGAGGCCCTGGCGTGGCTCGACCGGCAGGACGGCAAGCAGCCCTTCTACGGTTTCTTCACCTATACGCTGCCGCACGCCGAGCTGGCGCAGCCCGACGACGAGATCCTGAAGCACTACGAGAAGCAGTTCTTCGTGGACAAGACGTGGGGCGGCAGCGAAGGATCGCGCTACAATCCCGTGGAGCACACCCATGCGCAGTTCGCGGGCATGATCACGCGCCTGGACGGCTATGTGGGCGAGATTCTTGCCAAGCTCAAGGAGAAGGGGCTCGACGAGAACACGATCGTGATCTTCAGCAGCGACAACGGCCCTCATGAGGAGGGCGGTGCCGATCCCGAGTTCTTCGGGCGTGACGGCAAGCTGCGCGGGCTCAAGCGTCAGTGCTACGAGGGCGGCATCCGCATTCCGTTCATCGTGCGGTGGCCCGGACACGTCGAGGCCGGTGCGGTGAACGACCACCAGCTGGCCTTCTACGACGTGATGCCGACCTTCTGCGAACTGATCGGCGACAAGCGCTTCCCCAAAAAGTACCTCAATTCGGAGGTCGAGGGCGACTGCTTCGACGGCATCTCCTTCGCTCCGACCCTGCTGGGTGACGACGAGCGGCAGCAGAAGCACGACTTCCTCTACTGGGAGTTCCACGAGACGGATCAGATCGGCGTCCGCATGGGTGACTGGAAACTGGTGGTCAAGCGGGGCGTACCCCATCTCTACGACCTGGCCACCGACCTGCACGAGGACCACGACGTGGCGGCCGAGCATCCTGACGTGGTACGTGCGATGAAGGAGATCATCCGCCGGGAACACCGTCCGAACGACCTCTTCCCCGTGACACTGCCCGATTTCGACTGATCGCATGGCAGGAACCGGGATCTTGCCCGGGGTTGAAACGAAAAGGCAGCCCGAAGGGCTGCCTTCTTCGTCAGGCGGACCGCTGTGCGGCTATTTGAGCCGTTTCAAGCCCCGATCATCGGCCGTGGCTTCTCGGATCGAGAGGGCGAAACCTCCGCCGCAGGCCATCGTGACCGGAAGTTCCGAACGCGAGTCGATGCGGCCCGTGCGGATTTCGTAGGCTTCGGGGTTGGTCCGGTAGTCGGCGTCGGGGGCGTCGGCGTAGAGCGTAGCCACGTAGCTCTTCCCGGGATCGAGGAAGTCGAACCGAAGATCCACCGTGCGGCGGTTCTCGTCCGTTACGCCGCCGACGAACCAGTTGCCCGACCCCTTGGCCCTGCGGGCAATGACGATCACGTCGCCCGGCTCGGCTTCGAGGTAGCGGCTTTCGTCCCAGTCTACGGCTACCTCCTTGATGAAGCGGAAGGCATCCATGTACTTCTCGTAGTGTTCGGGAAGGTCGGCAGCCATCTGCAGCGGCGAGTAGAGCGTCACGTAGAGTGCCAGTTGGTTGGCCAGCGTCGCATTGACGTGCGAGTGGTTTTCGGGGTTGAGTTTCGAGACATCCATCGAGAAGATGCCGGGGGTATAGTCCATTGGACCGCCCTGCAGACGGGTGAAGGGCAGCAGCGTCACGTGTATGGGTTTCGTGCCGCCGAAGGCCTGGTATTCCGTGCCGCGGGCCGACTCGTTGCCGATCAGGTTGGGCCAGGTGCGGCACAGTCCCGTGGGACGCACCGCCTCGTGGGCATTGACCATGATGTGGTGTTTGGCAGCCAGCTTCACGGCGTGGAGGTAGTGGTTCACCATCCACTGCCCGTAATGGTGTTCGCCGCGCGGCAGGATATCCCCCACGTAGCCGCTCTTCACGGCATTGTAACCGTAGCGGTTCATCAGCCCGTAGGCGGCCTCCAGATGACGTTCGTAGTTGCGTACCGACGACGAGGTTTCGTGGTGCATCATCAGCCGCACGCCCTTTTGGCGGGCATAGTCGTTCAGCGCCGCGATGTCGAAGTCGGGGTAGGGTGTGACGAAGTCGAAGACGTAGTCCTTCGTGTGGCCGAACCAGTCCTCCCAACCGACGTTCCACCCCTCGACGAGCACCTGGTCGAATCCGTGCTCGGCGGCAAAGTCGATGTAGCGTCTTACGTTGTCGTTGTTGGCCGCGTGGCGCCCGCTGGGCTTCGTGGCTGCGTAGTCCGTCACGCCGAGCTGTACGGAGGGAACGTCGCGCGTGTAGGCCCAGTCGCTCTTCCCGGTGATCATCTCCCACCAGACTCCCACATACTTCACGGGCCGGATCCACGAGGTATCCTCGATGGCGCAGGGGTCGTTGAGGTTGAGGATCAGGCGGGAGGCGAGGATCTCACGGGCATCGTCCGTCACCATGACCGTGCGCCACGGCGTGTGGCAGGGGGCCTGCATGTAGCCTTTCCAACCCTGTGCGTCGGGGGTCAGGTGTGCGGTGAAGACCATCGTCTCGTCGTCGAGGTCGAGGTGCATGCACGGGTAGTCGATCAGGGCGGCTTCGTGGATGTTGATGTAGAGGCCGTCGTCGCTCTTCATCTGCAGGGCGGTCTGCACGCCCGTGGGCGAGAAGGGGGTCTGCGACGAGTTGGGCGTGATGGCCTGCTCCATGTGCGAGCGGATCTCGGAGAGACGCGACTCGGTGTAGTCGTACTCCTGGGTGTCGTAGTCCCCGGGGATCCAGAATGCCGTGTGGTCGCCCGTCATGGCAAACTGCGTCCGCTCCTCGCGGATGGTGAAGTAGGTGAGCTGCTTCTGCTCGGGAAACTCGTAGCGGAATCCGAGTCCTTCGTCGTAGAGGCGGAAGCGGATGGTCATCTCGCGGCCCGATTCCGCCTGGCGGAGCGTTACGGCCATCTCGTTATAGTGGTTGCGGATCGACGACTCCTCGCCCCAGACAGGCTGCCACCGTTCGTCGAACGAGGAGCGTTCGACGCCGGTCTGCTCGAAGCGGTCGTAGAGCGATACGGGGGCGCCATAGCCGCCCTTTTTGATTTCGGTTCCGAACTCCAGCGCCGGTGCATCGCCGCGCAGCTCGAGCCCCATGGCGCTGGGCAGCACGGCGGCACGCCCCCTGAAGTCGAGGGCATAGGTCGGGGCGCCCGTTTCGGAGAGGCGGAAGGTGAGTTTCAGGTCGCCGTCGGGCGAGAGCAGGGTCTCCTGCGCCGAGGCTCCGGCCGCGGCAAACAGGGCGGCCAACAGCGGAAGTATTCTTTTCATCGGGATGGTTGCGGTTTATCGGTTCGACGGACGTTTGAATTCGACGACAAGTGCCTGACGGGCTCCGACGACGGTGTTGTCGTCCACCGTGGCGGCCTCGCCCGTGAGGACGTTGCGCCCGTCGTGCAGCCCTTCGGCGATCTCGGCATAGTGCGACCAGGGCACCTGCTTTTTCCCGCGTGAGTTGTTGATGAAGACGAACACCGCGTCGGTATCGTCATAGCGGAAGTAGGCGTAGGTGTTGTCGCGCGAGAGGAAGTGCATCGTGCGGCCGTTGTGGATCACGGATTTGCCCCTGCGCCACTGGAAGAGCCGCTGCGTGTAGTCGAAGAGCTCCTTTTCGAGCCCCGTGCGCCCTTCGGCCGTGAAGAGATTCTTCGCATCGCCGGTCCAGCCGCCCGGGAAATCGACGCGCAGTCCGCCGTGTCCCTGCGAGAGGTCCTTCGAGGTGAACATCATCTCGTCGCCGGCGAAGATCTGCGGGATGCCGCGCATGGTGGCGAGCATCGTCATGACGAGTTTCAGCCGCTCGGGGTTCTTGCGCACCACGTCGCCGATGCGGTCCGTGTCGTGGTTGCCGGCGAAGATCATCATTTTCGAGAGGTCGTGGTAGACGAAGTCGTGCGAGAGACAGTCGTAGATGCGGGTCATGCCTTCGCCCCAGCGGAGCGAGTCGGTCGGCACCGCGCGGCAGATGGCCTCCTGCAGCGGAAAGTCCATGATCGAGGGGAGGTGCGAGTCGAATCCGTCCTTGTTCGCGTTGCCTGACTGCCAGTAGGCCAGCTGCGGAATCGACGATGTCCAGCACTCGCCCACGATGTTCAGCGCCGGGTACTCGCGGCGTACCGAGGCGCACCACTCGCTCATCGGACCCTTCTCGTTGTAGGGGTAGGTATCGACGCGGAATCCGTCCAGGTCGGCGTATTCGGTCCACCAGACGGCCCACTGCTGGAAGTAGCGCAGCACATAGGGATTGTCGAGGTTCATGTCGGGCATCGAGGGGACGAACCATCCGCTCTCCTGCAGGTTGAGGTCGTATTTCGAGGCATTGGGATCCATGTTCGTCGAGAAGCAGACGTTCGTGCCCGTGTACTCGGGGAACTGGTGGATCCAGTCCTCGAAGGGCAGGTCGCGCATCCACCAGTGGGCCGTGCCGCAGTGGTTGGTCACCACGTCCATGATCACCTTCAGCCCCTTTCCATGGGCCTCGGCAACCAGGTCGCGGTACTCCTCGTTCGATCCGAAGCGGGGGTCGATGCGGTAGTAGTCGGCGCAGGCGTAGCCGTGGTACGATCCTTCGGGCTCGTCGTCGAGCAGCAGGGGCGTGGGCCAGATGACCGTTGCCCCGAGGTCGGCAATGTAGTCCAGGTGGTCGCGGATACCCTGGATATCGCCGCCGTGGCGGCCGAAGAAGGCTTCGCGGTCGGCCTTCTCTTGCGTGTCGGGGGTCGAATCGTTTTCGGGATTGCCGTTGGCGAAGCGGTCGGGCATGAGGAGGTAGATCATGTCCGAGGTCGTGAAGCTCCGGCGCTGTGCCGAACCTTCGCGGCGTGCCGCGATTTCGTAGGGCATCTTGAACTCCCGCCCCTCCTTCGAGAAGACGAGGTAGTAGGTGCCCGGTGCGGCCGCGGCATCGATGGCGACATCGACGAAGAGGTAGTTGGGGCTGTCGGCCTTGTGGGTCGCCGTGACCTTCACGCCCCGTCCCCCTTCGATGCGGACTCCGTAGTCGGAGATCCGTTCTCCGGCGACGAGCAGCTGCAGGGGCGTCTGCATCTGCGTCCACCACGAGAGGGGTTCGATCCGTGCGACCTCACCCGATGCGTCGGCTATCGAGGCGGGGTCGAATGCCGGTTGTGCTGCACAGGAGAGCATGCCGGCTGCTGCAAGTGTCATCAAAATTCGGTTCAAGGTATTGTTTGTTTGGTAAAGTTAATATGAAAGTCGGTTCGTGCGTTCGTTCGGCGGCCGGTTTCCGGCCGGATCACTCCTTTTCGGGCGTGAGCACCAGCCATCCCCATGCGGGAAGTACGGCCCGGCTGCCTGCGCTGAGGATCTGTCCGGTGAAGAATTCGCGGAGCGGACCTTCGGTCGGCAGCCCGACCTCCTGCTCTGCAGCCGTGAGGTTGGCGATGACGGTCACCGCGTCGCTCCCGGTGCCGCGCGTGAAGCCGAATACGCCGTCGGGCAGGCTCCCTTCGGCCGGATAGCGTGCTTCGGCACCCCGTTCGCCGGAGGCCAGTGCCGGGTGTTCGTGGCGCAGGCGGGCCAGCGCCGCGTAGAACTCCCCGAATTCGTTTTCGCACCATTGCGGCACGGGGTCTTTCTCGAAGAAGGCGAAGCGGTGGTCGTAGCCGATCTCCTGCCCGGTGTAGATGAGCGGCATGCCCTTGGGCAGGGTGAAGGTGAGCAGGGCCATGACGCGCGCGGCATCGCCCATGCGTTCGAACTCGCTCCCGGCCCACGAGTTCTCGTCGTGGTTCGAGGTGAACATCAGCCGGAACGCTTCGCGCGGGGTGTTTGCCGCATCCTTTTTCAGGTACTCCTTCAGCTCCGTGACACCCCGCTTGCCCCGGGCGATGTCGTTCATCAGGTGGTGCAGTTCCCAGGAGTAGGAGGCGTCGAAGGCCCCCTCGTGCAGTGCGGGATCCTCGCCCTCGGCCAGCAGGAAGATCTGCGGGTAGTCACGCCGCAGCGCAGGCAGCGTTGTGCGCCAGAAGTCTATGGGCACCTCGCAGGCCATGTCGCAGCGGAATCCGTCTATGCCGCGCTCGAGCCAGAAGCGCATGGCGCGCTCCATCTCCTGCCGCATGTCGGCATTGTCGTAGTTAAGTTTGGCGATGTCGGTCCAGTCGTACTGCACGATGGTGCGGCCCAGCGAGTCGCGGACGTACCAGTCGGCGGGCCGCTCGGTGATCCACCGTGCATCGGGCGAGGTGTGGTTGGCCACCCAGTCGAGGATGACGCGCAGCCCCAGCCTGTGGGCTTCGGCGACGAAGCGGTCGAACTCGTCCAGAGTTCCGAATTCGGGATTTACGGCACAGTAGTCCGAGATGGCGTAGTAGGAGCCGAGAGTTCCCTTGCGCTCCTTGACGCCGATCGGGTGGATCGGCATGAGCCAGATGATGTCTGCGCCCATTCTTTTGAGACGGGGCAGCTCCCGGGCCGCCGCTGCGAAAGTCCCCTCGGGGGTGTATTGCCGCACGTTCATTTCGTAGACGACGGCGTTGTAGCTCCATTCGGGATGGGCGGCCGTTTCGGCCGGCGGTGTCGTCGTGCAGGCCGCACAGAGGGCTGCAAGCAGGATCGAAAGCAATCGTTTCATCGTTCGGAGCATATCAGAGGGTGAAGACGACCGAGGAGTAGCCGCCCAGTGTGAGCAGTGCCTCGCCGTCGTTTTTCTTCAGTGTCACCGTTCCCGAGACCCCCACGGCCTTGCCGAGTGCATCGGTGAGGGTCAGCGTCTGTGCCTTGTCCGAGAAGTTGTGGGCCACGAGCATTCGCTGTCCGTCTTTCTCGCGGTACCAGACGGCTACGGTCTCCTGTGCGGCATTCCCGTCGTTATAGACCGGGTGACGGGTCATCTCGCCTTCGGCCAGTGCCGGGTAGGTGTTTCTCAACCGGGCGAAGGTGCGGTAGAGGTTCAGCAGCGATCCTTCGTCCTCGTCCTGCGCCTCCACGGAGATCGCTGCGGTCAGCATCGACTTGTCGATCTTGCCCGAGAGTGCTCCCGAGGCGAGCTCCTTCGCGGCTTTGTCCCACAGGATCGGGGTGCGGACGTATTCGTCGCCGTTCTGCTTCGACCCCCAGTATCCGAGCTCCTCGCCCTGATAGATGTAGGGGGCGCCCTGCGCCGTGAGCAGCACGGCGGCAGCCACGCGCAGCCGTCCCTCCACGCGGCCCAGTGCCGTGGCCGTGCGGTCTTCGTCGTGGTTCGAGAGTTTCGTGGCCTCGATGTAGTCGGAGCGGTACTGTCTGTAGGCGGGCTGGTATGCAAGGATGTCCTTGACGAAGTAACGCCCGATGCCGTTTTGCAGGGCCCAGGAGAGCTTGTACCAGAACGAGAACTCGAACAGGGCCGGCAGTCCCTTGTAGTAGGGAGCGGCGTTGGCGCCGTCGTCGAGCATCTCTCCCACCATGTAGAAGTCGCCCTGTCCGCCGTTGGCGTGGTAGGAGTCGTTCATGCGGTCGTAGAACTTCTTGAGGAAGGTGGGGTTCTCGTCGTTGTAGGCATTGTGGTAGATGTGCTTCACGGCGTCGAGACGGAATCCGTCGATGCCCATGGCCACCCATTTGTCGGCTGCTTCGGTCACGGCCTTGAATGCGGCCGACTGCTCGGCCTCGGCTGCCTTGCCGTAGTTGAGGTCCGCAAAGGCGGCGGTCCAGAAGTGCGAGTGGTAGAGCGTCGGCATTGCGAACTGGATGTTGGCCGCCGAACTGCTCGACGTGAGCGTGAAGGGTTTGCCCATCTCGAGGATCGTCCGGTTGTCCGGAGCTCCGAATTTGGTTCCTGCGGCCCACGAGGTGGCCGAGGTGCGGATCAGAAAGCCCCAGTCCGACGCGAAGTCGAGCGTCAGGTGGTAGTGCGTGTCGTCGGTGGTGTGGAAACGCGCCATCTGCGCATCGCCGTAATAGAGGTATTTGCCGCCGGCCGAGGTGTCGGTGTTCTCCTCGTCGGGGGCGTCGGTCGTCTCGGTGACCGTGACGGTCGGCGCTGCGGCGTTCGTCCAGTCGAGTTCGAAACGGAAGCGTCCCGCAGCCCCCGCATCGCTGTCTGTCGAGAACCATTGCCCCGCATCGTAGCCTGCGGCGCCTTCCGTGGCGATCTGGTCGATCTTCCCGGCCGCAATGTCCGACTGCGGGTCCTTCGAGAAGATGTAGTAGCTGCGGAAGGGGCTTTCCGTCGAGGAGACGGCCTCCCGGAACCAGGGATGGTCCTTGGCCGTGTGGTTGAGCACATAGTCCAGATAGATCTTCATGCCGCGGGCATGTGCGGCGTCGATCAGCGCCTTCAGGTCGGCTTCGGTGCCGAAGGTGGGATTGACCGCCTCGTAGTCGAGCACGTCGTAGCCGTGGTACGAGGCCGAGGGGTGGATAGGCGAGAGCCAGATGGCCGAGACACCCAGTGCGTCGAGGTAGTCGAGCCGTCCGGTGAGTCCCTTCAGGTCGCCTTTCGTGTCTCCGTCTCCGTCGGCGAAACTGTAGACGAGCGCCTGGTAGGAGATGTCGGCGCGCTTGACGTTATCCCAGGCATCGGGTTCGGCCACGACCTCTTCGCTGCCGGCCGGCGTGTCGCCCGCCTGTTTTACGGAGATCGCCACCGGTTCGCATCCCGGGGCCGAGACGGTCAGCGTTGTCGTGCGTTCGGCGCCGTCGTTGGCCGTTGCCAGGATGTGGAACGACGTGGAGGTCCGGCCCGATGTTCGTTCGGGGGTACACCATTCGGCCCCGTCGCTTGGGGTCAGCGTCCACGAACCGGCGTCGGTGCGCAGGTCGATCAGCTGGCTTCCGCCTTCGGTCCCGAACTCGATCTTGTCGGGTGTCACGGTGAGCAGCGCGCCTCCGTTGCCGGAGGTCTTGTCCTCGCTGCACGAGAATGCCGTTGCCAGGAGAAGCGGCAGCAGCAGGTAGAGCAGTTTTTTCATCATCGTTAATCGGTTCTTGTTTCTCTATTCGGGGCCTGCGGTCCGGTCGGGGGCCGCAGGCCAGAAACGGAGCGGAGGTGCTCCTCCGCTCCGTGGATGCGTCCTATTGTACGTCGGCCGGGGTCTTGCCCGGGCTCATGACGTAGATCGTGCTGTTGGCCAGATCGAAGTAGATGTCGTAGGTGCCGTCGAGCTGGACCTTCATGTTCTGCGATCCGCCGCTGGTGACCACCGCGACGGCCGTGTTGATGTCGATCGCACCGCCCGAGGCCGTACCGTAGTTCTTCGAGTCGTCCCACTCGTTGTTGAAGCGGATCTTGAATTCGTCGGCGGTCGTCAGCGCAACGCCCTTGCGGACGAGGTAACCCTCCTGTTCGCTCATCGACAGGTCTCCCAGATCACCCCAGCCGGAGATGGTGCCGATCAGGCCCCACGTCTCGGCGACGTATTCGGGTTTGACCCCTGCGGCCATGACGTAGGCGCGTCCGGCTTCGGGCAGCAACCAGTAGTCGTATGTGCCGGCTTCGGCGATGACGGCGTTCACCTTGTTGGCCGATACGGCGAAGGCCGAGCCGACCGTGCAGGTGTACATTCCGTCTCCGCCTGCCAGCGAGGCGTCGGCACCGAGCCACTGCGACTCGTCGCCGCTCTTGAAGAGGAACTGCGAGTTGGCGGCAACCTCCACTCCGGCGGCCTTGTAGGCGACGATGTTCGAGCTGGCGCTCTCCATCGGGGTCGGGCCCCAGTCGGGAGTGGCGACGGTCTGTCCGTGGATGTACCAGTCGGCCGTCTCGGGGTCGGGCTCCTCTTCGCCTCCGCTCTGCCCGTAATCGTCGGCGTTGAGCTCGTAGGTCATCGCCGCCGAGTTGTTCAGATTGACGTAGATGCGGTAGTTTCCGGCCGGAACCTGGATGTTGTCGCTGCCGTCGAGCATGCCTTCGGTCGAGGAGCCGAACGAGGTGTCCCAGGCTCCGTCGGCGCGGAACTTGATCGCACCGGACACCAGTTCGACATCGGCCCAGAAGCGCTGCGTCTTCGTGTCGAACTCCATCACGACGTCATTGTCCCAGCTGCCGACGCCGTCGCCCACGATTCCCAGCTGGTCGAACGACAGCTCCTTGGTGAGCGTCAGCGATTCGCGGTTGAAGGCGAAGCGGTAGAAGCGCTTCGAGTAGGCGGTGATGTTGCCCGAGTTGCCGGCCGAGATCAGCTTGATGGAGGCCGCTTCGGCTTCGGGGGCTTCTGCTTCGCCGTCGGTACCCCAGTTGCAAGAGTCGTCCCAGCCTCCTATGCCCGTCAGTTTGAAGCCGTTGGCTGCTTTCTCTCCGAAGTCGATCATGCCTTCGTAGTTGATCTCGTCGTCCGAGAAGCTGAACAGGAACTGCGAGTTCGAGTGGTTCCATCCGCAGTAGTCGCCGATCACCCAGACGGTCGGGTAGACCCGTTCGGCCTTGGTGACGGTCATGGTGACGGCAACGGGGGCCGAGTAGAACTTCTCGAAATCGGTGCCGATCGTGGCGCTGATGTAGAAGTTCACCTGGGTGGGGGTATCCGGTTCAACGCCTGCGTCATAGACGAGTTTGGTGTTGATGCTTTCGTAGGGTTGTTCGGTGGAGGTATCCGTAAGGTCCGCGAACAGAACTACGGGGTCGCCCTCGCCGCAGGAGGCCTCGAGCGAGTAGTTGATCTGTGTGGAGACGCCGAAATCGGCGGCATCCCACGTGAAAACCTGGGTCTCGCCCATGTTCTCGGAGGTGATGACGATCTCCTCGGGCAGGTTGTGGAGCACGGGAGCCACCACATCCTCCGGGGCGTAGGTGTGCATTTCGTCGAGATCCTGGCAGGCGGCGAAGAGTCCCGTGGTGGCCGCCAGCATCATCGCATATCTCTTGATTTTCATGGTTCTTGAAGGTTTTTAATTATTCTTCGGTGGAGGTGCCAGCTCCGTATCCGGGGTTCTGGTGCAACTCGGGGTTGGAGGCCAGCTCGGATGCCGGGATGGCGAAGATCTTCATGTGGTCGTCGAATCCCTGACCGCTGAAGGAGCCTCCCTTGTAGGTCCACAGGAACGACGAGGAGGTGAACTTGCCGTAGCGGATCAGGTCCGTGCGGCGGTGACCCTCCCACATCAGCTCGCGGGCGCGCTCCTCGATCAGCCACTCCTGCGTGATCGACGTCGGTGCGGTTACACCGGCACGTGCAGCAAGATCCTGGACCTTGGGCAGCGCCGTGTTGGCCTGTCCGAGGTTCATGCAGGCCTCGGCATAGATCAGGTAGATCTCGCCCAGACGGATCATCGGGAAGTCGATGTCGCTGTAGGCCTTCGAAGCGGCCGTCGCAAGGTATGAATCCTGGTCCATGTTGTGGGGTATATTGTTGAACTTCAGGCAGCTCCAGCCATTGAGGAAGACGTAGAGCGCTCCGTCCATCGACTCCGAACGGCCCTTGATGTAGAACATCCTGCCGCGCTTGTCGTTCACGTCGTAGGTACCGGCCGAGTAGTCGGCGTTGCGGACGTTGAAATACTTCTCGACATACTCATAGGGTACGCGGATACCGCCCCATCCGTTGTTCACGCCGTTGATCATCTGGGTCGAGGAGACGTCGGTGGCTGCAATGGCGGCCAGCGTCAGGTAGCTCGTGCCGCCGTAGGACTGCGTTTGCTCGGCGTCGTAGGAGATGCCGAAGAGAACCTCGTTCAGGGCTTCGGGATTCTCGCCGTTGTCACCGCGGAACAGGTCGGCATATTCCGGGCAGAGCGAGTAGCCCATCGTGAAGATATCCTCGCAGGCATCCTTGGCCTCCTGCCACATGGGTGTTCCGGTGTAGACCTCGGCGTTGAGGTACATGCGGGCCAGCAGACCCAGCACGGCTCCCTTGTCGGCACGCGGGTAGTTCGAGCGGGCGGCCGGCATCGGGCTGTCGTCGGCCGCCAGGGCTGTCAGCTCCGAGATACAGTAGTCGAAGACATCCTTGCGCGAAGCCTGCTTGGGGTTCACGCCGCCGCCGAAGGGCGAGTTCTCGGTGGTGAAGGGCACGTCGCCGAATACGTCGAGAGCCATCCAGTAGAAGTAGGCGCGCAGGAAGCGGGCTTCGGCGCGGAACCCCTGGATCTTGGCGGCCAGTTCGCTGCTCACACCGCGGTCGGAGAGGCGGTCCGAAGCGGTCTGGCGCAGGTATTCGTTGGTGTAGGCAATGCCCTGCAGCGTGCGGACGTAGACGGCATAGGTGGCGTCGTTGTCGGCATCGGACCACGTGTTGGTGTTCATGGCGCGCACCCAGGCGTCGTTCTCCCAGGCGCACTTGCAGGCGTCGGAGGTCACCTCCTGCACGGTCCAGAAGGCGCGGACCAGCTCCGAGGCGCCGGCATCGCTGACCTGCAGGTCGGTGGTTTCGTTCGAGACGAAGTTGAAGTAGAGTTTCGTCAGTCCGGCGATGTAGCCGCTCTCATCGGCGCCGTAGACCGTTTCCGAGGTCGAGTCGGAGGGGTTGAGCGGCAGGGTGTCGAGGTCTCCGATACAGGCGGTGAAGAGCATCGAGGCCCCTGCGGCGATCCAGGCTATGTGTTTCATGTTTCGTTTCATGGTTCTCTTTCGGTTTTAGAAATTGACGTTCAGACGCAGCGAGTAGGTGCGCGGGCGGGGCCAGATCGAGCCGTCGATGCCGTTCACGCCCGGAATTTCGGGATCCACACCGCTGTAGTCCGTGATGACGAAGACGTTCTGCACGCCGAAGGCCACGCGGATCGAGCCCTTCCAGCTGCCCACCTTGTCGAAGGTGTAGCCGAGGTTGATGTCGTCCATGCGGAAGAACGAGGCGTTCTCGAGGAAGTAGTCCGAATACCACTGTTCGCCGCTGTTGGCCTTCGTGAAGCCGGTCTTCTCGACGAGCTTGGCGAAGTTGGGCAGGTTGCCGGCGTTCAGGTCGAGGTTCGAGGTCGAGTTGGCCGATGCGAAGTCGTTGAAGACCCAGTTGCCTACCGAGCCGTGGCCGTTGAAGCCGAAATCCCAGTTGCGGTAGGAGAGTTTGACGCTCACACCGTAGAAGAAGTCGGGGTTGGGGCTCTTGTCGGTCATGTAGCGGTCGGCCTGCGTGATCTTGCCGTCCTTGTCACGGTCTACCAGGGCATTCTGGATCGGGTTGCCGTTTTGGTCGTAAACCTGCTGGAAGCAGTAGAACGTATAGGGGGAGTAACCGACCATGTGGCGCTGGAGCAGGTTGCCCGTACCCTTCGAGATGCCGCCCGTCTGGATGCTGTAGTCGGGATCGTCCGTGTTGTTGAGTTTCGTGAATTCGGTGTGCTGGAACGTGCCGTTCAGTCCGATCATGAGGTTCCAGTCCTCGGTCTGTACGGGGATGACGTTGAGGTTGAACTCCACACCGCGGTTCTCCATCGAGCCGATGTTCGTCAGCACGGTGTTGCCGAAGTTCGAACCCATCGGGGTGATGACGTTGTTGAGCAGGTCGTCGGTCTGGCGCAGGTACCAGTCCACGCTGCCGTTGATGCGCCCGTCGAGGAAACCGAAGTCGAGGCCGACGTTGTAGGTGGTCGTAGTCTCCCACTTGATGTCGGGGTCGTAGGCGGCCGGGGTGAGGTAGAACATGTAGCCGGCGCTGCCCATGTTGTACTGTTTGTAGACATCGGTGGACATCGAGTAGCGGGCCAGGTAGGGATAGTTCTGGAAGATCTCCTGCTGTCCGGTCTGTCCGGCGCCCAGACGCAGTTTGAGCGACGAGACGGCGCGCACGTCCTTGAGGAACTCCTCCTGGGCGATGTTCCAGGCGAAGGCGGCCGACGGGAAGAGGCCCCAGCGCGTATCCTTCGAGAAGCGCGACGAGGCGTCGTCACGCAGCGTGAAGGTGAACAGGTATTTCGAGGCGATCGAGTAGTTGATGCGGCCGTAGAACGACAGCAGGTAGCTCTCCTGGCGGTTGAACGGATAGCGCGAATCCTCGCCCTTCTGCTCGTGGGTCTCGTTGAAGTAGGTCACCGTGTGGTCCGAACTGTAGAAGTGCTGCCACGAGTAGCCGGCCATCACGTCGAGGTGGTGGATGCCCCACTCCTTGTTGAAATTGGCGTAGAACTCGAGCAGCTGGTTGCGGCGGAAGTTCGTCGTCCACGAGTACTGGCCCCAGCCGCGGGCTTCGGTGTCGGTGTAGGCCTGGAACGATCCGGGGTTCACCCCGTCGTAGGTCTTCGCCGAGGAGATGTCCATACCGAGGTTGAGGTTGAAGCGCAGGGCCTCGAAGCCGTGTACCTTGTAGTCGATCTGCGCGTTGCCGATGAAACGTTTGGCGCGCGCCGTGTTGTCGCGGTCGTAGAGCTGCGAGAGAGGTCCGGCACCCAGCAGCGTGTTGGGGGTGAACTCATCGCCGCGGCCCGAACCGTAGTTCCAGAATCCGTTGGTGGTCGTGTAGTCGATCGAACCGTCCTCGTTGCGCCAGTAGGGGTCGATCGTGGGGTTGAAGAAGGCTGCCGAGCCGACCACCCCGCTCGAGGCGTAGCGCTGCGAGGTGACCACACCCTTCGCATTCATATTGACCGTCAGGTGCTTGTCGAAGAAGTTGGGAGAGAGGCTCAGATCGAGGGTCCCGCGTTCGTATTTCGAGGTTTCGAGCGTGCCCTGCTGGTTGGTGTAGCCCACCGAGGCGCGGTAGGGCATGCGGTCGTTGATGTTGCCCGTCAGGCTGACATTGTGGTCGTGCGAGATGGCCGTCCGGAAGATGAGTTTCTGCCAGTCGGTGTTCTTGTCGCCCATCATGGCGTGCACCTTGTCGCCGATGGCGGTTCCCGCGGGGAAGACGCGGTCCACATAGCTGCGGAACTCTCCGGGGGTCATCACGGGCAGCTCGTCGGAGTTGGTCTGTACGCTCACGCTGCCGCTGTACGACACGCGCGGGGTGTTGCCCTTGCCCTTCTTGGTCGTGATCATGATTACGCCGTTCGAGGCGCGCGAACCGTAGATCGCTGCCGCCGAGGCATCCTTGAGTACGGTGAACGACTCGATGTCGTTGGGATTGATCGTCTCGAGCGGGTTGGCCATACCCGTGCCGCCGTCCGAGGCGATGGGCACGCCGTCGATCACGATCAGCGGATCGTTCGAGGCATTGAGCGATGCGGCGCCGCGGATGCGGATCGTCGAACTCGAACCGGGACCTCCGTCACCGGGGATGATGTGTACGCCCGGCACCTTGCCCTTGAGCATGTCCTGGGCCGATACGACGGCTCCGCGGTTGAACTCCTCGGCCTTGACGGCTACGACCGATCCGGTCATGTCGTTCTTCTTGACCGTACCGTAGCCGATGACCACCACGTCGTCGATGCCCATGGCATCCTCTTCGAGCGTGAGTCGGGCGAGCAGCGACGAAGAGGCTACCAGCTCGACGGTCTTGTAGCCGACGTAGCTGACCTCGATCACCGATTCGGGCGAGGCCACACGGATGGCATAGTCGCCGTCGATTCCGGTCGAGACGCCGTTGGTCGTACCCTTCTCGACCACGGTCGCTCCCAGAATCGGCATTCCCGTTTTGTCTACAACTACGCCTTGTACCTCATAGCCAGCGTTTTGCGCCAGCGTAAGGGGGGGGGGTAATCAGGCCGGTCAGCAAGATTCCCACACACATAGTCAAAAATTTTTTCATAGGAATTTTGGTTGGTTGATAAATTGGTTTCTTTCGGGTTCGGTTTATTGGGCCGCCTCTTCACGGACGAAGCCCACGGAGAGGGCAGCAAGCAGCATGAACAGGCCGGCCAGGGCCAGCATCCACACGGCATTGCTGGCAAAGCAGTATTTGACGATGGCGCCTCCGGTCAGTCCGATGACGATCTGCGGGATGGTGATCGTGAAGTTGAAGATACCCATGTAGACCCCCATGTGTCGGGGTTCGACGGCCCGCGAGAGGATGGCATAGGGCATGGCGAGGATTCCGGCCCAGGCGATGCCGATGCCGACCATCGGGATCATCAGCGCATACTGGTTGTGCAGCAGGCAGAGCCCGGCGAAACCTGCGGCGCCCAGCAACAGGCAGGCGGCGTAGACGGGCCTGTTGCCCCAGCGTGCGGCGATGCGTCCCAGGAAGAGGGCGGCGATGCAGGCCGGAATGGGGTAGGTGCCGTTCAGCACGCCGACCCAGGTCTGTGTGGCTCCCGCCGAGAGGATCTCGCCCGTTGCATGGTCGGTGACAACCCCCGTGATGGCGGGCTTGAGGTAGGTCCACATGAGGAAAAGGGCGGCCCACGAGAAGAACTGCGTGACCCCCAGTCGGACCATGGCCTGCGGGATGTTGCGCATCAGGGTCATGAACCCCGGGCGCGGGCCTTCCGGCTCGGGCTTCAGGTCGTTGTAGCGGGCGAACTCCTCGGGCGGGTACTCCCTGGTTTTGAACGAGGTGACCAGAACGGTCAGCAGCAGGATGGCGCCTCCTATATAATAGGAATAGGCGATGTGTTCGGGAACGCTTCCCGGCTCGGCTTCGTCCGAGACGCCCAGTTGCGTCATGATCAGCGGCAGGATGGCTCCGATGACTGCTCCGAGGTTGATCAGGAAGGTCTGTACCACATAACCCTGGGTTTTCTGCCGGTCGTCGAGCATGTCGGCTACCAGGGCCCGGAAGGGCTGCATCGTGACATTGAACGAGAGATCCATGAAGAGCAGGATGAAGGCTCCCATGGCCAGAGGGGCGAAAGCCAGCAGCCGCGGGCAGTTGGGCATGAGGGCCAACGCCAGCGCCGAGACGATCGAACCCCCCAGGATGTAGGGAATGCGGCGGCCCAGACGGGTCCACGTTCCGTCGGAGAAGAGCCCGATGATCGGCTGGATGATCATGCCGGCCAGCGGTGCCGCGAGCCAGAAATAGCTCAGGTGGCTTACATCGGCACCCAGCGATTCGAAAATGCTCGACGTATTGGAGTTCTGGAGCGAATATCCGATCTGTACGCCGAGAAATCCGAAGCTGAGGTTCCAAATCTGCCAAAAGGAGAGTTTGGGCTTGTTCATTCGGTTGCAGGTTGTGTTTTAGGTCATACAAATTTTAATAAAAAATCCCGATTTTGAACCTTCCGGGCGACGAACGGGGGAATGGAGGCGACGAATGGCAGGATTTTTCCGATGAGCGGTCGGGCGGCGGATTTGGTCGTTTCGCCGAAAATCACTACCTTTATTCTGACCTAAACAAATACCCCGAACCGAAGAACTGATCACCATGCGGTCGTCCAAAGTCTCCGTAATCATCCACCTGTTTGCGGCCCTTCATGCAGTCGTCGCCCTGTTGTGCCGGACCGCGGGGGTGAACGACGAACTGGTGCTTACGCTGCTGACCATTGCGTTGATCGTGTTGATCTGTCTGCGGCGGGGACTGAACGTCGAGTTTACGGCCGCGAGCGTCATCGTGGTCAATGTGATCGGTTACCTGCTCGGTACGGGGGGCGCCGCGTTGATCGAGCGGGTCGTCCGCTCGCCGCTCGCCGTGCATGCCGTATCGACCTTCCTCACGACCGAGATTCTCGGCTGGGGCATAGTCTGGTTCACCAAATTCTTCCGGCGCGGCGACGATGCTGCGCGGCCGGCGACGTGGACGCCCCGCATCGGGCTGGTGCTGCTGGCCGTGGGGGTGATCTTCGCCCTCCGACTGGCTTATGTAGAACTCTTTGCCACGCCCTCGTTCTCGGTCGAGCGCTTCTACCAGATGGCCGACCTGCTGGTGTCTAACTCCGTGGCGCTGATCTTTCTGCTGGGAGTCAATGTGATCTACGTGCGCCACATGCGGCGGCACTCGGATCAGAAGAATGTCGTCAAGGCGTTGTCTCTCACTTTGTTCGTCTTCGTGACGACGGTTTGTGCGACGTTGATTGCCGGGCTGCATCTGCCCTTCGGTTTCGATGCGGCATTCTCCTGGCGCGAGTTCCTCCAACTGTCGATCATCACGCTGCTCTTCGAGGCGACGCTCTATTCGGTCGTCTTCATGGTCGATTATGCGCTGGTTGCCCGCTCCGTGCTGCGGACCGAGCGGGGGCGGACCCATCAGGCGCAGTTCCTCTACATGAAACTCAAGCAGCAGGTCAATCCCCATTTCCTGTTCAACTCGCTTAATATACTCGACTGTCTGGTCTGCGAACAACGCACCGAACAGGCGAGCGCCTACATCCACAAGCTGGCGGGGATCTACCGTTACATGCTTCAGAACGAGGCCGAGCCGCTTGTACGGCTCAAGGAGGAGCTGGATTTCGTCGGGATGTATGTCGATTTGCTGCAGGTGCGTTTCGCCGACGGTTTTACCGTCCGGCAGGAGATCGACGAGCAGGCTCTGATGCGCAACGTCGTCCCCTGCTCGATCCAGCTGCTCATCGAGAACGCCATCAAGCACAATGCGGTGGATACCTCCTCTCCGCTCGAGATCCGCATTGCGGTTACGGCCGACTCGGTGACCGTGACGAACAACCTTCGCCCGAAGCTCTCCGCGCCGGCTTCATCCACGCACGTGGGACTGAACTACATCCGGCAGCAGTACCTCGATCTGGCCAACCGGCCGATCGGAATCTGCCACACGGAGACCGAATACCGTGTCACCTTACCTTTGTTATGATTCCGCTATTATGAGAGTATTGATTGTTGAGGACGAGATCATGGCCCGGCAGAGCCTGGCCCGCGCGCTCACGCAGCATTTCCCCGACCTGCATATCGTAGGGACGACCGGATCGGTACGCGAGACCGTCGGCTGGCTGCGGACTCCGGGGAATGTCGCCGACGTGATTTTCATGGATGTGGAGCTCTCGGACGGCGACTGTTTCGAGATCTTCCGGCAGATCGACGTGACGGCCCGGGTCATCATGACAACGGCCTACGACAGCTATGCCGTGCGGGCTTTCGAGGTGAACAGCATCGACTACCTGCTCAAGCCGATCGATCCCGCAGCACTCCGGCGGGCCGTGGAGCGCTGCCGGGCAGGAGGCGCGGCGACCGATACGGCGCGGCTGCTTGAGGCGGTCGCTCCGCCCCGCGGGCGCAAGCAGCGTTACGTGGTGCGTTTCAACGACCGGATCGTGCCGGTGAAGACTGCCGATATCGCCTATTTCTATTCCGAGGAGAAGAACACCTATCTGGTGACGGTGGACAACAACCGTTACGTGATGGACCTCTCGCTGGACATCCTTTCCGAGGAGCTGGACGAGCGGAACTTCTTCCGCATCTCGCGCAACTGCATCGTCTCGATGCAGGCGATCGCCAGTGTGGTCAAGTATCTCGGCAACCGGCTGAAGATCATCGCCCGGCCCCATCCCGATTTCGAGATGGTCGTAAGCCGGTCGCGCGTGGACGACTTCCTCCGCTGGCTCGAAGGCGAGGAGTGAGCGTATGTCCGTAAGGTCTCCGTACTGAAAGCGCCACGGTCCGGGTTCCCGGACCGTGGCGCTTTCGTTCGGTTTGTTCTGCCGGGCGGGCTCAGCGGCGCCGGCTCATGGCGATCATGTCGCGCATCGTGGTGTTGAAGTCCTCCTCGGCGAGCAGCCGCTCCAGGGTCAGGTGCATGCGGTAGCGCCAATAGTAGCGCGGGATGGCCGGGACGTTGATGCGCTCCCGGTCGGGCATCTGCAGGCGCAGCCCTCCGTCCATCGACAGCCAGTCCTGCAGGGGCAGGATCGTGAACATCGCCGGCGACGAGAGGTGCATGCCGATGATGCGGCGGCAAATCCACGGTTCGCAGAACCACGGCGTGTCGCCCTCGCCGTGCAGCACCTCGTGGTAGAAACGGTCCGTGACGCTGCGGTCCTCCTCCCACCAGGCCCGCAGCGGGTTCATGTCGTGGGTCGAGGTGGTGCAGACGCTCAGGTAGGGGTAGTGCGCCGGATCGGCGAACGTCTCGGAGAGTGATTTGGGCATGCGCTGGATCTCGAGCGAGAGGATCTTCAGCGCCCGCATCGTCTCGGGGACGCAGTCGGGGATCATGCCGAGGTCCTCGCCGCAGGCGAGCATGTCGGTGGCTCGGAGCAGCATCGGCAGCTTGCGTAGGGCCGATTCCTGCCAGAACCGGTCGTGGCGGCGGTAGAAGAAGTCGTCGTGCAGGCGGTTGAAGGCCTCCTGCTGTTGGGGGGAGAGCAACTGGAAAGAGAAGGTCGATTGGGCTGCGATGCGGGGGTGGTAGTGTCCCTTGCGGTAGGGGTCCTCGACGAAGAGTACGTCGTCGAGCAGAGCCAGGAATCCGTCGCGCAGGCGCTTCGACCGCTCGTCGTCGCCCGGGAAGAGTTGCAGCACCCTGCGCTGTGTGGCGCAGACCGGCAGCAGATGCCCGTTGCGGAGGTATTTGGTGCGAACCTCACCGGCCAGTTCGCCGAACAGGCGCTCGAGGATCCACCCGTCGGTCGGCGGAGTCGTGTAACGACCCTCCGCGAGGTCGAATCCCATGCCGCGCAACTCTTCGGCCGGGTAGGGCATGGCGGGGTTGAAGTGTCCCAACAGTCCGTGGACGGCATCGACGGGGATCTCCCAGATACGGAAGAAGCCGAGGATGTGGTCGATGCGGTAGGCATCGAAATACTCCGACATCTTGCGCAGGCGGGCCCGCCACCAGGCGTAGTCATCCCGCGACATGCGCTCCCAGTCGTAGGTCGGGAATCCCCAGTTCTGGCCGGCGGCCGAGAAGGCATCGGGCGGGGCTCCGGCCTGCGAATCCATGTGGAAGAGGCGCGGAAACTGCCAGGCGTCGGCGCTCGTGCGGCTGATGCCGATCGGCAGGTCGCCCTTGAGGATGACCCCGCGGGCGTGGGCGTAACGCACGGCCTCCGTGAGCTGGAGGTGCAGGTGGTACTGGATGTAGCAGTGGAAGGCAATATCGCTGCGCCGCTTCCGGCAGTAGACCTCCACTTTCGTGCGGTCGAAGTGTGCGTAGTCGCCCCAGCGTGAGAAGTCGGCGGTGCCGTATTCGTCGCGCAGCGAGCAGAATGCCGCATAGGGCAGCAGCCATTCGCGGTTGGCCTCGAGGAACTCCCGGTAGTCGCGGCGGGCTGCCGTGCGCGCCCCGTAGCGGGCGAAGGCTTCGCGCAGCAGCCGCATCTTGGCGCCGTTTACCCGTTCGTAGTCCACCTCGGGAAGTGCGTTGAGTTCGCTGCGCAGGCTGCGGTATGCATCATCCTCCTCGACGCCGGCCTCGGTCAGCCGGATGAACTGCGGGTGCAGCGCGAAGGTCGAGTTGGCGTTGTAGGGGTAGGAGTCCTCCCAGGTGTGGGTCATCGTGGTGTCGTTGATCGGCAGGAGTTGGATCACGCGCTGCTGCGTGGCGACGGCCCAGTCTACGAGCAACTTCAGGTCGAGGAATTCGCCGACTCCGAAACTCTGCTCCGAACGGAGCGAGAAGACGGGGATGGCCGTACCGGCGCTGCGCCAGTGGCGCTCCGGAATGCGGGGCTGCAGGGAGGCCTCGATCAGCCGTTCGCCGTCCGGGGCGACGCCGTTCCAGATGCGGTTGGCACCCTCTTCCCACAGAATGGGGGTGAGGGTTGTACGGTCGGCGATCAGGAACTTGTATTCGCTCCCCTTCGGGAGGGCCAGGCCGAGTTCCCATTCGGGAAAGCGGGTGTCGTCGAACGGGACGATCCGCTGCCAGTTGTCGAGGCGGTCGGAGGCGATGGCCAGCGTTTCGTCGGGCCACAGTGCCGGAACGGTCATCCGGAAGGTCGCCTGTGCGGCGGTTTTGTCTTCCCTGCGGCGCTTTGCGGCCGGCCATGCTGCCCGGCGAGCGAAGATGCCGCGGGTGTAGGCCACCGTGCGGAACGGTGCGTCGGAGCCGATATCCTGCCAGCGGTCGTGGATCCGCAGCGCCCTGCAGTCGGAGAACTCCGCGGGGCGGAGCGTGTGGGGATACCATTCGGTACGGACCTGCGCATTGTCGCGTTCGACCGCATAGCGGTATTCGAGCCGCTCCGCTCCGGAACGCAGCTCGACACTGGCGTGCCAGATGCCGTCGTCGGTGTACCGCATGGCGATTTTCCGTTTCCCGAGCAGCAGGACGAGCTGTTCGCCCCAGCGGGTACGGTATTCGATGTCGAAATAGAGTTTCATAGGTTGGTCGGTCTCTGTCGATTGGATTTGGTTCTGTCTACACAAAAATAGAAAATTTACGGAGAAGCTGGAATCTACTTTCACTTTTTTTCTTCGGAAAGGGGATTGACCCCTGTTGCGGATAGGGGCAGGAGGCCATTGTCCCTATGGCAGAAGATCCGGAACAGCCGGGTCCCTGTCTTTCAAAGACCGGGTGCACGTCTCTTCTGCGGACCTGTATTGGACAAAAAAGTTCATATTGTACTATTTTTGGACCTAAAAAATTTGGTTTTATGGGAATAATTTTTTTAACTTTGTAATATGACGGATCCTGTAGGGTCCATTCAGTTTCATATGGAAAGAGATTATGGTTTTTATGCTGCGAAGCCGATGACCGGATTCCTCCGTCGTCGGTCCCGTCGCGTGCCGGCCACGACTCTTCCCTATGTAAAGAGGGCATCAAAAAATTCCCCCCCCCTTGCCGGATCGGTTGATGGCCGGTCGCGGGCGCATGAGCGGCGATTCAATTCTCTTTCGCCCTCCTTTATCTCTTCGGAATCCCATTCTGTGTCACATGCTTGCATCTCGATGCCGGGCATGCGTTCCTGCGGCTTTGCCCTCGGAGCCGTCGATTCTTCCTTTGAATCCGGAGACAGGATCCGTGTCAGCTCTGAGTTGCTGACGCTGGTTTTCTCTTCTTCCCTTTTATGCCGCGAAATGTGCATGAAAGGAGCCGCAATGATTCGGCGGAGAAGAGAAACATGGACGGAATAGATCCCGGCCGGGGCCTGTTTCATTTTGTTTTCGGGGATCCGCTACCTCTTGAAAAAGGGAGGTTCTTGAACTTTTTACCCTGTTCCCTTATTTTTTAACCCTTTAAATTCCTGCCTATGGTAAAGAATTTACTCTTATCGTTACTGGCGGTTTTTTGTTTGATGACGGCCTCGGCCCAAACGCAGACGGTCAAGGGTCTGGTCATCGATGAGACCGGAACACCGATCGTCGGTGCTACCGTAGTTGTCAAGGATCGCCCGACAATTGGTACTTCCACCAGTGTCAAAGGAGAGTTCGAGCTTTCGGGAGTGCCCCAGACGGGAAAACTCCAGATCTCTTATGTGGGTTACAAGACCCAGGATGTCGATGTCGCAGCCAATATTCGGGTGCAGCTTGAACCCGATGCGCAGAATGTCGAGGCGGTCGTGGTAACGGGTATGACGCAGATGGACAAGCGTCTGTTTACGGGAGCCGCCGACCAGCTGGTCGCCGACGACGTGAAACTGGCCGGTATGGCCGACATCAGCCGCGGTCTGGAGGGGCGTTCGGCCGGAGTGTCGGTGCAGAACGTCTCCGGTACGTTCGGTACCGCCCCCAAGATCCGTGTCCGCGGAGCCACGTCGATCTACGGCAGTTCCAAGCCGTTGTGGGTCGTGGACGGTGTCATCATGGAGGATATCGTCGATATCGATGCCGATGCCCTCTCGTCGGGTGACGCCACGACGCTGATCGCTTCGGCCATTGCCGGTCTCAACGCGGAAGACATCGAAAGTTTCAACATCCTCAAGGACGGATCGGCAACCTCGATATACGGAGCACGAGCCATGGCCGGTGTGATCGTCATCACGACCAAGCGGGGCCGTGCCGGCGTGAGCTCCATCAATTATACGGGTGAATTCACCTACCGCATGATTCCCTCCTACCGGGATTTCAACATCATGAATTCGCAGGACCAGATGTCGGTCTACATGGACATGCAGAAGAAGGGCTGGCTCAACCTGGCCGAGACGATCACCGACTCGGAGAGCGGTGTGTTCGGGCGCATGTACCAGATGATCGCCGCCGGACAGCTGGGCAACGACGATGCCAGCCGCGCCGGCTACCTGCGGGCTGCCGAGTACCGGAATACCAACTGGTTCAAGGAGCTGTTCAACAACAACGTCATGCATACCCATTCGGTCAGCCTTACCTCGGGTACGGAGAAATCCTCGTATTATGCATCGCTGAGCGCCATGATGGATCCCGGATGGACGAAAACCAGCAAGGTGGAGCGCTATACGGCGAACATCAATGCGACGTTCAATATCTTCAAGAACCTGTCGCTGAACCTGATCTCGAACGGATCCTACCGCAAGCAGAAGGCTCCCGGAACCCTCTCCTCGGCGACCAACTACGTGACGGGCGAGGTCAAGCGCGAATTCGACATCAACCCCTACTCCTATGCGCTCAACACGTCGCGCACGCTCGATCCCAAGGAGTTCTATACGCGCAATTACGCCCCGTTCAACATCCTGCACGAACTCGACAACAACTACATCGACCTGTCGGTAGTCGAGACCAAGTTCCAGGGTGAGTTGAAATGGTCGCCCGTGGCGGGTCTGGATCTGGCCGTTCTGGGTGCCGTGAAGTATCAGGCCTCCGTTCAGGAGCACAACATCACGGAGGCGTCGAACCAGGCGATCGCCTATCGGACCATCGAGCCGACGACCGTCCGGGACAGCAACCCGTATCTGTATACGGATCCGGACAATCCTTATGCCGTACCGGTTTAGGTCCTGCCGCGCGGCGGTATCTTCGAACGGACCGACAACGAGATGATGTCGTACGATTTCCGCGTTTCGGCCACCTACAACAAGACCTTCGCCGGAAAGCACATCGTGAACCTCTACGGCGGTATGTCGGTGAACAAGATCGACCGCCACAACACGTGGTTCCGCGGCTGGGGTCTCCAGTACAGCAACGGCATGGAGCCCTACTACGATTATCTGGCCTTCAAGCAGGGTACCGAGAACCTCAGCAACTACTATACGATCGGCGATACGTTCTACCGCGAGGTGGCCTTCTTCTTCAACGGAACGTACTCCTACAAGGGCCGTTATACGATCAACGGCACCTACCGCTACGAGGGTACCAACAAGATGGGCCGAAGCCGCCGGGCTCGCTGGCTCCCGACGTGGAACATCTCCGGTGCGTGGAATGTTCATGAGGAGAGCTTTTTCGACAAGATCCGTCCGGCAATGTCCCACTTGTCGCTCAAGGCATCCTATTCGCTTACGGCCGACCGCGGTCCGTCGTATGTCACCAATTCACTGGCCGTCATCGAGTCGGTGACTCCGTGGCGCCCGACCAGCGGCGACGGCGAACCTGCCCTCGAGGTGACCAGTCTCGAGAATGCGCAGCTGACCTATGAGAAGAAGCACGAGCTGAACCTCGGTCTTGATGCCGGATTCGTGAACAACCGGATCAATCTGGCCTTCGACTGGTACAAACGAAACAATTTCGACCTGATCGGCATCGTGACGACGCAGGGTATCGGCGGTGAGGTCTCCAAGTACGGCAACGTGGCCGAGATGAAATCGAACGGTGTCGAAATCAGCCTCTCGACCAAGAACATCCAGACGAAGAACTTCAGCTGGACGACCAACTTCATCTATTCGCACATCCACAACGAGGTGACCAAGCTGGAGACCTCGACCCGGGCCATGACGCTGGTTTCGGGAACCGGATTCACAATGGAGGGCTATCCGGCCCGTTCGCTCTTCTCGTTCCAGTATGCCGGGTTGAGCGAGACCGGTCTGCCGCAGGTGGTCAATACCGAGGGCGAGGTGAGCTCCGATTCGTTCAACTTCCAGGACAGTGACGAGAAAAACCTGCGGACGAATCTGGTCTACTCGGGACCGGTCGATCCGACGGATCTCGGAAGCTTCGGCAATACGTTCCAGTACAAGGGATGGCGGCTGAATGTCTTCATGACCTATTCGTTCGGCAATGTGGTCCGGCTCAACCCCGTATTCGACGGGTACTATTCGGACCTGGACGCCATGCCCCGCGAGTTCAAGAACCGTTGGATGGTGGCCGGTGACGAGGCGATAACGAATGTCCCGGCAATCGCATCGAAGCGGCAGCTGCAGCAGAACTCCTCGCTCAAGTATGGCTACAGCGCCTACAACTATTCGACGGCCCGCATCGCCAAGGGCGATTTCATCCGCATGAAGGAGATCTCGCTGTCGTATGATTTCCCGAAGCGGCTCATCTCGAAATTGAGGCTTTCGTCGCTGTCGCTCAAACTGCAGGCAACGAACCTGTTCCTGATCTATGCGGACAAGAAGCTCAACGGTCAGGACCCGGAGTTCTACAACACCGGCGGTGTCGCAGCTCCTGTTCCCCGCCAGTTCACATTGACGGTTCGAATCGGTTTGTAATTAAAATTGAAAGGATATGAAACGAAATATCATCTGTTTTCTGAGCAGTTTGGCCTTCGCCCTGGCTTTGGTGTCCTGCGGCGATTTCCTCGACAAGAATCCCGACCTGCGCACGACGTTGGATTCGGAAGAGAAGATTGCCAACATCCTGGTCTCGGCCTACGTGAGCGGATCCGGCAGCTATCAGATCGTGGCCGAACTGTCATCGGACAACGTCTGCGATCGGGGCATTACCAAGAACTACAGTCAGTTCTACGAGGATGTCTACGAGTGGGCGGAGAATGTGACTACCGGTAACGACTCTCCGCGAAACATCTGGAGTGCCAACTACGGTTGCATCGCCAATGCCAATCAGGCCCTTTCGGCCATCGAGGAGATGGGCGGAGCCACGACGGCGGCTCTGAAGGCCAGCAAGGGCGAAGCTCTGCTGTGCCGGGCCTACTCGCACTTTGTACTGGCCAACCTCTTCTGCATGCCCTACAATCCGGCTACGGCCGACAACTATTTGGGCATCCCCTATATGGATCATGCCGAAACCGACCTCAACCCCCGCTATGACCGGGGTACGCTCAAGGAGGTCTACGAAATGATCGGAAAGGACATCGAGGAGGGTATCCCCCTGATCGATGACACCTCCTATGCCGTGCCGAAGTATCACTTCAACTACAAGGCCGCATGCTGCTTTGCTTCGCGTTATTACCTCTTCATCCAGGACTGGGACAATGCGATCAAGTATGCGACGGAGGCGCTGACCTCGAATCCGACCTCGCTCCTGCGGGATTACGATGCCATTGCGGCGATTCCGAATGGCACAAGTCGCCATCAGGCATACGTACAGTCGTCGAGCTCGGCCAATTTTCTTGTTCAGGCGGCTACTTCGAGCGCCGGAATGGTGTTCGGATGGTACACGACGGCCGGTCGCTATGCACACGGTAAACTGCAGGGTACCTATGAAACCGTACAGCCCAAGTATGGCGGTCCCTGGGGCAACAGTGTCTATTTCAAGGCCGGTCATGCGGTGCTTGCATCGTCCGGGAAGTACATCCTGCCGCGTATCTGGTATACGTTCCAGTATACGGATCCGGTTGCAGGAACCGGTTATTCGAAGGCCGTGTCCGTTCTGTTCTGTATGGAAGAGGCGCTCCTGAACCGTGCCGAGGCCTATGTCATGAAGATGCAGGAGGATCCTTCGGCTCTGGACAGTGCACTGGCCGACATGAACATGTATGCCTCCAATCTCTTCTCGTCGGGATTCACGCCCATGACCGAGGAGTCGATCAAGAAGTGGGCGACGGAGACCTATCCGAACTATTCGGAACTCTACGTGGGCAAGACCTCGGAGACAAGTCCGCAGACGCTCAATCCGAAAAAGAAACTCTTCGCTCCTCCGTACAATGCGCTGGAGAAGGGCGGCACGCAGGAGAGCATGCTCCAGGCTCTGTTGTTCATGCGCCGTTACCAGTTCCTGCACGAGGGCATGCGCTGGTTCGATACGCGCCGCTTCGGCATAACGGTCTACCGGTATACGCTCGACGAGGACGATGAAACCGTGCTCCAGATTACCGATCAGATCAGTGACGAGGACGGAACGCCCGATCCCCGCCGCGCCCTGCAGCTCCCGTCCGACGTCATTGCGGCCGGTCTGACCCCCAACCCGAGAAATTAAAAACGAATGCATATGAAAAGATATCTGATCATCCTGTTGCTCCCCGTCGTATCGCTCTTCTTTTCCGCCTGTTCGGACGACGATGAGCTGAGTTCCACCAGCGTGGTCCGGGAGGCAACTACCGAAGAGAATGATTTCGACCGTTGGCTCACGCGCAACTATGTGGAGCCATACAACATCCTGTTCAAGTATCGGTTCGAGGATATCGAGTCGAGCATGGACTATTACCTCACGCCGGCCAGCTACGAACAGTCCGTCGCCATGGCCAAGCTGGTGCTCCACATGTGTCTGGAGGCTTACAACGAGATTACGGGCGATACGGAGTTCATCAAGGCCTATTTCCCGAAGATCCTCTATCTGGTCGGGTCGTATGCCTACAAGACCAACGGATCGCTGGTGCTCGGAACGGCCGAGGCGGGGGCCAAGATCACGCTGTACAACGTCGATGGGTTGGTGCCCACGGCCGTCAATGCGAAGACCTCCTATTTCAAGACGCTCCACCATGAGTTCGGACACATCCTCAATCAGACGAAGCCCTATTCGACCGATTTTGCAGAGATCTCCGGCCCGGACTATGTGCAGGACCAGTGCTTCGAGATCTATACGTCCGATGAGATGGCACTCAAGGACGGATTCATTTCGCCCTATGCCTCGAAAGCAGACAGCGAGGATTTCGTCGAGTTGATTTCGCTCTATGTCAATCGTTCGGCCGAGGAGTGGGAGGAGATGCTGACGACGGCCGGAAGCAGCGGCCGGGAGAAGATCGAGGCCAAATTCGAGATCGTCTACAACTACATGAAGAATAGCTGGTCGATCGATCTCAATGAGTTGCGCGATATCGTACTGCGTCGTGCCTCCGAGGCTCCCTACCTCGATTTCGAGTCGCTCGACTGACCCGGTTAATTGAATGGTTTCAGAACAAACGATCAACGCATATGAAAAGAACAACGATCATATCATTTCTGGCGCTTCCCCTGCTGTGCACCTCGTGCCTGTTCGACGAAGAGGACTTGTTCGACAAGACTGCTTCGGAACGTATCGAGGCGGCCAAGGTTGAGGCGAAAGCGGCTCTCGAGAGCGCCCCGAACGGGTGGCATGTCCGTTATTTCCCTTCGGCAACGCAGGAGTTCGGAGGCTACAACGTGTTCTTCAAATTCGCCGACGGACAGGTTACCGTTGCGTCCGAGACCGAAAGCGATCCTTCGACGGCCGAGACGAGCCTCTATTCGCTCGGCGAGGACTTGGGCGTGACGCTCAATTTCGATACGAAGAACTCGGTGATCAACTATTTCGTGCATCCGCGCAATCCCGACGGCCTGGGTTCCACCTACAAGGGAATGGAGGGAGACTACAAGTTCATGGTGATGGAGACCTCGCCGGAGCGGATCCGTCTGCGCGGTATCATCTCGGGAAACTCGTACATTCTGACTCCCATGGCTTCGGATGCCGACTGGGCCACCGAAGTGGAGACCTATCAGAACTGTGCCGAGGACATGGAGTTCAACTCCTATTCCTGTGTGGTGAACGGCAAGACCTATTCCACGGTGCGCACGAACCGCCGGCTGACGATCCGGATTGATGACCAGAATACGGTCTACGCCCCGTTTATCTACACCAAGACGGGAATCAGTTTCTACGAACCGATTACGATCGACGGTGTGACGGCGCAGGATTTCAACTTTGTGGATGAATACTATTTTGTCGAGGCAAACGGTGCCGATTTCAAGATCATGACTCCGGAGCCGATCCGCTCCGACATTACATTCGATGTGGCGGTTCCCGAGGAGGCGAAGACCTACAAGAGCGCGGCCGTCGAGGTCAAGCCGTCGAACGACACCGAATACTACTACATCGGGACCATGCTGCGCTCCGAGTACGAGACCTACCGGGAGAAGAAACTGCTCCAGGAGTTGGTCGGTGCGCTCAACAGCCAGATCGGATCGGGCGACGACGTGAACGAGTTCGCGAAGAAGATGCTTTATCAGGGCGATGGCTCCTACACGCTCAACTATCCGAGCTTCTACGACGAATATGTGGCGATTGTCTTCGGTTGCGCCGTATCCGAGGGCTCGATCCTCTCCACGACGTCGGTGACTGCGGTTCCCTTCTCGGTCGATGCGTCGTTGCTGCCTGAAAACACCAATGATCTGTACAAACGCTGGCTGGGCAAATGGGCCGTTACGAGTGCGTCGTCCGAGACGAGCGGGACATCCTATACGTTCTACATCACGATCAAGCCCAATGCCATCAATTCGAGTTTCAAGATCAACGGATGGGGATATACGGTATATGCCAATCTGGTGGATATTGCCGCTACCTATTCCGGAGGCAACCTGCGGGTGACCGGAAATCAGGCGGATCTCTATACGACCTCTACCGGAACGATTTATCTGGCCAACCGATATGTCGATCGGGATACCGGCAGCGATTATGGAATTGTCAATTCGACCAATGCCTCCAATCTGGTGGCGACATACAGCGAAGATGAACCGGGCAAGGCGACCATGGTCGGACGTAACGGCTCGTTGACCAGCGGGGTGAACTTCACCATCACCTGCCTGGAGCTCTATGAACGCAGGACCGGCTCCACCTCATATTACTACCTGCCGATTGCGGAGGGTTACACCTCCCTGGACTACTTCGTCGGACCCTATACCATGGTGCAGCTTGTGGATGCCGAGGGCAACGAACTCTCGCCGGCGGCTTCGGCAGCGACGAAGCAGCAGGTACCCTTCTTCCCGGCTTCGGCGATCGGGATCTCCGGATCGGAGCAGTGCAAGGCTGTTGAGTAGACGACTCTCTGGAAAACAAAGGGTGGATCCGCATGCAGGATCCACCCTTTGTTTTGTGGCTTTTTGACACGGTTCCCGGAAGACCTGGCCGATATGGCAAGAGGATCCATCTATCGTTGGGACGACGGTTTGCCGACGACTCGAATAACGGCCGTTCTGCGGAGAGTCGGGGACGCCGCGATGCGATGGCCGGCTTGTGACAAGCGGGCGAATCCTTGGATTCGCCCGCTGCAGTCGCCTTGTGCGGATAAAGGTGCTCCTGCACATTTGTAAGCCTAATGTATATCAACGGTTTGCAACGGTTTTCTATGCTTTATTCCCGCGTCGCCTACCGTCTTTTTGCATGGTCTTGCGCCCGCCTGCCCGTTTCGCCTGCGCCGTCGCCGTATCTCCTTGCATGACAGTACAAATATAGCGATTTTCGGCGAAAAAACCAAATGCGAAGACTTTTGGAGATGCAGGCGGATTTTTATCGTCAAATTGAGCATTATTCGTATTGTTAATATTATGCATTAATAGTTGGTTGTTTGAATGAAATTATGTGAATCGTATCAAGCTCGATTTATGTTCGATATCGATTTTATAAATGAAAAAATAATTTGCGTCATAAGATGACATAAATAAACATTATCTTTGTATTCATAATATAGTCTTAGTCATCACTTAAAACTTTACAATATGGACAGGCTGGGGTATAGTCAGATAAATTTTTTGTTCATTCTAACTTTAATACAAAGAGACGATGGACAAAAGAAACAAACTTTGGAGGAGAGAACAACAGAACCGGGTGTTTAAAGCTCGCATGGTTTATCATGCCGCTTGCGGGTGTGGAATCAAGAAAGCGGATGGTAACTGGAATAGACATCCTCATTGGTTCGAGTTGGCAAGGGTGAAATGGATGCAGATCTACAAAAAAACAGGAACGCCATGCAGTTGTTGGTTGTGCCGAGGAGAGAAGTATGATCGCAGGGGATATGTAAAGGAAACATTGCGGATTATAGCCGAAGCATAGACAGATTCGTATGCGTCACTTTGAAATTTAGTATTGTCAATATGTTGAATAATTTAATATTTAGAGCCTCATAAGTGTTTAATCGACTCGTAGAAAGTTACGGGTCAAACCTTATGAGATCATGAGCAGAAGCAGGAAACGAACACCCGTCAGCACGATCGCGTGTTGCAAGTCGCAGAAAAAGGACAAGCAGTTATGTAACCGTCTTTTTCGTAGCCGATCCAAACGATTTATCCGGGACGGTAAGGAGCTGCCGCTTCGGCTTCGGGAAGTAATGAATATTTGGGATTTTGCCGGTGACGGCAAATGCTATTGGGGCTATGATTGCAAGTATTTCGAGAAGTTGATGAGAAAGTAGCAGTACGCTCTCCTTTACTTTTGGGTAAGGGAGAGCGAATTGTATTTGGGTGGCTGTAAAATAATCGCTTCGACGGATTTTCGATATTTCAGGCTTATTCGTATCTTTGTTTCTATGGACAGAGGGGAGATTATCATTTACCAGACGGCAGACGGCGAGACCCGCTTGGACGTTCGCATGGAGAACGACAGCGTGTGGCTGACGCAGGCGCAGATTGCGCATTTGTTCGGAGTTGACAGAACGGTTATTGTCAGACATGTCAACAACATTTATAAGTCGTCCGAATTGGAGCGGGACGTAACATGTGCAAAAATTGCACATGTTCAGCATGAGGGGCAACGGCAAGTGCGACGTATGATTCCATTTTATAACCTCGATATGATTCTATCGGTGGGCTATCGCGTCAATTCCAAAAATGCCACTCAATTTCGTATCTGGGCAAATAAGGTCTTGAAAGAGTATCTAATAAAAGGCTATGCAGTCAATAGCCAGTCCAAGGCCGAGCAGTTGGAGGAGCTGAAACAAACCGTTCATCTGCTCTCGAACGTGTTGTCGGCAAAGGATGTTACGAAATCCGAGGCAATCGGGTTGCTGCGCGTGATTACGGACTATACTTACGGTCTCGATACGCTCGACCGCTACGATTATCAGCAGTTGGAAGTGTCGGCTACTACGACCGAGGAGCCGTTTCATGCGACCTATGAAAATGCGATGGAGGCGTTACAGGTGTTACGCGACAAGTTCGGAGGCAGCGAGCTGTTCGCCCACGAGAAGGACGAGTCGTTCAAAAGCACGATGGGCGCAATTTACCAGACTTTCGGCGGGCGGGACCTCTATCCGAGCGTTGAGGAGAAGGCGGCTAATCTGCTCTATCTGACGGTTAAAAACCATTCGTTCAGCGACGGTAACAAGCGTATCGCCGCTTTCCTGTTCCTTTGGTTCTTGGAAAACAATCGGATTCTTTACCGTGCTGACGGTTCGCGCCTTTTGGATAACAATACACTGGTCGCCCTGACGCTGATGATTGCCGAGAGCCGCACGGAGGAAAAAGACGTGATGACGAAGGTTGTGGTGAATCTGATCAATAAGAACAATTGACACGATAACAGCGTGTCGGATATCGGAAAAGTGATGAAACCTATGAAGCCTAGTCATTTTATGAACCGAGTTTTATTGTTTGTATTGTTGCTAGTGGTAGGCAAAGGTGCTTTGTCGCAGGAGCGGATAGATACACTCTACTATAGCCGTTCGGGGATGACGGTGCGAAATCCGGTTTTTGCCGATTATTATCGACTGGCGCTTTATCCTGCGGATGCGGCGGGGCTCAAAATGTTCAAGGATTTTTATATTTCGGGAGAATTGCGGAGAGAAGGGCGTTTTCAGACAATCGATACGCTTGATGATCGCCGGACGGTGTTTGACGGAGATGTTGTTTCCTATTTCAAGAATGGTCGCATGTCGGAAAAATCATATTATTCGGAAGGATTGTTGGAAGGCGAATATCGGCAATACGACGAGAATGGAACGTTGAAAACACGTGCGTCGTATGCCGGCGGCGAATTGTCCGGGATGTACGAGGCATACAACGGAGACGGCTCCTGCCGAATGGTGGAATATCGTGCAGGGCTGCCGGTTCATGATTATTATTTGCTGGCGGACGGCAGCGGGAACACGCTTAAATTCCGCATTGCGGACGACATGCCGGTATGGGAATCTCCGGTCATAACGGAGCGTTCGGTCGATTATCGGGACGGTGTGCCCTGGGAGGTCTATTTCAAAAACGGATTGACGATCGCCTTGACGGATGCCATCGTCCGGGATTACGGCAAGTGGCACCGGGTCGATCTGATTATCTCCAATTGTATATTTGTAATTAGTTAATTAAATTTGAATAGTTAAGACATCAGAGTATG
>OBKR01000105.1_pt1 | contig 104978 bp, 74 predicted proteins | sample 1518991 | NCBI WGS metagenome assembly OBKR01 (sample SAMEA2452117, study PRJEB22498) | human gut metagenome | biome: human feces; feature: human gut; material: feces | place: Australia | collected 2012
AGGCGAGGAAAACGAATACACATTATATATAATAATACACAGGAAAAAAGAAAAATAAAAAACAGAAACAAAAACATATCAACAAAGTGAAAGGAAATTACACATACATCAAATCACTCATGATATCATCACTTACAAATAGGCCTTGGCGTGTTAAACTGAGATGGCCATGGGACAGAGAAAGAACACCACGGCGTATATGAGGCAAAGACATGCGCAGTATATATATATAATAAGTATAACCATAACGTTGACGAAGTTGATCCAAATCAATGCCCTCACTGGTGCGCAAAGCCGTGGTCACAAGGTCATTGTATCGAGTGGAAAGGTTAAGCGTCTCTATCTCGCAAGGTAACTTTCCGCACTCCACGGCCTGGACATAATCCATTATGTTGGCAACATTCCAGCTCCTGGTCTCAATATCATAGCTATGGGCAGCAGCACCTAATCCTACATAAGGTACTTCATGCCAATAAGCACTATTATGGCGAGAATGATAGCCAGGCAGTGCAAAATTGCTAATCTCGTAATGCTCATAACCTGCATCCACCAAGCGATCTATCAATGACTCATACATGGCACGGCTCAGTTCATCGTCCAACTCCTCAATCTCGCCTCGCCTAAGCATGCCATTGAGGGGTGTACCCTCCTCATAGGTAAGATTGTAGGCGGAAATATGCTCTGGAGCGAGGGCAATGGCTTGAGCCAAATCTGCCTCCCATTCAGCAAGGGTCTGACTGGGGAAACCAAACATAAGATCTATGCTCACGTTGTGAATGCCCACTGAACGCAACAGACGCATGGCCTTACCAACTTGCTCTCCATTGTGTCTGCGGCGCAAAAAGCGTAAACGCTTGTTGTCAAACGTCTGTACCCCCATTGAGACACGATTAACAGGCAATAGCGCCAAAGCGTCACAATATTCTGGAGTAAGATCTTCGGGATTGCACTCCATAGTCACCTCCACTTCTGGCCCAAATGACCCATAGGCTTCCCGCAGTCCCTGAAACAACAGGACAAGTTCTTGGGGAGAAAGTTGCGAAGGCGTACCCCCACCCAAATAAACCGTAGAAACAGAATCCTGGAGTGGCCTGAGGGCCATTTCCCGGCAAAGGGCATTAACATAGCGATGACGCAGGGATGCCATCGTGGTGCTATAGAAAGCGCAATAGACGCACCTAGTGGCACAGAAGGGAATATGCAAATAAATGCCAGTCATGATAGAATAACGATAACAAAAAGAGGATAAGCCCCATAAATCTCGGGCAAAAATACTAAATTTCCTAAAAACTCTTGGTGCATTTAAAATAAATCACTACTTTAGGGGGCGAAAAAGAGGCACTACCCTCTTTTTGCCTATTAACCTAAATATATTAACACTTAAATCTATATCGTTATGAAGGTATACCAAACAAACGAAATCAAGAACATCGCCTTGCTTGGCGCCTCGGGCAGCGGCAAGTCCACGCTTGCCGAAAGCATGTTGTATGAAGCTGGTGTCATCAAGCGCCGTGGCAGTATCCAGGCCAAGAACACCGTGAGCGATTATTTCCCCGTGGAACTGGAATATGGCTACTCCGTATTCCCGACCGTTTTTCATGTAGAGTGGAACAACAAAAAGCTTAACGTCATAGACTGCCCGGGAGCTGACGACTTCGTGGGCGGAGCCATCACCTCACTCAACGTGACTGACCAGGGCGTCATCCTCATCAATGGACAGTATGGCCCCGAAGTGGGCACGCAAAACATCTTCCGCTATACCGAGAAGCTGAAGAAGCCCGTCATCTTCCTGATTAACCAATTGGACAGCGACAAGTGCGACTTCGACAACATAGTCACGGCCATGAAAGACATTTATGGCCAGAAGTGCGTACCCGTGCAATATCCGTTGGAGACAGGACCTGGCTTCCACTCGCTGATAGACGTATTGGTAATGAAGAAATACAGCTGGAAGCCCGAGGGCGGCGAACCAATCATAGAAGACATCCCCGCCGAGGAAATGGAAAAGGCCACAGAGATGCACAAGGCACTGGTTGAAGCGGCCGCCGAAAACGACGAAACATTGATGGAGAAATTCTTCGAGGAAGAAATACTGTCCGTAGACGAGATGCGCGAAGGCATCCGAAAAGGCTTGGTGACCCGCTCCATCTTCCCCGTGTTCTGCGTCTGCGCCGAAAAGGACATGGGCGTGCGCAGGCTCATGGAATTCCTGGGCAACGTAGTGCCTTTCGTGAGCGAGATGCCAATGGTGCACAACACCCGCGGCGAAGAGATACCCGCCAACAGCGATGGCCCCGAAAGCGTTTTCTTCTTCAAGACAGGCATGGAGCCCCATATCGGAGAAGTGAGCTACTTCAAGGTGATGAGTGGTTGCATACGACCAGGCGATGACCTGACCAACGCCGATCGTGGCTCAAAGGAGCGCATAGGGCAAATATTCGCCTGCGCTGGAGCCAACCGCATTCCCGTGGACCAACTCAACGCTGGCGACATAGGCTGCACCGTGAAGCTGAAAGACGTGAAAACGGGCAACACGCTAAATGGCAAGGACGCTGAGTGGCGCTTTGACTACATCAAGTACCCCAACTCCAAATATTCTCGCTCCATCAAGGCCGTGAACGCTCAAGACACTGAAAAGCTGATGGCCGCTATGATCAAGATGCACCAGGAAGACCCCACATGGGTAATAGAACAGAGCAAGGAATTGCGCCAGATTATAGTGCACGGTCAAGGAGAATTCCATCTGCGCACCTTGAAGTGGAGGCTGGAAAACAACGAGAAGCTCAACGTGGAGTTCGGCGAGCCGCGCATTCCTTATCGTGAAACCATTACCAAGCGAGCCCGCGCCGACTATCGCCACAAGAAACAATCGGGCGGAGCCGGCCAGTTTGGTGAAGTACACCTCATCGTGGAGCCTTACGCTGAGGGCATGCCCGACCCGACGAGCTTTAACTTCAATGGCCAAGAGTTCAAGATGAGCATCAAGGGAAAGGAAGAGATAGACCTGGAATGGGGCGGAAAGCTAGTGTTCATCAACTCTGTGGTGGGCGGTGCCATCGACGCACGCTTCATGCCCGCCATCCTTAAAGGCGTGATGGATTGCATGGAGCATGGCCCGCTGACAGGCAGCTACGCCCGCGACGTGAGGGTGATCGTATACGACGGCAAGATGCACCCCGTGGACAGCAACGAGCTCTCGTTCATGCTCGCCGCCAGGCGTGCCTTCTCGGAGGCCTTCAAGCAGGCGGGTCCCAAGATTCTGGAGCCTATCTATGACCTGGAAGTATTCGTTCCCGCAGACTTCATGGGTGACGTGATGAGCGACTTGCAGGGTCGCCGTGCCCTCATCATGGGTATGGACAGCGAGGCGGGCTACCAAAAGCTACAAGCCAAGATACCTTTGAAGGAGCTATCTTCCTACAGTATCGCCTTAAGCAGCCTGACGGGAGGTCGTGCCAGCTTCACCACGAAGTTCGCCTCCTACGAGCTAGTGCCCAACGAAATACAAGGCAAGCTCATCGAAGAGCATGCCGCTGAGCTGGCCAAGGAAGGCAACGATTGACGCACGTTGTTTCCCATCATCATAAACATTCCAGAGTCCGCTCGCCACACAGGTGGGCGGACTTCATTTTTCAATCGCCACGAAACCATTTTTTCCGCTCCAGTCACCCGTATTAGCGGGAAAATGATTACCTTCGCGGACGAAAACCTTTCAAACGACCAAGAAATGAAGTACGAATATAAGCAAGCGGGAAACCGCCAATACATTGTGAGCATAAGCAATGGCGAGGAATTGATGGGCACGCTTACGGCTTTCTGCCAAGAACGGAACATCACCCTGGGCACCATCACAGGCATCGGCGCCATAGACGAGATGACATTGCGCTTCTTCAACCCCACGACCAAGCAGTATGAGGACAGGAAGTTTGAAGAGCAGATGGAGATAGCCAACCTGACGGGGAACGTCTCCACGCTGAACGGGGAGACCTACCTGCATGTGCACGTAACGCTAGGCAGGGCGGACTTCACCGCACTGGCAGGGCACCTGCTCTCGGCGCGCGTTCACGGCGCGGGAGAGTTCATCGTGGAAGACCTGCAAGGCAGGCTGGAGCGCAGTTACAGCGACGAGGTAGGCCTCAACCTGTACGACTTCTCCAAGTAGCCCGCAACTACTAGAAACCACCACTTCCCCAGACTTATCATAAACAGACATAACAGAAGGACATGAAAGAATTAGCACTGAAGTACGGGTGCAACCCCAACCAAAAACCCTCCCGCATCTACATGGAGGACGGGGAGTTGCCCTTGGAGGTAATCAACGGAAGGCCAGGGTACATCAACTTCCTGGACGCTCTCAACAGCTGGCAGCTCGTCAAGGAGCTGAAAGAGGCCACAGGCATGCCCGCCGCCGCCTCATTCAAGCACGTCTCGCCCGCAGGAGCCGCCATCGGCCTTCCTCTGAGCGCCACCCTCAAGAAGATATACTTCGTGGACGACCTGAAGATGGAGCTTTCGCCTCTAGCCTGCGCCTACGCCCGTGCCAGAGGAGCCGACCGCATGTGCTCCTATGGAGACTTCGTCGCCCTGAGCGACACCTGCGACGCTGCCACAGCCACACTTATCAAGCGTGAGGTAAGCGATGGCGTAATAGCCCCCAGCTACACCCCCGAGGCCATCGAGATACTGAAAAGCAAGCGCAAGGGCACCTACAATGTTATCCAAATAAATCCCGGGTATAAGCCCGCCCCACTGGAGAGGAAGCAAGTATTCGGCATCACCTTCGAGCAGGGACGCAATGAAGTGAGGCTAGACGACCCCGCGCTCTTCCAAAACGTGCCCACCCAGAACAAGGAATTCACCCCCGAGGCTAAGCGCGACTTAATTATCGCCCTCATCACCTTGAAGTATACCCAGAGCAACTCTGTCTGCTACGTGAAAGACGGGCAAGCCATCGGCATTGGCGCAGGCCAGCAAAGCCGTGTACACTGCACGCGACTGGCTGGGCAAAAGGCAGACACGTGGTGGCTTCGACAGTGCCCCAAGGTGATGAGCCTTCCCTTCAAGGAAGGCATCCGCCGCGCCGATAGGGACAATACCATCGACGTATACATCAGCGAGGAACATGACGACGTGTTGCGAGAGGGCACCTGGCAACAATTCTTCACTGAAAGACCCGAGCCGCTCACCATGGAGGAGAAAAAAGACTGGATAGCCCAAAACACTGGCGTAGCCTTGGGCAGCGACGCGTTCTTCCCCTTTGGAGACAACATAGAACGAGCCCACAAGAGCGGCGTGCAGTACATTGCCCAGGCGGGCGGTTCCATACGAGACGACAATGTCATAGAGACCTGCGACAAATACGGCATCGCCATGGCCATGACTGGAGTGCGCCTCTTCCACCACTAAAAACGCCCTGTTTCACCATGGCAGACCAGATAGACGACATCATAGCCGGCCAAGGCATCGTATTCCGCCCCGAGCGCAAGCCCAGGGCAGACAGCGGCAAGGTGAGAACCAAGGCCAAGAAGAAGCAATACATCACTGGAGCCCATGGCTCAGGCTCCGCACGGCAGAAAGCCAAATACCGCCAGCAACGGGCCAACCGCCACAAAGGGCGATGAAAATTTCCCAACAAAAAAGAAATACTGGCATGTTTATCAAAATAGCCCCGCCACAAATGGCGGGGCTATTTTGATAAACATCGCGAATCGTATTTACCATAAAATCCCATGAAAAGCCTTCCCTCAACCTCATAAATCAAGGTCTATACCAAAACAACTTGTTTTGCTTGTCAAAACAAGTTAAATCAATCAACAAAACAAGTTGTTTTCCTCACCAAAATAACTTATTTTCCAAAGGGAAACAACTTGTCTTGCCATGGGCTGGATAAGACTCAGTGGAAATATCATGGGGTAACAGGAGATCGGCAAGGTGGCGACAAGTGACGCGCGGGGCATTTCCAGGCATGGGACGCGCGGGAGAATGTCAAGAAATCCTACTTCCACGCTCTTGCGGGAACGAAAGCCCCAGGCGGCCCATGTACAGGCGGCGAGAAACGAAACTAGTTGCGAAGGGACACGAAACTAGTTTCATCGGCCATCGAGACTAGTTTCGTGGGGCCACGCAACTAGTTGCGTTTTTCCTCGCACCCAAACCGCCTCCAGCCCCATCCAGGCCTTGTCAAGATTTACTCACCCATTCATTCTCCTCCCATGCACACTGCCCACAACCCCTCCGCGTATCCCGGGCACCGCGAGGCAAGAACTGATTATTCCTCACTGAAAATCCACTGAACCCCTGAATAACCCTGACTTTTACATCAACTTTTCATCGGGAATCCAAGAAGTGTCTTGGCGAAACACTTTGTAAACAGTGACGGCTTGAGATTCCTTCTTGGTAAGTTGGCGACTCCATGGGACTCTGGCCCCTAGACTGGCACCCTCGCCCGTATTATTATATTCCAAGTATCGGGCAGTCCGCTCATTGGCGGCATCATTCCAGTTGTGCCACCCTGCTGGAACAATTTGCTTACCCAACTCACACTCCATAAAGAGCGTGTAGGCATATGGCCGCCAAGGTCGCCCCAAGTATACCTTGTCTATACCCTCTTCCGCCGTAAGACGGCAATGATAGAATATGTAGCCGTAAGGGACATCCTGCGGGGTGGAAGCGGCGGTCACGTAGCTATTGGCCTTGCTGTGGATGTGACAGTTCTCAAACCAAGCCGTGGAGGAGCCGAAGATGAAATCCGTGGTGCCCTCTATGTAGCATCCGTCAAAATAAAGCCGCGTGTTGGCCACGCCTGTATAGATAGTGTCTTGATTGCCCAGGAAACGGCAATTGATAAACACCAACTTATCACCCTCAGTGTGAAGCGCCACGGCCTGTCCCAACCTGGGGGCGTTGTTCTCTATGGTGATGTTCTTTATGGTGATGTCACTGCCCTCCACCTTCAGGGTATAAGTTCGGAAAGTCCCCATGGCCTTTCCCGTGGGGGGATAGACAATATTGGCATGGTCACAGTAGGTGATGAGGGTTTCGTCCCTATCCTCGCCGCATATCTCAATGTTAGTGAGCCACGAGGGGACAATCACCTTTTCCTTGTATACACCTTTCTTCACGAAAATGACCTTGTGGTAATCCATGAAGGCGCGACACACTTCCAGAGCCTCGTTGACCGAACGGAACTCGGCAGAACCGTCGGCCGCCACAAAGAGCGTGTCAGGATTGTCATACTCGTTAGCGGCATGCGCCAACGGGAAGGCCATGAGAAGCATGGCCAGCGATAAAAGTTTTCTCATGTTATCAGTAGATATTAGTCCTAAAGTATTTGTCTCACTTCCTGCAATCCTTCTATCTGCTTGAGGCTTTTGATGATGGTCTGCACATCATCGCGGTCGTGCACTTTCAACTCTATAGTGCCTTCAAAGATGCCCTCATCACTTGTTATGGTAAGGCGGTGGATATTAATACCCAATTGCGCGCTAATGACCTTGCTTACGTCAAGCAACATAGCGGTCCGGTCAATGCCACTTACGTAAATGGTAGCGTCGAAAAAGAGCAGGCGGCGCATCTGCCACTTGGCGTCAAGAATGCGATTGCCAAAGCTGGTTTTCAACTTGGCTGCCACGGGGCAGGAGCGCTTGTGTATCTCCACACGGTTGTGATTATCGATATATCCCATGAGCGGGTCACCTGGGATAGGGTGGCAGCAGTCGGGGAAGATGAACTGGTCTATGTTGTCTTCCGATATGAATATGGGTTTCTTCTTATTGAAGTCCTTGCCAATGGTGAGCAGCTTGGGCGCGCTTTTCTTAGGTTTCTCTTGCTTGCCCTTCTCCTTCAAGAAGGGAATGTAACTCTTCCAATTGGTCCGCTTGCCCTCCTTGCTCTTCTTGCCTTTCTCCACCAGCGCCTCATATTCCTTGTCGCCCAAGGTGATGTTACCATCGCCAATAGCCAGGAAGAGGTCTTCCGGTTTATCCATATGGAAGATATCACGCAATTTGTCCACTATTGAGCTGGCCATTTCCTTATCGTGCTTGGCCAGCCAGTCCTTTAGCATTTGCTCGCCTTTCTTCTGCGTCTCGCGGCTCTCCCTCCGCAGGATGGCAAGTATTTTACTCTTGGCCTTGGCCGTGCTTACGAAGTTGACCCACGAGGGTTGCACGTGCTGCGATTTGCTGCTGAGTATTTCCACTTGGTCTCCGCTCTCCAACTTGTGACTCAACGGAACAAGTTTGTGATTGACTTTGGCACCGATGCAATGGCTGCCCAAGAAAGTGTGCAACTGGAAAGCGAAATCTAGCGCGGTACAACCCGCCGGCATGGTTTTAATTTCCCCTTTGGGGGTGAAAACGAATATCTCCGAGGCAAACAGGTTGAGTTTGATGGCGTCCAAGAAGTCCATGGAGTCTGGCTGCGGGTCATCAAGTATCTCTTGTATGGTGCTAATCCAGTTGTTCAGTTCGTTGTCCTCCTCTCCCTGTGTGCCATCCTTGTATTTCCAATGGGCCGCAAACCCCCGTTCTGCTACCTCGTCCATGCGGTCGCTCCTGATTTGTACCTCTATCCATCTTCCTTGCTTGGACATCAGGGTGACATGCAGTGCCTGGTAGCCATTGGCCTTTGGATGGTTTATCCAATCACGGAAGCGATCGGGATGGCTCTTGTAGAGTTTGCTAATGGCCACGTATATCTGGAAGCATTCGTTGATTTCCTCTTTCCTGTCCTTAGGGGTATAAATAATGCGAACGGCAAGTATGTCATAAATCTCATCAAACGTGACATGCTTGTTCTGCATCTTGTTCCAGATGGAGTAAGGGCTCTTCACGCGGGCCTTTATCTCGTAATTCACACCCATCTCGTCCAGCGTCTGGCAAATAGGGGTCGTGAACTCCTTGAAGAGCGTATCGCGTTGCTTTTGGGTATCCGCCAACCTGCGCTCTATAGCGGCGTATTGTTCAGGGTGATCGTAACGGAAGCTAAGGTCTTCCAGCTCGGTCTTTATCTTGTTCAATCCTAATCGATTGGCCAAAGGAGCGTAAATATAGAGAGTCTCGCCCGCTATCTTGTATTGCTTGTTGGCTGGCTGGCTGGCCAAGGTACGCATGTTGTGCAGACGGTCGCACATCTTTATCAGTATCACCCGGATGTCATCACTCATGGTGAGCAGCAGCTTCTTGAAGTTCTCTGTCTGCGCCGAGGCTCTTTCGCCGAAGATGCCACCGCTTATCTTGGTCAGTCCGTCCACGATGTGGGCTATCTTCTCACCGAAGATGTTCGCCAAGTCTTCCACAGTATAGTCGGTGTCTTCCACTACATCGTGCAGCAAAGCGGCGGAAATACTCGTGCTACCCAGCCCCATCTCCTCGCAAGCTATCTGCGCCACGGCGATGGGGTGCATGATGTAAGGTTCTCCCGAGAGCCTACGCACGCCCTTATGGGCTTGCTTGGCGAAATTGAAAGCCTTGGTCACTATCTCCACCTTCTTGCGGTGGCGAGAATTCAAGTATGTTTGCAGCAGGTGCTGAAACGCGTCGTTGATAAGTTTGTTGTCCGCCTGCTCTCTCTCCAGTTCCTTTGTGCTCTGCTCGTCCATGTTTTTCCCTCCTGATGGCTATTATTTATATTAAGGTATAAGAGTGCGCACGGAGTTACCTCACGCGAATCTTCTTGCCAGCCCTGATGTTGCTGCCCTTGATTCCGTTCAGCCTGCGCAACTTTTTCACGGTAGTGCCGTTACGCTTCGCTATTTCGGAAAGAGTGTCTCCTTGGCGAACTGTCACGGTCTTGCGACGGGAACGGCTACTTCTCTTGCTGGTGCGCCGCTTGGTGGCCTTGCTCTTGGAGTAAGAGAGCTTGATGTCATTCACGGCAACGACCTCCCGTTTCAACAACAGTTCGTCACGCTTGTAAGCGTAGATGGAGTCTTCGTTGTCTATGAAAGAGCCTACCAGCGACAAGGGCAGTCTCACCACAGATGGTTCTGTCAATCCGTTGACAATGTCACGCCTGTATTGTGGGTTAAGCGCCCTTAGGTGCTCGATATTCACGTTGAGCACCTTGGCAATCTGCTCCAAATGCAAGTTCTTGTCCACCACGATGGTATCCGTGCTGATTGGCAACTCGGTAATCATGGGACAAATATTGTGCTCACAATAGTAATTCATGATGTAGTTGGCCGCGATGAAAGCTGGCACATATCCCCGGGTTTCTTTTGGCAGGTAAGGATAGATTTGCCAGTAGTCCACGCTGCCTTTTGCCCGATGGATGGCTTGGTTAACCTTGTTGGGGCCGCAGTTATAAGCGGCTATCACCAAGCTCCAATCATCGAATATCTTATACAAATCACGCAAGTATCGGGCAGCGGCGTAAGAAGACTTGATGGGATCCCGACGCTCATCCACCAGGCTGTTGACTTCCAAGCCGTAGCGTTTACCTGTCTCTAACATAAACTGCCACAATCCAGTGGCTCCCACGCGGGACACGGCATTGGGATTGAGCGCGGATTCTATCACGGGGAGGTAACGCAACTCCAAAGGCAAGCCATACGTTTCCAATGCCTGCTCAAAGATGGGCATATAGAAGTTGGCGGCTCCCAGCATGTAGCTCACCGAACCACGCAACTTGTCGCTGTATCGCTCTATGAATTGCTTTACCACTTGGTTATAGGGCATCTCGATAATAGTGGGCAGACGTTGCAGCCTATCCATGTATACACTGTCGGGGTAGGTGCGGTTCACGTCACGATAGTTGCACGTAGTATCCTTCATCAGGTAACTTTGCGCATTGTAGAGATGCAGTAATTCGTCAAGGTCTGTCGTCATGCCCTCTGGCACATCTATTACCTCTTGCTTACCCTCGCTATCGGTCACGGTGATTTCCGTTTCGGTTCCCACCGATTGGGCGCCCATGCCTATCCAGGCTCCTAGCATCATCGTTGCCGTCAGTAAAAGTGATTTTCTCATTGTCTCTGTTCTCTATTTATCTTTTGCCAATAATCGATTATTCTTTCAAAGTCTCATGGGAAGGTAAATCTCCTTCCTCGCGCTCGCCTAGAAAGTGAAAGCGCATTGCACGCCCAAGGCAGAGGACTTGATGGGGTTACGGCTCTGCTGGTCGTTAATCACCGTGGGCTCCACGGAAAAACTAAGGTCATCGCTGATGTCAAATTCCGAAAGGGAAGCATCCACGTAAGCGTCTATCACGGAAAGGGCATAGATGCCTATCATGACAAAAACGCTCATGTCCCTCCATCTACGATAACGGTCCTTACGCTTGCGGAACAGCTCTTGATAGTATTCCTTGTTTGCCTCGTCTATGGTCACCCCCAAGTGCAGAAATTGGTTATAGCTCTGTGTCGTGGGGTCATTGTCCATGATGTCCATATAGGCCTGTGAGTAGTCATGATACATCTGGTTGTTCCATGTAAGCGCATAAGCGCATCCCACGAAGCCGCCATACACGATGGGCAATTTCCAGTACTTACGGTTGTATATCTGCCCCGCCCCTGGAATGATAAGCGACAACCACAACGCCCGCTTAGGGTCTGGCTTCCATGTGTTCCAGTCTCTGCGCTTACGTTGCTTGGTGACGGTAGAGTCCAAGGCCATCACCTTGAGGCTGTCCTCCTCGCTCAGTTTCACCGCGGGAACCGCCGCCACCGCGAGCGCAGTAGTATCTTCCTGGATAGAGTCCCCGGGCGAAGTCGCCACCTGCTGCGCGCGAGCGGCTCCAAACCATGCCAACAAGGCAAACAATATGACGAAGTAATAACGACCCTTCACCTTGACATCATTGTTGGTTAAGCTTGTCAAACAGCCCCATGATATGGGCCAGCTGCTCCTCGTCGTTAAACGGAATGGTAATCTTACCTTTCCCCTGGGACGAGCAAGTCAACTGCACCTTCGTGCTCAAGAAGGACGAAAGGCGTTTCTTCAGTTCATTGAACTCCTCAGGCATTTGGGCCTTGGGGGCAATCTTCTTCTTGCTGGCCTCCAGCTCCTCGCCGTTCTTCAGCATTTGCGCCAGTTCTTCCACCTTGCGCACGGAGTATCCGTTTTTCACGATCTCCTTAAACAACTTTATTTGCAGCGAGGGGCTATTGACGGCCAGCAGGGCACGGGCGTGCCCCATGTCTATCTCTTTGTTCTGCAAAGCCATTTGCACCTGGGCGGGCAGCTTAAGCAGCCTCAAGTAGTTTGCCACGGCCGCGCGGCTCTTCCCCACTCTCTCCGAGACCTTCTCTTGCGTCAGCCCCGTGGTCTCCAAGAGATGCTCATAAGCCAACGCTATCTCTATGGCGTTGAGGTCCTCTCGCTGGATGTTTTCCACGAGGGCCATCTCCATCACGTTCTCGTCCTTGATGGTGCGTATATAGGCGGGTATGGCTTTCAGGCCAGCCATCTGGGAGGCGCGCCAGCGGCGTTCTCCCGCGATGATCTGGAACTTGTTGTCGGCCACCTGCCGCAAGGTGACGGGCTGAATGATGCCTATCGCCTTGATGCTGTCGGCCAATTCCGCGAGCGCCTCCTCGTCGAAGTCCCTGCGGGGCTGTCCTGGATTGGGCTCTATTTGGTCTATAGGTATCTCGTTTATCGTGCTGCTACCTTGCGTACGCACCTCGTCGGTGGATATCAGGGCATCCAGCCCCCTACCCAGCGCGTTGCTCTTTCCTGTTAAGTTGTATTTCTTGTGTACTGCCATTGCGGTTACGCGTTTTTGCTGATGATTTCCTTGGCCAGGGCCAAGTGGTTCTTGGCGCCGTTGGATTCCGCGTCATAGAGGATGACGGGCAAGCCGTGACTGGGACTTTCGCTCAGTTTCACGTTTCGCTGTATCACGGTTTTGAACACCAATTCCTGGAAGTGGCGCTTCACCTCGTCATATATTTGGTTGGCCAAGCGCAGGCGGCTGTCGTACATCGTGAGCAGGAAGCCCTCTATCTCCAGCTTGGTGTTGAGCTTGCTCTTGATGATCTTGATGGTGTTGAGCAGCTTGCTGATGCCTTCCAGGGCAAAGTACTCGCACTGCACGGGGATGATGACCGAGTCGGCAGCCGTCAAGGCGTTGACCGTGATAAGTCCCAGTGAAGGCGAACAGTCTATGAGTATGTAGTCGTAGTCGTTCTTGATGGGCTCCAAGAGGTTGCGTATCACTTTCTCCCGGTTGTCCAGGTTGAGCATTTCTATCTCGGCTCCCACCAGGTCTATGTGGCTGGGGATGATGTCAAGACCTTCTATGTCGGTGGTATAGATGGCGTTGCGCACGTCTACGTGGTCTATAATGCATTCATAGATGGAGCAATCCACCTCCTTGATGTCCACGCCGAGTCCGCTGGAGGCGTTGGCTTGGGGGTCGGCGTCTACCACGAGCACTGTTTTTTCCAGCGTGGCGAGTGACGCCGCGAGGTTGATGGTGGTAGTGGTCTTGCCCACACCGCCTTTTTGGTTGGCTAATGCGATGATTTTTCCCATTTCCTTAATCTTCCTGACAAATAATTTTAGAGTGCAAAGATACATATTTTACGTGAGATATTCTGCTTTTAAACCTTTTTTTAGTACTTTTGCCGCAAATAACCCTCATGATATGGAAAACAAAAGACCGCTGATACTCATCTCCAACGACGATGGTTACCACGCCAACGGCATCAAGACATTGGTTAATATATTGAAGGAAGAAGCCGACCTGCTGGTTTGCGCCCCGGAGTCGGCACGTTCCGGTTTCGCCACGGCGTTTACCGCGGCTGAGCCTTTGCGACTGAAACGCAGGAGGAACATGGGCGAGGTGGAGGTCTGGTCGTGTAACGGTACGCCCGTGGACTGCGTGAAGTTGGCCATCGACCAGTTTTGCCAAGAGCGTATGCCCGACTTGATTCTCGGCGGTATCAACCATGGAGACAATTCCACGGTCAATACCCACTATTCCGGAACGATGGGCGTAGCCATGGAGGGTTGCATGAAATATATCCCCTCCATCGCCTTTTCCAGCTGTAATTATGATGAGGAGGCCGACCTCTATCCCCTGTCGGAGTGGATAAAGACCATTGTGCGGATGGTGTTGGACAAGGGATTGCCCCGCGGCACTTGCCTTAACGTGAATTTCCCGGTCAATCCTCCCTTCAAGGGAATCAGGTTTTGCCGCATGACTTATGGACAGTGGGTAAACGAGGTGGTGAAGGAACGCCATCCCCGGGGATATGATTACTTCTGGATGGTAGGGAAATACCGCAATGACGAGCCTGACGCGGAAGACACGGACCAGTGGGCGTTGCGACACGGATATATCGCCATTACGCCTACCACCATGGACGTGACAGACTATCGCTATCTAGACTATTTGCGCCACCAATACCCGGAACAGTCATGAAGTATTACATCATCGTAGGAGAGGCCAGTGGCGACCTGCATGCCAGCCACTTGATGAGCGCCCTGAAGGCGGAAGACCCCGAGGCGGAGTTCCGTTTCCTGGGTGGAGACCTGATGAGCGCCGAGGGCGGCACCAGGGTAAAGCACTATAAGGAGTTGGCCTACATGGGCTTCGTGCCTGTGCTTTTGCATTTGCCCACCATCTTCCGCAACATGGCCATGTGCAAGAAAGACATAGCGGCGTGGCGTCCCGACGTGGTGATATTGGTGGATTATCCCGGCTTCAACCTCAGTATCGCGAAGTACGCGAAGAAGCATACCGGCATCCCCGTTTATTACTATATCTCCCCCAAGGTATGGGCCTGGAAAGAATGGCGCGTGAAATCCATCAAGCGAGACGTGCGGGAGATGTTCTCCATCTTGCCTTTCGAGGTGCCTTTCTATCAGGATAAGCATAAATACCCCATCCATTACGTGGGCAATCCCACGGTGCAGGAGGTGGCGGAGTTTAAGGAAAACTACCGCGAAGGCTATGAGGACTTCTGTGCCGGGAACGGATTGGAACCCGACCGGCCGATTATTGCGCTCTTGGCAGGCAGCCGGAAGCAAGAGATAAAAGACAACTTGCCCGCCATGATAGAGGCCGCCGAGCGTTTTGAGGACTACCAGCTGGCCGTGGCGGGCGCCCCGGCCATCGACGACGCTTATTATGAGAAGTTTATCAGTGGCAAGCCTGTCACGTTGGTGAGAAACAAGACTTATCCTCTGCTTGCCCATTCCGCGGCGGCCTTGGTTACCAGTGGCACGGCTACTCTGGAGACGGCCCTTTTCGACGTACCTCAGGTGGTATGCTACGAGACTCCGTTGCCCAAGTTGATACGTTTCGCCTTCGACCATATTATTCAAGTGCGTTACATTTCGCTGGTCAACCTGATAGCCGACAAGGAAATCGTGCCCGAGATGCTGGCCGACAAGTTTACCGTGGATGGCATCGCCACGGAACTCCACCGCGTATTGCCGGGTGGGGAGGGGCGTGATGCCATGCTGGAAGCTTACCGGGAGGTGAAAGCCAAGTTGGGCGACATGTGCGCTCCGGTGCGGGCCGCCCATATCATGGTAGGCTTGTTGCGTGACAGGTGAGCCGTAAGCGATGGCCCGGCAGGAAAGGAAATCGGTGAAAGAAGCCGCGGTGCAAGGGCAGAATGATTTACCGAGTCAGGCCTCTGTTTTTGAAGCAGTTTCCAAAACAACTTGTTTTGCTGGGGAAAACAACTTGATTTCCTTCGCAAAATAAGTTATTTTGCTTGGGAAAATAAGTTATTTTGCTGAGGAAAATAACTTATTTTGTGACGCGAAATAACTTGTTTTGAAAACCATGTATGAAAGGTTCCAAAACAACTTATGTGAAGATGCGCTGCCGGCACGTCCTGTCGCGATCGGAAAGCCTGTTGTCGCGGCAAGCGAAAGTGCGCAAGGCGGCCAACGAAGATAGGTGGGAGTTTTGTAAGATTATTAATCTTGCGGGAAACGAAGCTATATGCCCGGAGGCCGGCAGGCTGTCATTCCCGCCCGCTATGCCTGGTAGGGCAGGGGTCGCAAGCGGGAAGGTCGGCTTAGTATGTCCTTTAGTGGGGCAACACCTCCAATTCGATTATGCATTTCTTGTCCCGGACTCGCGTGACGAAGGGAAGATTCGTCGCCCTCGCGTGCCAAGGAAGGGGCTTCCCGCGGTTTGCCCGCCCGCGCATGGCAGGCTATAGCGAGTCGGGGAAAGCCTTGCGCCTGTCAGAACCTGCGTCGGATGTCGTTGTTGCTGTGGTTCTTTTGCTTCACCCTGATGTCTTTGCCGAAAGTGTATGACAACCCAAAGGTAATCGACAGCGGTGAGTAGCTGTTGCGGAAACGCATATACATGCCGTCGTTTGAAAGGCTTACGCCCCTTACGTCGCTGGCGAGGATGTTGTCCGCGCAGAGTTTTAAGTTCAGTTTGTTTTTCAACAGTGAGCAGTTCAGGCCGCAGTTCATGGCGAAACGGTCTTCCAGCGTGCCATTGACCGTCTTGTCTCGCCCGGTGTATGTGGCTGTCAGGTAACCTGTGAAGGTGTGCCGCTTGTCGAAGAAGAACCGCAAGTCGGCCATGGCAAATGTTGATACCCCGTATTCGCGAGGCAGACTGTAGCGGCTGTTGGCCGAAGTCTCCTGGTAACCGATGTCTCCCAACAGGTATGCCCCTAGCCATGACAGCCCGTAATAGTAAAGGCTCAGGTCAAGGCCATACCATGTCAGGTCATGCGCGTTTTGCCATTGCGTGATAGAGATGCCGTTTACGCCATCCATCTCGGTGATTTGGGCGATGTCGTCAAACTCCCTCGCGAATGTAATCTCGTTGCCAAGTTCGAGACCTTCACACAGCACGATGTTGCTGGTGAGCCTGATGTTAAACCATGGATTGGGCTTTATCGTGGGATTGCCTTGCGCGATGGAGTTGGCGCTCACGTATGTCCTGAAGGGATTTACCACCTGTATGCCCGGCCGCTTGATGCTGCTGTTGAATCCCAAGTCAAACGAAGAACCGTTTTTCGTCTTGTACATCACGTGTATGTAAGGGAAAAACCGGCCGTAGTTGTCGGTGGAGTTGGTGCCGTCTTTGCTTTCAGACTTCGTGTGCGTATACTCATATCTGCCGCCCAACACGAAGTCGAAGCTGCCCAAAGCCTTGCTCAGTGTCAGGTATCCCGCATAGATGTTTTCCGTATAAGTGAAGTCGTCATCCTGCGTGGGCAGGCTCGACAGCTCGTAGTGTGACAGGTTGTCCGTTTCTGTCAGCGATGCTTTCAAGCCCGCTTCCAGGTTTATCTTCCAGGGCAGCATGGCCGAATAGTCAAGGGTGAAGCTTAGTCCCTTGAGGTGTGCGCCGGCGTTGTTGCTTACGTAGTCCGTGCTGTCAATCGGCGTGCTGCCTTTATAATAATAGGAGTTGAAGTCATAGTCTTTGTCGTTCTTGAACCTGAACAGGTCCATCATGAACGATAGCTTGTGGTCCTCGTTCCAGTTGCGGTCTATATAGAAGCTGACATCTGCGTTGCTGCCGTCGCGCAGTTGAAGCGATGGCGACAGGCTGTGCAGTGTCATCTCGCCCGCGGGAGAATAAGTCTCCTCGAAGCCAAGCGTGGGGTAGCGCCTGTGATTATCAAAGTAGTAAGCCTCCACGCCCAGGGTGGATAGCGAGTCGAGCATGATGTCTATCGAGCCGGTCAGGTTGTAGTTGTTGTCGTGCCACCTCAAGTCGCTGTGGCTCACTCTTGTCATGTCCGTGAAGTAGCACGTGTTGCGCTCCGTGAAGGCATCCTCGCCATAGGTCCAACCGGCATTCAGGCTGGCCGTGACACGTCCTTGTTTGTAGTTCAGGTTCAGGCGGGAGTCGTTTTTCCACTTCTTCCCGTACGTCACGTCGTCGCCTATCTCTCCTCCCACATAGTCATTGCCGCGCTCCGTGATGATGTTGAGTATGCCGTAATCCCCTCCGGCGTCATATTTCGCTCCCGGAGAGGTAATCACTTCCACCTTCACCACGTTTGAGGCACGTTGTGCTTTCAACATGTTGACCAACTCGTCCGCGGGCAATTTCTTCATGCGTCCGTTAAACATCACGCGCACTCCGTCGCGCCCCTGTATCTGTATATTGTCATTTGTAGTGATGATTCCGGGTATGTTGCTGAGCAAGTCCAGCAGGTTGGTCTTGCCTTTCCTCAGTCGCACGGCATCCACGATGTAGCGTCCTGGCTTCCGCGTGATCAGTTTCTCGCTGACGAGAACTTCTTGCAAGTCTACGGAGTCAGATACTTGCTTGTCTTTCGTTTCCTGGGCCAAAGCCTCGGTGGAAAGCACCAACAAAGACATGAATATGATGATGGTATGTTTTCCCATAAGATGATAATTGTTTTATATGTAGATATATTATGTAGTTTCTATACTTCGTGGTTTGATTTTGAAGGCAAAGTTAAATCAAAAATAGATAATAGCAGGAATTTGAGGTTTACAAAACAGTTCAAAATCAATCGCGGGGTTTACATGTCAGTTTAGCTAATAGTGTAAGTAACTCACAATGAGCGGATATATTCATCCCATTTCTCTGGGGTCTCTTCTTTCCCGAAAGCCTTAAGATATAGCCTTTTACGTATGGCTGATATTGAACTCTTGGTTCTGGAAGTCAGAATGGAGATGTTTTTAGGCGAAATATTGATTTTCAACAAAAGACAGACATGGTATTCAAGTTCGCTTATTTTACACAACTCCAAGATGCGTTCTTTGAATCCGGGATAGCGGTCGTTTACTTCCGTGTCCAATACAAGCCAATCTTTTGCCGATAGCTTTTTCCTGAAATCACTTATCGTTTTATCATTAAGCATTGCGATTGTCTTTTTGCAAATGTCGGAATTTTCAAGTCCGGTTTCTGCCAATTTCCTGTTCTCCGCTTTGATTTCCGCCATCTTGTTAATGTTATTCAGCAATTCTTGTTTCGCTTTCAAGTCAGAAACAAGGCTTTCGTTTTTGCTTGTTGACATGGTGAGTTGTCGTTCCAACTCCGCTATTTTCCTGTTATTCTCTTCTATGAACGCATTGCTTTGCTCATAAAGAGAAGTGAAGAAGCGTTTTTCATTTTCGTGTTTTACCTGTTCTGTTTGCCTCCTTTTCTTAGCATACAATACAAAAATGATAAATGAAAGTATGATCGCGACCACTAATATAGAAGTTGTCAATAGTACTAGTCGGTCTTTCATCACCTCTTCTTTGAGCCTCATGTTTTCTTTTTCCCTAAGGCTATAATTATACATTGCGTCTATTTGCGCGACTTTTTCGGTCTGAATAATGGTATGTATAGAGTCTGAATACTGGTTGTATTGGTCGATATAAGCCGCGGCTTTGGAGGCGTCCTTGTCCAAGTAATAATGTCCCAACCATTTCCCGGCGCCTTGTTTGGCGTAGACATCATTCAACTTGAACAGTTTCTCGTTTAATATGACAGCCGTGTCCTTATATCCTATTTTGTCATAAATGTCGGCGGCGATAGCGTAAATGCCCCTCGCGTTCGTGTCGTCTACGCCCGACAATGCTTGTCGTGCGTAATGCAATGCAGTCTGGAGATTCCCCATGTTGTAATAGCAGTTGGCTATCTGTCCGATGATATCTGCCTCGTATGACTTGTCTCCGGCTTCACGTGTTAATGCAATGGCTTGTTTGAAATGTCTTAAGGCCTCCAATTCCATGCCTTGGCGTTGTTGGCAGAATGCTATTCCGCAAAGAGCAGCCGCTATTCCCACCTTGTTCCTGACACGTTTATATTGCCTGTATGCCCGGGAAAACGCCTCAATCCCCTTATCGTAAATTCCTTGATACAGGAATAAATATCCCATTTGTGAATATAATGGTCCATATAGTGTCGAGCAGCTGTCAATCATCTCCGCTGTTTTTTGGAAGAATCGCAGGGCACGTGTGTCATCATTCATGTCGTTGTATACTCTGCCGGCGTAGTAATAAGCCGTAGGCAGAAAGGTCTTGTCGCCGACGGTTTCGTAATAGTCGACAAGCCGCAGCATGAGGGTGTCGGTGGTATGCGTGATGAAAGCCTTGTCTTCCGCCTTCACTCTCATCAGTGCGTAGAGGTTGCGATCGGCTTCGGAAGCTTTGGTGACGCGAGGTTTCAGGCTGTCAAGCATGGCCAGGGACAGTGTCGCGTTCGTATTGGCAATGCTGTCAATAGTGGATAGTTGAGCCTTGTAAGAAGGCCTGTTATCGCAACAGCACAGGGAAAACATGTACATCGCGACAAAAAGACAATAAAAGAGCCCGTTTGGTTTCATGGATGCAAAGTTAACAAATATTGATATACGAAGATAATGTTTTTGTGTGTTTAACGGTAATTCCTTTCTGTAGGGATGAGAAAGCGTGCGTTTTATATTTGCTTTTTTATCAGAAAGGCTAATTGAATGGAAGGAAATACAGGCTACAGGTATTTACCTTTCGATTTATGAATAAAGAACATCTTTGTGCTTATGCCCCGGATGGGAGATAAGCGGTCTGTTCAAGAAAAACTTGTCTTGCCAAAGACGCTTTATTTATTGTTGGATGATTTGCAAGGCCTTTCTTTTCGCGGCTGTTATGCTTGGGGATGATTCTTGTGGTATCATGGACAGATGTAACGCCAATTCCTTGCGCAGTTCCGGATAGGGCTTGCACATGTTCGCGGCGAGCTTGATCATCATGGCACGCGAGCTGTCTCTTTCCTTGGGGTCAGCCAAGCGCGTGAGGCAAAAGCTCAACAACTTACCGCTTGGCTCGTTTGCGGGGAGGTTCGCGAGAATAGACAATGCCAGTCCGCGACGAAGACAAAGGCTTTCGGATGTCGAGAAGTCCACCAACTCCTCATAGTGGGGAAGGAGGTACATCCGTTTGTCCTCCTTGGAAAGATGAGACAGCACCCATGCCGCGTTGTAAGCAACGCGCGGGTCGCACGTTGCTGTCATCCGGGTGACCAATGCCTTGATGCCATCTTCATCGTGGTGAAGCCGGCCGGCCAAAGCCATTACCTGCGCTTTAGAGAACCGAAGTTCCCAAGAAGGTTCCATGCAAGACGTATGTGCCGTCTTGCGTTCTCTCTCCGGAATATGCCTCACTGCCATTTAGCACCACCTTTCTGTCTTCACCGCGAGTCTCACGTCTGCCCGGCGGGGTATCCCCGTTCGTTACAGGAAAAAGCTTAAAGTGTAGAGGTAGATGACCGCGGCGGGAATGGCCAGCAGCGAGGAGTCGAAGCGGTCGAGCATGCCGCCGTGGCCGGGCAGCAGCTTGCCGCTGTCCTTGATGCCCCAGGTGCGCTTCAGCAGGCTCTCCACCAGGTCGCCCCAGGTGCCGAAGACGGTGACCACGAGGCCGAGGCCCATCCACTGGGGGGTGCCCATCACGGGGTAGAAGTGCCCGAATATGGCGGCGGCGATGAGCGCGAACACTCCGCCGCCCACGCTGCCCTCCCAGCTCTTGCCCGGGCTGACGCGGGGGAAGAGCTTGTGCCTGCCCAGCAGCGAGCCGGCGCAGTAGGCCCCCGTGTCGTTCACCCAGAGGAAGACGAACACGCTGAGCGGGACGAGGCCCACGAATCTCACCTCCCCGTCTGGCGGGGTGGACATGAAGGCCAGCACGTGCACCATGGAGAGGGGCAGGGCTATATAGAGCTGGCTGAGCATGGTGTAGGCCCAGTCGTTCACGGGGTTGGGCTGCTTCAGGTAGAGCTCGGCCACCAGCAGGTAGACGATGGTGAGCAAGTAGGGGATGAAGACGGCCGGGGGCGTGACGCCCGAGCAGTAGCCGGCGAAGGCGAGGTTGAGGTAGACGGCGGCGGCGGTGGTGATGAAGCGGTTGACGGAGATGTCCTCCCGCTGGTTGACGATGCCGCAGTACTCCCACGTGGTGAGCCCCGTGATGAGGGCGAACAGCAGGATGAGGGCCTCTGGCCTGAAGGCCATGCCCGTCACCATCACGGCCACGAACAGCACGCCCGTGACGGTCCTGACTATCAAGTTGCTCTGTTTCTCTGTCATGGTTGGCTCCTTTCCTCTTCTTGCCCGGCGGGGCGGTCGGCGTTCTCGCCGCTGGCCTCGCGGGGCTGGTTGTCGTTGTTGGCGTCGGGCTGGGCGGTGCTGTCTTCACCGTCCCCGCGGGGCTGGCCGTCGCCCCGCTGGCCCTGGGCCTTGCTTTGCTCGTGGGCCTCGATGGCGGCCTGCACCTCGGGCAGCTCCTTCACGGCCTCGTCCAGCTTGGGCTGCTCGTCGTTCATGATCTCCTGCGAGCGGCTTATCCAGGGACGCTTGCCGAATATCTTCTCCACGTCCTCGGCGAATATCACCTCGCGGGCTATCAGCAGGTCGGCCAGCTCGTTGTGTCCCTCCTTGTGCTCGGTGAGTATCCGCTTGGCGCGGTCATACTGCTCGTTTATCATCTTGAGCACCTCCTGGTCTATGAGCTGGGCGGTGCTGTCGGAGTAGGGCCGCTGGAACTGGTATTCCTGGTTGTTGTAGTAGCAGATGTTGGGCAGCCGGTCGCTCATGCCGGCGTAGGCTATCATGCCGTAGGCGCTCTTCGTGGCGCGCTCCAGGTCGTTCATGGCTCCCGTGGAGATGTGGCCGGTGAAGAGTTCCTCGGCGGCGCGTCCTCCCAGCAGGGAGCACATCTCGTCGAGCATCTGCTCCTTGGTGGTGATCTGCCGCTCCTCGGGCAGGTACCAGGCGGCTCCCAGGGCCTGTCCGCGGGGCACGATGCTCACCTTCACCAGGGGGTTGGCGTGCTGGCAGAACCAGGAGATGGTGGCGTGGCCGGCCTCGTGGAGGGCGATGGTGCGCTTCTCCTCGGCGGTCATCACCTTGGTTTTCTTCTCCAGTCCGCCTATGATGCGGTCCACGGCGTCCAGGAAGTCCTGCTTGCCCACGGCCTTGCGGTTGTGGCGGGCGGCTATGAGGGCGGCCTCGTTGCACACGTTGGCGATGTCGGCCCCCGAGAAGCCCGGGGTCTGCCTGGCCAGCAGGTCGATGTCCACCGTGTCGTCCACCTTCACGGGCCTCAGGTGCACCTGGAATATCTCCTTGCGCTCCGTCAGGTCGGGCAGGTCTACGTGTATCTGCCTGTCGAAGCGGCCGGCGCGGAGCAGCGCGGAGTCTAGCATGTCCACGCGGTTGGTGGCCGCCAGGATGATGACACCGCTGTTCGTGCCGAAGCCGTCCATCTCCGTCAGGAGGGCGTTGAGCGTGTTCTCCCGCTCGTCGTTGCCGCCCATGGAGGGGTTCTTGCTGCGGGCGCGGCCCACGGCGTCTATCTCGTCTATGAAGATGATGCAGGGAGACTTCTCCTTGGCCTGGCGGAAGAGGTCGCGCACGCGGCTGGCTCCCACGCCCACGAACATCTCCACAAAGTCGGATCCGCTCATCGAGAAGAAGGGCACGCCGGCCTCGCCCGCCACGGCCTTGGCCAGCAGGGTCTTGCCCGTTCCCGGGGGACCCACCAGCAACGCGCCCTTGGGTATCTTGCCGCCCAGGTCGGTATACTTGCGGGGGCTCTTCAGGAAGTCCACTATCTCCTGCACCTCCTGCTTGGCGCCCTCCTGCCCGGCCACGTCCTTGAAGGTGATGCCCATGTCGTTGCCCTTCTCGTACATGCGGGCTTTCGACTTGCCCACGTTGAACACGCCGCTGCTGCCGCCCGCCCCGCCGCTCATGCGGCGAGACATCCACCATATGAAGAAGAAGAAGAATATCAGCGGAGCCAGGTTGAGCAGGATGTTGAAGAAGCTGCCGCTGGACTTGTTCTCGTAACTGTAAGCCTTTATCTTGCCCATCTTCTGCGCCTGGTCAAGGTACTTCTGCAGCTCGTCGGTAGAGCCGTACTCCACCATCACGTAGGGGTTGGCGCCTGCCTGCTTGGCGCTGGTCTTGTATACGTCACGGATGTTTTTCGGGTTGATGTAGAGCTTCATCTTGCTCTCCGTGGTGTTGACCACCACGCTCAAGACGTATCCTTTCTCCACATACTCCTTGAACTCGGTGTAGCCCGTCTCCTTGGCGGCGTTGCCTCCCAGCATGTCGCCGCCGCCCGAAAGGAAGAGCGCCACCAAGCCCACCAGGCACAGGATGTAGATCCAGTTCATGTTAAACCGGGGCATCTTGGGCTGGTTCTCGTTGTTCTTGTTGTTATTGGGGTTGTTGTTCTGCTCCATGGTTGATCGCTATAAGATATTCGGAACCTCGGTAAGCGCGGCGTCCTCCCACAAGTTCTCCAAGTTGTAGAAATGCCTTGCCTCTGGCTGGAAGATGTGCACCAACACGTCCACGTAGTCCATCGCCACCCATTGGTTGTTGCCCAGTCCCGCCACGTTCACGGGCTTCTCGCCGGCCTTCTCCCTGCAGAAATCGCCCACCGACTCGGCGATGGCTTCCACGTGGTTGGGAGAATTGCCCTGGCATATCACGAAATAGCGAGCTATGGAACCTTCTATCTCGCTCAAGTCCGCTATGACGATGCGCTCGCCTTTCTTTTCCTGTATTCCTTTCGTAATCGTTTCTACTAATCCTTTCGTTGTGTCCATCATCTATTTTTGGTGATTTTAGTGTGGCAAAGATACGATAAATAGATGGTAAAACCTTGAAAAACCCATTTTATTTGATGTTTTTTAGAAAAAAAACGGGAAAAATTTTGGAGATTGGAAAAATAGCCGTATCTTTGCAGACGCAAACATGATAAATCATGCGAGCGACACATTGGGATATGGTGTAATGGTAACACTACAGATTCTGGTCCTGTCATTCTTGGTTCGAGTCCGAGTATCCCAACAAGGCATCCTCCATTCGAGGATGCTTTTTTCGTATTAGCGGTTCCGCTAACCCGCGGAATCCCGAAAGGCACAAAGCCAAGGCACCGAGAAACAACTTATTTTGTTCATCAAAACAACTTATCTTGCCGGGCAAAACAAGTTATTTTGCTCTGCGATTTAACTTGTTTTGCCATTGAAAACAACTTGTTTTCCAAAGCGAACAGAATCTTTTGCCCAAAACAACTTGATTAACCCCAACCGCGCCAGGCCTTGAACAGGCACGACCGATTAGGAGCCAGCCATCCCATAAGTCCTCGCATCGCCCTTGGGGCACGGCCTTACGCCTTGTCGTGGGCAAAGGGCAGCCGGAACGTGCACCCTTCCCGCCAACGGGAACACCCATAGGCCGCCTTCCCTTTAACGATAATCCCCTGCCCGCAAAGAGGGCAGGATTTACCCACCAGGCTATCGTCCGGCACCAATCGTGAAACGACGTCCGCTTCCTCCACGCTTCCCACGGGCGCGTCGCCCTTGGCTGCCATCGCCCCCTTGGCACCGCCACTGGCCATGGAGCCATTGCCTGCCTGGGCACCCGCCTTGCGGGCGGACTTCTTCGCGGGCGTACCGTTGCGGGAAGAGGACTTGCGGGAAGAGGCGCTCTTGAGCGATTTCAACTGTTCATCGGTCAATACCGTCACGTGGCGGTTGCTATTGTCCGCCATGACATCATGCACTATCTGCGCGACCTGCTCCTTCAGGCCGTCGATGAACTGGGAGGCCTCGTATTTTTCCCGCTCTATATCTCTCAGTTTCTTCTCCCAAATGCCCGTAAGCTCGCAACTCTTCAAGAGGTCTTCCTTGATGATGTCGATAAGTTCTATGCCTGTGGGCGTGGCCACCAGGTTCTTGCGCTCCCGCCGGATGTAATGCCGCTTGAAGAGCGTCTCTATAATGGAAGCGCGGCTAGAGGGGCGGCCTATGCCATTCTCCTTGAGAGCGGCCCGCAACTCTTCGTCTTCCACGAACTTTCCCGCCGTTTCCATCGCGCGCAGCAACGTGGCCTCGGTGTAACACTTGGGAGGCTGGGTCCATTTCTCAGTCAAAGTGGGCTTATGAGGCCCGCTCTCCCCCTTCTGGAACGTGGGCAGCGTGCGCTCCTCCTCAGTTTTCCTGTCGTGAGATTCCGCCCCCCGCTCCTCTTTGGCATAGACCGCCCGCCAACCGGGATTTATTATCTCCTTCCCCGTAACCTTGAATTCCACTTCCTCCACCTTTCCCGTCACGGTGGTGGTGGAGAACTTGCAATCGGGGTAGAACACGCTGATGAAACGGCGCGCTATCAAATCGTACACATTCGCTTCCATATCGGTAAGCCCTCGAGGAACCACGCCCGTGGGAATGATAGCGTGGTGGTCTGTCACCTTAGAGGTATCAAACACCTTCTTGCTCTTGGGCAACTTCTCCCCCCCGCCTGCCAACGCCTGCACCAAGGGCAGATAAGCCTGCTGGGCACCTATGCGGGCCTGGCTCACGCCATTGAGTATCTGGGGGCACTTGGGATAGATGTCATCGGAAAGGTATTGCGTGTCCACACGGGGATAAGTGGTGAGCTTCTTCTCATAGAGACCTTGGATAAGACGTAACGTCATCTCGGCAGAATAGCTGAACTTGCTGTTGCAGTCCACTTGCAGAGACGTGAGGTCGTAAAGCCTTGGCGGAGCCTCGGTTCCTTGTTTCTTGGTGACAGCGGTAACGGTAAAGGGCTTTCCCTCTATGGTCTGAAAAGCCTGCTCGCCTTCCTCCTTGGTGGTGAACTTTCCCTTGGTAGCGGTAAACTGCGTATCGCGATAGATCGTGGCCAACACCCAGTAGGGTTCGGGCTTGAAGTTGTCTATCTCTTTCTGTCGGTTGACAATGAGGGCGAGAGTGGGTGTCTGTACTCGCCCGATGCTTAACACTTGGCGGTTCTGCCCATACTTTAAGGTATATAGGCGGGTAGCGTTCATGCCCAAAATCCAGTCTCCGATGGCACGGGAAAGACCCGCCATATAGAGCGACTGGTAACAAGACTGATCCTTGAGTGACTGGAATCCCTCGCGGATAGCTTCGTCTGTCATGGAAGATATCCAAAGACGCTTTACGGGGCACTTGGCTCCCGCCTTCTGCATCACCCATCGTTGTATCAGCTCTCCTTCCTGTCCCGCGTCACCGCAATTGATGATACCATCCGCCGCCTGCATCAACCGCTGGATAACGGCGAACTGTCTCTTGATGCCTTCGTCATTAATGAGGCGGATGCCAAAACGCTGGGGTATCATGGGCAACGCCGCCAGCGACCATCGTTTCCACTGGTCTGTATAGTCATCGGGAGTCTTCAGCTCACATAAATGGCCAAAAGTCCAAGTTACCTGGTAGCCATTCCCCTCCATATAGCCATCATGGCTCTTGGTAGCGCCTATGATACGGGCGATATCCTTGGCCACGCTGGGTTTTTCCGCTATGCAAACTATCATTGTCTCTACTTTGTTCTGATGTGGCGCGATGCCTCCACGTGTCTCGTGACATTTTATCGACATTGCCATTACCGCCTAAACCGGCAACGACAAACGGAGAGCCATCGGGCTGCAAAGATAATACATTTTTCCTTGCCAACGATGGCTCTCCGACATAATTTATCTTGCCGCTCGCTCAATAAGCCCCGTCCTTCTTTATTTCCTCTTTAGTAAGTTTCTTGCGGTCAATGGCTCGCCACGCGTAAACAATATAGGCAAGCACAAAAGGTATCAACAACGAGACAATCGCCATTGTGCGCAGGGTAAACTCGCTGCTGCAGCTATTGGCCAAAGTAAGTGAACTCTGCAAATCCGCGTTGGATGGATAGTAAGCGGTGTGATTCCAGCCAGCCACCATCAATAACGCCAGCACCGCGAACACGGTACCCGTCCCTGTCCACCAAATGCCCTTCGTATAGAAAGGCTTGAATATTGTGGCGCCTATGCCGACAAGCACCAACACTACCCCAATCAGGAAAATGGCCGCCAGGGCTGGTGTCTCGGTAAAGTTTATGAAATATTGCATCTCTCTCACCACAATCTCCCCCGTCTCCGGTATCTCCACACAGCCGTCTTTCATCAGCACATGAGCCAAAAACGCCAAGAAGCACACCAGGAAAGCTATAGCATGGCCTGGCAAAAGCCTATGTGCGTCAAGATGGATTTTCTCATCAGACACATTATTAATAATATAGAGCAGGCCAAGTATACGAGCCAAAAACAATACCGCCAAGCCCAACACCAAGTTCCAAAGGTCAAGCAAAGCGTCTAATCCATGGCTGCCATTCGCCCAGCGACTGATAACAGGTTGCAGACTGTCGGTAATGTTCATCTTGTCTACGATGAAATTGCTTCCGTTAAAGAAAGTCGCCACTGCGCATCCCAAGAGGAATGGTCCCAGCAGACCATTAATGACCAAACAAACCTGGAACGTTTTCGGCCCCAAGAAGTTGCCCAGTTTGTGTTGGAACTCATAGCTCACCGCCTGCAAGACAAACGTGAACAATATCACCATCCACAACCAATAAGCACCGCCAAAACTGGTGCTGTAGAACAAGGGGAAAGAGGCGAAGAAAGCACCTCCAAAAGTAACCAACGTCGTGAAAGTCAGTTCCCACTTTCGGCCAGTGCAGTTGACCAACAATCTTCGCTCCTCAGGAGTATCACCCAAATGGAATATCATGGAATTGGCTCCTTGCACAAAAAGCAGGAAAACCAACAACGCTCCCAGCAACGACACCAGGAACCACCAGTAATGTTGTAAAAACAGATATGTCATAAGACTTGATTTTCTTGGATTTTCTCTTGTTGCGTATCAACCTCAGCCACACTGTGCTCAGGTCCCTTCCGTATCTGCTTGAGCATGATGCTGATTTCCACAGCCAACATCACCGTAAAAAGCAGCAAGAAAAGGAAGAAAGTCAGCATTACGCTGCCAGGCTCCAAGGCACTTGCCGCTACCCATGTGGGCAACATGTCTTGTATGGTCCAGGGTTGCCTACCCATCTCGGCCACTATCCACCCCGACTCACTCGCGATATAGCCCAAAGGCAACAACACTATGCCTACTTTCAGAAGCCAACGATATTTCGACAAATCCTTGCGAAATACCAAATGGCCAACCACGGCGAAGAAAAGGATAAACAAGCATCCCATGCCTACCATGATACGGAAACACCAAAAATTAACAGGAATAAAAGGTACTACTTGGTCGGCGTTCTTCACATATCCATAGCCGAAATACTTGATATTATCCATGACAGCCGCTTTCGTGGCCTCATCTTTTTGCCCATTCCTGTATGCCTTTAGGGCAACGATAGCCTTTTGTCCCATTTTTATCTTCTCGGACAAAGACGGCTCTCGCCCGCCATCTTGCCTCGGATAGCCCTTAATGATATCATTTACGCCAGGCACGTATCCATTCATGTCCCTCGTGGCAAGAAAAGAAAGGGCATAAGGAATCTCCATCTTTAAAGGATGCGGTTCGCTAGCCGCGTAATCGGGCTGCCTCCAGGGAGCCACCCATGCCACCGCCGTAAGGCCTTGCGCTTGGCCACCATCATAAAGCGCCTCCATAGCCGCCAACTTCATAGGCTGCGCTTTGGCTACCTGGTAAGCGGAATGGTCGCCCGTGAAAGCCGCCAGCAACGAAGCTAGCAGTCCCACGACAGAAGCTATCTTTATGCTTTCCACGGAAAGCTTTCGTTCTCTTCTTCTCAACAGATACCACCCACTGACCGCCACAACGAAAAGTGCGCCAATAATCCAAGCAGAAGTCACCGTATGGCAAAACTTCATCACCGCGTAGGGCGACAAGGCCACGTCGACGAAAGAAGTCATCTCGAAACGCATGGTATCAGGATTAAACGTCTGACCTACAGGATACTGCATCCAGGCATTAGCCACCAATATCCACCAAGCGGATATCGTGGCTCCCAAGCCCGTAAGCCAGGTAGACGCTAAATGAAAGCCCCTTGACACCTTGTCCCAACCAAAGAACATTACGGCAACGAACGTGCTCTCCATGAAAAAAGCCACGATGCCCTCTATAGCCAAAGGAGCACCAAAGATGTCACCCACAAACCATGAATAATTACTCCAGTTCGTGCCAAACTCAAATTCCAAGATAATGCCAGTGGCAACGCCCATGGCGAAATTCACGCCGAACAGCTTTTGCCAAAAACGGGCAACATCTTTCCAAAAACGCTTCCGCGTGCGATAGAAGCACGTCTCAGCTACACCCATGATAACCGCAAGTCCCAACGTCAGAGGGACAAAAAGCCAATGATAGATAGCTGTCAAAGCGAATTGCGCCCTCGACCAGTCTATCGTGGAAGCGGTAATGTCGAGCAAGTTAATCATAAGCCCTGTTTATTATTTGTTCAGAAACGAAGTCAGCTTCCTTGCCGTCATCAGCGTGCTGGCCAATGAAATTAGGGAAGAAAAACACTCTCAAGATGAAAAAGATAATAAAGACTTTCACCAAGATGACCATCCAAAGAGTCTTCCCGAGCGTCATGCCCCGGAAACCTTCCAGATAGAAACGTCCCACCTTAGCAATCCAATTATCTTTATTCATCATCTTACGCGTTTTGCATATTTTTGTCAAATTTACGAATTATTTCGTTTCTCTGTTCTTCTTTATGCGTTAATATTCCTTAACTTCCATGATTTTCCCCCATCAGCCCAAATATTTTCCCTATCTTTGCATTAATTTAAACTACTCGAAAATCCCCGCATATGATTACCACGCTCATTATATTGGCTGTCACTGCCGTATTCTTCGTCATAGGAAAAATTCGCTCCGATATTGTGGCACTTTGTTCGCTTATCCTACTTATGGCATTTGGTATACTCACCCCAACAGAAGCACTCTCGGGCTTTTCCAACTCGGTGGTCATTATGATGGTGGGGCTTTTCGTGGTAGGCGGAGCAGTATTCCAGACTGGACTGGCCAAGATGATTAGCGGCAAGATTATGCACCTGGCAGGAGACAATGAAACTCGACTTTTCCTGCTTGTCATGCTTACCACTACGGCTATAGGGGCCTTTGTCAGCAACACGGGAACTGTAGCTTTGATGTTGCCTATCGTGGTCAGCATGGCGGCCAAAGGCAACATTTCCGCCAGCAGGTTGCTCATGCCTTTGGCTTTTGCCAGCAGCCTGGGCGGCATGCTCACGCTCATCGGTACACCTCCCAACCTTGTAATACAAGAGGCGTTGGCCAACGCTGGTTATGGCACGCTGGGCTTCTTCTCTTTCACCCCAGTGGGCATCATCGCCATAGCCATAGGTATTATTGTTTTAATGCCCCTAAGTAAATGGCTATTGTCAAACAAGGACAAAGATGGTAGCAAGAAAAAGAAGCGCACCAAGTCGCTGCAAGAATTGGTGGACGAATACCACTTGGCCGACCAACTCACAAGATATGTCATCCCTAAAGGTTCTGAACTGAATGACAAAACCCTCATGGAATTGGACATACAGAACCGATACAACCTGAGCGTGATGGAGATAAGAAGAGAAAAGCGCGGCAGAAACGGATGGATACGTGACGTAAGCCAAAAGATGGCGGGGCCAAAGACGCGCTTCATGGAGGGAGACATCATCTATCTCTCTGGAGAACCAGAACAAATGGAACGGTTTGCCACCGACTACAAATTAAAACAGCCCGTAACGAAACAAAAGGGAAATGCGCAAAACAAGATGGACTTCTATGATATCGGTATTGCGGAATTGGTCATTATGCCCAATACCACCTTGCAAAACCATAAAATCAAGGAGTCTGGCTTTCGTTCCAAATACAATATCAACATCGTGGCGGTGAGACGCAACGGAAACTACATTCTCAACAACCTAGCCGAGGTAAGTCTCCACGCAGGTGACGTACTCCTCGTGCAAGGCACATGGGCCAACATCAGCCGACTGACTCACGAAGACGAGCATTGGGTGGTATTAGGACAACCCCTGGCTGAAGCGGAGAAAGTCACACTAGACTACAAAGCGCCATTAGCCGCTATCATCATGTTAGCCATGATTGCCATGATGGTATTTGACTTTATCCCCATTGAACCGGTCACCGCCGTGATGATCGCGGGCGTGCTCATGGTACTTACGGGTTGCTTCCGCAACGTGGAGGCCGCCTATAAAACCATCAACTGGGAGACCATCGTACTGATAGCCGCCATGATGCCCATGTCCGTGGCATTGGAAAAAACAGGAGCGTCCGCCATGATATCCCAGTCGCTTGTAAGCGGATTGGGAGCCTACGGCCCTTACGCTCTCTTGGCGGGCATCTATTTCACGACTTCATTGCTCACCATGTTTATCAGTAATACGGCTACCGCGGTATTGATGGCTCCTATTGCCTTGTCTTCCGCCTTAGGCCTGCACTTAGACCCAACCGCGTTTCTTTTTGCCGTATCGCTGGGAGCAAGCATGTGCTTCGCCTCGCCTTTCTCTACACCGCCTAATGCCCTGGTGATGCAAGCGGGCCGTTATACATTCATGGATTACGTCAAAGTAGGCCTGCCGCTTCAGATCATCATAGGCATAGTCATGGTGTTCGTCTTGCCATTGCTCTTCCCATTCTAAAGGATTCTCGGGACTCGAGCTATAGCGTGCGTTCACTCCAGGAGGAGTTCCACGGGGCAATGGTCACTGCCATAGATATCGGTATGGATAAGAGCGTCCTGTATGTTCGCCCTTAGCCTGTCGGAAACTATGAAGTAATCAATACGCCACCCCGTATTCTTCTCTCTGGCACGAAAACGGTAAGACCACCATGAATAGGTTTCCTTCTCCGGATATTTGAAACGGAAAGTATCAGTGAAGCCACTAGACAACAAAACGGTCATCTTCTCCCTTTCCTCATCCGTGAAACCAGCGTTCTTATGATTGGTCTTGGGGTTCTTCAGGTCTATTTCCTCATGGGCTACATTCAAGTCACCGCATAGAATAACAGGTTTCTTCTGGTCAAGAGCCATGAGATATTGACGAAAATCGTCCTCCCATTCCATACGATAATCCAAACGACGCAAACCGTCTTGCGAGTTGGGCACATAGGCATTGACCAAGAAGAAATCTTCATACTCCAACGTAATCGCCCTCCCTTCATGGTCGTGTTGCTCTATCCCTATGCCATAAACCACGTTGAGCGGCTCATGCTTAGTATAAATAGCCGTGCCGGAATAACCTTTCTTCTCCGCGTAATTCCAAAAAGAACGATACCCCTCAAAAGTCAAGTCCAGCTGTCCAGCCTGCATCTTAGTCTCCTGCAGGCAGAAGAAGTCTGCGTCCAATCGTTTAAATGTTTCCTCGAAACCTTTTGTCACGCAAGCACGCAAACCATTAACGTTCCACGACACGAATTTCTTGCTCATTGGAAAGAGATATAATATTAAGGTGTATTCTAGATGCGCTTAGACTCTCCTCGCAGCAGGTTCATAAACTCCTCACGGGTCTTGGCCTGGTTGAAGGCACCACTGAAGTCGCTCGTGGTAGTAATGGCGTTTTGTTTCTCCACGCCCCTCATCTGCATACACATATGCTTGGCCTCTACCACCACCATCACGCCTTGCGGCTTAAGCGTCTCATTGATGCAATCCTTTATCTGTTGCGTCATACGCTCTTGCACTTGCAACCTATGGCTAAAGATATCCACCACCCGGGCGATCTTGCTCAGTCCCGTAATGTATCCATTGGGGATATAAGCCACGTGCACCTTCCCATAGAAAGGTATCATATGGTGCTCGCAGAGGGAGAAGAAATCGATGTCCTTGACGATGACCATCTGGTTGTATTTCTCCGCGAAGAGAGCGTCGGTCAACACTTTGTGAGGATCTTGCAGGTAACCGCGTGTCAATATCTGCATGGCCTTGGCTACGCGCATAGGCGTTTTCAGCAATCCCTCACGCTCAGTGTCCTCACCGAGCAAGCGTATAATCTCTTTATAATGTCCCGCGAGTTCATCGAGTCCCTCGCGGTATTCTGTTTCTGGATTCATAAGTCTATCGTTGCACTGTGATGGTTCCCTTAACGACACAAGCTGCCCGGTAACCCAATTCACGTATTTCCTTCAATATGGCGTTAGCCTCATCCAATGAGCGGAAATTTCCCATCCTGCATATCCACCTGGGAGAATAGAAATGGACGTAAACAGGATACTCGGGGAAATGCCTTTTTATCTCATTGCCTATGCGTTGCGCCTTCTGCCTGTCTGCCCTGGAATTACCTCCAGCAAATACCTGCACCCTATACCCCGTCACCTTTACGGAGCCTACCATCACCTTCTTGCGTGAGTCAAGTTCCTCATCCGCGTCAATTGTTTGCCCTTTGCCATCATGGGTCTTATAACCGATCACGGTCTTCGGGGCGGTCTCTTCCTTGCTTTCAGGCACTTTCTCAACTGGACGAGGTACCACCTCTGGAATTTTTCCGTTCACCAACTCGTCTATCTCCTTGCTTTGGATGACAGTGACAGTACCTTGACCAGCCGCATGCTCTCGCAAGTGCTCCATATAGTTCTGCGCCTTCATCCGCACGGGCAGGCACAACACCATGAGTGAAATTATGACGATGGGTCTCATAGGGGTAGGTAAAATCTAATTAAAGCCCGTTCCCGCCACTCTTGGCGGCAAAGAACGGGCGAATGAATATTGATTATTTCTTCCAAGCGTCGATGATACCCTTGAAGTCAGCGGCTTTCAGGGAAGCGCCACCAATCAAGCCACCATCTATGTCAGGCTTGGCGAAGAGCTCGGGAGCGTTGCTGGCCTTGCAGCTGCCTCCATAGAGAATAGAAGTCTCCTCTGCCACCTCCTTGCCATACTTCTCGGCAACGGTAGAACGGATATAGGCCAACATCTCCTCAGCCTGCTCCGCGGTAGCGGTCTTGCCCGTACCGATTGCCCAGATAGGCTCATAAGCCAAAATGATGTTCTTCCACTCCTCCGCGGAAAGATTGTATACAGAGCCTTCCAGTTCTGCCTTCACCACCTCGTTCTGCTTGTTTGCCTCGCGCTCCTCCAAGGTCTCGCCGATACAGAAGATAACCTTCAAGCCGTTAGCCAACGCCAAAAGCACCTTTTCTTTCAAGGTCTCAGGAGTCTCGCCATAATATTCGCGACGCTCTGAGTGACCCAGAATCACGTATTGGGCTCCTGTGCTCTTCACCATCTCGGCAGACACCTCGCCAGTATAAGCTCCCTTGGCCTTATCCGCGCAGTTCTCAGCGCCCAAACCCACTACGGCGGGATCTATAACCTGAGCCACTGATGCCAAGTGGATAAAAGGCGTACAAATCACGACATCACAATTGGGTTTGTCCGCGGCCAAAGCCTCGTTGATTTCCTTGGCCAATGCCACTCCATCTTGCAGGTTCATGTTCATCTTCCAGTTACCTGCCACGATTTTCTTTCTCATGATTTCTTCTTGTTTAAAAGTTGATTTATCTTGTATGACTCTTTGTTTCGCCTAATCCAGCCTGTCCACACCCACAGCCTGTCGGTAAGCCCCAGCAGTATCAGAGGCAGGGCAAACCACAGGAACACCTTCAACAATCGTGCGCCCGTAGTGGTGGCGTCCATCTGCCCCAGTTCGCTCTTCTCCAATGGCTCGGTTAGCTGCTCAGCTTGCGGCAAATCGTTATGGCTCCACTTACGCAACACCGTCCCGTCTTTTATCAAGAGCAGACCAGGATTGCTGCGGATAATAGTCTTCAGCGTAATCTCGTCGGTGGTGCAGAAAGGATACTCTGCCCCCGTCAAGTCTTTCCATCTCTCCACGGCGGGCATATCGCTGGCCGTCAAACAATAGAAAGCGTAATGGTGCTCTTGCGCGTATTCATAGATATAGTCTATATCGCCGAAATTACTCTCGCTGGCGGTCTCCAGATGGGGTGCCACCAACAAGAACGTATACCCTTTGTCCGCCAATATGTCCTCCGTGAGGTCATCACCCGTGCGTTTGTCCTCTATAAAGAAATCGTGGATGGGCGGCACATAGCCCTCGCTAATTTGCTTGGTCTCGCTGTCTATCAAGGTCCAAGTGGTATCGGGATAGTTCTCCAGCGAGAAAGTCTTCCTCACGCCGTCTTTCTCCATCAGGAAAGTGGTCTCGAATTGCGGCTGCGGCGCTCCCTCGGGTATCTGCATGCCCTCGCAGATATTCGCTCCCACGTGATAAGGGCGGAAATCAAAGCTGGGCAGGAAGTAAAGGCTGACCACGCTAGTGGCCAAGATGTATACGATGGTATAGTTGATGGCTATCCACTGGTTGCCAATAGAGATGAAACGAGGCATCACGTAAGGCCAACGGCATACGACCAACGTGGCCGCCATCAAGATGAGATTTTTCACGAAGGTCTGCGTATTGCTGAGTTTCACGGCATCGCCAAAGCAACCGCAGTCTTGTATGGGGTTGGCCACCACCAGCCACAGGGTTACCAATAGCATTACGCCCATAAACCACGTGGCCAACTTCGCGCAAAAGCGCCTGTGCATAGCCAGTAACAGGAATACGCCAAGACAGAATTCCAGGGCGGAAAGCAATACTGAGACGGAAAGGGTGAGCCAGTCGGGCACGTAGCCCTCTATGTTGAGCGCGATGAGATAGTCCACTATCTTATATTGCGTGCCCAACGGGTCCACCGCCTTGACAAATCCGGAAAAGATGAATGCCAAGGAGACTATCAACCTGCAACAGTTGACAGCGATGAACTTGACGCGGTTCTTGGTTTTCACTATTCGTATCTCAGTTTAATGGCGCCAAAAGTGGCGTAATTGACGATATCCATGTAGTTGGCGTCTATCCCCTCGGAGACAAGCGCCTTGCCTTGAATGTCCTCCAGCTCCTTCACCCTCTGCAGCTTGGTGAGGATGAAATCCGTATAGCTGGTGACGCGCATGGAACGCCATGCCTCGTCGTAGTCATGGTTCTTGCGCAGCATCAGTTCCAGGCATTCTTCCCGGTATTGGTCGTATAGCGACATGGCTTCTTCTGGCGTGAGATCCACCTGGTCTACATAGCCCTTGCGCAGCTGTATCAACCCGATGATGCCATAATTGATGATGGCAATGAATTCCGGCCTGATGCCTTCACCCACCAACGACTCCTTCTTGACCTCCAGGGAGCGGATGCGCTTGGCCTTGATATAGAGCTGGTCGGTCAGCGACGTGGGACGCAACAAGCGCCAAGAAGCTCCATAGTCATGCAACTTGTCATGGAACAGCGCGCGGCACTCTTCCATAACGGCCCTGAATTGCTCTTCGGTAGTGAGCGGTTTATCTGCCATGTCAATCTTCATATTTCGCTGCAAATTTAATCATTTCCATTGAATCCACCAAATAAAATGCGCTTGATTGCCTCGCCCCATGGTTTTACCGCATGGAAACACCATGGACATAAAACTGGAATCAACTGGATATAAACCGATATCACATAGCATATAAAATCGTTTTAACTAGCTGAAAACCGCATTCCACGACGTGGAATAGCTATTTCACGTCGTGGAACAGACTTTGAAGCTAACTTCCCGCAGTTTAAATGCTATGTGGAAAGGATTTGTTTAGCGCACAAAAAGAATTCCGCTATACAACAGGGGCGGAATCGAAAATACCCGAAGAGCCACGGGAAAGTCAGGCTAGAACAACAGGGAAAAGGAAAATAATCGCGGAAAAGGGCGGGCATGTCGAGAAAATGTAGTATATTCGCGAGCGGTGAGAATGAACAGCCACTACATGACAAGACTTTCGCGCCAACTGGTGATAATATTGGCACTGCTGCTGGGATGGCAGATGGAAGCGAAAGCGGATGGCCAGCGACATGAAGACAAGTTGGTGGCCATTGAGCCTGTGCATGAACGGCAGCAAGGAGCGATGCTCTCCGATGGGCAATACCTCTATCGTTTATGCAACTCCAGGCCGCAAAGGTTGACGCATTCCTTCTCTCCTCCCCCCACGACAGGCAAGGGTTGCGACCCGGGCGCCAATGTGCCTGCCCCCCATTACTCACTTATCCTTTACCTTTGGAAGCACGGGCCCAAGGCCTGCGGTTTCCAGTTTGACGCCTCCTCGCGAAACTACATCTTCGCTTTGGGGCATATCATCCGTTAGCCCAAATTGTATTTCCCGCGATTTCAGACTGCCTTGGCAAAACAAGAGAAAGCCTCGGCACGCATTATCTCGTGGGCCAGACCCACGTCATTCACCTATTTAACAATCAATAAAGAAGAAAATACAATCATGGCAAGTTTAAGCAACATGGAGATGGCAGCCGCGGTGGCCGCCAACAAAAACATAGAAATCAAGAAAACGTTTTTCGGACTGAAAACACAAGTGATTTATACCCCCACAGGCAGCCCCGTGGACTGCTATCGCAAGGAATACGCTCCCGACGCGGAGAGCAGCCTGGGAAGAATGCTGGACAACACAGGCGATAAACTGGCCGAGGTGGCCAAAAACGTGGCAGACATCAAGGAAGTGGACATGGGCAACGTGCGCCTGGAGGCAGCTCTTTCGCGTGACCACCAGTTCGCCGCCTTACAAATAGTGAAGTTCACCAACTTCAATTACCTTCCCGTCAGTGAGGTGAAGTTCCTGGAAGGAGCTGACGCGGCAGCCGTGGCCACCGTCTTCAAATAGCACTTATAAGGTCAATTCGCCGAGCAACTCGCCATCGAGGGTGTAAACGAGGAATTTCCCAGCCTCGTAGACCGCCAACGTTGGCGGGTTGCCTTGTTTAGGAAAGGTGATGGAACCCGTGTTACAGACCACTATCCCCCCATTTCTCTCCAGTTCCCAAAGATGTGTATGGCCATATACCACGGCATCCACTTTGCCCAAAGGCAATCGTTCCTTGTTATATACATGTCCATGGGTAAGCAAAAGCCTCACGCCTTCATCCACCAAAAGCATATAGTCTTGCATAAGCGGAAAGCGCAGAAGCATCTGGTCTACTTCCGCGTCACAGTTTCCCCTCACGGCCACCACTTGGTCTGCCAACTTATTGAGTTCTTCCACAATGCCCTTGGCATCCAATCCTTCAGGCACCTGGTTGCGGGGGCCATAATTCAATATGTCCCCCAACAAGCAGAGCATATCGGCTCGCTGGGAATGAAAGAAGTCTAAAGCCTTGCGCAAAGCGGGCAGGCATCCATGGATGTCGGAAACGAAAAGGTATTTCATATCTATTGGTTTTAAATGAGACAAAAAAAATTGGTTATCGTCACGATAACCAATCTTCCTAACCTTAATAATCTAATACCATGAAAAACACGACGCGAAGTTAATCGAAAATCTCCATTCTCGCAAATATGGCGGGAAGAAAAGACTTCCCCGCCGCGATTTCTTGACTTACATCAAGTCATTTGCGATGGAACATCCAAAAACGGACAAGATAAAACAGCACCAGCAGAATGCCCGCCATCAACGCCGCGACGAGAAACTTCAGCATTTCACTCTCCACGGGCACGGCCTCACTCACAGTCTGCCCCAAAACCACGGCCAACACGATAGACACAGCGTCAACCCATGTATTTTTGCGTTTCTTTTCTTCCATATACTTACGTTTTGCGCCAAGCGTTGGCCTTAGCAATTAAATCCATCACCACCTCACCGCCCATCAACAATCCTGCCGAAGCCGGCACAAAGGCATTGCTGGCTGGTATGGGACGCCCCTCCACCTCTGTGGGGCATAGGGGAGACAAAGGTTCCTCTTCGCTGAAAACCACCTTCACGTGCTCAATTCCCTCTTTGCGCAACTGCTTGCGCAAGACCTTCGCGAGAGGGTCTACGCTGGTCTTTGACAAATCAGCCACCTTGAAAGCGTTGGCTCTTATCTTATTGGCCGCCCCCATACAGCTGATGAGAGGCACGCCCAGCTTATGGCAGCGGCGTATCAACTCCAATTTCGCCTTTACGGTATCTACGCAATCCAGCACATAATCATAAGCCGACAAATCCACCTCGTTGGCGTTCTCTGGCAGGTAAAACATAGGGAACACTTCCACTTGGCAGGCTGGGGAGATGTCCTCCACCCGCTCCCGAGCCACCTCCACCTTCAGCCGTCCCACCGTGGAATGGGTGGCGATAATCTGCCTGTTGATATTCGACTCGCTCACGAGGTCATTGTCATAAAGATGAAGCGTTCCCACTCCACTCCTTGCCAATGCCTCCACGGCATAGCCTCCCACACCGCCTACGCCAAAAACCGCCACCTTGGAAGCCCTCAAGACATCCAAGGCGGCGTGACCCATTAACATGGCAGTGCGTGAGAATTGCTCTTCCAATGCCATTTATCTCTCTGCCAACGGCGTATACTCTTTCTCCTCCTGCACGTTCCTGTAAGCGGGACGGATGATTCTGCGGCCATCGAAGTTCAATTCTTCTATGCGATGAGCCGTCCAGCCCACAATTCTCGCCATGGCGAAAATAGGCGTGTAAATCTCAGGAGGCAATCCTATCATCTCATAGATAAAGCCGCTATAGAAATCCAGGTTGGCGCAAACGGGCTTTCCTCCCTTGCGGCGCTCCTCCAAGCACTTGATGCCCCTCTCCTCTATCAACTTCAGGAACTCGTACTCCTCTACCCTGCCTTTCTCCTTGGCCAGTTCGCCCGCCAGCCTTTTCAACTCCACGGCCCTTGGGTCACTAAGCGTGTAGACGGCATGGCCTAGTCCGTAGATGAGACCTGATTTGTCATAAGCCTCCTTGTTGAGCATTCGCTTGAGATAGGTGTCCAATTCATCCACGTTTTTCCAGTCCTTGATTTGCTCTTTCAAGTGATGGAACATGTTAATCACCTTGATGTTAGCGCCGCCATGCAAGGGACCTTTCAGCGATCCAATGCCTGCCGCGATGCTGGAATAGGTATCTGTGCGGGTAGAAGAAGTCACGCGCACGGTGAAAGTAGAGTTGTTACCACCACCATGCTCTGCCTGGATAATCAGCAAAAGGTCAAGCATGCGAGCGTCCAACTCGGTATAGTTGTTGTGTTTCAGCATATAGAGGAAGTTCTCGGCGATACTCTTTCCTTCCAACGGCCTGCGGATATGCAAGCTCCTGCCCCTTACGGAATGACGGTAGATATTGTAGGCGTAGGCGACAATAGTAGGTATCTTGGCTATCAACTCAATGCTTTGGCGCATCAAGTTGTCCCGGCTCACGTCATCGGGATTAGGGTCAAAAGTATACATCTCCAGTACGCAACGAGCCAAGATGTTCATGATGTTGGAGCCTTCCAGGTCTATGATATGCACCGTAGTGCGATGGTCGAGCGGCATGTTATCGTTGAGCAATTCGCTGAAAGCGGCCAATTCCTCTTTGTCTGGCAACTCACCCGACAGCAACAAATAAGCGACCTCCTCAAAACCGAAACGTTTCTCGGCCAACAAAGGAGAAACCAAGTCATCCAACTCATAGCCACGATAATAAAGTTTGCCTTGGGTGGGACGCAGCTTTCCCTCTGCGTCACGTTCATAACCCACCACATTACCTATATTGGTCAAACCCACGAGCACGCCCGAGCCATCCTCGTTGCGCAATCCTCGCTTCACGCCATACTTGCTGAAATTTTCCTTGTCTATCTTGCAAGTGCTCTTGACAGCGTCGCTTAGTTTGTAAATCAAATATTCCTTCTTCATTGGCTAATCTCCTTTCTTTATGATGCTTGTTTCTCTTTTGCGTAGTTTAACGCGCTGCCAGCCTTAAACCAAGCTATCTGGGTTTCATTATATGTATGTTCGGCCTCTATGGTCTCCTGGGTTCCGTCCGCATGCCTCAAAGTCACGGCCAGCTTACTGCCTGGAGCAAGTTCCCGAAGTCCCGTCACGCTGACGCGGTCGTCTTCCCTCACCTTGTCATAATCATCTTTGTTGACAAAGGTCAGTGCCAGCATTCCTTGTTTCTTGAGGTTGGTCTCATGGATACGGGCGAAACTCTTGGCCAGGATTACTTTCACGTTGAGGAAACGAGGCTCCATGGCGGCATGCTCACGACTGGAACCCTCTCCATAATTATCTTCCGCCACCACTATAGACGATATGCCTTGCGCCTTGTAGGCCTTTGCCGCCGCGGAGACCGCCATGTATTCTCCCGTGAGCTGGCATTTCACTTTATTGGTCTCTCCATTGAAGGAATTGGTAGCGCCCATCAACAGGTTGTCGGAAATATTGGCCAGATGGCCGCGGAACTTCAACCAAGGGCCTGCCATGGAAATATGGTCAGTCGTACACTTTCCTTGCGTCTTGATGAGCAACGGCATGTCGATGAGTTCCTCGCCATCCCAGGGGGCAAAAGGAGCCAACTTCTGCAGTCGGTTACTATCGGGAGCGATGACCACCTCCACGTCTTCCTGCCCGTCGGAAGGAGCGATAAACCCTTTATCTTCCACGGCAAAACCTTTGGGCGGGAAATCATAGCCGCTAGGCTCATCCAGCATCACCGCTTTTCCAGCCTCGTCTTGCAAGCTATCGGTGGCGGGATTAAAATCCAACCTACCCGCTATGGCCAAAGCCGTAGTCAGCTCCGGTCCACCGATGAAAGCGTATGTGTTGGGGTTTTGGTCGGCACGGCTGCGGAAATTGCGGTTGAAAGTCGTCACAATGGTATTCTTCCGGGTATTGTCATCGGTGTGCCGCTTCCATTGTCCTATACAAGGTCCGCAGGCATTGGTCATAATCAAAGCGCCAATGCGCTTGAAATCATCCAATATGCCATCCCGCTCGGCGGTATAACGTATTTGTTCCGAACCGGGATTGATAATCAACTGCGCCTTCACCTTCAAGTGCTTCTCCGCCGCTTGACGGGCAACACTTGCCGCACGGGCAAGGTCTTGATAGCTGGAATTGGTGCAACTGCCAATAAGCGCCACCTCTACCACCGTGGGGAAATCATTTGCCTGGGCTTTCGCTTTCATTTGGCTGATGGGCGTAGCGGCATCGGGAGTAAACGGCCCGTTGAGATGCGGTTCTACCTGGCTGAGGTCTATCTCGATAATCTTGTCATAGAACAGCTCCGGTTTCTCATACACCTCATCGTCCGCCCTTAACTCCTTGGCGTTTTGCCTTGCCAACGAGGCGATTTCCTCCCTGCCTGTCTTGCGCAGATACTCGGCGGCATTCTCGTCGAAGGGGAAGATGGAACAGGTGGCGCCCAATTCAGCGCCCATGTTGCAGATAGTGGCCTTGCCCGTGGCGGTGAGCGTCTCCAGGCCATCGCCAAAATATTCCAATATGGCATTGGTGCCGCCCTTTACGGTGAGGATGCCCAGTATTTGCAGGATGACATCCTTTGGCGATGCCCAACCAGAGAGCCTGCCCGTGAGCTTGACACCTATGAGGCGGGGCATCTTCAACTCCCAAGGCTGGCCCGTGAGCACGTCTACCGCATCGGCACCTCCTACGCCAACAGCCACCATGCCCAGTCCTCCCGCATTGGGAGTATGGGAATCCGTGCCTACCATCATGCCGCCTGGAAAAGCGTAATTCTCTAGCACCACCTGGTGGATGATGCCCGCTCCTGGCCCCCAAAAGCCTATATGATACTTACGGGACACCGACTTCAAGAAGTCATACACTTCCTTGTTGGCCTCCAACGCTACCGGAAGGTCTTTCTCCACTCCCTCGTCAGCGCGTATCAGATGGTCGCAATGCACGCTGGCAGGCACGGCGGCCTGGTCTTTTCCCGCGTTCATGAACTGCAACAAGGCCATCTGCGCAGTAGCGTCCTGCAGAGCCACCCTGTCAGGGCGGAAGTCCACGTAAGACTCTCCACGCTTATAGGGAAGTAAATCACCAGGATTATAGAGATGGGCATAAAGCACTTTCTCGGCGTAGGTCAAAGGTCTGCCGATTGTCACCCGAGCTCTTTCCACCTTGCTAGCGTATGAGGCATAAAAGCCTCTCAACATGTCGATGTCCAGTATCATGTTTTCTCTCCTATTATTTATTAATGACGTGCAAATATACGAAATTATTTTCAATTAGGAACAATCCATCACCACATTTTCGCACATTCGTTATCATTTCGGTGTTTTTCCTTATTAATTGTTGCTTTCACGAAAACAAGTACCGCCGACGTAAAATATATACGCCAGCGGCAAATCTTAATGACATCGCTTGTCAAACCTTGAACGTTCATTCCTCTTCTGGAAGTTTCATCAGATAACGCAACCACAATACATCGTTATCCATTCGTTCCACGCTCCGCAAAGCTAACGCCACAGGTTGCCGCTCCTTGTCCATGATGCCGTCGAAAAGGGCTGTCTGTCCCTCGCGGCCGTCAATGCCGGGCGCCAAAAGCAAGCTCACCTCGTCTATCAAACCCGCACGGAGGAAACCGCCATTGATGTGGCCGCCGCCCAAGAGCACCAGGCGCTCCACCCCGAAACTATCCCCCAAAATGTCCATGGCCCTAGGCAAGTCGATCGCCTCCTTGCCCACGGCTATCCAGGAAATATCCTTCTTACGCAACATCTCCAGATACTCCCGAGGGGCTTGCTCGCTGAGAACGCACAACAAGGGCTTGTGGTCGAGCGTCCCTGTCTCCCAATTCAACTTTCCTTTCGTGTCCGCGACAATGGCGTAGCCCTCTGATTCCCTAGCCACATGGACAGAAGGCTCGCCGACAGGCGTATGGTCTTTTATCGCCAACGGGGTCGGGTCCGCGCCGTAATGCTCCCTGGTCACCCTGCCTTCCAAGGCCGATGGGCAATCCAGCTCGGCCAATGTCGTATAATATTCATCTCCACAGATTTGGTCTACCATGGCGCAGTCTATCCTGCCGTCAATGGATGCCACCATGTGGCAAACAATGTATGGTCTCATCTTGTTTCTCCTCTTTTTATTTATAATGTATACGCAAAGATAAGCCTATTTCCCCACACGGGAGATAGACGAATTACGGATGAAGCTATCATTATTACGGAAAGTGATGCCAACAAGGCTTCCCAGGCACAAGGAAGGAAACAAAGCCATCATGGCCTACACTAGCGTGTAGCGCGCAAAAGACCGTTGGGTAGCGCAGGGAAAAAGCCTGTCGCTAGCTCTTGCCCAGCGAAGCCTCGTAGGCATCCAGCTGCTTGCGCATCTCCTGCCGGCCATACGCTATGATTTGTTTAGCTTTATCAAATTCGAAAAGGCCGCAATAGTTGGTGGGCACGTTTACCAACACGTCGGGCGGAGTAAGCCGCAAGGACATCTGGGTGTTTACCGTCACCATCAAGTCCATGATATAGGCCGCCAAATTAATATAGTTCTCCGACCAAGCCGACTTCCCCTTTCCGGGAAGCGAAGCGTAATCATTGGCGGCGCTCACGTTCACGGCCACGAGTATATCCCCCTCGCTTCGCTCCACGCGGTCTAAGGGCAACGTGTTATGGACGCTTCCGTCCACCAATGAATGTCCATCAAGATTTTCCGGCTTGAACAATCCGGGAATGGAGATGGAAGCCCTAATGGCGGAACACAACGAACCCGAACGGAACACCCGCTCCTGCCCCGTGGTCAAGTCACTGGCGCAACAGCAGAAGGGTATCTCCGTGTCCTCTATGCGCAGGTCTCCCAACAACCGCTTCAAGAGTTGCATCACTTTCTTGCCACCAACCACGTGGTCCAATCCTAAAGACAAGTCTATCAACCCTAGCACTCGCATGCGCTTCATAGAGAGAGCTTCCCGCTTCAGTTCCTCCAGCTTGCCCGCGGCCAACGCCCCGCCCACCATAGCACCCATGGAAGTGCCTGCCACCGAGGTAATCTCATAACCTCGAGCCTGCAGTTCTTCTATCGCGCCGATGTGCGCAATACCCCTGGCCCCGCCACCCGAGAGCACGAGCGCCACCCGCTTGCCAGGTTTCTTCTTGCGCCATAGGGAACGCAATCGTTTCATCCACTTCATCATACAGCTTCTTCCATAGGGTTATCGGGAAAAGTGGGATAACGTTGGGCAAAAGCATTCACCTGCTCTTGGGTTTGCCGCTTAAACGTCTGGTAGGCGTCCGACCCAGGATTAAAGGGACGATGGCGAAGAGCCGCACGCAAGTGTCTCCACTCCTTGGCATAAGTGGTGGCACGCTCCGAGAAGTAAGCGTCCGAGAAACGCTCATGGATATAGTCCACGGCTTGTTCACTGGGATGCAACATGTCGGGACGATAGAAACGATAGTCGCGCAACTCGTCGTTCATAATCTCATAGGCGGGGAAGTAAGCGACCATATCGGGAAAGCTATCCACCACGCCGTGAGCCGCCAAAAGCAAGACGGCCTTGGAGCGTGCGCTCTCGGGATAACCATACTTGGCATAGCGGATAGGACTTACCGTGAGGATAACTTTTACTGCCGGATTGGCCTGGCGCAAGAGCTCTACGGCCTCTCTCAAGGCTTTCTCGCACTCCTCTACGCCCAGCACCTCCTCACGAAACAATTTCGCGGGCCGTTTCTCGCAGTTGTCCACCACCTCCTCGTTCTCTCTCAACACATAAACATGATTGGTGCCCAACGTAAAGATGGCCACTTGTGGCATCTCCCCAAAGGGTTGGCACTTGCTCCCCTGCTTAGGGGCAACACCCGCCAACCAGCGTTTGACCGTATGGAGGACACTGACGGGATTGTACATCACGCCATAGGGATTGACCGATACACGGAACTGATCGTCCCAAAATCTTCGCCCCAAGTTGTCAGCGAAACAACTGCCCACGAAGAGCATGTTGTCCTCAGGCCGCAACTGAAACGCCCCTTTGGGTATCTTAACGATAGTCTGAAGCTCCATTTCCCGTCCTCCTTGCCGTGGTATACCTATTATATATATAAGGCATCAACCTTATCGCTGCTGTTTGCGCTTACGCCATGCCATGCCGATGCCCGCCAAGATGATGAGCAAAAGCGCCACGTAGCCAACATAAGCCACTGCCTCAGTCACCTTCACAGAAGTGGGATGGAAATCGAGCACCACCTCATGACTACCAGGCTTCACGTTCAAGGCTCGCAGGATATAGTTTACCCTGCCCAACTCGGCTGGTTCACCGTCTATGGTAGCCGTCCAGCCCGGATAGTATATCTCCGAGAATACCACCACGCCTCCCTTGTCGCTATGCACGTCATAAATAAGCCTATTCGGTTGATATTCTCTCAGTGTCACCAGGGAGGTGTTGGCCTGGGCTACGCTTTCGCCCAATACAGACTGGAACTTCTTGTCCGCCACTGCCTCATGGCGCAAATCCAGCTTCCCTACTCTTTCTATCTCCTGGTTGGCATTGTCCACATAGGCCACCTTGTCCACCAACCAGGCGTTGCCATAGCAATAAGTATTCCTCAAGGGCACAGTCTGTCCGCCTTGCAAAGGCATGATGAAATAGCGGGTATTGAGCATATTGAGCACGGGATAGATACTGTCGCCTTTCACTTGCGACATATCCCCGTTAGCCTCCGCTATGGCTTTCATCGCACCTTGCATCTCTGGGGCGATATAAGCGTCTATCATCTCCTGGTAGCGGCGCAGTTTAGCGGCGTGATATCCACCTATGCTCTTGTGGTAATAAGAAGTCTCGTTCTCGTTGAAAGTATTTGAGGCCAAGTTAAGCACCCTGTAGTCCAAGGCCTTGTCTTGCAGGATAAGCTCGTCCGTGGTGGTCTTCTCCTGGGGAGTGTCCCTCACGCTCTTCTCCACGAACATGTCGTCATGAAGATAGCGCTTGTTCACCTGCCACATGTCTGCCAGACAAAGCACGGCCAACAGCCCCACCATGTATGGCACGGTAAGTTTCTTGGCCCTGTAGAGCAAAAGAACAGCCACGCCCACGGCGATAATCCAAAACGAGCGCCAGCAATCCGCTGTAAAAACAGCCTTGCGCATCTCCGTCAGGTTGCTCAAGATAGGAGCAATATACTCTTGCGGCAATTGTGAGAGAGCCTCCCGTTCCGCCTGGGAGACGAAATCGGGAAAGAAAAGCGTAGGCACCAAAGCGAACAACAAGCAGATGCCCGCCGCCACTCCCATGCTGATATAAAACTTGCGGGTCTTTAGCAGGTTAGGTTCCTCCACGATACGCTTCAGCCCCAACATGGCCAAGAGAGGAATGGTGAACTCCGCTATCACGAGAATGGAAGCCACCGTGCGGAACTTGGCATACATGGGAACATGGTCTATGAAGAAATCCGTGAAAGGCATGAAGTTCTTGCCCCACGAGAGGAGAATAGACAATATGGTGGCTGCGAGCAGCGCCCATTTCAGCGGTCCTTTTACCACAAACAGGCTAAACACGAAAAGAGCCACCACGAAAGCTCCCACATAGACGGGACCGGAAGTGCCTGGCTGCTCACCCCAATACTGTCCCAGTTGTTGATAAATGGTAAGGAATTCAGGATTAGCCTTGCTCATGGCAGTCTCGTTCTGGCTCAGCGGCACGGAGGCTCCACCCTTGGCGTTGGGCACCAAGAGCGTCCAAGTCTCGCCCGTTCCGTAACTCCATTGCGTTATATAGTCCCTGTCCAGTCCACTGTTAGTCTGGTTGGCGGAATTTTTCTTCACCAGCTCACTCTTGCCGCGCATGGACTCCTGGCTATACTGCCATGTGTGGTAGAGATTGCTCAAGTTGAGGCAAATACCTATGGCGGCTCCCGCCACACAAGCGGCAGTGGCCTTGCCCAGGTGTGCCCACTGCTTCTTGCGGATAGCGTCTATCATGAAGGCTATCACCATCAGCAGAATGACAAACAGATAGTAGTAGGTCATCTGCACGTGGTTGGCCTTCACCTCAAAGGCGGCGAAAATGGCAGTCACTACCAGTCCCGCCCAGTATTTGCCCCTATAGGCCAGCACCACACCCGCTATCATGGGCGGCAGATAAGCCAAGGCCATCACCTTCCACAAGTGACCGGCGGCGATGATAATGAAAAAATAACTGGAGAAAGCCCAAATAATGGAACCCAGCACGGCCAATGACCTGCGGAAATCGAACGCCCTCATCAGGATATAGAAACCCAGCAAGTAGGCGAACACATACCACACGTTGTCGGGCAACCAAAGGTGGTAAGCGGCGATGGCCTTTTGCAACAAATTGTCACTGCTATACGAAGGTGCCATTTGGTAAGTGGGCATGCCGCCAAATACGGAGTTGGTCCAGCGAGTCACTTCTCCAGTCTCCTCATGATAGCGTGACAGCTCCATGGTGGCACCCCTGCCAGCCGAGGAGTCATGGCGGTAGAGTATGCGCCCGTCAATATCCGCAGGCATGAAGTAAGCGAACGCTATCACGGCGAAAAGGACTATGACCAGCACGTCAGGCAGGTATCCTCTCAATTTTTTCATCATAACTATTTTGGTGTTAACGAGTTTGCGACGCGAAGATAGCGATTTTTATCGGGATAAAGCCATTGGGTAACTATTTTAACCCTATTTATTGGTCGGCAACTAATATGAACTTGTCATTACGATGTCCTTTTCCGCTATCTGTACGCAAAATTCCACTTTATTTACTTGTGAGGAATGTATCCCGGCGGCATTCGCAGGTCCACTAAGCAATCGGGAACCGCAAACAACAAAAACAATCATGGGGGCGCATGTTTTATGCGCCCCCATGATTGTTTCCCGTCTTCGCGACAGCAATCGCAAAGCCATTGCCCTATTCCGGATAAGTCAAGTTCTCGGGCTTGATAGGAACAAGAACTTCCTCCAAGAACTTGCGGGCTTCATATTTGGCCATGGGGAGGTCATGCAAGAGGTAATTGCCGCAGTCCCTTGCCGCGGCGCCAGGCACCTCCCCCTCAAACTCGGAGATAAAGCTGAAAGTGCGGCGCATCAAATCTACGATGTCCCGGCTTTCGTAATGGCCGCTGAGCAAGAGGTAATTGCCCGTGAGGCAACCCATAGGCCCCCAATAGACGACACGGTCTTTCCACTCCGCGTCACTACGCAAATAGGTGGCCGCCAAATGTTCTATGGTGTGCAACGCGCCAATATGGAGGGCTGGCTCGCGGTTGGGTTCTTTCATGCGAATATCAAAGGTGGTCACCTCTTCATTGCCAACCTGGTCGCGGCGGCTTACGTATATGCCACGCAGCAGTCGCTCATGGTCGATGGTAAAGCTAGGTATCTTTTCCATATATATTAATGTATATTTGTTTGCGGTTTTGGAGTGGCCTCAGATGGCACGCAAGAAACTGCGCGTCACGGCGAAACTGTCCCTGGCCACCCGCTCCCAGAAGTCAAAGTATTGGGCGGCCTTATGGTCTTGCAAGGGAATATCGCTGATAACGCGGAAAGAGACAAACGGCACGCCCCGCAGATGGCAAGCCTGGGCGATGGAGCAGCTCTCCATGTCTACCGCCATGGCCTGGGGAAATTGGGCGAGAATGGCGCTCATCTTCTCCCGACTGTCCACAAACCAATCACCCGTGACAATCTGCCCTGCCCTGACAGTGGGCTCTCCGCCCAACTCCTCATTGAGCCGCAAAGCCTTGGCGACCAACTCGGAGGGAGACTTATAAGTGGCGGGCAAGCCCATCACTTGACCCATGGCGCACTCGCTGCCGCAATAGACATCATGATAGACACACTCCGTAGACACCACCACATCCATGACCCGCAGCGAGACATCGGCTCCGCCAGCCACGCCCGTGGACACCACGAGGTCGGGAAGGCAATGGCGGATAAGTTCCACCGCCCCTATGGCACTGTTCACCTTGCCAATACCGCAACGCATGAGCACTATCTCATGGTTTCCCATACGCCCTTCCACCAGCTGAAGGCCATGAATCTCCTCTTGGGAGGCGGACTCCAAGAGTTGTCGCAACTGGAAAAACTCTTTCTCCATGGCCACTATGACGCCTATCTTCATTATCTGTCCCTAATATATAATAATAATGTATATCCTATCGCTTGCCGTAGTTCTCCAGTCCTCCACGCAGGAAGTCAAGATACTCGCCTACGTCCTCCTTGTAAGAGTAAGAGCCGTTGAGCGGGTTGCCTTGATTGTCCACAGGTACATAGAAAGGCTGGGCATTGGCGCCAAACTTATGCCTTTGCAGGTAACTCCACTTGTCTCCCACGGTGCGCAAAGTGCGCTGCTTCCCATTCTCCGTAATGGTGACGGGCTCCGGCAAGGGAGTCTTGTCGTCTACGAAAAGCGAAATAAGCACATAATCCTTCTGTAAAATATCCGCCACCTGCGGGTCTGTCCAAACGGCGGCCTCCATCTTGCGGCAGTTCACGCAACCAAATCCCGTGAAGTCCAGCAATACTGGCTTCCCCTGGGCTTTGGCCGCCGCCATGCCTTCCTCGTAATTGGAGTAAGGAGCGTGCACTTCTTTATTGTTGAGGTTGAAATCCTGCGTGTTCATGGGAGGCGCGAAGGCACTCACCGCCTTGCAAGGCGCACCCCAAAGGCCAGGCAACATATAGACAGCGAAAGCCAGGGAGCAAAGCCCCAGCATGATACATGGCACAGGCATGGGACGCGTCGGCTCGCCTTCTATCACATCGCCGCGGAACTTAAGCAAGCCCATCAAGTAAAGACCCAAAGCCGCAAAGATGACTATCCACAATGACAAGAAGACCTCACGGTCCATGAGATGCCAGCCGTAAGCCAGATCTGCCACGGAGAAGAACTTCAAGGCAAAAGCCAACTCGATGAAGCCCAAGGTGACCTTGATGGTATTCATCCACGAACCGGAACGAGGAGCTGACTTGAGCCACGAGGGGAACATGGCGAAAAGCGTAAACGGCAAGGCCAGGGCCAAGGAAAAGCCCAACATGCCCACCGCAGGCCCCATGAGATTGCCCGAAGTGGCGAAGTCCACCAGCAGGAAGCCCACGATGGGACCCGTGCAAGAGAAGCTGACCAGGGCGAGCGTGAAGGCCATCAGGAAGATGGAGAGCTGTCCCGTGGTGGCGGAAGCCTTGCTGTCCACGGCATTGCCCCACTTGTCGGGCAGGCGTATCTCAAACCATCCGAAGAAGCTGAGCGCGAATATCACCAACAAAAGGCAGAACAGGATGTTGAACACGGCATTGGTGGCCAAGGCGTTAAGCGCACTGGCACCGAAGATGGCGGTCACCACCAGGCCGAGCGTCATATAGATGGCCACGATGGAAACGCCATAAGTAATCGCGTCGCGAATACCTTTTCCCTTATCCTTGCCTGCCCGTTTCAAGAAGAAACTTACAGTCATGGGGATGATAGGCCAAACACAAGGCGTAAAGAGCGCCAACAGTCCGCCCGCAAAACCCATCAGGAATATATATATCCAAGCTCTTTGGGAAGCGGGGGCACTCCCGTCTTGCGCCTGGAGCTGCTCCACTACGGGCTTCCATAAGTCACCAGCCTCCACCTTGGGCTGGGTCCGAAGCGTGTCCAGGTTATAGACGGGTCGCTGGGCAAGCACCGTGTCTGCCGCGGCAACGGTCTGCGCGGAAGTCGGCAACTTCTTCTGCTCCGCGGGAACTTCCTCTTTGGCGGCCTCCTTGGGATTCTTGCCGCCCACGGCAGGCGACTTTCCGCTCTGCTTGAAGTCCACCGCGGTGGGGGGCAAGCAGTTTTGGTCGTTGCAAGCACCATACTCCAAATAGCCGTCAATGCTATAATTGGGCTTGGTGAAAAGTATCTTCTGCACGAACGTGACGCTTCCCTCGAAGAAGCGCACAGGCATGTTGAACAAGGGGTCATGCTGTTTTATCTCATTGCCAACGGCCTTCAATTTGCCAACCAACATGACTCCCTCCAACTTACCCGCATTGAACGTGGCGGAGATAGGGCCTCCGCCGCCCAAGCCCGTGGAGTAAACATGCCATCCCGGCTCTATCTTGCCCGTGAAGACTATCTCTGCCTCGGCGGTGCCATTGGTCACCAATTTGGCCGAGAAAGTAACGGGGTCGTACATCTGTCCATAACTTGCCAGCGTCACCAAGAAGGTGAGCAGCAAGAAACCGATATGCTTGCAGTAATTCTTCATTTGTGGAAATAAACTTAACGATAGTTGAAACCATCCGCGAAGGTACGAATATTTTCGCACATATCGGCATGGCCGTGAAAGAAATATGCCAAGCAGGCATTTTGCGAGCACCTATTGCCCTTCGCAAATCAACTTGATTTGCTCATGAATTTAACTTGTTTTGCCAGGCAATTTAACTTATTTCGCTAACGAAAACAAGTTAAATTCATCGACAAAACAAGTTATTTTGAAAAGTGGGTTAAAATTGCGCTGAGGGTGTTGCTTATTTCTATAGAAACAAGGACACAGATTCTATAGAAACAAGACCATGGATTCTACTGAATCGGAAGCACCGCCTCTACAGAAACGAGGAAAGAACAAAGGCAAAGACCTATAAAAAGGGGGACTTGTCTCACGGCAAGTCCCCCACATATAAGTGTCAAATACAAAATGGAGTCAAATCAAATCTTCGTGATGATACCGTTCTCCGCGGTACGCAAGAACTCCACGATGATGGAAATCTCATGGCCGCCAGGTATCTGCTCGAAAATCTGGTTCATGGCATCAAACACGCTGGTCTGGCCATGGAACACCAAACGATAGGCGTTGGCGATGTGCTTCTGCACCTTTTCGTCAATTCCATAAGCGGTCATCATCACTTTATTGGGTCCATTATAGCCAATAGGCTTGCCGCCCGCAATAATATAGGGAGGCACGTCCTTGGAAAAGGTGCAGCCCGCCTGTATCATGGCACCATGACCCACACGGGTCTTGGCGTTCTCTATCACGGAAGAAGAAAAAATCACGCCATTGCCTATCTCGCAGTCTCCTGCGATTTTAGTGCCATATCCCACTACGCAATGATTTCCCATCTTCGTGTCATGCGACACGTGGGAACCTTCCATCAGGAAGTTATCGTTGCCTATTACGGTCTTGCCGTCCTTGTAGGTGGCGCGATTGATAACCACGTTCTCCCTGAAAGTATTGTTATCGCCTATCACCAACTCCGTATCATCTCCCTTGAAATTGAAGTCTTGCGGTATAGCGGACAATACAGTGCCTTGATGCACCTTGTTATTGTTACCCATGCGCGTTCCATTGAGGATGCTGACGAAGGGGAAGATGACACAATTGTCGCCTATCACCACATCGTCCTCGATGTAAGCGAAGGGATATATCTTGCAGTTGTTGCCTATCCTCGCCTTGGGAGAGACCTCTGCTCTGGGACTTATATCGCTTGCCATATTCTTTCGGTTTTATAAGAGTTAAACATTATTTGGCGCCGCCACCGAGGGCATAGTAGAGATTGACCACGGCTTGCATCTTGTAGAAGTCATCCTGCACCTTGGACAGCTCGGCGTTGAGCAGTGAGCTTTGCGCCTCGATGACCTCCAGGTAAGTGCTGCCTGCGGTAGCCATCAACATACGGGTATCCTCTACGTTCTGTTTCAATACAGCCACCTGCTTGGCCTCTATCTTGCTCTTCGCGTCGGAGGCGTTGTAGAGCACCAATGCGTTGCTCACCTCTGCGCCTGCCTGGAGCACGCTGTTTTGCCAAGTGTTGTAAGCTTGCTCATACTGTGCCTTGGCCACCTTGAGGTTGGCTATCAACTGGCCATTCTGGAAGATGGGCTGTACCAACGAACCTACAGCAGAGAGCAACCAAGCACCAGGATTTACGATGCCTGCGCCACTACTATTGGTGAAAGCGCCACTGCCGCTGATATTCAAAGAAGGATAAAAACGGCTACGAGCGGTCTGCACGTCATGGAAGCACTGAGCCAAAGCCATTTCGTTGGCGTGCACATCTGCCCGGTTGGCCAAGAGCTGTATGCCTACGCCCGTGGAGAACTCAGTGGGCAAGGACTGCTCAGCCAGCGTGCCACGCTCTATGAGACCTGCTTGCCTGCCCAGCAAGAGCGAGAGAGAGTTCTCGGTCTCCCTGATTTGCCTGCGCATGTCTTCCTTCTGGGCCAACACGGAATAGTAGCTGGCCTCGGCGGCCTGCACCGCCGTGGAGCGCACGCCAGTAATCGCCTCTTTCTGCACCTTCATGATTTCCCAAGTCTCCTTGGTGAGCTGCTCCATCTCATTGATGATGCGCATCTGCTCGTCAAGCATCAAGAGGGTGTAATACATATTGGCGATATTGGCGATAAGAGAGCTCTGCACAGATACCTGCACGTCTTTCATCTGCACCAAGAACATCTGCGTGGAACGTTTTTGGGACAACAGGTTGCCAAAAATGTCTAAGTTCCAGCTAGCGTTTATCGGCAGGCTATAGGTCTTTGAGGCCTTGCTCCCATCCCAAGAGCTCAACGTACCTTGCGGAGAGAAACTCACGGATGGCAAGAAAGCCAACTTTGAGGCTTTCAGCTGTGCCTCAGCCATTTGCACGTTGAGAGCGGCATTCAACAGGTCAGGATTATTCTCCAAACCAGTTTCTATGAGTGCCTGGAGTTTAGGATCTGTAAACAGTTCACGCCAAGGCAGATTGGCAAAGGTCGTGGTGTCGGTAACAGCTAGCGTGTCTGTATCGCTGATAGCGTCACGCACCAATCCCGTGGTGTTGACCTCTGGGCGCTCATACTTGCCATAGAGGCTCTTGCAGCTGGTGAGCACCAGCGTTGCAAGACCTACTATGATAATATTTGTGATATTTGTTTTCATATCTTCTGTTTCAACTTATTTGTCTTCTAATGCTTGGGAACCATGGGCGTATTGGCTCAACTCGGCGTTGGCCTCCTCGTTGTTCTCATCCTCAAATACCAGAGGACTAATCTTCTCTTGCAGAGCCTGGAAGACGTAGAAGAGGGCGGGCACTACCATGATTTGGCAAAGCATACCTATCAACATACCTCCGATAGCTGCGGCACCCAGCGTCATGTTGCCATTATAACCTACGCCCATAGGCCTCAACAACGGAGCCAAACCGATAATCATGGCCAGTGAAGTCATCAAGATAGGACGCAGACGGGCACTGGCTCCCAGCACGGATGCCCATGACAGAGCCATACCGGTACGCCTTCTCTCCAGGGCGAACTGCACAATCAAGATGGCGTTCTTGGCCAACAGACCTATCAACATAATCAATGCGATCTGCATATAGATATCGTTGTTCTTGCCAAACAAGTTGGTGAACAGGAAGGCACCAGCGATACCAAATGGTATGGAGAGGATAACCGACAGAGGCACGAGATAGCTCTCATACTGGGCACTCAATATCAAGTACACGAAGGCCAAGCAAAGACCGAAGATGATAATCGTGGAGTTGCTCGACTCCTGCTCTGAACGGGTCAGACCAGAGAACTCGTAACCATAACCCGTGGGCAGCGTGGTGCTGGCCACTTCCTCGATAGCCTTGATGGCATCACCAGAAGAATAACCAGTGGCCGCGGAAGCGTTCACGTCAATAGAGGTAAACAGGTTGAAACGGGCAATCTCCTGAGGTCCATAGACACGACTCATATTCACGAACTCGTTGATAGGAGCCATGCCGCTGTTGGTCCTTACATAAATATTGCTCATGCTGGCCAAATCCTCACGGGCTGTAGGCTCTGCCTGTATCATAACACGGTAGAGCTTTCCATAGGCGTTAAAGTTGGAGGCGTAGAGACCACCATAATATCCCTGCATAGCCGTCAGCACGGTGCTGGGGTCAATGCCGGCCTGCTTACACTTCGCCACATCCACGTCTATCATGTATTGTGGATACTTAGTGTTGTAAGTGGTCATGGCGTTGCTGATTTCCGGACGCTTGTTCAGCTCCTTCAGGAAGTTTTGCGTGATGTTGTAGAAGTCGTTCACGTCTCCTCCCGTCCTGTCCAGCATAGAGAACGTCAAGCCGCTGGTGGCGGAGAAACCTTGCACCATAGGAGGCTGGAAGGCCAAAATCTGCGCGCCCTTGATGTTGGAGGTCTGCTTATAGATATTGGCCAGGACCATCTGCGAACCCATGGTGTGAACATTGATGAATTTCTCCAAACCCTCGGCCTTGTCACGGTCATCGAACGACTTCAACTTGATGACGAATGTGCCCTGGTTGGTTCCCTGTCCTGAGATAAAGTTGTAACCCGTAATACGCAAACGGCTCTGGATGGCGGGATTAGTCTTCAACATAGAGTCTATCTGATCCATGACCGTGTTGGTTTGGCTCAAACTGGTTCCCGGGGGAGTAGACACCGTACAGAAAATAGTACCGGTATCCTCGTCGGGCACAAGACCCGTCTTGGTATTCATGGCGGTCAAGGCCATAGCGGCCACACCTACCACAACGGCGATAATAGCAATGACAGGGCGCTCCACCAACTTGCGCACACCCTTGGTGTACTTGTTTTGCACAGCGCCATAGCAAGTGTTGAAGGCTGTATGGAATCTGTCTATCAAAGACATTTTACGGCTGGTGCCGTCCTCGTTCTTTGGTTTCAGCAATACCGCACACAACGCCGGAGACAGGGTCAACGCATTCAAAGCGGAGATAACAATAGAGATGGCCATAGTGATACCAAACTCCTTGTAGAACGTACCTGATGTTCCGCCGATGAATGACACGGGGATGAACACGGCAGACATCACCAACGTGATAGAGATGATGGCACCGGCTATCTCCCTCATGGCATCTATGGAGGCCATGCGAGCCGACTTGTAACCCAAGTCCAACTTGGCGTGGACGGCCTCGACCACCACAATGGCATCATCGACCACGATGGCAATAGCCAACACAAGAGCCGACAGCGTCAACAAGTTGAGCGAGAAGCCGAAGAGATAGAGGAAGAAGAACGTACCCACCAAAGACACAGGCACGGCGATAAGAGGTATCAACGTGGAGCGGATGTCTTGCAAGAAGAAGTATACCACGATGAACACCAGCACGAAGGCCTCAAACAACGTGTGTATCAAGTTGGACATGGAGGCGTTGATGAACTCCGTCACGTCTTGCATATACTTCAATTCCATGCCCGGCGGGAACATCTTCGTCTGCTCGGTCATCACTTGCTTGATGTTGTTCACGATTTCCGTGGCGTTGGAGCCAGCTACCTGTGTCACCATCAACATGATGGCAGGACGGCCGTCCACCTTGGTCATCACACTATAGTAAAGACCTCCCAGCTCCACGCGAGCAACGTCTTTCACGCGGATGGTGTTACCATTGGCATCGCTGGAGATAATCATGTCGCCAAATTCCTCGGGCGTGCTCAAGCGACCCTTGTAGCGGATGGTGTACTCATACTGGTTGTCACTCTGCTCACCAAACTTACCAGGAGCGGCCTCGATGTTCTGCTGAGACAACACAGTGGTAATGTCGGAAGGCATCAAGCCATAGTTTTTCATCTTCACGGGGTCGAGCCAGATACGCATAGAGTACGTCTTCGCGCCCATGGCCTCGCAGTCTCCCACACCATTCACACGCTTGATAGCTGGTATCAGATTGATATCCGCATAGTTCTGCAAGAACTTCTCGTCATAACGCTCATCACCCACCAGTGACATCAGCAACACGGTGGAAGTCTGCCTTTTCTGCACCGTCACACCAGCTTTCGTCACCTCAGCGGGCAACAGGGCAGATGCCTGTGACACACGATTTTGCACGTTCACCTGACACATGTCGGCATTCATGCCCTGCTTGAAGAACACCTGGATGTTGGCGCTACCCTCATTGGAAGCGGTAGAGGTCATATAGGTCATGCCCTCCACACCATTGATCTGCTCCTCCAAGGGCACTATCACGGAATTCAACACTGTCTGGGCGTTGGCACCCGTATAGTTCGCCTCCACGCTCACCGTGGGCGGCGCCACGTCAGGATATTGCTCTATAGGCAAAGAAGTCAAGCCTATGACACCCAGGATGACCACCAGGATGGAGATCACCGTGGAGAGCACAGGCCTATTGATAAAATTATCTAGTCTCATTCTGTTTCCGGATTATGTTTACCTTAAATTCTTGGTGGTCTCCCTTTACTTGGAGAGGTTCTCCTTCAACTTGCCCAAGTCATCTTGGTCAGCGCCCATTTGGGCGGCGTTTTTCAAGTTCTGGTTGTACTCAGCCTCTGTAATGGGCTGTATCTCCATGCCATCCTGCAGAGTGGTAATACCTTTCACCACGATGCGATCGCCTACTTTCAGACCAGAGGTCACGATAAAGTTCTTGCCGTCATTCTGCGGATTGACGGTGATGGCGGTATACTTCACCTTGTTATCCTTGCCTACCACATAGACGAACACCCTGTCTTGCACCTGGGAGGTAGCCTCCTGGGGTATCACAATGGAGTTGGCAGCGTTGGTGGGCACTACAATCTGGCCGGAGCCGCCGCTCTTCAACAACATCTTGGGATTGGCGAACTGGGCAATCATGTTGGCGGAACCCGTGGAGGGATCTATCACGCCACTCACCTTCACCACCTTGCCAGGCTGGTCGTAGATGGTACCATCAGCCAGCTGCAGCTTCACGGCGGGATAATCAGCGATAGCGGTGTGGATGCCGCCTGCCTTCTTGGTCAGGTTCATGATGTCCTTCTCGGTCATGGCGAAGTAAACCTCCACCGTGCTGATATTGGAAACCGTGGTGAGGGGCTGCGTGATGGAAGCGCTTACCAAGGCACCTACCTTATAAGGAAGAGAACCTATCACGCCCGCGGAGGGACTCTTCACGTAGCAATAGCTCAAGTTCTCCTTGGCGGAAGCCAGAGCGGCCTCGGCCTGCGCCAACTGCGCTTGTGACGTGGCATAATTATTGGCAGCGGTGGAAAGCTCGTACTGACCGATAATCTTCTTCTCGAACAGCATCTTATTGTTGTTATAGGTGAGCTGCGCCGTATTCATCTGGGCACGGGCGGTGTTTACAGCTGCCTGGGCCTCGCGCACGGCTGCCTGATAGGTTTCGTTGTCCAGCACGAACAACAATTGCCCTGCACTTACCTGCTGGCCTTCGTGCACACACACCTTGGTGATAAAGCCAGAGACCTTCGGGCGAATCTCTACGTCCTGAATACCCTTGATAGCCGCGGGATAAGTAGCCTGCAGCGTAGCCGCGGAAGTGGTTATCTCTCTCACGGGAAACTTATTATCTCCCGTATTCATGGAACCACCGCCTCCACACGCGGTTAGCGTGGCGGCCACTGTCAATGCGAATAAAACACTCTTCATTTTCATACCTTACTTATTATAATATATTTATTATTGTCGTTTCAACTACTTCCATTCAAATTCTTCCTTGTCCAAGTACACCCTAGCTTGGGTATTGTACGCACGAGAGGAAGACGGGCAAAACTCAGGCCAAAGGTCTAGTTTTTCCTCGCGAATTTACGCATTGTTTCCCACATACCAATACCTCACCGCGAATTTTTAACCATTATTATTTGTAAAAGTGTTAAAGCACCCCTTGTCAAGAGGGGAAAATACACCTTATTAAATAAAATGAATATCCGCATTTTGCCCAATTACTCCCTTGCAAATGAAACTATGCTTCAACCGCGATAGAAGCAAGGATAAATAGTGAAGTATCCAATAATACTTGGCCATAGAAGCAAGGATACTTTGAAGGCGGAAGCTTACCATAAAAATGCTTCTTATTTCCTGTTGGGGGAATTGAGGATATTCATATTAAATAATACGCGCGCGAGGAACTTCAATGGGAAAAGTATATGCCATATCAAATCAAGCGCGCATGAGTTACTATATCATTGGCGCTTGAGATGCCATATCGCGGGGGACGAGCTTTCCCCTGAAAAAGGCAGTACTACTGCTCCAGGATTTCAGTACTACTGATATTGGATTTCAATACTACTGATATTGGATTTCAATACTACTGATATTGGATTTCAGTACTACTGCTTTTCAATATCAGTAGTACTGACTTTTCCCGCCTTCACTCCGCGGGAAAGTCGGCAGGTATCTCCAAGCCCAGCTCTATGGCCTTCCGCTTGAGCAAGAGCAGCAGGGGGGCACGCTCGTTCTCCACCTGGTTATCGAGGACGGCGTTCTTCAGAGCCATCTTCAGCTCGCCCACTTCCCGACAGGGAGTAAGGCCAAAGAGGCTCATAATCTCGTTACCGTCTATGCACGGTTGGAAGAGGCGCTTATAATCACGCTCTTTCAGGTCAGCCAGTTTGGCCCTCACCAACTGGAAGTTATCCAGGAACCGCTGCTTGCGGACAGCGTTCTTGCTCGTGATATCCGCCTCGCAGAGCATCATCAGGTCTTCTATGTCGTCGCCCGCGTCGTTCAGCAATCGGCGCACCGCGCTATCTGTCACCTCGCTGTCGGCTATCACGATAGGGCGCATATGCAAGTCCACCAACTTTCGCACATACTTCATCTTAGCGTCCATAGGCAACTTGAGGCGGCGGAATATCTCGGGCACCATCCTCGCCCCGATAACATTATGGTTGTGGAAAGTCCAGCCAGCCTTGGGGTCCCAACGCTTGCTGCGGGGCTTGCCGATATCATGTAGCAACGCCGCCCATCTCAACCACAAGTTGTCGGTATGGCGGCAGATATTCTCCAAGACCTCTAGCGTATGCTCGTAATTGTTCTTGTGAGCCCGCCCGTCACGCTTCTCTATCACGTCCATCATGCAGAGCTCAGGCAATATGCGGGGCAAGAGATTGGTGTCTCTCAAGTAATAGAAGCCCACGGAGGGATGGGGAGCGAGCATAATCTTGTTCATCTCGTCACAGATACGTTCCGAGCTGATGATGTCCAGCCTCTCCGCGTTTCTGGAAAGCGCGTCATAAGTCTCTCGTTCTATCTGGAAATTGAGTTGGGTGGCGAAGCGCACGCAACGCATCATGCGAAGAGGGTCGTCGCTGAAAGTGACATCAGGATCCAAGGGCGTGGCGATAATGCCATCCTCCAGGTCTGCCAGTCCGTCGAAAGGATCCACCAGCTCCCCGAAACGATCATGGTTGAGGCAAATGGCCATGGCGTTGATGGTGAAGTCGCGGCGGTTTTGGTCATCTTCCAGCGTGCCGTCTTCCACGATGGGCTTTCGGGAGTCATGCCGATAGCTTTCTTTCCTGGCTCCCACGAATTCCACCTCAGTATCCCCACACTTCACCTGCGCCGTGCCGAAATTGCGGAACACCGACACATGCGCCCTCTTGCCCAGCCGGCACTTTAACGCTTCAGCCACTTGAATGCCGCTGCCTACCACCACCACGTCAATATCCTTGGAAGGACGCTCCAGGAACAAATCTCTCACGTATCCTCCCACCACATAACATTCCAGCCCCAGCCCATCGGCGGCGGCGGAAATCTCATGGAATATGTCTTTGTCGAGCAATTGGGCCAGCTCGGCATTCGTCAATAACTTCATGCTAATAGTTTTGCGACTGCAAAGTTAGTGGAAATTGGAGATAATACAAAACAAAAGCGGCTTTTTGTTTCCACGCAAGCGGATAAGCTAAGATTCACCGAGTCCGCGCTAATATATATTAATGTATAGAAAGAAGGAATAAAAGGGCGGTTGTGAAAAGTTGTAACAACATCTTAACAAGGAGAAAAAGAGATGTCGCAAGGACGCAATGACAATGTAACATGAGATGGCGAATTTTGCCGGCGAAAACAGATTTCAAACATTAATTAAGAATTATGAGAAAAATTTATCGCCGATTATCACTGCTCGCACTTTCGTCAGTGATGACAATCGCGCCCGCGATGGCCTTGACAGACCCAGCGGCTGAGGAAGCCAACATGGGCCACGTGACAGGACGTGTGATGGATAGCGACAAACAAGTACTGCCCGGAGCATCGATTTATATCGAAGACCTGCACACGGGCGTGGTGAGTGACATCAATGGTTTCTACATTTTGCCCAACCTTGACCCCGGCACTTACAAGCTGAAGATTTCCTACGTGGGCTATGAGCCCAAAGTCATTACGCTGACCGTGCCAGAAGACAGGACCAAGGTGATGGACTTCATCCTGGAGGATGGCGTGGAACTGCAGGGCGTGGAAGTAGTGGGCGCGCTCCACGGGCAGCGCAAGGCTCTGCAAATGCAAAAAGAGATGATGGGAATCACCAACGTGGTGTCCGCCGACCAGGTGGGCAAGTTTCCCGATTCCAATATCGGCGATGCCCTGAAGCGCATCAATGGCGTTAATGTGCAATACGACCAGGGCGAGGCTCGCTTCGGACAGGTGAGAGGTACCTCGGCCGACCTTACCTCGGTGACGGTGAACGGCAACCGCATTCCCTCCGCGGAAGGAGACACCCGCAACGTGCAGCTGGACTTGATACCCGCCGACATGATACAGACCATAGAGCTGAACAAGGTGGTGACCGCCGACATGGACGGTGACGCCATAGGCGGAGAAATCAACCTGGTGACGAAGAACACGCCCAGCCACAGGGTGCTGAGCTTCAACGTGGGAACGGGCTACAGCTGGATCAGCGAGAAACCGCAATGGGACCTGGGCGCCACGTGGGGCGACCGCTTCTTCAACAACAAGCTGGGCATCATGGCAGCCCTCTCCTACCAGTACGCTCCTGGAGGTTCCGACAACGCGGAGTTTGAGTACGAGGAGAACGACAACGGGGAGGTGGAGCTGAAGGAGGCGGAAGTAAGGCAATACTACGTCACCCGCGAGCGGCAGAGCTACTCGCTGGCCTTGGACTACCAGTTCAATCCGCTGAACAAGATATCCTTCAAGGGCATCTACAACCGCCGCAGCGACTGGGAGAACAGATTTGGCCTGAAATACAAAGACCTGAACGACGATCCCGGCAAGCAGGAGGTGGAAGTGCAGACCAAGGCAGGCTCCAGCAACAACAAGGACAGGCGACTGGAATTGCAGCAGACCATGGACTTCACCCTGGACGGAGAGCACTACCTGGGCAAGCTCAAGATAGACTGGGCGGGCAGCTACTCCCGCGCCACGGAGGAGAGACCCAACGAGCGTTACGCTACCTATAAATACAGCGACCTGGACTACACCAATGACATCGTAGACGCAGGTGGCAAGCGTCCTTACATCAGCCGTGCGTTGCCCGACTTGTATGACGATGGCTGGGAGCTGGACGAGTTCAACAACTCTGACCAAGACATCGTGGAGAACGAGTGGAAAGCGCGCCTCAACTTCACCCTCCCCATCGTGGAAGGCAACTGGGGCAACACCTTGAAGTTCGGCGCCAAGTACACCACCAAGGACAAGACCCGCGAGACCCGCTATTTCGACTACGACCCCGACGAGGTGCTGGGCAGCGGATGGCGCAACTTCACCTCTCCCCAGATACGCGACGGCTTCATGGCCGGCGACCACTATCCCGTAGGCACTCCCTTCATCAGCAAGCAATACCTGGGCAGCATCAATCCCAACATGTTCGAAGGCGAGGAGAACTTCGAGGAAGAGGCAGGCAACTACGACATCAAGGAAAGCATCACCGCAGGCTATATCCGCTTCGACCAGAAGCTGGGCAAGAAGTTCTCGGCTACCGTCGGACTGCGCGTGGAACGCACTGACCTGAAGACCAACGGCTACATCCTGGACACCGAGAACGGTGACGGCCTGGCTCCCACGGGTGAATTCAAGAACCACTACACCGACCTGCTGCCCAGCCTGCTGCTGAAATACCGCTTCAACGAGGACGGCAACATCAGGGCAAGCATCACCAAGACCATCAGCCGCCCGAAGTATTCCGCCTTGATAGCGAACAAGACCATCAACACGGAAGACCTGGAGGCCACCATCGGCGACCCGAACACCAAGCCCGCCGAGGCCATCAACATAGACCTCTCCGCCGACTACTATTTCAAGAGCATCGGACTGGTGAGCCTGGGCCTCTTCTACAAGGACATCAAGAACGTGAACGTGGAGTGGTCTTCCAACAAATACCTGGGCAGCGACCTCGGCCTGCAGGGTGAGTACGCCAACGAGGAGTTTGAGGTAGAGCAGAACATCAACGCCTATGACGCAAGGATATGGGGCATCGAGGCCGCCCTGCAGAGAGACTTCGGTTTCATCTCTCCCGCCCTCAATTGCGTGGGCTTCTACGGCAACTACACCTACACCCACAGCTCCGCCCGCAACTTCAACGAGCGACTGAACGTACAAGAGGGTGAGGACATCAAAGTGGCAGGTTCTCCCGAGCATTCCGCCAACGCCTCTCTCTATTTCGACAAGGCAGGCTTCAACATCCGCCTCTCCTGGAACTACGCTTCCTCTTTCGTAGACGAGATGAGCACCAGCCGCGCGCTCGACCGCTACTACGACGCGGTGAACTACATGGACCTGAACGCCAGCTACACCTGGGGCAAGAACTACAAGTTCACCGTGTACGCCGACGCGAAGAACCTGCTCAACCAGCCCTTGCGCTACTACCAGGGCACCAAGGACCGCACCATGCAGATGGAGTACTACGGCGTGAAAGTGCAGGCCGGCGTGAAGATAGCATTCTAAGCGAGAACATCCACCAACACCAACACATAAACACTAAAGAAAGATGAAGAAAATACTATTGACTCTCCAACTCTGCCTGCTGGCGGCCTTCGCCGCCTGGGCGCAGACTCCCGCCGAGTGGGAGAAGCTAGAGAAAGACGTGAACTTCTACGTGGCCAACGACCTGGGCCGCAACGGATACTATGACCAGAAACCCATCGCCGAGACCATGGGCCGCATGGCCGAGACCGTGGGCATAGAGTGCGTGGCCGCCATAGGCGACATCCACCACTTCGAGGGCGTGGCCAGCGTCAGCGACCCGCTCTGGATGACCAACTACGAGCTCATCTACTCCCACCCCGAGCTGATGCTGGCCTGGTATCCCACGCTGGGCAACCACGAGTACAGGGGCAACACGCAGGCCGTGCTCGACTACGCCAAGGTGAGCCGCCGATGGGAGATGCCCGCCCGCTACTACACCAAGGTGATAGAGGACGGCGGCGTGACCGTCAGGCTCGTGTTCGTGGACACCACGCCCCTGATAGACAAGTACCGCCAGGAGAGCGACAAATACCCCGACGCTTGCAAGCAAGACATACAGAAGCAGCTGGACTGGGTGGACTCCACGCTCACCGCCGCCAAGGAGGACTGGGTCATCGTCTTGGGACACCACCCCATCTACGCCGACACCAGCAAGGATGACATAGAGCGGCAGGACATGCAGCGCAGGCTCAACGCCGTGCTCACCCGCCACGCGAACGTGGACATGTACATCTGCGGCCATATCCACAACTTCCAGCACATCAAGCAGAAGGGTTGCGACATAGACTACGTGGTGAACACCTCCGGCTCGCTGAGCCGCCCCAAGGTCAACCCCGTGGAGGGCACCCAGTATTGCAGCGGCATACCCGGCTTCTCGCTGGTCACCGCCGACAAGCAAGAGCTCTCGCTCCACTTGATGGACAAGGACGGCAAGGTGGTCTACACCGTGCATCACGCGAAGAAATAATCTAGCACGGGGAAGGGAGCGGCCAACCCGCGACCCTCCCCCTCACGAAAGCGCATGCCGCGCGAGGAGTTCTCCCCGCGCGGCATTTTTCTTTTCCCTCCAAGCCGCGGGAAGGAATTTAACGTGAGTTCGACGAAAAGTTGTAGAGACGCATTCTTGCGTCTCGGCAAGCAAGATTGCCGAATAAAATCGCCAATCGCGAAGACTTGGCAGCTGGCTGAGACGCAAGAATGCGTCTCTACAGTTTGGTGATAACAGGGCTGCGCACATAAAGTGGAATTCGTCGAACTCGCGTGAATTTACGCACGTTTCTTGTCTCTCCCAAGCGGCGGGAAAGGAAAAACACGCGTTTCTTGCTCCAAACCACTCGTCGGGAAGCTAGAAACACTGTTTCCTGACCCAAACCACTCGGCGGCAAGGTTTCGCGGTGCGATTCTTGTCCCACGCGGAGCCGCGGGAAGGAAAATCACGCGATTCTTGCCCCATGCGGAGCCGCGGGAAGGAAAATCGCACGATTCTTGTCCCACGCGGAGCTGCGGGAAGTTGGAGACAGCGAACAATCCTGTCCCACGGGAATAGTTGGCACGTGTTTGGGGGCAAGATGACGGGAAGGGCTTCGAAGAGGTCCAACGGCTTCCAGCGGGATTTGATACTGGCCTTGTCTTACGGTCTCTTATCGCCATGATATGATGTACCCCCAAGAAATTTCCTCTGGGTCGGCGGTTTCATTCAGCCCCTCTTGCTTGCCGAGACGCGGCACGTCGCGTCTCTACCGCTTGGCGATGACAGTCCGCGCGCACAAGCTGAGACCGCCCTCTCCCCCGCGGCTGGCTATCAGCGGGCGGGAAAGAGGGCGGGAATGTCGGGGAGCCCACTGGCTACGGACTAGAAGGAGAGCACCAACGTCTCGCGGGGCTGGAGGGCGACATCCTTGTCCAAGGCCACTTTCCGGCCGGTCAGGATGTCGGTGGCCTCGGTGGCCTGGCCTATGATCTCGGCGTAGCGCTTCACCTCCATCTGGGCGGGCTCACTGGTGCCGTTGACAACGGTGAGCACGCTTTGCCCCTTGGCCTGGCGGGCGATGACATAGACACCCTTGCGGGGCGTGAACTGCACCTGCTTGCCGTGGATGATGGCCTCGTTGCCCTGCCGCCAGTGCAGCAGCCGGCTGAGCCAGTTGAACATGTCGTTCTGCGCCCGCGTGCGTCCCTCGGCGGTGAAGCAGTTGGCCTTGTCGCCCGGGAAGCCTCCGGGGAAGTCCTTGCGCACGTTGCCGTCGGTCACCTCCTTGGTGCCGTTCATCAATATCTCGGTGCCGTAGTAGAGCTGCGGCGTGCGGTTGATGGTGAGCAGGAGAGCCAATGCCTGCTTCAGGGCCAGGGTGTCCGTTCCGTTCCTCAGGAAGCGGTCGGTGTCATGGTTCTCGATGAAAGCCAACACGCTGCTGGGGTTGGCGTAGAGATAGTCATAGCACAGCGTGTTGTACACGCGGTTCATGCCCTGCCACCAGTCGTCGGTCTCCTCGCGGGCGGCCATGTTCACGCGGTCGTAGAAGGCGAAGTCCATCACCGTCTTCAGGTAGCTGTTGATGGAGGAGAGCTTGCTGTCCTTCTGCCAGGCTGCGGTGTAGGCGGGCTCGGTCACCCACGTCTCGCCCACGGTGTTGAAGTTGGGATACTCGCGCTCCAGGGTCTTCATCCACAGCGCCATGGCCTCGCGGTCGGCATAGGGATAGGTGTCCATGCGTATGCCGTCGATGCCCACGGTCTCTATCCACCAGACGCTGTTCTGTATCAGGTACTTGATGACGTGGGGGTTGCGCTGGTTCAGGTCGGGCATGGAGGGCACGAACCATCCGTCCACGGTCTCCCGCTTGTCCACCTCCGCGGCGTAGGGATCCAGCACGGGGGTCAGCTTGTAGGAGGTCTGCAGGTACTTGGCCTTGTCCTCCTCCTTGCCGGAAAGCCATTCGGGCACGTTCAGCCAGTCGCGGGAGGGCAGGTCTTTCACCCAGGGGTGCTCGAAGCCGCAGTGGTTGAATATCATGTCCATCACCACCTTCAGTCCCTTGGCGTGCGCGTCGGCTATCAGCTCGCGGTAGTCCTCGTTGGTGCCGAAGCGCGGGTCAACGCGGTAATAGTTGGTCGTGGCATAGCCGTGATAGGTGCTGGAGCCGTCCTTGCCGTCGGGCGAGTTGTTCTCCAGCACGGGCGTGAGCCAAAGGGCCGTCACGCCCAGCTGGGTGAAGTAGTCCAGGTGGTCCCTGATGCCCTGCAAGTCACCGCCGTGGCGCAGGCTGGGCTTCGAGCGGTCTTCCACGTAGGGGTTCATGCCCTTCACTTGCGCCTTGTGGTCCTTGCCCTGGGCGAAGCGGTCGGGCATCAACATGTAGAGCACGTCGGCGTTGGAGAAACCCTTGCGCTCCTCTCCCGCCATGGCACGGGCCTTGAGCCGGTAGCTCACTTCCTTCTTGCTCTTGCCCATCGTGAAGCGCAGCTTCATCTCGCCAGGCTGCGCGCCCGACAAGTCCAGGTAGACCAGGAGATAGTTGGGCGAGTCGAGCCTCACCAGGGAGTCCACCCGCACGCCGGGATAATCGGTGGAGACTTGCGCCTCGCGTATGCCCTCGCCATAGACCATCAGCTGCAGCGAGGGGGCTTTCATGCCCACGTACCAGTCGGTGGGCTCCACGCGGTCTATCTTCACCGCGGCGTTCATGCCCAGGGCTGTCATGATAAAACTGAGTGATAACAGAAACTTTCTCATGCCTTATATATTATAATATGTATAACCATTAATTGTGCAAGATGAGCGCGCTCTGCGGGCTGACGGTCACCTCCCCGCCATGGCATTCGCCCAAGCCCCGCTCGTTGATGAGCCCGTCGCGCGCCACGACGGTGTAAGTGTCCTCGGGCAGGGAGACCCGCATGGGCTCTGCGTTGGCGTTGAGGATAACGTAGATGTCCTGCCAGCTGTCGCCGCCCGCGTGGCCGCTGAGGCGGAAGCCCACCAGGCATTCCTGCGTGGGCAGGAAGGAGAGATGCTGGCGCACTTTCTCCGCGCTGCCCAAGCGGAAGGCGGGATGCTGGCGGCGCAAGGCGATAAGGTCACGGTAGTAAGTGAACACCTCGGGATGGCGACGCATGTTCTGCCAGGGCAGCACGTTGACGCTGTCGGGAGAGTTAAAGCTGTTGTGCACGCCTTTCTTGTCACGCAACATCTCCTCGCCGCTCAACATGAAAGGCACGCCCTGGGAAAGGAACACCGCCGTCTGCGCCAGCTGGTCCAGGCGGATGAGTTCCTCGTCGGAAATGCCAGGCATGGACGTGCGCAGGCGGTCCACCAGGCACATGTCGTCGTGACAGCTCACGTAGCTGATTTGCTGCGTAGGCTCGGCGCAGAAAGGCTTCTTGTCGTAGTTCACGCGGGTCATGTCCACCTGGGGATGGGCGATGCCGCCCACGATGCCGAACTTCAAGCTCTCCTCCTCGCCGGGGATGCCGGCCAGGAAAGCCCCCTTGTGGTCGTCGGAGAACGGGCCGCGCAAGGCGTCGCGCAGGTCGTCGCTGAACACGGCGATGCCCGGCATCTGGTAGGCGTTGGCCTTCATGGCCAGCTTCTCCTGCGGGTAGGCGCACGTCGAAGCGCTCCATCCCTCGCCATAGATGAAGATGGAGGGGTCTATCTTTTGCATCTCTTGCTGGATGAGGTTCATGGTCTCTATGTCATGCACGCCCATCAAGTCCACGCGGAAGCCGTCAATATGGTACTCTTCCACCCAGTAACGCATGCTCTCCAGCATGAACTGCCGCATGAGCGGCTTCTCGGAAGCCGTCTCGTTGCCGCAGCCAGAACCGTTGCTTGGGGTTCCATCAGCGTTATAGCGATAGTAATAGCCCGGATAGGTCTTCTGGAAATTGCTGTTCTCCAGGTCGAAAGTGTGATTGTAAACCACGTCCAGTATTACCCGTATGCCCGCCTTGTGCAGGGCTTGCACCATTTGCTTGAACTCCTTGACGCGGGCGGAGGGCACATAGGGATTTGTGGAATAGCTGCCATCAGGCACGTTGTAGTTCACGGGGTCATATCCCCAGTTGTACTGCGGCGTGTCCAGGCGCGTCTCGTCTACCGAGGCGTAATCGAAGGAAGGCAAGATATGCACGGCGTTCACGCCCAAGTCACAGAGATGCTTGATGGCCCAAGGCTCGGTGAGCGCCAGGAACTTGCCAGGATACTTGGCATCACGGCCCACGGAGAAGTCACGATGGTGCATCTCGTAGATGACCAAGTCCGCGGGCGAGGCCAAGGCGGGTCGCTTGTCGGCCTGCCATCCTTCGGGATCCGTATCGTCCATGTCTATCACCACGCCGCGCTGGCCATTCACGCCCACGGCCTTGGCGAAGACCCCGGGGCACTCTCCCTTGCCCATGTCAAAGGTATAGTAAGCTCCCTTCAAGTCACGTTTTACGGTGGCCGTCCATTGGTCTTCGCCCGCGCGCTTCATCTTCACCGTCTTGTAAGGCTTGGCGGCATCGCCATTCTCGTAGAGTCTCACCACCACCTCGCGGGCGGAGGAGGGAGCGTTGAGCTTGAACGTGGTCTGCCGCTGGGAGTAATCCACCTCGCGGAACACATCTTGCGCCTGGGCCGAAGCAGCCATCATCATCGCAGCCATGATTAAAAAGCATTGTTTCCTGATATCCATATACCTTATATATATAATATGACACTTCGAGCTTACAACGCCATCAGCGAGACAGCGAAACCGCCACCGGGAGCCTGCGTGAGCTTGAGGGTGTCGCCTTTCTTCACCGTCTTCTTGGTGATGGTGTAGGCCTTTGGATTCTTGTCGAAAGAGGCATCCTTGGCATCCGCGTAGATGGTGCAAGCGTATTTCCTGCCCTTGTCGAGGAAGTCGAGCTTGATGACACTCTTGTGGCCATTCTCGTCACACTTGCCGCCTATAAACCAGTTGTCCGTGCCCTTGGCCTTGCGCGCCACGGTGATATAGTCGCCTGGCTCTGCCTCCAGGTACTTGGAGTCGTCCCAGTCCACCGCCACGTCACGGATGAATTGGAACGCGTCCATGAACTTGGCGTAATTCTCGGGCAAGTCTGCCGCCATCTGCAACGGGCTGTACATCGTCACGTAAAGCGCCAACTGGCCTACGAGCGTGGTGTGCACACGATTGGGGTTGTCGCTCCACGTGCTCAATTCTGTCTCCAAGATGCCAGGCGTGTAGTCCATGGGGCCGCCTTGCAAACGGGTGAAGGGCAATATCACGGTGTGGTCGGGATGGCTGCCGCCGAAAGCCTCGTACTCCGTGCCTCGGGCGCTCTCGTTGCCAATCAGGTTGGGATAGGTGCGGCAAAGGCCCGTGGGACGGGTTGCCTCGTGGGCGTTGACCATAATGTGATGCTTGGCGGCCTCCTTCACGGCATAGAGATAGTGGTTGTTCATGGACTGCGAGTAGTGATGGTCGCCGCGGGGGATGATGTCTCCCACGTAACCAGACTTCACGGAGTTGTAGCCGTAATCATTCATCAACTGGTAGGCCTGCTCCATCCATCGCTCATAGTTGGTGACGCTGGAAGAGGTCTCGTGGTGCATCATGAGCTTCACGCCCTTGGAGTGGGCATACTCGTTGAGATACTTGATGTCGAAGTCGGGATAGGGCGTGATGAAGTCGAACACATCCCATTTCCAGCGGTTGGACCAGTCTTCCCAGCCCACGTTCCAACCTTCCACTAACACTTGCGAGAGGCCGTTCTCGGCCGCGAAGTCTATATACTGCTTCACGCGGGCCGTGTTGGCGGAGTGGCGGCCATTAGGCTTGGCTTTCGTCCAGTCTATTTGGTCCAGCTTGACAGAGGGATACTCATCCGTATAGTTCCAGGAGCCCTTGCCCACGATCATCTCCCACCACACGCCGCAATACTTCACGGGCTTTATCCAGCTGGTGTCCTCTATCTTGCAAGGCTCGTTGAGATTGAGTATCAAGTTGGAAGCCAATATGTCGCGAGCGTCATCGCTCACCATCACGGTGCGCCAAGGCGTCTGGCAAGGAGTCTGCATGCAGCCCTTCAGTCCCGTGGCATCGGGCGTGAGCCAACTCTCGAACACCATGTTCTTGTCGTCCAGGTTGAGGTGCATCGTGGAATAGTCCACGCAGGCGGCCTCGTGGATGTTGATGTATAGGCCGTCATCGCTCTTCATCTGCAAGGAGGTCTGCACGCCCGTGGGTGAGAATGGGGTCTGGGAAGAGTTGCCCCAAACAATCGCGTCCTTCATTCTGCCCCTTATCTCGCTGAGCTTCGTGGTCTGGGTAGGATACTCTTGGGTGTCGTAGTCGCCCGCTATCCACCATGCGGTGTGGTCGCCCGCCATGGCAAATTGGGTGTGTTCCTCCTTGATGAGGAAGTAGTTGAGGGACTCCTGCTGGGGGAACTCATAGCGCAGTCCCATGCCGTCGTCATAGACCCTGAAGCGGATGATGATGTCACGGCCAGCGGCCTCCTGGCGCAGGTTCACTTGCAGCTCGTTGTAGTGATTGCGAATGGTGGCCGTCTCGCCCCATACGGGTTTCCAAGTCTCGTCAAAGGTGGAGGTCTGCGTGTTTGTCACCTTGAAACCATCCATCAAGTCGGTCTCCTGCTCCCCTTTGCTGGCGTGTTTGTCCTTGGCCAATTCCAGTCCCAGGTGGGAGGGCTTGATAACCGCCTTGTCCTTGTAGGCCATTTCGTAAGTGGGCTGGCCCGTCTCGGAGAGCGAGAAAGTGAGCTTCACGTTGCCATTGGGCGAGGTCACGGTCTGTGCCGATGCCCATGCGGGCACAAGCAGAGCCGCCAAAATGAAATTAGAAAGCTTACTCATGTTGTTTGGTAATTATCGGTTTTCTGTATGTTCAAATTCTTCCGTCCAGCCGTATCAACTCGGTCAGGCTGTCAATGAAACGCTTGTCCGCGGCTAGGTCTTCCAGATTGAGGTGCATGCGGTATCGCCAGTAATACTTGGGATTGGAGGGTATGTTGATACGCTCGGCATTGGCATCGGGCAGGCGCAACTTCTCGTCCATGGCCAGCCAGTCTTGTAAACTGATAACGCAAAGCATGGAGCCAGAGAGCAAATGGCGGGAGATGATGTCACGGGCCAACCATCCCGGCAATGGATGAGGTGCGCTGCCACCTCTGTAGAGCATGGAATTGAAGTAGTCTTGCGTGCGCTCATAATCCTCGTCCCACCATTGGCGGAGCGTGGGCATGTCGTGCGAGGAGATGGTGCATACCGAGCGATAGGGGTTCTTGCTCAAGTAACCGAACCTCACGTTGGGGTCTTTGGGCATGCTCTGTATCTCCAGGCTGAGTATCTTGAGGTCTTCCAGTACCCATGGAACGCAGTCGGGCACCATGCCCAGGTCTTCCGCGCATACCAACATGCGTGTGGCCTGCACCAGTCGAGGCAGCTTGCGCATGGCCTCCCGATACCAGAACTGGTTGTGGCGGCGATAGAAATAGTCATTGTAAAGGCGGTTGAAAGCCTCTTTGTCACAATCGTAAAGGCTCTCGTAGATAAAATCGTATTGCGCGGAGATGCGCGGATGGAAAAGGTTGGGGTCTTTCCGGTCGCGCAGGAAGAGCACGTCACTGATAAGGGCGTAGAGCCCGTCACGCAACCATAGCTCCTCTTGCTTGTCGGCATGGGCGAAGAGGCGTTCCACTTTTCGTTGGGTATTCACTTCCTCACGCAACCGATACCGCTCTCCGTCTATGGGTTCCAGGAAGCGTTCTTTCACTTCTTGCGCCCTCTCCGAGAACACGCGTTGCAATACCCAGTCAGTTATGAAAGGCGTGGTGAAACGTTCCTCCTGGAAGTTGAGTCCATATTGGGCAATCTCCTGGCGAGACATGCCCAGCGCGGGAGAGAATTGCCCCAGCAGGCCATGCACGCTGTCGATGGGTATCTCCCATATGCGGAAGAAGCCCAGCACATGGTCTATGCGGTAAGCGTCAAAGAACTGCTGCATGTGCTGGAAGCGCTTTGTCCACCAAGCGCAATCGTCCTTGAGCATCTCCTCCCAGTTGTAGGTGGGAAGACCCCAGTTCTGTCCGTTGACGGAGAAGGAGTCGGGCGGCGCGCCTGCCTGTCCGTTGAGGTTGAAATATTTTGGCTCCATCCACACGTCGCAACCATGTCTGTTGACCCCGATGGGTATGTCTCCCTTCAGGATGACACCCTTCTCCTGGGCGTGCGCATGGGCATCGCGTAGCTGCTGGAAGAGCACGAACTGCGTATAGTAATAGAAAGCCGCCTCCTTGTAGAGAGCCGTGCGACTGTTGCTAAGTTGCTCCCGTTCGTCTTCGTCCCACACGTTGTGGTCGGGCCAGGTGGTGAAATCGGCCGTGCCATATTTTTCCCTGAGCGTACAGTAACGGGCATAGGGCACCAACCAACGCTGGTTCTCGTCAAAGAATTGTTTATACTCGGCGGTGCGCATGGTTTTTGCCCCCTCCTGGGCGAAAAGCAGGCGCATGTAAGCTGTCTTGGTGTCGTTCACCCGCTCATAGTCTATCTGGGGCAGGGCGTTGAGCTCTTGGCGCAACGCTTCCATTTCCTCCCGCTTGGCCGCGTCTTTCAAGGCGGGCAGGGCATTGAGATCCACGAACTGCGGATGAAGGGCGAAGATGCTAATGGCACTATAGGGATAGGAGTCTGTCCATGTATGGGTGGTGGTGGTATCGTTGACGGGGAGCACTTGCAAGACTTTCTGCCCCGTCATGGCCACGAGGTCTATCATCTGGCGCAAGTCCCCGAAATCGCCCACGCCAAAGCTCCGCTTGCTGCGCAGGGAGAATACGGGCACCAAGGTACCGGCCAGCTTGCGGTCCCATTTATTGAACCGGGCCTCTCCCAATTGATAGACGTAGGTCTCCCCTACCCGCATGTCGGGCACTTGGATGACCCTGTTGTAGCCCACTTCCCACTCGGGCGTGTAATCCACCTGGCTGTCACGGATGACAAACTTGAACTCCATGGGCTGGTCCTTGAAGTCGTCGGCGTTGAAGTCTATGGCCCACTCGTTGTATTGATGCTGGGTCATGTCCTTTGCCTCCAGGGCTTTCCAGTTGCCCAGCTTGTCTCCCGCACCCAATATGGCCAACCACTCTCCCTCTTTCAACTGGGGGGCACGCACTTTGAGCCTCAGCGTGCGGGCGTAGTGAGTGGCGGGCAGTGGCTTGGGATGTTGCCTGTTGACGCAGTCTGTGAAAGCCGATGTATAGAGGTAAGCGTCGGCGGGCGTGTCCACCCACTGGTCATAAGCCACATAGTGGTTGGCTTTCTGGGCACTGACATCTATGGCGTGGAGCAAGGTCTGCCACTCCTCACGATAGCGTTGGGCACCTCTCGTCACGCTGTAGTAATACTTCAACTGGCTGGGAGCCTGGGGTATGTCCACGTTGGCATTCCATTGGGAGCCGTCGGCAGAGGTCATCTGGTGTCGTTCCACATGGTCTCCGTCAAGGATATTGACCACCAAGGCCTCGCCAAAGATGGTTCCGTAATTTATATTGAAACTGAATTTCATAAGAAATAGATTTATAAGGTGAATATTCTAGCGATTGATCATCCCTTGGTCTTGATACCAGCCACGGCCACGGAGCCCATCACGAGCAACAGTCCAGCCACGATCATCATGCTGGTCTGATTGCTACCCACCAGCGAGAGGATGGAACCCCCCAACAGGGCGGCAATGATTTGGGGCAGGCAGATGGTGCCATTGAACAAGCCCAGGTAAGCGCCCATGTGGCCATAGCCCTGCAAGGCATTGGTCACGAAGGTGAAAGGCATAGCCAGCATGGCAGCCCAGGCGCAACCTATCAGCAGGAAGGCGACAAACTGCGTGTAGGGATTGGAGATGAAAGGCACCAGGGCAAAACCCACGCCACCCAATACCAAGCTCAGCGCATAACCCAATTTGCGATTGCGGAAGAAGGGCAAGACCATGGCCCATACCACGCTGCCTATGGCCTGCACGGCGTAGAGCACGCCCACCCAGTTGCCTGCCTCTTGGTAGGCGGCCGTGGCCGTGGCCGCCGGGTCGTGCATATCTACGCCCCAACAGGTATCCGCGATGGCGCCATTGGTGTAAGTCCACATATACATGAAAGCGGCCCAACAGAAGAACTGCACCAGCCCCACTCGCCAGAATGTGGCGGGGGCGTGGCGCAAGAGGGTTATCCAACTGGCTTTCCGCTCGCCGGCTTCCTCCTTGGACTCATTATACTCGGCGTAGACTTGGGGCGGCCACTCCCCAACCTTGACTGTGGTATAGATGACGCAGAGTATCAAGATGGCGGCTCCCACATAGAAAGACCATATCACGGAATCGGGCACCACGCCGCTGGGAGCGGTATTGGCAATGCCTATCGCCGTGAAGAAGAAAGGGAAGACAAAGCCCACCACGGAGCCGGCGTTGCACAAAAAACTCTGGATGGAATAGGCCAATCCTTTCTGCTTCTCGTTTACCATGTCGCCCACCAGCATCTTGAAGGGCTGCATGGCCATGTTGATACTGGTGTCCAGGAACATCAACGCCACCAGGCCAAATATCATGGCGGTGCTGACGGCCATGCCCAAAGAGCCCGCGTTGGGCAACAAGCACATCACGAGCACTGCCACCGTGGCCCCTATAAACAAATAAGGTATGCGGCGGCCGAAGCGACACCACGTGCGGTCGGAGCAGGTTCCCACGATGGGTTGCACCAAGATGCCCATCAAGGGAGGCAATATCCAGAAATAACTCAGATTATGAGGGTCGGCACCCAGCGTAGCGAAAATGCGGGAGATGTTGGCGCTCTGCAGGGCATAGGCTATCTGCACGCCGAAGAAACCAAAGCTGAGGTTCCACAGCTCCCAAAATCTCATGTCAGGTTTTTGTTTCATCTTATCTCAAGTTATTAGGTAGCAACGGTTTTCTCTTGATTTCCTGTCACAAAAGTATTGATTTATCTCTTCGCCTACGCTCCAGGCTGGCCATAAATGGGCAAATTATTGCGCAATCGTTTGCACGTATTCTTACCTGGCGGGGCGCGTCCGTGCAATCGATTACGCAAAAAGAAAAGGACTTTTTGGCAAATAGCCGAAAGTGGAGGGTAAATTAACCATAAATTCGCGGTAATCACTTTCACTTACCAAAACCATACCTAAACATGAAAAAGAGACTTTACACTTCGCTATGCGCCCTGCTCTTGACGTTCGCCGCACAAATGGCCTCGGCGCAAGGATGGCCCGCCAACTATGGCGGGGTGATGCTGCAAGGATTCTCGTGGGACTCCTATACCGACACACAATGGTCCACCCTGGAGAGCCAGGCCGACGAGCTCTCGCGGTATTTCAAGCTGATATGGGTGCCCCAGAGCGGCAATTGCAACACCTCTTATAATAATATGGGCTACATGCCCGTCTATTACTTCAACCAAAACAGCAGCTTCGGCTCGGAGGCGCAACTGCGCTCCATGATCCAGGCTTTCAAGCAGAGAGGCACAGGCATCGTGGCCGACGTGGTCATCAATCACCGCAACAACCTGGGCGCAAACGGCTCATGGGTAGACTTCCCCAAGGAGACTTACAACGGGGTGACCTACCAGATGACCTCCGAAGACATCCCCGCTAACGATGACGGCGGCCAGACCAAGGCCTGGGCAGACGAGAATGGCTACTCGCTGAGCGTCAACAACGACGAGGGAGAGGATTGGAGCGGATGCCGAGACCTAGACCACAAGAGCCAGAACGTGCAAGAATGCGTGAAGGCCTACGTGAAATACCTGGTGGACGACCTGGGCTACACGGGCTTCCGCTATGATATGGTGAAGGGATATGACGGCAGCCACGTGGCCGACTACAACCAGGCAGCGGGCGTGGAATACTCCGTGGGCGAGTATTGGGACAGCAACGAGAAAATCGAGAGTTGGATTAACGCCACGGGAAAGAAAAGCGCGGCCTTCGACTTCCAGTTCCGCTACAACGTGCGAGATGCCGTGAACGGCAACGACTGGTCAAAACTCAACAGCGACTACAACTTGATGCACGACCCCGCCTACAGGCAATACGCCGTGACCTTCGTGGAAAACCATGACACGCAATACCGCAGCGCCAGCGAGCCACAAGACCCGCTCAACAACTATATATTGGCCGCCAATGCCTACATGCTGGCCATGCCGGGCACGCCCTGCGTCTTCCTGCCCCACTGGAAGGAGTACAAGCAGGAAATCAAGAACTTGATAGAGGCGCGCAAGCTAGCTGGCATCACCAACATGAGCTACTACAAGAACGTGCTCTCCCACAGGATGTACCTGCAAAACGAGGTCACGGGCGAGCACGGCAAGTTGCTGGTGTACCTGGGCACGCAAAACCAGTCGGTGGACAAGGCACAGTGGGTGAAACTGGCGGGCGACAACACCTATAGTTACTGGCTGAGCCGAGACACCGAAGTGGCTTGGGCCGACAAGGCGTCGGGCACTTATGCCAATGCGGTGGAAGTCACCCTGTCAGCCATATCCACCAGCGACAACGCCCAAGTGGTCTATACGCTCGACGGAAGCGAGCCTACAGCCAACAGCACCGCTGTAGCCAGCGGCACGAAATTGCCCATCGACGAGACCTGTACACTCACCTATGGGCTGCTGAAAGACGGCAAGGTAACGGGCATCAGCAGTCGCCAATACACCATAGAGGGCTTTAGCCCCCACACGGCCACCATCTACCTGAAAGACCCCAACTGGACAAACGTGTACTTTTATGCCTGGGACGAGGAGGGAGACTTGCTGAAAGCATGGCCGGGCACAGAAATCACGGCCACCAAGGAGATAGACGACGAGCGATGGTATTACCACACCTTCGACATCAACGAATATGGCTACACCTTCAATATCATCTTCAATCAAGGCAAAGATAAGATGCAGACCGTGGACATAGGGCCGCTTTCGGAAGACACTTACTTCGAGATTGGCGAAGTGGCAGGCGGCAAATACACCGTCAACCAACTGCCTGGCGACGTGACCGGCATAGAGAGCGTCACGGCAGAAGACAACCGCTCCAAGGACACACACTATTACGACCTCAATGGGTACAAGACCGACAAACCCCAGAGGAAAGGCATTTACATACACCAAGGCAAGAAGATTGTAGTAAGGTAACAACCATGCCGCACATCTCATCTAGCGGGAGACGGAAATTCCATGTATTCCCGCTAGAGAGAGAGGCGGCACGCCACGCATTTGCATTTTGGGTATGCGCGAGGCGCCATTCGTCGAACTCACGAATATTAATAGTAATCATTCGAGGCGACCTATACTAAGAACCAGGCTAAGGCAGCCAGCCTTTTCCACAAAGCAGTATCCCTTCCCAGTACCAGTAAAGTGACACTGGAGTTTCACTTAGCTGATACTGCAGTACCAGCCTAGTGGTACTGCAGTACCAGCTAATTGGTACCGATTGTGGTACTGGCTGGATTTCCCCCTGCTATGGACTAGCTTGGGAAATCAACTTATTTTGCTCGGCAAAATAACTTGTTTTGTCTTTCAATTTAACTTGTTTTGCCCATCAAAATAAGTTGTTTTCGTTCACGAAATAACTTGTTTTGAAAAGACCGCGGGAAAGGGGCGGCAAAAAGCCAGTGGGACAATCCGTAATTCGGGTACAGACTTCTGTAAAATCGCTAACAACTCCTTGCGGGGAAACCGCTATCTTCGCGTCATGAACAAGAACTCGCCGCCAGGGTGAGGAAAAACAACCAAACGCAAAAAGACAAGCTCATGAGAAAAACCTGTTTAACACTTATCGCCATGCTAATGGCACTTAACAACATCACGATTATGGCACAAAACAAGATTACCCAAACAGCCGGGCGAAACGCACTAGGCGAATTCGCCCCAAAATTCGCGGAACTGAACGACGACGTGCTCTTCGGAGAAGCCGTATGGAATGACTCCACGCTCTCGCTCCATGACCATAGCCTGGTCACCATCTCTATCCTGCTGGGCAAGGGAATGGTGGATTCCTCCTTCCGCTCCCACCTGGAGATGGGCAAGAAGCACGGCATCACCCGCCGAGAGATAGCCGCGCTGCTGACCCAAGCAGCCTTCTACGCGGGATGGCCCAATGCCTGGGCGGGCTTCCGCATGGCCAAGGAAGTGTGGGCGGACAACGACGCGGCCACCGAGAAGGAACGTTTCCAGCAACAGATGATATTCCCCATCGGCGATCCCAACACGGCTTACGCCAAGTATTTCATAGGCAACAGCTACCTGGCGCGCATCTCCACGGAGCAAATACCCTTCTCCAACGTGACCTTTGAGCCAGGCTGCCGCAACAACTGGCACATACACCAGGCTAGGAAAGGCGGCGGACAGATGCTGGTGGGCGTAGCCGGCAGGGGCTGGTACCAAGAGGAGGGCAAGCCCGCGCAAGAGATATTGCCTGGCACGGTCATCCATATTCCCGCGGGCGTAAAGCACTGGCACGGAGCGGCCAAAGACAGCTGGTTCGCCCACCTGGCCTTCGAGATATCCGGCGAAGGCACTTCCAACGAGTGGCTGGAACCCGTGACGGACGAGGAATACAACAAACTGAAATAAGGAAACGCACCGAAACCCTTCAGAGAGATAACTACATTCATGACCGGTTCCGCCAACCCTTTTTCATACAGGGCTGGCGGAATTTTCATTTCCTCACTCCATCCTCCCCCATTTCATCTCTTCTCCATTAGCGTCATACTGCTTGCGCTTGCCAACAGGAGGGGCGGTGAGGGTGACGCGGACTACTGCCGTGCGGGAAAGACTGCGGGCGATGGCGGAATCGAAAGCATCCATGTGCTGGGGCAGGAACCGTTCGCTGATGGCTCTCAGTCCCTTTATCTTCTCCTCGGGGTCGGTCACCAGCTCAGCCAACCCGAAAGCGATGGCCGACTCATATTGCAGGGTAAAGTCGCCATCTCTAGGCCCCACGGTGGGGCGGCACTTCGTCACTGCCGAGAGGCATACCTCGGGATGGAGGGCTATGCAATCGAGCTTCTCGCCCACTGGGGCGCAATGGAAATACCAAGTGCTGTCATCCGTGGAGGCCAAGGATAGGGGAAGACCATAGGCCGTGCCGTCGGGACGGGTGAAGCTCACCGTGATGTAAGGGGCACGGCGCATCACGTCCAATGCCCAGTCGGAATTCATTTCCCTGCTTGCTTTTCTCATGCTGGCGATATTATATATATAAAATATGTATAAGTGAAGAGCGGTTATCAGGCGCAAAGTTACGCTTTTTTAGCGAAACACACAAGCGGAGAATATCTTTTTCCGCCTATTGGCGCAAATAGGCAAAGGCCTTGCCGAGTGCCTCGCGGAAGAAATGCCCCTGGGAAAGCCGTAGGCTCAGTTCCTCCACCCGATGGCGCATCTCGGCGTATCGCTCGGGGGTAAGGGCAGAGATGGCTGGTTCGATCTCCCGCAGGGAGTCTACGCAAAGGCCGATGCCCCGCTAGCTGACAAAAGGAGCCAAGGCTGCCTGCTTCCAAATAATGATTGGCAGGTGGCAGCGAATGTAAAGGGAAGTCTTGTGGGGATTGTTGTAGCGCAGGTATTCGCCCATGTCTCCCGAGCAAGCGTCCAGCGAATCACCATCCCACACCAGGCCGAAATGCCCGCTGGCCGTGGCTATCAATTGATTGGAGGGAACGAAACCCATCTGCTCGAAACACTCGGGATGGGCGGCCCGCTGGATGTCGAACCCTCCGCCGTAGAGACGAAGCTTGAAACCTCTCGCCACATCGCCTATTTGATAAAGGAAAGCGTTCTTGCGAGGACTCAGCCCTCCCGCATAGACCACCGTGAATGGCTTCCCCTCACAGGAAGCGACAGGCGGCACCTCGGGCGACAGATAGTCCCAAACGCCCAGGGAGAACAGCTTGGCACGGCATCCACGCTCCTCCAGCCAGGCTTTCATGCTGTCATTGAGCGCTATCACCACGTCGGAGTGGTTGAGCCGCCTTATCTCCCGCTCCACCGTCAAGGCCTTGCGGCGGAAGCTGCCTAGGTCGTGGACAAGCGTCACCACCCTGGCGCCACGGACATGAGCCATGTCGCACACCAGTTCGTAATACTTCTTCAATGGGTATTGCAGTACGAGCGCATCGCCCCGGCCAAGGCAGAAGGGCGACTTCAGCACGCTGGCCAGCGTGAAGAGGAAGTGGCGGATGGTGTCGCGGTAGTGGCTTTGGGGCAGACCCACGTCACGCAAGCCCATCGCTTGCATGATGGCTTCCATGTCCGTCTTGGCTTTATTACCGGCGCTGTTTGTTTCCTTATAGTTGCGCGAAAGATAGCATTCCATGGCGAAAAAGAGTTAATCGCAAGATAGACACGCAATGTAGCTGTCGTATTTGTCGCGAAGATAGGTCTTTTCGTCGAGAAAACAATACGTTTCCACGAATAATCGCACTTTGGAGACCAATTTCCCTTCACATTATACTATATTATAATTATATGAAAGCGACGTGTACAATCAAGCCGCTCAACAAGCGCGCATGGAATTTACGGAGAACAGGCCGTGTGGTTATCGGGTAAGGCTGAATTTTATGCTGAGGCCGAAGTCTTGCGTGGTGGTGGGATAGCTGCTGCTGGAGAGCAGGGGCGTATTGGTCTGGCGGTCGTAATAAAAGCTCATGGTGAGCATGCGGCTCAACGTGTAGTCGGCCGAAAAACTGAGCCGGAAGGCGGTGTTGCCACTGCTGGCGGAACTGGTAAGCGAGGCTATGTCGCGGATAATGGAAGCCTGGCGGCGATAGCTAAGATCCAGCCGCAGGTTAAGGTCTTTGTTCACGGAATTGACACGCACGGCATTAGCGGACGTGGCATTTTCACCTTCCTGTCGCCGCTCCTTATTCCTTACCCGCCGATGGTTGCGCCCGCCGAAGAGGTTGAGGTCGTTTATTTTGTAAGCCAGCCCCACCACCCAGTCCTTGCTGGTGGCCTCGTTGATTTGCACGCTGGTCATGCTCAACGTGAGCACGCGGGTCTGGCGGTATTCCAGCTTGGCCGTGAGATTATTGCGGAAAGTGAGATCCACGCCCAGCAGCGGCGAGAAAGCCTCATTGATGCTCACCTGCGAGATGTTGTACATGGTGCTGGGAACGGGATTGCCCGTGGACGCATCGGCGATGAAGCCCAAGCCGTTCATATACTCTTGATAGGTGCTGTAACTGCTGTAAGACCCTATGGCGAACACGCTCTTGTAGGCATGGGTGATATTGACGCTCTTGAACACGTCACGGAACCAAGGCAATTTGCTCAATCCGCTGTAGCGGACAGACCAGTTGGGCAACAGCCTGGAAAGCGCCGGGAACAACTCCAAAGAATTGCCCCCCATTCCCGTATAAGCCTTGAGGAAGGCGGGTATCATCACGTCACCGCTATATTTGTCCACCGTGCCGTGCTCTGGATTGAACTTCCCGCCTGCCATGGGGAATCCCTGAGGATAAGTGGCGTTACGATATTGCGCCTCTACCCTATCGCGGAAACCGTCCAATGAATGCACGAACTTCTCGAAGGTCTTACTATGATAGCCGCTACGGGCATCTCCCATGGGTTCGAAGGCGGAGCCCAGCGAGATGGTAGTCATGGTGAAGGTTCCGCTCTGCGTGGTAGGCATCCCCTCATACATATATTGTATGGTCTTCTGCCTGGTCTCCGTGCGACTGGCGTTGAGGTCTATCTTCAAGTTCTTCACCGGCTCCAGCGTCATGCGTATCTGCAAATCACGAGTGAGCGTAGAGGTGGCTGGCGTGGCGATGGTATCGGTCAGCAAGAGCCAGTCGTGATCCAACGCTTTCCGCACATAACCATCATCTGTCAAGCCGAAAGCGAAATCCAGTCCCGGAGACAGCACGGAGTTTTTTGTCTGGCCGAAAACATCGCCAATGGTGGGCAGGAAGCCTGGCAAGGTCATTTGGTACTGGTCTGTGTAAGACACCTGGATGTTCCTCACCATCATAGCCACCCTGGCCGCGCACTGTGCCAGGCGGTACCAGCGGTTCTCATCCAGCGAGGGCTTGGGCGTGACGGTGATTTTCAACCTGGTAGCGGAATCCACTTTGTTCGTGATGCGTATCTTGTTGTTGTCCAACTTGCGGAACTTCAACTTATAACGCTTTCCGTCCTCCGTGCGTGCCGTGACGCGGATGCGTTTGGTGCGCTTGCCATGGGAAACCTCCAACGTGGTGTCGGGCCTCAACACGATTTCCTTCTCGAAGCTGCGCTGGTTGCGGGGCAGGTTTTTCTTGGCCTCCTCTTCCTTGCGCTTGGCCTTCCATTCCTTCACCGCGGCATCGGGGTCTTTGCCTTGGGCGGAGGCCTCTTCTCTTATCTTGCGTTCCTCCTCGGCCAGTTTTCTCCGTTCTTCCTGCCGTTGCTTGCGTTGGGCTTCTTTCTCCCGTTGCTCTCTCGCTATTTGAGCCGCGCCCTTCTCCCTGTTGAACCTGTCATTGGTGGCTTTCAGGAAGGGGACATGATTATAGAGTTTCTCCATGTTGAACGAGGCGTTCACGTTCAGATTGCGATTGTTGGCTATGGTGTTGCCCAAAGTGGTGCCATCCTCCAACTCCGAGCCGCGTGCCCAGTTATAGGAGGCTATGTAGTTGGCATCAGCGGAGACCCAATCGAAGATGGGTATCAAGTTGAGCGGCGAACGATAAGAGAGGGTGAACGTCTGATCATAGTCCAATGGCGTGCCAAAATGGCGGATGCTAGTCCACACAGAGTCCTTCCACGCCTGGTAACGGTCAGGGTACAGGTCTTTGTTCACGGGCGTATAAGGCTCCTCTATCTCGGCGTTGGTTCCGCTCTGGAAGTTCATGTGTAAGTTGTTGGTCAAGTCCCAACGAATGGAGAACTGCCTGTTCCACAAGAATTGTTGGCTGAATGACAAGGGAAGCTCGGAATTCTCCAGCGCTTCCATATCCCGCTCCTGGAGTTCATAGTAATTACGGGTCATCTCTGTATTGAAAGCCACATTCTGCGGCAACCAGTTCAAGCCGAACTTCTTCAATATCTCCCACCATTTACTCTTGCTCTTGATGTTCTTGAAAGGAGTCCAAGGCTTGTAGACGGGAGTCCAGTTGTAGTCTAGCGCGGCTCTCCAGTTGGTTTCCCGCTCATAGACGGTGGTTTGGCCAGTGGTTTCCTGATAAGAATGACTATAGGAGACCGAGAAATTGGCAGGGTCGTAAGGCATGGGGTGACGCTTGGTGGCGATGCCCACCCGTGCGTTGGAGATAGAGAAGTTGGTTTGCTTCACCTTGGTCACGGCAATGCTCTCGATAGAATCCCGCTCATGCTCGTTGGCCGCCGCATCCAACGCGTCGTCCAGCAGCATATCGGTGTCCAGCGGATTATACTTCGGTGAGGTCTTCTCTTGGGTGACACTATAATATAATGGTATAGAGACCTTGGCTTTGTCGGGGAAGAACTTGCCCAGCTCCAGGCTGGTGGTAAAGGAATAGGTGCCGTAATCCTCCTGGGAACGAGACATCACGCCGTCTTCCAATCCGCCGAAACCTTCCGTCATGTATTTGCCTTGCAGGTTGAGCGTGCCGAAGTCGGAGAGCTGGACGTTGAGGTTGGCGTTGGCCGCCCATCCTCCGGAGTTATCCGTTTCCAACAATCTCAACTCGTTCACCCATACCTCGCCGCTCTTCAAGTCCGCGGCATTGTTGCGCACGCCTATCATCATGGTCTTCACCTCGCCTAGCGTGGGATTACCCAATATGGAGACCTTGTTGTTGGGATGGTCTGTGTCATAAACGCTAAAGGGAGCCGTATAGGAAGCCACGCCCTGTGCCCGTGACTGGTTGCGTAACTTCTTCACGTTGGTGAACACGCTCAGGTAAATATCCAGCATGTTCTCCTCGGGCCATACCACCGTGGCCGAGGAGCGATTGTATCCTGTACCTGGAGGAGTAAGCTTTAAGGGAATCTCATACTCGTAGTAATTGGAGCGATTGTCGCTTCCCAGACGGATGAACACACTCAACTGATTGTCCGACAACTGGGTGGCATCTTGCGCCAGGGCATTGAGGTGAGTAAACATCTGCAGGCGACGATACTGCCTCAAGTCGAGCGACGTGTTACGATAAACAGCCTTAGCCTCACCACTGGAAAGATTTTTCACCACCAGACTCAATGACTGCTCGTTAGCCTCCACCAACTGAGGCTGTGTGGGATCTTGCTCGCGGGTGATGCCAGGAGGCAACACATAATTCACGGGGGTCTTCTCACTGTTCTCTTCTATATTCACCGCACTGGTCTCCAGCATTCCGTTGCCGCCCGTACCCAAGGGATGATCGTAGGTGCGCCACTCTCCCCTCACCAAGTCAAGCGTACCGAAGCGCAACACGATGGGTTTCTTGAAACCCGTGAGGAACATCCTCATGAAACGGATGCTATTGAAGTCGGAAACATTTCCCACCTTCGACTCAAATTGATCTACGGGAACACGGAACTGATACCAAGTGACGGTCTCGTCGTTGGTACCATTGCGCAAAGTTGGGGTATACTCCCTCTTGTCCACGATAAAATTGCGCCCCACCACCATGTCCTCCGGCCTGATGCTGACACGATACTGATAATACCGCTCATACTCATTGAGGGTATAGTCTTGGTTGATGTCCTCCACGTCTGGAGTGGACTTATAAGAAGTGTCGTAGCTCTCCGTCCGTGAGTCACTGTCAGGAGAATTGCCTTGTGGATTGTTGATATACTTATAGCGCTGCAAGATGGGCGTTTGCAATTCGTCCCAGTCCGTACCACGGAAATAATGATAATTGTCGTTGGCGGGATCCGCATAGATGGAATCATAGACCGCCTGGTTTACCTTTCCCTGGATGTGACTTAAGTAATCATTGAAATAAAAGTCACGCTCCTGCTCATCGTTGAGCCCATTGAAGCCCACGTCTTGCAACGCCCTACTTCCTTCAGTGGTGGCAAAGGCATAAGTCACCGTGCTTTGGCGGGGAACCCTACCCCACTGGGTTGTGATGAAATTTTGGGAACCATCCACGGGCATGCCACTCTCGTAAAACTTCTTGCCGTCTCGCAATATGTCCTCGCTCACCTCTCCCAGGTTAAAATAAAGATCTCCGCCATAGTCAGCGGCATCGGCCTGCTGGTTGGTGTAGAAGAAGGGGTCGAGCAGCCAAAACTCAATATACTCCACGTTTGCGGCCTCGAAATCGCTATTGTCCAACTTTCTCATCATTCCACCCCACCTGCGCTCAGGATTAGGCAACGTGCCGTCCATGTTCAGATTGGTATCAAAATTATACGGGCCGCGCTCAGAGGGATAATAAGCCAGGTTGAGGACACTCAACGTGTTAGTGGCACCGCTGTAGGTGCTTTGATCACGATTGGGGAACAACTCCCTGACATAAACTTCTCTGACATAATGGTTACTCAACTGGTCGAGATCCGACTTGATGTGGGAAGGTGTCAGTGAACTGCCTCGACGAGTGAACAAGGGGTCTATGTAATACCAAGCAAGGCGGCTGCGATTAAAGCCGCTGGTCAACCCTGTATTGTCACTAGACTCGGGAAACATGGATGGCACGCTGGAGATGAACCAAGAGGTAGGAGTGCTCACGTCTATGGTGTTCTTGGTATTCTCAAAATCATCTATATAAGAGGCATTGTCCTGTATACCTCCCGCCTGTCCCGCAATCAATTGGGCGAACTCTCCCGTGAAAGAGATATGGGAAGGTTGCGTCACATGCAGGAAGGGAATCTTGTCGAGCATATTTGTCAGCCATTGGCTTTCCTTCTTCCAATTCACGTTGATGCCCCACAGAGTGTTGTTCACTGGCTCTGAACCAAGATTCACCTTCGTGGTGAGAGACTGTTCGGAGAGATGTTGTATGGTTCCGCTCAACTGGAAATCCGAGGAAAAATCATAAGCCCAATTGAGCCCGAACATGGTTTTGCGCATTTGACCATAATCCGTATTGCTCTCGCATGAGACATTGATGGCCGTTCCCGCGTCTATGATGCTTTGGTTGAGAATAGTCACCTCACCAGCATTGTAATCCACGGTGTAGTCTGTTCCCTCTGTCAATGTCATGCCACCAGCCGTAACCACTACTGAACCTTGGGGCACATTGTAGGCGCCCAACGAGATGACATTCTCCGAAGAACCCCGGAATTGTCCCATCAGTCGATACTTATCCTTCTCGGCTATTTGCTTGGCCTGGGTCTTGGTGCTGTCATACAATTCGGTAAAGGCATAGCTGCTGGCTTTGTCGGCAGACAGACCCTTGGAGAGCAGGTATTGATAGAGATAGCTACCGAATGGTTCCACCTTGGGAATGAAGACTCGGCCATCGCTCACGGTGTAACCTTCCACATAGTCGTAGTAACCATTACTATGGGCGTTGTTGTTATTGTCCAGACGGTCTGCGCCCATTATCTTGATGAGGGTCTGGTCTTTTACCGCCGCCTCGGGAATATAGGTAAGGTATACGCCCGTGGTATCACTCTGCAACTTGATGTCCAGGCGGAAGCGTTCCTTCTCAATGGAAGAACCTAGATGGTAGACATTCTTCATCATCAAGTCCCAGTTTCCTTGCGAAGGATGATTGTTGGTGTTCTTGAGCGATTTCACCAGCAAAGCCTGCGTGGCATCAGTATTGTCGGAGGCAAATTCACCCACCTGATAGGTCACGCCACCATAAGTATACTCATAGGCGATAGCCAACACTTGGTCTGTCTGTAACGACGTGCGCAGGGAAACGTAACCCAGCGCACTATTCAATGTATACTCAGAGGAGGTCAACAAGCGTGCGCTTTCCAACTTCTCGAAGTCCACACCGCCCGTCAGACCCATGCCTTCAAGCGTAGCCCCCACTTGCTCTATGTCTCTCACGCCAATACCCAGGACGTTGAGCGTGGTATATTCCGTGTTCCCCGCGTTGGAAGGAACCATTCCACTGGCTGACCACATGGGATTGCTGATATTGGCAACCTCCCCCAAGTCTGTCAACGCCACGATGTCTCGGCTGTTACTGGTAGTTCCAGTCTTGTTGGTCACCCATATCTCCACCCGATTGATGGTGATACCTGTAGTAAGATTGGGCAACCTGGACATGGCTTCATCATACTTTCCGCGAAAATAATGGGAGAGAAAAAAATGGCGATTGTCCTCGTAATCGCTTGCGTCTATATCGAACGAAGTGGTCTGTGCGCCTCCCTTAGCGGAAACACTCTTGGAGTTGGAAAGCTTCTGCGACCCTACCAATTGCAAGGACAGCTTGCCAAATTGCATGTCGGTTCTAATGCCAAAGAGGGAACTGGCACCTGAGATGAGAGATGAGTTAGAAGGAAAAGAGACGTTGCCAGCCTCCACCAGCTTGATAATCTCGTCCTCTTTGCCCTCATATTTCAATTTCAGGTTTTGCGCGTCGAAATCGAAGGTGGCATCGGTATTGTAATTGAGTCCCAAATTTACCTTGTCGCCCACTTTTCCCGACACATTCAAGTTCACCTTCTCGTCAAAATCCATGGTGGTGGTTTTGCGGTTGCGGATAGGCAACGAAGGGTTGTCGATATTCTTTAATGTCGCGCCCAGCCTTATCTCGGCCGTCCCCTGTGTACGGATACGCACACCGCCAGGCCCGAATATCTTCTCCGCTGGACCTAGATCGAAATGCATATCGGAAAAGTCGAACTTTTCCTTGCCCTTGGCCTCATAACGTTCCTGGTTTTGCTGGCGGAAATAGGCACTACGTTGCCGCCGCTCCATCCATTGGCCATACTCTTCCGGGGACATCAGGATGGGCGTGGAAATCCATGTTCCTCCCATCTTAGTACCAAAAAGATATCCACCGATGGTATCATTATAGTCTACATTATACTGAATATTGTCTGGTGTGCGTAAATCAGCGGGAATTCTATCCAGGTCATCTTGTGTCAGCGGGATGGTTGGCTGTATGCGCCATCGGGCGTTCAATAGCGAATCAGGGATGGTGTCTTCTTCCACCACCAATGGTTGAGCGGCAACAGCACTGTCTTCCTGTCTTATGGGCTGGGGCGTCGGGCGGCGGGCGTTATCATCTTGCAGGTATGGCATAGCCAAGGCACACCCTGCGGCCGAAGCCCACAGCGTGACCAGCAACACCGATTGCCATTTCCGCCTTTTCCCCATTTGTGATTTTCCGCTACTTGATTTGCTTCAAAGCCAACTTCACCACTTGTTCCACGGGTAAATCGGGTTGCGCCTTGAGAATACCCACCACCACCTTGGCTGTGGGAGCGGGCGAAAAGCCCAGCATGGTGAGGGCGCTGATGGCTTCCTCTTTCACGCTGTTATCCACCAAGACACTTGCCCCTCCACTGGCAGGCAGCTCCTGCGCCACGCCCGTAGAGGCAATCTTGTCCCTCAAGTCCACGATAATACGCTGGGCGGTCTTCAAGCCAATCCCTTTCACGCTTTTCAACAAAGACTCATTACCAGTGGCGATAGTGTCGCAAAGCTCATTGGGTGTCATCGACGAGAGTATCATTCGCGCCGTATTGGCACCCACGCCCGAGACTGTGAGCAGCAGTCTGTAAAGTTCCCTTTCCCTGATGGTGGCAAAGCCATAGAGCGTAAAGGAGTCGTCGCGACCTCCCGCCACCAGTACCTCATGGACGTACAACTTTACTGAATGCTTGCCCTGAATGGCAGAAAAAGTGTTCAAGGATATGTTCAGCCCATATCCTATGCCCGCGGCTTCCACCACCGCCAATGCGGGCGTGAGTTCCTCGAGCGTTCCCTTAATGTATTCTATCATGATAGCTTTTCTCTCTTTTGTACAAATCTCCTTATAATAACGCCTCTAAGGCGCAAATATTGCCAACAAGAGCCGACTTCTATACATATTATATAATGCGAATTCAGCACAACTCGATTTGCCACCTTTATCACAGAAAGCGAACACTTATTGTCAATAAATAAGAGAAATATCTGCAAAAAGACGAAAACGTCTACAAATATTTGATATTTTATTATACACAGGCATTGGTTTTCCAAGAAAAAGCGGTAACTTTGCGCACTGAATATAATTAATAACCTCAAAACATTAAGAGAGATGAAGAAAATCAGAGCAGCCGTAGTAGGATACGGCAACATCGGCCACTTCACCGTGGAGGCGTTGGAGGCCGCACCCGACTTCGAGATAGCAGGCATCGTGCGCCGACAGGGCGCCAAGGACAAGCCCGCCACACTGGCTCCCTACGAGGTGGTGAGCGACATCGCAGAGCTGAAAGACGTAGACGTGGCCATCCTGGCCACCCCCACCCGCAGTTGCCCCGAGTACGCCGAGAAGATAGTGAGCATGGGCATCCACACCGTGGACAGCTTCGACATCCACACCAGCATCCTGGAATACCGCAATGCCCAGGACAAGGTGTGCAAGGAGCACGGCAAGGTGAGCGTGATCTCCGCGGGATGGGATCCCGGGTCAGACTCCGTGGTGCGCGTGCTGATGCAGAGCCTTGCTCCAAAGGGACTTTCCTATACCAACTTCGGCCCAGGCATGAGCATGGGTCACTCCGTTTGCGTGAAAAGCAAAGAGGGTGTGCGCGACGCACTCTCTATGACCATTCCTCTGGGAGAGGGCATCCATCGCCGCATGGTATATGTGGAGTTGGAAGAGGGAGCCAACCTGGAGGAGGTGACCAAGGCTATCAAGGCAGACCCCTATTTTGCCCACGACGAAACCCACGTATTCCAAGTGGCCTCGGTAGACGAGGTGAAAGACATGGGACATGGCGTACACATGGTAAGGAAAGGCGTGAGCGGCAAGACGCAGAACCAGCGTTTCGAGTTCAATATGAGCATCAATAACCCCGCCCTCACGGCACAAGTGCTGGTCAACGTGGCTAGAGCCGCCATGCGCCTGCAGCCAGGCTGCTACACGATGCCCGAGATACCCGTCATCGACTTGCTGCCTGGAGACCGCGACCAGATTATCGCCACACTGGTATAAGCGTACAAGGCCGCATTCCCATAGCATTTACGAAACAGCAGCCACCCTCGTGAACACTTCACTTGGGTGGCTTATCGTATATTTGGACAACCTGGCTGTCAGTTGACCACATAGGATAAATCCGGCTGGTTGTCCAGGTAATTCACCAGCGCAGCCGGCACTGTCACCGAGGTGTTTCTGGAGCGCAAGGTAATCGCGGAATTGTGTTCCCTGTCGCAAATACGGAAAAAGAGTTGGGTGTCCCCCTTGCAATCCGTGAGCATGGAGAGGATGTCGTCCACCACCTCGTCGGTGAACTTGTCACTGTCCGCCACCACAGTGAACTTCTCTATCTTGCGTTCCTTCACCGTCTGCATATACTCCACGTTGAGAATGTTGAAACTAAGTCTGTCGCTGTTCGGGAAACGGCGCACGCACTTGGCTGTGACATAGATGACGCTTCCCACTATCATGCGGCTCTGCCAACGGCCCCATTCCTCTCCAAAGAGTTTCAACTTGCCGGAACCCTGGTAGTCCTCCAGGCTCACGATGCCCCATGGATTTCCCTTGGCGCTGAACTTGCTTTGCACATCGGTCACGATGCCGCCGAAGGTAATTTCCTCACGCTGCCCCAATGAGGACATATCCTCCAACTCGCAAACATGGGTGTTACAGAGCGAGCGCAAAATAAGGCTGTAATCATCCAACGGATGGGCAGAAAGGTAGATGCCCACCAAGTCCCGCTCACGGTTGAGCCGCTCAATGTTACCCCATGGCTCCACTTTCGGAACAGGCGGGGTATGTATCTCCACGGCCTCCATCATGCCAAAAAGCGAATTGGCTTGCTGTTGCTTGTCCAACTGGTAACGCTGCCCATAACGCACCAAGGAGTCGAGGAAAGTCTCTCCCTTGGCGTTGGTACCAAAATATTGCTCACGCATAAGCCCAAAACAGTCCAGTCCCCCGCTCAGGGCAAGGCTTTCCAGCACTTTCTTGTTCACCGAACTGAAGTCAACGCGCTGCACGAAATCGAAAATGTCCTTATAAGGGCCATTCTTCTCCCTTTCCGTCACGATGGCCTGTGCCGCCGACTCTCCCATGCCCTTAATGGCGGAAAGCCCGAAACGAATCTCGCCTCTCTCGTTCACGCCAAATCCTACATAGCTCTCGTTGACGCTGGGACCCAAGGTCGCTATCTTGTTGGCCTTGCAATCTTCCATCAACTTGGTAATCTCCGTTATCTGGCTAAAACGACGGGTCATCAAGGCAGCCATGAACTCCGCGGGATAATGAGCCTTGAGGTAGGCTGTCTGATAGGCCACCCAAGAGTAACAAGTGGCGTGAGACTTGTTGAAGGCGTAGGAGGCGAATTTCTCCCAGTCTCCCCATATCTTCTCCAATATCTTCGGGTCGTGGCCGTTGGCCGTTCCCTGGCTGATGAACTTGGGCTTCATCTTGTCCACGATGTCCTTCTTCTTCTTACCCATGGCCTTTCGCAGCGCGTCACTCTCACCACGGGTAAAATTGGCCAACTGACGCGAGAGCAACATCACTTGCTCTTGGTAGACTGTGATGCCGTAAGTATCCTTCAGGTACTTCTCCATACAGGGAATGTCGTACTTCACCAACGAAGGGTCGTGCTTACGACGGATAAACTCGGGGATATAGTCCATAGGGCCTGGCCGATAGAGGGCGTTCATGGCGATGAGATCCTCAAACACCGTGGGATGCAACTCTCTTAAGTGTTTCTGCATGCCTGGCGACTCAAATTGGAAAGTGCCTATGGTGTTGCCATCTTGATAGAGCTTGAAAGTAAGCTCATCGTCTATGGGTATTTTCTCCAGGTCTATCTCATCTCCCGTGGCCTGCTTGATAACCTTCACGGCCTCCTTCAACTCCGACAGGGTTTTCAGGCCAAGGAAGTCCATCTTGATCAGTCCCGTGCTCTCTATCACGTGACCATCATATTGCGTCACGGCGGTCTTCAAACCAGGAAAGTCCGGGTCATCCGCTGTAGAAATTGGCACCCAATGGTCTATAGGGTCACGGCAGATGATGAAGCCGCAAGCGTGAAGGCCCGTTCCTCTCACGGTGCCTTCCAGTATTTTGGCATACTTGATGGTGTTCCGTTCACGAGGGTCATCTGAGATTTCCGCCTGCTGCAACTCGGGAGTGTACTTGATGGCATTGGGCAGGTTCATCTTCGTGGACTTGCCGTCAGGACCATCGGGCAAACGATCCGGGATAGCCTTGCACAATTGATTGGAGCGCTCCAATGGCAATCGCTCCACACGGGCCACGTCTTTCAGGGAGTTCTTGGTGGCCATCGTGGCATAGGTAATAATGTGGGCGCAATTCTCGTGGCCATATTTGTCCATCACCCAGCGTAACACCCTGCCGCGGCCATCGTCGTCAAAATCGGTGTCGATATCGGGCAAGTTGACACGGTCTGGATTGAGGAAGCGCTCAAAAAGCAAGTCATATTTCAAGGGGTCTATCTGCGTGATGCCCAGGCAATAAGCCACCACAGAGCCCGCCGCCGAACCACGTCCTGGGCCTACCATCACATCCAATTCCTCCCTGGCAGCCCTAATGAAGTCGCTTACGATGAGGAAGTAGCCAGGGAAACCCATGGTCTTCATCACGTGCAACTCAAAATTCACCCTCTCCCTCACCTCTTCTGGCAAAGGGTCGCCATAAAGTTTGGCGGCTCCCTCGTAGGCCAATTTGGCCAGATAGTCGGCCTCCAACTTGATGCGGTATACCTTTTCGTAGCCGCCCAAAGACTCTATCTTGCGCTCCCCTTCCTCTGGCGGCAGGGTGTTTTCCCCATTCTCGTCAGAGGAGAACTCCTTCAGCAACTCCTCCCGCGAGACGGTCTGCATTAGCTTTTCCTCCGTGCCGAAGTCCTCGGGTATGGGGAAGGTGGGCATGATGGGGCCATGGTCTATGCTGTACATCTCCACCTTGTCCAGTATCTCCAGCGTATTGCTCAACGCCTCTGGCACATCTGCGAAAATGTCGTTCATCTCCTCCCGGGTCTTAAACCACTCTTGCTTAGAGTAGCGCAAGCGATTAGGGTCTTCAAGGTCTTTTCCCGTGGAGATGCAAAGCAAGTGGTCGTGAGCCTCGGCGGTCTCCTTGTCCTCGAAGTGGCAGTCATTAGTGCACACCAACTTCACGCCAAATTCCTTGGCCCACTTGATCAAGACAGGATTTACCTGCTCTTGCAAGACAAAAGTCTCCCTATTGGCCACCACGTTGGGATCCGTGACCTCATGGCGTTGCAGCTCCAGATAATAATCATCCCCAAACACCCGATGATACCATTGCAGAGCTTCCCTTGCCCCATCTATATCTCCCTGGAGTATCTTGGCGGGCACTTCGCCGGCGATGCAGGCCGAGCAAACAATCAAGTCCTCGTGATACCGCTCCAGGTCGGCCCTGTCTGTACGGGGACGACCATAGAAGCCGTCTACCCAAGCGTTGCTCACCAATTTGATGAGGTTACGGTAGCCGTTCTTGTTTTTCGCCAAGACGATGAGGTGGTAGCCACCACGGTCTCCGTTGGCCTGCACCTTGTCTTCCTTGGTATGACGCGCCACATACATCTCGCACCCGTAAATGGGCTTGAAGGGTTCCAGCCCCTCCTTCTTGCGCTGTTTGTTGACAGAAGCGCAGCAGTCAGCCAGCTCCTTGATGCCATACATCACGCCATGGTCGGTAAGCGCCATGCCTTTCATGCCGTTGTCGATGGCCTTGCGTATCAAGTTGGGTATTTTGGACTCTCCGTCAAGCACAGAGTATTGACTGTGAACGTGCAAGTGTATGAAATCTTCCATATTATGTAAAAGGGATGTAACGTTGAGTGCCCAAAGTTACGGCTAAATCCCGACATACGCAAAAGAATAAGCCTAAAAATTTGGAAGCATGACAAAAAAGAAGTACCTTTGCAACCGAAATGCCAACTCACATCCCATGGGACCCAGACTGAAGAAACTCAAGAAGATACGCATACACAACGAGGGAACCAACACCCTGGCCATTTGCTTCATCGGCATAGCGGCCATAGCGGCGCTGTTGTGGTTCTTCTTTGACACCAAGATACCATTCATCGCTTTCCTGATGGTGTTTGGTACGCTCTTTGGCATCATCCTCAACTTCTTCCGCTGCCCTATCCGCTACTTCCCCAGCGAGGATACGGAAAACATCGTGGTGGCTCCCGCCGACGGGAAAGTGGTAGTGATAGAGGAAGTGGACGAGTATGAGTATTTCCACGACAAGCGTTTGATGATTTCCATCTTCATGAGCTTGTGGAACGTACACGCCAATTGGTTCCCAGTGGACGGAAAGGTAAAGTTCGTGAAGCACACCAATGGCAACTACCACAAGGCCTGGCTGCCCAAGGCAAGCGAGGAGAACGAGCATGCCGATATCATGATTACCACGCCCGACGGCACTGATATACTTTGCCGGCAGATAGCTGGAGCCGTGGCCAGGCGCATAGTCACCTACGCCAAGGAAGACGAGGATTGCTACATAGACGAGCATCTCGGCTTCATCAAGTTGGGCTCCAGGGTGGATGTATACCTGCCCCTGGGTACGGAGGTATGCGTGAAAATGGGACAATCCACCACGGGCGACCAGACGGTCATCGCCAAACTCAAACCCAATAAGCCATGAGAAAGCATATACCCAACACCATTACCTGTTGCAACCTGCTCTCGGGTTGCGTAGCTATCGTCTGCGCCTTGACGGGTAATCCTGTTTGGGCACTCACGTGGATTATCATCGGGGCCGTGTTTGATTTCTTCGACGGCATGAGCGCACGACTGCTGGGAGTTTCCTCTCCCATAGGGAAAGAGCTGGACTCCCTGGCCGACGATATCACATTCGGCGTGGCTCCCGCCTCCATATTGTTCCATCAGCTGGGCGTTATCAACTATCCCGATTTCCTGGAACCGCTACGCAACATACTGCCTTTCTTCGCCTACCTCATGGCGGCCTTCTCGGCCTTGAGACTAGCCAAGTTCAATCTCGACGAGCGACAGGCTACCACCTTCATCGGATTGCCTACCCCAGCCAACGCTTTGTTTTGGGGAGCTTTCGTGGTATGGGCACCATCATGGGCGGAGAACTATGCCTGGTCTGTATGGGTTATGATGGCGCTCATCCTGGTCAGCTGTTGGTTGCTGATATGCGAAGTACCCATGTTCGCCCTCAAGTTCAAGCACTGGGGATGGAAAGGTAACGAACTGAAATATGGCTTCGCCGCGGTGTCGGTCGCCATCTTCCTGGCCTGCGTCATCGAGGAAAGCCTCCTGGGCTTGCTCATAGGTTGGTGTCCCGTCATAGGCCTCTACGTGGCCATCTCCGTGTTCACCTACTTGCGCCAGCGGTAGGAGTCCCCACCCTCCCTAGCGCGCTTTCTACGCCTTTATTTATTATATGCGCACGACGGAAGCTGTCCAACCACAAAGACCCCATAAGCCCTTTGAGGCAAAAGCACACAACCCCCATGACAGTATCCTTGGATACTTGCCTAAGTTCCCTTGGGTACTTGCCTAAGTATCCTTGGATACTTGGGCATTTATTATAGGATGCTGTTGCGGGTGTGCCCTTAAGCCTATTCAGGGGAGCATACTCCCGGACTGGTTTGGAGTGTGTCATCCACAAAGGTAAAGATACGCAAAGTGACCAATTTCATGCACTCCTCCACAAAAAACACAAAGACCGGAGGAGTAACACTCCCATGCCCACTAAAAAAACGAAACTAGTCTCGATGGCCTACGAAACTAGTTTCATCGGGCATCGAGACTAAATTCTCAAAGCATATTGGAGCAACGTGTTGGAAGAACCGCCTTTGAAAATTCACAGCTTATCAAGACTTGCCGAGAAAAGCGGTTTAGATAAGGCTATGTCAGAAGAACAAACGGACTTCGTAGATGAACTTGAACCGTTGAATATAGAAGCACGTTATCCTTCCTATAAGGAGCGATTGATGAAAAGCTTAACCGCTGATCGTTGCGAAAACTTGATTGAACAAACAGACAAATTAAGAACATGGATAAAGAGCAAGCTATAAAATTGGCACAACGCTATAAAGAGGCTGTCGCGGAGCGGTTGCCCTTAAAGGCTCTTTACCTTTATGGTTCATACAGCAAAGGCAACTACACAGAGGACAGTGACATAGATATCGCGGTTATAGTGGAACGCATGAGCGATGATTATTTTGAAGATACGCCTTTATTGTGGAAACTGAAACGTAAGAAAAGCAATCTTATAGAGCCAGTCCTGCTTACAGAGGACACCCATAATCCTCTTTATGCGGACATTCTTAAAACCGGAATACTGATATAAAGCATCCTTGTTTGCCATCACAAGATGCCCGGAAAAGCCATGTAGCGACGAGTCGTGGGACGTAGGTCACTGGCAAGGAGCGGCAAGGTAAACCCAAATCGTCAACAGTTGGGCACTTTCTTAACTTGCCGTAGCGACGTTCCATGGAATGTCGCTACGGCAAGATTGTTGTCGGTGAGCGAAGAAACCTAGTTGTGCACCAAAGTACCTATCTCCTCGCCCTCCATCACTTTCTTCAGGTTGCCCACCACGTCCATGTTGAACACGTAGATGGGCAGGTTGTTTTCCTTGCACATGGTGGTGGCGGTAAGATCCATCACCTTCAGCCCGCGGGTGTAAATCTCATCGTAGGTGATGTCGGAGAACTTCGTGGCCGTGGGGTCTTTCTCCGGGTCTGCCGTGTAGATGCCATCCACGCGGGTACCCTTCAGCATCACGTCGGCCTCTATCTCTATTCCCCGGAGCGAGGAACCCGTATCGGTAGTGAAATAGGGACTGCCCGTGCCCGCGGAGAAAATGCAGACATAACCTGCCTCCATAGCCTCAATGGCCTTCCACTTGGTGTAAAACTCCCCGATAGGCTCCATGCGGATGGCCGTGAGCACCTTGGCCTTCACGCCCAAGGCACGCAAGGCGCTGCAAAGCGCCAAGGAGTTGATGACCGTGGCACACATACCCATCTGGTCGCCCATTACCCGGTCGAAGCCCTTCTGCGAGCCGCTCAGGCCGCGGAAGATATTGCCTCCGCCTATCACGATGCCTATCTGCACGCCCATCTCATATACCTCCTTGATCTGCCGTGCGTAATCGGCGAGCCGCTCGGAGTCTATCCCGTAATGCTGTTTGCCCATCAGGCTCTCGCCACTGAGTTTCAACAAGATTCGCTTGAACTTTACCATTTTCTGTCTCTATTTTATTTGGTTATACATTAATTTATTATCGTATGACCATGCCAGGTGATTGCCCAGTCTTGCTTGCCGAGACGCAAGAATGCGTCTCTACAGGACTGGGGGTACCCCATCAACACACCTTATATTATATAGGCCACTTCCTTGAAAGCGTAGCTCCTGATTCTCCCCTCCCGATCGTGGAGTATCAAGTGGCCATCGTCTTCCACTTCCACCAGCTCGGCCTCAAACTCCCCGTCTGCGTCTTTATAGTAATGGAATCCCTTGCGGCGATAAAGCGACAAGTGGTAAAGGGCAGACACGTCTCCATAAGCGCCATTCCGTAACATCTGGCAATATCGCTCAAAGGCATCCACCAGCTTGCTGGCCAGTTCCTCACGGTCTACTTCCCTGCCCAAGAGCTGGAAGAGGGAGACAGGATTGGGCGCGTCACCGCGGAAAACGGCTTGGTTGACATTGACACCCACACCAAAGACACAATCCTTGAGTTGTCTTTGCCCAACGGAAGTCTCTATCAACGTGCCGCTCAGCTTGCGGTCGCCTACGTAGACATCATTAGGCCACTTCAGCGTCACTCCATCCACATAGCCTGACACAGCGTCTTTCACGGCCAAGGCTCCCGCCATGGAAAGGAAGAACTGATAGCGCACGGGCACATAGCGAGGATGCACCCTGATGCTCATCAACAGGTTTTTCCCCGCTTCACTCTCCCAAGAATTGGAGCCCTGGCCTTTTCCTCGGGTCTGATAATCGGCTATCACCACAACCATGGAATCATCCTTTTCATTCGCGGACTTATAGCCTTTCAGATAGTCATTGGTAGAACCCACCTCTTCAAGTCTTATGATTGTCTTTTCCATGTTCTTCCGTCTTCTTAGGTCATTTTCGCGACGCCTATCCCAGCAATGGGTTGAAAGCATCCTCGATATGCTCAATGGCCTCCACTTTGTCTTTGGAACCCACGATAGAGATAATGTCAAACCTCACCTGGAAATCGCCCGCCACGGTCTTTACGTAAGCATTGGCCGCGATGGCCAGGTTTCTTATCTTCTGGCGTGTGACCGCCCGCGCGGGCGTTTGCACCTTATCGCTCTTGCGAGTCTTCACCTCCACGAACACCAGGCACTGGGCATCCTCGGTCACGGCCACAATGTCCAAGTCACGCTTGCCGAAACGCCAATCGGTGTCCCTTATCACGTAACCATGCCTGCGGAGATATTCAGCGGCCTCGGCCTCTCCCCATTTTCCCAGTTCATTATGCGCTGCCATTTCAGCGCAAATATACGGCTTTTCCGCCACATTCCGAAATAAAAGCTCCACTTTTTCACCGATATTCTGTAACTTCGCGACCATGGAAGAACAAGCAAGAACAGACGAGCGCTTTATGCGCAAAGCCTTGGAGGAGGCGCAAAAGGCCTTTGACGCTGACGAAGTGCCTATAGGAGCGGTAGTGGTATGTGAAGGTCGCGTCATCGCCAGGGCACACAACCTGACGGAAACGCTAAATGATGTCACGGCCCATGCCGAGATGCAAGCCATCACCTCCGCCGCCAACTCTTTGGGCGGAAAGTATCTTAGTGGTTGCACACTGTATGTCACGGTGGAGCCTTGTGCCATGTGCGCCGGGGCCATTGGCTGGGCACAGCTGAAAAGGATAGTTTATGGGGCACCCGACGAGAAGCGGGGATACAAAAAACTGGCTCCGCACGCAATGCACCCGAAGGCGGACATCACGTGCGGAGTATTGGAAGAAGAATGCCGCCAACTGATGCGGCAATTCTTCGAGCGTAAGCGATAAGCGTTACCTTACCTGGATAACCAGATACTTGCTGGTGCTCCAGAATATCTGCGGATTGGTAATGCGCAATACATACTGCTTGTTGGCATCGCGGGTCAAGGTGTAGCTGCTGGCGGGATGGGCGGTCAACAACTTGGCGGACTTGGAATAGAGCTTGATTTCCTTGTCCTTGCGGATGTCAATCTTGGTGAAGTAGTTCTTGTTGAAATTAGAGGAGAGCACCTTGCCACCATCGATGATGTTCTGCTCTTTCAGCTCCTTGCGAGTGCCGAATACATACCAGGCGGTGTTCAGCTGCTTGTCTTGGTGAGAAATCACCTGGCTCTTCTGTTCGCTCTCCGCCGTGAGATTGGTCACGTTGGTATTCAAGTTGTTGACAGTCTCGTCCAACTCAGCGATGTGGATATCCTTGGCATCCAACTCCTGGCGCAGGCGATTGAGCTCAGCCTCCTTAGCTTCCAGTTGCTTCGTCATGTTCTCGATGGTCTTCTCCAGTTGATCCATCTTCACGTTGCCGTTGGCCACTTGCTTCTTCAGCTTCTCTATCAAGGCACGGTTCTCCTCCATGCGCTTGGCTATCAAAGCCACGTTCTCCTTAAGTTGCTTGGAGCGGTTGGTGCCCTCTCCCGTCTTGGCGATGTTCACCAAGCCTTCAGCCTCGTTGATGGCGTTGAAACCCTCTTGGATTTCATTGAGCGTGCCCAACATGTCATTGATTTCGGCCTCACGCTGAGCCACTACCTGGTTCAGTGAATCAGTCTGGGCGGTTGCCCTCTCTTGCGCTTTCTTGTCGGTACAGCTAGCCAACGCCATCAGCGCGCAGCATACCATTACTAATAACTTTCTCATAATTCTCTTTCTTTTAATAAATTCTTGTTTTTATTTCCTTTTTCTTTCTTCTTTTGCTTAAGATCCGCGCCAGCCACCACTATCACGAACTCGCCTTTCGGATCCGTCTCCTCAAAGTGGGAGGCCAACTCGGCCAGAGTGCCCCTCAAGGTTTCCTCATGCACCTTGGAAATCTCCCTGCTGCAACTGGCCTGCCTGTCCTCACCCAGTGCTTCCGCCAACTGCCTTAAGGTCTTCACCACCCGGTAGGGTGACTCATAGAACACCATCGTACGCTCCTCCTCAGCCAGTGACCGCAACAAGGTTTGCCTGCCTTTCTTCTGGGGCAAGAAGCCTTCGAAGCAGAACCTGTCACAAGGCAATCCCGAGTTCACCAACGCAGGGATGCAAGCTGTGGCACCAGGCAATGTCTGCACCGTGATGCCTGCCCTGGCGGCTTCCCTTACCAGGAAGAAACCTGGGTCGCTGATACCTGGCGTGCCAGCGTCACTGATGAGGGCAATGGTCTGCCCCGCTTTCAGCCGCTCCACAATACCCGCCGACGTGCCATGCTCGTTAAACTTATGATGCGAGACCAAGGGCTTGCTAATCTCGTAGTGCCTCAAGAGCACGCTTGAAGTGCGGGTATCCTCAGCCAATATCAAGTCGGCTTCGCCCAGCACCTTGATGGCGCGCAGCGTGATGTCTTCCAGGTTGCCCACGGGGGTAGGCACGATATACAACATACCCATATCGAACGCAAATATAAGTATTTAATCTATCATTGCAAAGATTTTCGTTTGTTTCTTTGCAATTTTTAAAACGTCTTTGTATTTTCGCGCTTAGCAGAGAGATTATTTTAGCATGTTAGAACAGAAAATCACCTTCGACAAGTTCATCCGCTGGACGATTATCGTGGTTGCCATCCTGGCGGCCATCTATATCATCGATTACCTGAGTGCCGTATTGTTGCCTTTCTTCGTGGCGTGGGGATTGGCCTATCTCATCTTTCCCGTAGTGAAGTTTGTGCAATACAAGATGCGGGTAAAGATACGCGCCCTTTCCATCATCATCGCCTTCATGTTCGTAATAAGCGTATTGTGCGGTGTCCTATGGTTTATCATTCCGCCCATGCTGAGCCAGTTCCACCAGTTGGGGGAAGTGCTCAACCAGTGGATACACACCACCACCCACACCAACGACCTCACCGCGACCATCAGCGCATGGCTGAAAGAGCATCAACGAGAGATAGAAACCTATCTGCACAGCACAGACTTCAGCGAAGCCTTGAAATCCACCATGCCCAAGGTGTTCCAATTATTGGGCAAGACGGCCAGCGTCATATTCAGCATAGTGGCCTCCTTGATTACCTTGCTCTACATGTTCTTCATTCTGTTGGACTACGAGTATCTCACGCAAAACTGGGTGAAGATATTCCCCAAGAAGAACCGGCCCTTCTGGCGGGAACTGATGGCCGACGCGGAACGGGAACTGAACAACTACATCCGCGGGCAGGGCACCGTCTCGCTCATCATGGCCGTCATGTTCTTCATAGGCTTCACCATCATCGGCTTCCCCATGGCCATTGGCCTGGCCATCCTCATAGGCCTCATGAACATGGTTCCCTACCTTCACGGCTTCGCCCTGATACCCGCCGCCTTCCTTTCTATGCTCAAGGCCACGGAGACAGGGGAAAGCTTCTGGGCCATTTTCGGCATGGTCGTATTGGTGTTCTGCGTGGTGCAAGTCATTTCAGACTCCATCGTGGTGCCAAAGGTGCTGGGCAAGGCCATGCGCCTCAATCCCGCCATCCTGCTCTTGAGTCTCTCCGTATGGGGAGCCTTGCTGGGCTTCATAGGCCTCATCATCGCCCTTCCCCTCACCACGCTCTGTATCGCTTATTGGCAACGATATGTCACCAAAGAGCACGAAAACGAGGAGGAAATCAAGGAAGAAAAAGAAAAATCGTGATTTTTTCCTCGATTAATTTGCGTGTATCAAATTAAAGTAGTACTTTTGCACTCGCTTTCCCAGGAAGGCGCAACTTAGATTCGCTAGCTCAGTTGGTAGAGCACAACACTTTTAATGTTGGGGTCATGGGTTCGAACCCCATGCGAATCACTAAAAAGAGGTCTTCAGCAATGAAGACCTTTTTCTTTTTAATTCGTAATGTGTTACCTTTATGAGCAAGTACGCTAGATTACTCTTCAAGCAGAAGAAGGTGGCCGAGTTTGGACATATCCTTATCGCCGTAGGTGAACAAGGATGATATGATCATTGCACAATCCAAAACATACTTGAGTGCGGACGGTAACTCTCAGGCAGGGTATATCCAAAAAGGTGCCGCAAATCATGATGGGGTATACTTCCATAAAGACAACTGAAATCTATGCGAAGCTACCCATGCAATATGTGTCGCAGAACATTGGGGATAGAATGTTCAGGGCTTGGAAGTAAGGGCAAGAATCTAAAGTGAGTAAGTTCGACGAATTGTGTTTTGCGTATATCTAAAATCCTTTTCATATAGTACATAAATTCCAAGAAGCTAGAAGAAAAGTCTGTTCCACGACGTGAAATGCAAAAGTATACTATATTCTCTTGGTTTTGTTCCTGTTATCTCGCGCCTTCGCCAGTAAGCTGAGATTCGTCGAACTCTCGTTAAAGTAATAGCTAAAGTGTTTATATTGAGAGGGAGTTGCCGTTTTGACACCCCCACCCTGCGTTCTTTATTCAATTTTTCAACCGTGTTTTTGCCTTTCTAATAGGGGCAGAAATGGGCACCCGCTACTTTGGTATCAATAATCAGTTAATTGAATCAAGACGGCAAAGTTGTACGAAAATTATTAACTGCCTGTAAAAATCAATATATTAACGTGAGTTCGATGAATTTAGAATAAGGCAAGCTGTGTATCCAATGTGCGTTGTACATGGATGCAAGGCTTTTTAGGGAACACGCAATAAGCGGCAATTG
>OBKR01000111.1_pt1 | contig 103031 bp, 88 predicted proteins | sample 1518991 | NCBI WGS metagenome assembly OBKR01 (sample SAMEA2452117, study PRJEB22498) | human gut metagenome | biome: human feces; feature: human gut; material: feces | place: Australia | collected 2012
TCTCTTTTTTACAAAAAAATTATCATTTATCTTGACTATTAATAGTTAGTCTCCTCTAAGTGCTTTTATTTTCATTAATTGCACTTTATATTTATTATTATTAGTTAGTTCGAACGCTAGTTTTGTTAAGTATTCGGCCGTATCATAGTTCATTTTATCGATAGAATTTTCAATAAAATCGTTAATTGTAAATATTACTCTTTCTGATACTCCGTGTTGAAGATTATATTTTTTAAACGTATTAACGATATCATCGGCACCATTAAAGTGAATAACACCAGCAACTTTAGTTATTTCCATAATCGCATTATAATTATTTTCATTTTCAAAATAGTAATTACTAATTAGAAAACATCCAATCGCAATATCATATTTTTGATTTTCTTGATAATATCTACCGATTAAATGATATGCCGATGCAAGTTGTTCCTTGCGATAAGCATATTTTAATACTTCTTTTAATAATTCAAAAGCTTCTTCATTTTTGTTTAAATTATTATAGATTATAGAAAGATACATCATATTGCCAATACATCTTGGATTATATGCAAGTGATTTTTCCAAATCGATTGCGGCAAGAGAATCATCATTTTCTTCATGATGAATTTTAGCTAAATAATATAAGTAACGAGTTATTGGTTCTGGATAAAACTTTATATTCATTTTGTCCATTTTTGCGGGAGTTTCACAGAAAATAAACCCTTCAATTTTTTCACCAAAATCATAATAATTAAGTTTTTGCATATAAAACTGTTTTTCAAAAAGATCAATTAATTTTAATAATATTTCTTTTGATTTAGCGTATTCTTTATTATTATATAATTTTATTGCTTCAGTAAATTCTGCTATTCTTTTAGCTTGTACACTTTCTACTTGAGAGTGGATTTTTTGTAAAGCTTCGGGATCTAAACGTTTATATATCATTGTAAATATTTCATAAACAACTTCATCATTTTTTTCTTTAGAATATTTTTTTAATTGGTCATTTAAATATTTTATATCAACTTGATTTATCCCTGTTAAATGTTTTTTTATATCTTCTATAATTTCTTTATTGTTCAACTTGTTCACCTAAATATTCTTTATATTGTTCATCATGGATTTCTGTTAATTGGGTTGTAAGAGCCATTTGATGAATTAATAATTTCACAATTGATTCAAGTTCAGAGTTTTGTGAATAATCGGCTTTACAAATATAGCCAACTCTTTTATCGTGAAGTAATCGTTTAGCAATTTCTACGTTATCTTTGTGATAAATGGCGATAGATTCACCACCATTTATGCGAACTACTCTCATACATGGTACATCTGTAATACCGTCACCAATATATATCATATTTCGATATGGTACGTGACGTTCTTCTTCTTGTGTTACACTATTAAGTTTTATATCATCTTGTTGGTCAAGAGATCCTTTAGATATTCTAAAAACAAATTGAGTTTTAGTTGTAAAATTTACTACTTGTTTTGGCCAATCCGCATTACCGCTTTTATTATAATGGAATTCACAAGCATAAATTCTTTTGAAGTGTTTTGCGATATCAGTGCCTTCAATTATTTCTTTCAATCCTGAAGATAAGATATAATGTTCTACTTCAACACCAAGGCTTTCTCCAAATTGATTTATACGTTTAAACCATGATTTTACACCTTTTAAAAATACAACATCTTTACCTAAATTCATAAATGATTGTCTTGTTATTGAAACACCTTTTTCTTTAGCAGCACGAATCATCAAAAACATATATGCAAGTATTTTATCCATATTATTTTTAACGGCTATTTGGTTAGATTCTTTCCAAAACTCACTTGCTTCCATTCCTACACTAGGAATAAAACTATATTCTTGCATGTCTTTTGCACACAAAGTGCGGTCAAAATCATACATTAAAGCTATTACTGGTTTTTTCATTTTTTCCCCCTACCTATTTTTCCCTTTCTTTATTATTCCTTTATAAAAAGCATATGCATATAAGAATGGTGCTGCTACTGAACCAAGGAATACTGATACTGCAAGTATTCCGGTAATCCATGTTAAATACCACCATCTAAAATTAATAATACGCTTTTTAAATAAATATATCAAAACATATATACAAGTAACTACACCAACCCATGCAAGGCCTGATAAATAATAGTACAATTTAACTCTTTTTAACACTTCTTCATCAGTTATTTGTGCAACAAAATCGCTATAAGTTGATTTAGATAATAAGTAACCTATAAAGAATACTAGAGGTATTATAATTAAATAAGATATATAAAAAGCCATTATTTTTTTGTCACCTAAATACCAGTTATAATTCATTCTAGTATTAGATTTTTTCATACGTCTTCCCGCATCGTTTCTTTCTTGTTGGATATCGCGTTCTAAAAAATCTTCAAGATGTATTCTTAGTATTGGACACATTTGTTCAATTTGTTCGTTAGTAGGATCTTGTTTTCCTTTTTCCCAATTAACAACGGTTTCCTTTGATATATTCATTTTTTCCGCAAATTCTTCTACAGAAAGTCTTGCTTCTTCTCTTAGTACTTTTATATTTGTATTGATGTTACTCATATTTCACCTCGTATGTTTATTTAATTATACCATAGTTTTGTTCTTTAGTAAATGTTTTTACAAATAGTTACTTTCTTAAATATATCCATTTAGTTGATTTTTTATAAATAAGTATATAAAAAACAGTTCTTGCGAACTGTTTTGTTGTTTATTCCCATTCAATTGTTCCACTAGGTTTTGGTGTTAAATCAAACACAACACGGTTTACTCCTTTTACTTCGTTAGTAATACGATTTGTTATTTGTTGTAATAATTCAAAATCTATCTTTGCAACACTTGCATTCATTGCGTCTAGAGTATTAATGGCTCTAATAATTACTGGCCATTCATATGTACGTTTACCTTCAGTTATTCCGGTTGATTTAAAATCTGGAATAATTGTAAAGTATTGCCATACTTTACCTTCTAGACCATTTTTAGCAAATTCTTCACGTAATATTGCATCTGATTCTCTAACTGCTTCAAGTCTATCCCTTGTTATAGCTCCTAAACATCTAACGCCTAGTCCAGGACCTGGGAATGGTTGACGATATACCATATTATCAGGCAAACCAAGAGTTTTACCAATTACTCTTACTTCATCCTTAAATAAAAGTTTTACAGGTTCAACTAATTCAAATTTTAGGTTTTCAGGAAGACCTCCTACATTATGATGAGCCTTTACACCATCACTTTCTAAAATATCAGGATAAATTGTACCTTGAGCTAAAAATTCAATGTTATCTAATTTACTAGCTTCTTCATTAAATACATCAATAAATTCCGCACCAATTATTTTTCTTTTTGACTCTGGATCACTAACTCCTGCAAGTTTATCTAAAAATCTATCTACCGCATCAACATATATTAAATTAGCATTCATTTGTTTTTGAAATACTTCTATTACTTGTTCAGATTCTCCTTTGCGCAATAATCCATGATTTACATGTACACATACTAAGTTTTTACCAATTGCTTTGATTAATAACGCTGCGACAACTGATGAATCTACTCCACCTGATAGGGCAAGTAAAACTTTTTTATCTTTTACTTGTTCTTTTATTGCTTTGATTTGTTCATCTATGAATGCTTTTGCTAATTCTTCATTAGTAATACGAATCATATTTTCTGGTCTTTTATTGTTTGTCATAGTTGTTACCTTCCTTTTTTATTTTGTATAATTTGGTGCTTCTGTTGTAATTTCAACATCATGTGGATGACTTTCTTTTAAGCCTGCACTTGTTATTTTAATAAATTCACAATTTTCTTGAAGTTCACTTATTGTTTTTGTTCCACAATATCCCATTCCGGATCTTATTCCACCAGTTAACTGATATATTGTATCTGCAACTTCGCCTTTATATGCAACACGTCCTTCGATTCCTTCTGGAACTAATTTTTTGGCTTCTTTTATTGCGCCTTGAAAATATCTGTCAGCAGATCCTCTTTTCATTGCGGCAAGAGAACCCATTCCAACATATACCTTAAATCTTCTTCCTTGATATATTACTTCTTCGCCTGGAGCTTCTTTGCAACCGGCAAGTATTGAACCAAGCATAACGGTTGAAGCACCTGCAGCAAGAGCTTTGACAATATCACCAGAAAATTTAATTCCTCCATCGCCAATTACTGGAACATCATGTTCTTTAGCAACCATATAAACATCATTGATTGCGGTAATTTGAGGAACGCCAATGCCAGCTACTACTCTTGTTGTACAAATACTACCAGGGCCAATTCCTACTTTTAACGCATCAACCCCTGCTTCAATCAATTCTTTTGCGGCTTCTTTTGTTACAATGTTCCCCGCAATAAGTTCAAGATTAGGGTAAGCAGCCTTTACTTGTTTTACTAATTCAATGGCGTTTTTAGAATGTGCATGTGCACAGTCGATAGTAATTACATCTACACCTTTTTCTACTAAAGCTTTTACTCTTTCTAAAGAGTTATTAGCAACACCGATAGCAGCTCCTACTCTCAAACGACCTTTTTCATCTTTACATGCATTAGGATAGTTTATCGCATTATCAATATCTTTTGAAGTTATTAAACCAACTATCTTATTATTTTCATCAACTATAGGTAATTTTTCAATACGATTTTCCCATAATATTTTTTTGGCTTGTTCAAGTGTTGTGCCAATTTTACCTGTAATAATATTGTCTTTTGTCATTATGTCTTTTACTAAAATATCATAGCTACTAATATATTTTAAGTCACGATTAGTTACAATTCCAAGTAGGGTGTTATTATCATCAACTATTGGTAAACCACTAATTTTATACTTACTTAAAATATCTAAAGCTTCTTTTACTGTTGCGCCAACATTAAGGGTTATAGGATTAGATATCATACCAGATTCATTTCTTTTAACAATATCAACTTGATTAGCTTGTTCTTCAATACTCATATTTTTATGAATAAATCCTAAGCCACCTTCACGTGCCATAGCTATTGCCATCGCACTTGAAGTAACGGTATCCATCGCAGCTGAAACAATCGGAATATTTAAACTAATATTACGCGTCAATCGCGATTTCAAACAAACATCACTAGGAATAATACTTGACTTTTGGGGTACAAGTAAAACATCATCAAAAGTTAATCCTTCACGTAAATTACCATTAAAACTCATCTTTTCTCCTCTCATATATGAAAATATTTGTTGCATTATATCATTTTATTTTTTCTTAAACAATGTATTAGATTTTGAAATTGTTTTCATAAAAAAATAAAAAGGTAGTATTCTACCTTAATTTATTGTTATATACTTAGTTTTGTCAATTTCTTCTTGTGTTACTTCCGGAATAACAACCGTTAATACCCCATTATGATATGTCGCAGTAGCTTTAGTATCATCAGGACAACCAACGTAAAAACTTCTTGTATATTGTCCATTATATCTTTCTTGATGCAAATATTCATAATCGGCTGTATCAGTACTATTTGATTGATGATGTTCTACCATTACTGTTAAATAACCTTTGTCCAATTTTACTTGAATATCTTCTTTTGAATATCCTGGAATATCTATGTCAAAAACATAATTTCCTTTTCGTTTTGATACATCTGATCGCATAAAGCCATTACTATATGGCTCATTATACCAATTACTACCAAAAAAATCTTCCCAAAAACTTGGCTTATTATATTTTACATTTGTTAATTTGCTCATATTTCCTCCTGTTTTTTTTATTATTTGCACAAGTAATTAGTTTATACAATATTTTTTAAAAAAAAGAAAACTCTACACAGTAGAGCTTCCTGCACCTTAAAATATTTTTGAAAACTAAACCTATATAATTTTCACACTTTAAGTATACATTATATTTGCTTTTAGGTCAATACCATTTAGATTAGAATACCAAAAATGGCAATTAGAATGCACATTATGCAACTTCATCATTGCTATCTTCAACCTCAGGTTCACTACTTTTTTCAAGTTCTTTTTTTCTTTGATAGTTGTAAAAGTAGTAAAGTAGCACAAATCCTATTATTGCAAACACAATACTTAGTATTATATTTAAAACTAAATGATTTTGAATAGAGTTTAGGATATCGGGATTTGGTAATATACGTTTTTGATAAGCATCCTTATATATAGTAATTGGCGAAACAATAATTAATGCTAATATTGCATACCAAACTAAAGATGCGTGTTTTTCAAGTAATTTAGATATTACCCGTGATATTCCAATTGTACCAATAAATATACCAACAATGAATGGCAACATAAACCAAAGGTTTTCCTTAAATGGTAAAAAGTTACCTTTAAAAATACCATTTATCATACTTCCAAGTTTAGACATAAGGGGAGCATGAACACCGAATACTAGTAGTACCGTCATGCCACTAGCGGCCGGAATAATCATTGTTGCGCTTCCAAGTGTAGATACAAGTATTATATATATTATTGATGATACTTTTGGAACCGTAAAATCAGTATCAATTGCTAATCCTAGTTCTTCACTAAATGCTAAAACTATGGCAATGGCACAAAAACTGATGAAAGTAATGATACTTCCAATAGTTGTTTTTGCCTTTTTTATATTTCTAATTATAAGTGGTAATGTTGCAACCACAAGTCCTACAAAGAATCCTGAAGTAATTATTGGGAAATGATTTAAACATTCAACAATAGTTATTGCCGCAAGTCCAAGACCAACTAATGCACCTATGATATATGCCCATAATTCTCCTAAAGCTTTAAGAGGCTTTTTAGATAATTTCCCAACAGAATCTGTAAATTTTTCATATATACCTAGTATTACTAACATAGTACCCCCACTAAAACCAGGTATCATACAACTCATGCCAAATAGTACTCCTTGTAATAATTCTATTAATCTTTTTTTCATTTTTTTCACCTAATATATTATATCATTTACGTTGTATTTTTTCCACTATTTTAACGTATTTTTCAAATTATTTATAAAGAATGTTTCGCTAACAAAAGTGCTATGTTTTTCATAGCACTTTATATTTTTTTACTTATTTTCTTCTTTATAATATGCATCAAAAGTATGATTTGCAATTCTTTTTTCTACTGGTGGTAATTGCATATAATTACCATATTGTTTTGTTAGATATTTATCATAATCTTTTACTGTTTTAAATTTATGATTTTCAAACTCTATTTCGGTATATTCTTCATAGAGTTCTTTATCTACTACTTCATTTTTAGCGCCTGAAACAATACCAACATATTTTGAGTTATTGTAATCATATTTTAAGTATTTCTTTTCTAATTTCAAGGCTTCTTTTTTACCACTAGTAAATCTACTCATTATATAAAATATGAATCTAATTACTTGTCTTTTAAAACCATAACATTTATTTACAAAGAATTTTCGCCATTGTGAAGCAGCAAGAATTGATTTCTTAAACTTGTATTGGTTATAAAACTTTAATGCATAATCTAAATCATCACCAAATCCATCAACAGGGAAGATATCAATATAAACCCCATAGTTGGCTTTAAATCTATTTGCATATTTTTCAACTATTGTTGTGTTTGGATCATAAACTTTTGCGAATAGGTAATTATAACCTTTATCATTGTGAATATCAATTAGTTTATAATGAGTTTCATGTGTATTACAATATTCAATAAACTTTTCATAATCTGGTCTTGGCATAGCAACATCAATATCATCATCCCAAGGTATAAAACCTTTATGTCTAACTGCTCCAAGTAAAGTTCCATATGATAAAGTGTAGTTCAGTTTTTCTTGTTCGCAGATATCTGCAAACCATATTAAGATGTCTAATTCTACTTTTTTTAGTTCTTCTAGTGATAATTTTTCCATCTTAGTATTTACTCCATACCATTTTATTTACAACACCAGTATAGCTTTGAATGATTTTTACAACTTTGTTAGATACATCATCTACATAGTTTGGAACATCTAATCCTAAGTCCCCATTCTTTTGCATTTCTACTGCAACATCAACTGCTTGTAATACTTGTTCAGTAGTTATTCCCGCAAGTATAAAGTTACCTTTATCAAGAGCTTCAGGTCTTTCGGTTGATGTTCTTATACATACAGCTGGAAAACTATGGAAGAAAGATGATTCTTCAGGTAGTGTGCCTGAGTCAGATACTACACAGAAGGCATTAATTTGTAATTTGTTGTAATCACTAAAACCAAATGGTTTTAAACTTTTAACTAGAGGATTAAACACAAATCCACGTTTTTCAATATATTTTGCACTTCTTGGATGAGTAGAATAAATGATTGGCATTTGGTATTTTTCTGCCATTGCGTTTACCGCATTCATTAATGCAAAAAAATTCTTTTCATTATCAATATTTTCTTCACGATGTGCTGAAAGTAAGATGTATTTACCTTTTTCTAATCCTAATTTTTCTAAAACATTACTTTGATTAATTTTATCAAGATTAGCTCTTAATACTTCAGCCATTGGTGAGCCAGTAACAAATGTGCGTTCTTTTGCGGTACCTTCATAATTTAAGTAACGTCTAGCATGTTCAGAATAACACATATTTACATCACTTATATGGTCAACGATACGACGATTAGTTTCTTCTGGCAAATTTTCATCAAAGCATCTATTGCCTGCTTCCATATGGAAAGTTGGTATATGCAGACGTTTTGCGGAGATAACTGATAAGCAAGAATTGGTATCACCTAGTACAAGTACCGCATCAGGTTGTAATTTTACCATTAAATCATATGATTTAGCTAAAACATTTCCCATTGTTTCTCCTAAATCTTTGCCAACAACATTTAGATAGTAATCAGGAGCTCTTAGTCCTAAATCTTCAAAAAATACTTGGTTTAGTTCATAATCATAATTTTGTCCCGTATGTACTAAAATTTGATCAAAGTATTTATCACATTTTTTGATTACTTCTGATAATCTTATTATTTCAGGTCTTGTGCCAATTATAGTCATTAATTTTAATTTATTCATTTTTATTTCCTACCTCTAGATAATATGTATCTGGTTTTGATGGATCAAAGCATTCATCACACCACATAAATGTTATTAAATCTTCTGTCTTTGATAAATTAGTTATTTCGTGTGTATAACCTAATGGTATATCTACTACCTTAATTTTATCAGAAGATACATAATATTCAATAATTTCATCGCTATCTATTTTTCTAAATCTTATTAAGCCTGTTCCACTAACTACCACAAATTTTTCTACTTTTGTATACATATGATAGTGGAAACCTTTAGTAATACCTGGTTTTGAAATATTTACCGAAAATTGTCCATGATGATCGGTTCTAAGTATTTCGGTAAAAGATCCTCGATAGTCTTCATTCATTTTAAGTTCATAGGCAAAATCATTAGTTGGTAAGTATGAAGTATATGTAACATATAGTTTTTTACAGAATTCATTTTTTACATCAGGCAAAGCTAATCTTTCACTACTTGTACTACTACGAGCATTTTTGAAACTATATAATAAATCGGCAATTTCTCCTAAACTTACTTGATATGTTGGTTGAACACTACAATATAATCCTTGTCGATTTTCATTGTTAACAAGAGCTCTTAATAACTCTTCAACAATATCGCCAACGTAAACCAAAGTTAAAACCGTTTCTCTATTATTTATTGTTATTGGTAAATCATTTGCAATATTGTAACAAAAAGTTGCAACTACACTATTGTAATTTGGTTTACACCATATACCAAAAACATTAGGAAAGCGATATATTAACGTCTTTACATTGTTGCTTTTTCCATATTCTTCTAATAATTCTTCACCACATTTTTTTGATTTACCATACTCATTATCAAGCGTAGCTTGAATAGATGAAGATAGCATTATTGGTGATTTATTACCATGGTTTTTAAGAGTATCTAATAACACTGATGTAAAACCAAAATTACCTTTCATAAAGTCTTCTTGATTTTTAGGTCTATTGATTCCTGCAAGGTGAAAAACAAAATCACATTTTTGACAATATGTATCTAATAATGATATTTCGGTATCAATGTCATATTCATAAATTTCTTCTATTTCGATATTATGAACCTTATCTTTTTTATCCATTATATTTTTCAAGGCAGTTACAAGATTTTTACCAATAAATCCTTTAGCACCAGTGACTAGTATTCTCATTAGTTTAGTCCATCCTTTTCCATTTCTTCTTGAATGTATTTTAATGCTTTAATTTTTGCGACAACTTCATCAACTGTTAATAAAGCTGTATTGTTTGAGTTAAATTCCGATAATTTAGCGCGTTCTAAATTTCCATTTGTAAAGTAATTATCATAATTTAAATCACGTTTATCACAAGGGACTCTATAGAAATTACCCATATCAAATGCATGAGCACATTCTTCATTAGTAAGTAATGTTTCATACATTTTTTCGCCATGTCTTATACCAATTACTTTTATTTCATTGTCGGCTTTCCATAGTTTCTTAACAGCTTCGGCTAATACTTCGATAGTACAAGCTGGTGCTTTTTGAACTAATATATCACCAGATTCACCATGTTCAAAAGCAAATAATACTAAATCAACGGCTTCTTCTAAACTCATGATAAAACGAGTCATTGTTGGTTCAGTTACTGTTAATGGTTTACCACTTCTTATTTGTTCAATGAATAGGGGAATAACACTTCCTCTTGAGCACATTACATTTCCATATCTTGTACAACAAATAGTTGTTTTTTTAGGAGATACTGTTCTTGATTTTGCAACAATTACTTTTTCCATCATTGCTTTACTTGTACCCATTGCGTTAACTGGATAAGCTGCTTTATCAGTAGATAAACATATTACTTTTTTTACACCTGCTTCGATTGCGGCAGTAAGAACATTATCAGTTCCTAAAACATTAGTTTTTACCGCTTCAATGGGAAAGAATTCACATGAAGGCACTTGTTTTAACGCTGCAGCGTGGAAAATATAATCAACATCGTGCATCACGTTTTTAACAGATTGTAAATCTCTTACATCGCCAATGTAAAATTTTAATTTTTGATATACATCAGGATATTTTGCTTGATATTCGTGTCGCATATTATCTTGTTTTAATTCATCACGACTAAAAATTCTTATTTCTTTAATATCTGTATCTAAGAAACGATTAACAACTGCGTTACCAAATGAACCAGTTCCACCAGTTACTAATAATACTTTATCTTTAAATATACTCATATTTTTCTCCTTATACATTCTTTTCTTTTATATGTAGTACTTTTTTTTCTAAATTTTTTTCATACTTGTTAAAGCCAAAGATGTTCATACTAATGAAATAAACTATGACTATAACTGAACAACTAATAATGAATTTCCAAAGTGCTTTAAGCGGTAAGAAATATATTGCAAAGCCACATAAACCAGAAATTATTAAACAAATTAGTGTTCCTTTAAGTAATTCACGATAATATTTAAATATTGGTATATTCATATCTTTTTTAAAGATTATATTCATTATTAGAACATCACCAACTAAATAAGATATTGCGGTACCAATCGAAGCTCCAATTAAAGGATTCCATTTTATTAAAAAGATAGTTAGTACAATATTTAATGCTGTAACAAATACTTGTAATATTGCTTGCTTTTTATGTTTTTCCATTGCCCAAAGTATTTGAGTTCCCACTGATTGTGATTGAGAAAAAACAAGCGGTAACATAATTATTAATGCAACATAGTATGCATCACTTGCATCTTGCCCAGCCCACAGTTCTATAAAGTATTTACCATTTATTAAAAAGCCAACCCAAATTATTCCTAAGATAATAAAAAGAATTCTACTAATTTTTAAAAACTCTTTATAAATATCTTCTGTTGTAGCTTTATTTTCAACTAGTTCAACAACACCTGGCATAATAATTCCATTGACTGATAAAGCAATTGCTTTGAAGTATTGGCAGATTTGGGCTCCTGCCGCATATATACCAAGTATTATGGCCGATGCTTCAACAAGTGCACCTATTAAAATTTGATCTGTCATAGTATTTATTTGAACTACGACCATTTGTAACAAAATAAAAGCCGTATAATTTAATATTTCTTTAATAAAACCAAATTGTAAATTTTTAAATTTAGGTTTTATTTTAATTTTTGATTTTACATATATTATAGTTACAATACCCATTAATATTGTACTAGCTAAATTAACAATTGTTATGGCAAGTGATTTAGCACCAAACACAAGCATTAATGTGCATCCACTTACTCTTACAATTACTTTAATCATATCTATTAATTTTGCGGCAGTATATTTTTCATATGCTATTAGTAACTTACTAAAGGTAACAAATAATAATGTAAAACCAGCATTTAACATTGTAACAAATAATAATTTTTGTGCTAATTTTATTTCTTCTACTGTTAACCCTTTTGAAAAGGCACTAGGAAAGATTAAACAAAGAATTACACCAACAATTACTGCTATCAAAAAAATAGCCGTATAGAATATAATTGATAAGCCGTAAAACTTACTCTGGTTTTCATCCTCTTTATTAACCCTATACTTTGCCATATATCTGACTAAAGCATTTCCAATTCCTAAATCTAACAACAATAAATATGATGATATTGTGGTTGTAAGACTATATATACCATATTCTGCTTGACCAAGTGATCTAAGTAGAAAAGGCACATAAATCATACCCGATAATATGTCGATTATTAATCCTACGTAGGATAATATAACTCCCTTTTTCCTACTCATACTTCACCAACATATCTTTTAAATCTTCTTTAAATTCTTTATCTAGTTCTTTTACTACATCAACATTGTTTGTTTTATTATTTAAATTTATATTTAATATCGCATTAGCAATTTCTTTTTCATCTGGTACGTTATAAAACTGTATATATTGACCAACTTTTGAATTTTTGATTGCGGCAATATTTACACCAACTACTTCAAGACCATTACTCATATATGATAAAATCTTAGATGGAAATGATGTAGTGTTAAAAGCAGCATCAATATTTTGGGTACATAGGCCTATTTGACATTTTTGAATAAACTTCAAATATTCTTCATTCAACTTAAGTCCCTCATATATTACTTTTGTAGTACCATAACTGTTATTAACTTCATTAACTGCATTTTTTATATCGGCTATATCTTTTTCACTACCAAAGCCTAAAATGTGTATTAGATAATTATTGGGTAAATATTTTGCAACATTAATTGCATTTAATGCTCCTTTATTTTGAGCTAATGTCCCCGCATATAAGCAGTGAATTAAATTGTCATTAAAAGCTTCTTTATATAGTGTTGGTATTTCGTATGTCCCATAACACGTAACATAAGGTAATTGTTTTGTGTTAATTATTGAATTAAGGTAATCGTTTGAGAATATATATGACGAAGCATTTTTAAAAGCTTTAAGTTCTTTTGTTTTAGTTTTTTCATCATTAATTACGTCACCATATATTTCTTCTACTTCATATACGATTTTATCAGTAATATTCTTTTTGATATATTTGACTAATTTCATATTAGCAAGTGAATGATATACAACAATAATGTCATCTTTTTTCACATTTTGTTTTAGATATTTTCTTATTTTTTTATCGTACAATTTATGATTAAGGTATCTTATTATTCGATTATTACTATATTTTCCTTTGAATAAATGGCAAATAACATTTTCACTTACTTGATAGTACACTTCATCTTGACTATCTTTAGTTGGATATGCAAGTGATACTATTTCAACTTCGCTAGAACAACTTGCTAGTGCACTTGCAACATATTTACCTTTAGTAATGGCAGATGGTGTAACATTACGATTCGTTTTGTTATCGAAGTGTATCAAATAATATATTTTGTTAGCCATATATCCTCCTTCTTATTTATAGTTTTTTATACTCTATTAAATAATTATCAAGCATTTTTTGATTAGAATATTTTTCTTTAGCCATATTAGCTATTTCTTTTTTGTTCAAAGATTTATTTAACCAATTCTTTACGGCACTTTCTAATTCATCTATTTTTCCATATTCAACAAACTCACTATATTGTTGAATTGATATTTGTTCTGGAGCTCCTGCTTTAAATCCTACTACTGGGGTTCCCGAACATAAACTTTCAGCACAGACCATTGAGAATGTTTCAAATTGGCTAGTTAAAATTGTTAAATTTGCCATTGAATAATACTTAGCAAGAAGTTCTTGATTTGTGACTTTTCCAAGTAAAATTACATTATCTGGCATTTCTATTTTAGTTGTAACATTCCCCGCAACAACAAACACTATTTCTTTTTCATCTTTAAATTTTTTTGCAAGTTCTAAAACATAATATCCGCCCTTAATGTGTTTTTTATCATCATTAAAGTTAGGTGTTGCATGAAATATTATTTTCTTATTTTCTAAGTTAAGTGATTTTCTTAAGTCATCAGTTTCATAATATTTAAATGTGTTAGTATCTAAACCATTTAATATTACTTTATGATTAAAATTACCAAGAATTGGTGATCTAGCTACTCTATTATCAAGCCAAGGTGATACTGATATAATTCTTATTTTATCAGTAGAAAATCCCGTAAATGCTTTCTTCATTTTTTTCCACATTTTATTGGTTTGATTAAATATTAGTGAGCCTGTTTCTTCTCGATATTTTTTACAGTTTTTGCAACCATTATCATTCTGCCATTTATTACATAATCTAGAATGGCTACAACCACCCGTATACATGAACTCTGCATGTAAAGTTAAGATAGTTTTTATTTTTGCTTTTTTTAAATAATTTATTAATTTATAGATATCAACAAAATAGCCATTCAGACACTGTAAGTGAACAATGTCAGGTTTTTCTTTTTTTATAATTTTTAGCAAATGATTAGTAGGTATTAAACCATGTGAATACATCATACCATCAATATTGGCTAGAGCGTGATTTATTTTAGCATTGAATTCACTACAAGTTTTATAAACATTTTTTTCTTTTATTGAATTTCCTCTACCATAACATACTATTGAAGTTATATTATGTTTTTCTAAAAAAGAGTGTAATTCATAAACAATTTTACCAGTACTACCTGTTTTATAAACAACATTAATTTGCATCACTTTCATTGTCTTTTCCTCCCCTATAGGTTGTAAAAACTTCTTTTAACGCTAGGCTAGATTGTTTTTGATTATGAAATTGATTTGCTAAAGACAATCCGTTTCTACTCTTAGCTTCTAGTAACTTATCATCTTTTAATGCCTGTTCTAATAATTCTTCAAGTTGATTATCGTTTGTACATACGATTGCGGCAGAATTATTTATTAAATGGTTTATTGATGCTATGCATTTTGGACCATACGCAAATATCGGTATTCCGCTTGCAAGACTATCAGCAATCTTAGTAGATACTGAATATTTAACTCTTGCTATTGAATCTTTTGCAAAGTCTTCAACAAAGAATAATAGCCTAGTATCTTTCATTATTTCGTACATTTGATTAGCATTAACAAAGCCACAATATTTTATTGTTTTTACTTTATCAAAACTTTCTTTGACTGTTTCATCAGTAATTACTCCATATACATTTAAAACATATTCGGAGTTATTTTTTTTGTTTATTTCATCAAGGGCACTACCAATCTTAACTAAACTTTTATATCTACCAATACTAAAATTACCAAAATAGTTTAATGTTCCATTATCAATTATTTGAACATCCTTATTAATGGGAATATTAGCACCAGTACAAATTGTCTTGGTATTTACACTAAATTCTTCTTGATAATACTTTGATAGTTCATCACAAATAGTAACTACACATGTTGATTTCTTCATTAATTTCTTTATGTGTTTATCAATTCGGTGATAATGAAGTTTTTGAATTAAACTCTTTTTAGTTTTATAAATTTTATAGAAATTATCACATATATAAGATATTATGGGAATATTATGTTGTTTAGATATATATATAGCCATTTTATACATTATTGACGCATCACCTGGCGCAACAAACAAAAAATCAGGTTTTATCTCTTCTATCCATTTATTCAAATTCCGGTTTTTCCATTTAGCTAAGGTCCAGACAACATCACGAGCCCACATTGCAAGTCCTTCAAATTTTAGTTTGGGACGATTAAAGTTAGCATTTTCAATTTTATCAACAGGTTTAACAGTTTGTCCAAATTTTTTAAAATTTAACACACTTTTTAAAGCTTCTCTATCTGTCATTCGAAAATAACTTTCACACATGTCAATATTAGGAAGCGATCCACAAATATAGAGTTGATATAATTCGTCACGTGAAAATTCACTAAATAATGAAGCAAAGGTTTTTCCCATATTGGTATAATCACTAATTGGATTATGGCTAATTAGTAAAATTTTCATGTAACGTTCTCCTTTTCATAATTTAAATAGTTAATACTTTTATTAAGTTAATTAAATAATCTTTGGTCCAGTAAAAATGATGGGGATTAGGCATAGCCCAAGATGTTCTACTAGATAATTGATATATTCCGTATGTTATAAAAAATCCAAATACTAATAAATAACATACATACTTTGCAACAAAACGATCAGATTTAACAAAGAAACTAACATTTTTAATAATTGATGGTATAAATATTATTACATAGATAGTGTAATAAAATCCAAGTCTCCCCGCAATCGAGTATACATCAGAGAATACTTGACATAGGCAAGCCACATAAAATATATTTCTAGCACCAATTTCAACTTTATTACCAGGTGTTTCACATAACATTGCAAGAATATATATCATTGTGTAGAAAATAAATAGCATAATTGAACCATTCATATCCGGTACTATTGCATAGCCCAGGATTGACATTGCCAAATTAAAAATATTTACTCTTGCGAAATATACTATTCCTAACACAACAATTGACATTACTTTTCCAAATTTATCAAGTTTTATATTATAAATTGGATACATTGCTAGAAAAACAATTGCTGATTTATGAAATAATGATGCAAGTATAACTAACAATATAAATTGAACTGGTTTTTTCTCTTTTATAAAATTGAATGATAAAGCTGTTATCCCCATTGCAATTGCTTGTCTAAGTCCTGAAAAGTTTAACAAAAATACTGGTAATCCCATATACATTATTACTGATAATAAGGGATATTCACTATTTTTATATACTAAATATATAATTGGAAAAATACTTAGAATGCAAGATACAATTAATAAACTTTGCTCTTTGGTTGAAATAACACCTATTAGTTTATTTAGAATTATATATCCTCTTTCGTAATTTTGATATTTAGTTGTTAAGACTTCGCTCCATGACATATTATTGATTGCAACAAATGAACCAAGATAGCCACCAGGTTTACCATATTGTAGGTCAACTCCCATCGATGGATGTCTAAAACCTATTATCACTAATAAAATAATGCTTGCGCTGATACAGATCAATTTTCTTGTTTCTAATCTATGAGATTGACGATTTAGGCTTAGTATAAAGCCTATTATAATCATTATCAAATAGCTATAGATATACGCAGCCATTACGCTATCTCCTTTCTTTTTATCGATTTCTTAATATTTTGAAAAAAGCGATTGGTGATATTATAAATGCTCTAAACGAATACCACAAAGTCTTAAAGATTTTTTTCATTCGATAGTATGCAAATGCAATTGTTAAATAATGTCTTGTTTTAATATAATGAATTGAACTTTTTTTGAATTCATTAAATCTTTGTTTTTTATAAGCATAAAGTTCATTTTCACCTTTTATCTTTCCTATTCCACTAGATACCCCATTTGTACTACGGTGTATATAGGTTTTTACAGAGCAATCATTTACATAAAGAAATTTACCATTACCAAGAATGGCCTTTTCCATTAAATAGAATTCATCACCAACATCAATTGATGAAAAACTACCAATTTGTAATAAATATGTTTTTTTAAACATAAATGTATCAGTACATGTTATATGATACATATAGTGCCAAACTAAAAGTTTATCTAATTGATTTTCATCGATGTAATCTCTTGTTCTTTTTTCAATGAATTTGTTGGTGTCTTCATCATATTGTTCCAAATTAGTTACTGAATAATCAGCATCTTGTTCTTGCATTTTTGTTACTTGATTTAAAATCTTATCAGGTAAATAAACATCATCATCATCTAGGAAAGTAATGTATTTGCCACTTGCATTTTCAATTCCCACATTACGAGTTTTTGCGGAACCAAGATTTACCTGATTTTGGATGAAAACAATTTTTAATATTCCGTTATTAATGAATTTTTGAATAGTGTTTTCTACATATTCTTTCCAAGTTTCTTCAACGCAATCATTAACTACTACTACTTCAATATTTTTATAAGTTTGGTTTTCTAATGATTCTAATGCTCTAACTAAAGAACTATCGCGTTTATATGTTGGAACTATGACGCTTACTAAATCCATTATTTATTTTCCTCTTCTTCTTTAATAGCTTCTTCTTTTTTTATTGCCCCAGTTCCCCCTTCTACAACACCATCATGTTTTAGCACAGCTTTAATTGTGCCAAAGAAACATTTACAATCCATTTTAAAGCCTAAATGTTCAACGTAATATCCATCTAAAGCAGCTTTTTCTTTGATTTCTAATTCATCACGACCATGAATTTGCGCATAACCGGTTAAGCCTGGTTTGATGTTATTAGCTCCATATTTGTCACGTTCTTCAATCAAATCAGTTTGATTCCAAAGTGCAGGTCTTGGGCCAATTATTGACATCTTGCCAAATAAAATATTATACACTTGAGGTATTTCATCTAATGAAGTTTTTCTTAAAAATTTCCCAATTTTAGTAATATATTGATCAGGATTTTCTAATAGATGGGTTGGACAATCTTTGGGAGTATCAATTCTCATAGTTCTAAATTTCCAAATTTTGAACAATTTCTTATTTTTACCAACTCGTTCTTGTTTGAATAATACTGGTCCTTTTGAACTACATTTAATGATTATGGCAATTATTATCATAAATGGGATGAGAAGTATTCCTCCAATAAGTGATAGTAGGAAATCCATCAAGCCCTTAAAAAATTTGTACATATTATACTCCTATTGTTTTAATATTTTGATTTGTCAATTTGATATGTTGGAACAAGTTCTTTAACAAGTTCTTTCATATGTGTTGTTTCTTTGTATGCTTCTTCATATAAATCATCTAATTGATAGAAGAATCTCTCTTCATCTAATTCAATTGGTTTAGCGATTGATATCAAGCCATTAGCAGTTTTTTGTAAACCTTCTTCAGACATTAATCTTTCTTCATATAGTTTTTCACCAGGTCTTAAACCGGTTATTTTTATTTCCATATCTACACCAGGAGTATATCCTGATAATTTAACTAAGTTTTCAGCTAAATCATATATTCTAACTGGTTCACCCATATCTAGAACATATATCTCACCACATTTTGCGTAAGCACCTGCTTGTAATACTAAAGATACTGCTTCACTTATAGTCATAAAGTATCTAATAATATCTTTGTGAGTTACGGTTACAGGTCCACCTTCATTGATTTGCTTCTTAAATAGTGGAATAACTGAACCATTACTACCAAGAACATTTCCAAATCTAACAGCCACAAATTTGCAAGTTTTTGAGTGTCTACCAATTGTTTGAATAATCATTTCACAAATACGTTTTGAAGCACCCATTATATTAGTTGGGTTAACCGCTTTATCAGTTGAAATTTGTACAAAACGTTTAGTTTTAAAACGATCTGCTGCTCTTGCTACATTTAAGGTTCCAAATACATTATTCTTAATCGCTTCATTAGGTGAAGTTTCCATTAGTGGAACATGTTTATGCGCTGCCGCATTAAACACAATATCTGGACGATATTTTTTGAAAATGTCTTCAACTTTACCTTTATCTCTAATACTTGCAATTAAAACTACTAAATTCAAATTAGGTAATTTTCTTCTTAATTCTTGTTCAATGTCATAAGCATTATTTTCGTAGATATCAACAATTATTAATTGTTTAGGATTGTGGATTGCAATTTGACGGCATAGTTCTGAACCAATTGATCCACCACCACCTGTCACAAGCACTTTTTGATTTTCAATATATCCCATTATTTCATCAAGATTAACTTTGATTTGTTCACGTCCTAGTAAGTCAACTATTTCAACGTCGCGGGCTTTTGAAACCGAAACACTACCATTTAATAGTTCATACATTCCAGGTATAACTTTAACCTTGCATTTTGTTTCTTTGCATATATTTAAAATTTCGGCTTTAGATTTTGAATCCAGCGAAGGTATTGCTAAAATAATTTCCGCAATATTATATTTTTTTGCCATTTCAACAATTGAATTTCTTGTTCCAACTACAGGAATACCATATATATAAGTATTGGTTTTTGACGCATCATCATCAATGATACATACAGGAAGTTTTGATATTTTTTCACTATCCAATAATTCTTGAACAATTGTACATCCTGCATCTCCTGCCCCAATTATCATTACTGGATAATCAGTAGTCACTTTTTTAGTAAATTTGTTGCTATTGCGAATGTATTTTATTAGTCTATATGAAAAACGTGATATTACCACTAAACATGCAACGATTACTCCATATATAACAGGAAAACGAATTGGTAACAATGCAACGTCATTGATAATTGCAATATCTTGAAAAAATATTTTAGTAGATATTATTACAACAAAATTAACGATTGTAATAAAACCAATTGCTACTATTATTTTTAATAGTTCTACCATTCCTGCGTATTGCCACAAGCTATGATACAATTTCATTGCTAGAAAAACGCTTAATACTAAAGCAATTTCGAAGGGAATGTATAATAATAATGCAAATTTATTAGCTTCTAAATTGGTTGTGCCATTTATTAGCCATGTTGTGGCAATTGTTGAAAATAGTACGATAATAATATCTATTACCATAAAAACTATTTTGCGTATATGGCGGTTGTTCTTTATAGTCATTTTTAACTCCTTTTCTAATTGTTGTAAATCAGAATTTGAATGTTATTTTGTTATATTTTTTCCTTGTTTTTTAGCATTATTGAGGTTGCCATAATTGGCAACCCCAATTTTTTTAAATTGTGTGTTGTACTGCTTATTTTATTTTTTTACCATCAACAATTAGTGAAAATGGTTCAATGTAAGTTCCAGATTTTATTTTAGTGTTACCTCTAATTATTGAACATGCATCAATTGTAACACTTGGTTCAATAACTACTGTATCTTCTATCAAAATAGAATCAGGATTTATTAAATGCACACCGTTTAACATATGATTTTCATTAATTACTTGTTGGTACTTTTTCTCGACTTCTGCTAAGGCATACAAATCGTTAATACCAGTCAATTTGAAATCATTGTTTGCAAGGAATGCATTTACTTTTTTTGTTGTGCTTAATATTTCGATTATATCAGTCAAATAATATTCATGTTTAGAATTATCATTTTTTATTTTTAATAGTGCATCTTTTAATATATCTGTGTTAATACAATATAATCCAGTGTTAATTTCTTTAATTTGTTTTTGATTTTGAGTAGCATCTTTTTCCTCAACTATTTTAGTGATTTGACCACTTTTTCTAAGAATCCTTCCATAACCAGTTGGATTATCAACTATTGTTGTCACTACTGTTAAATAATTACCGCTGTTAATATGTTGGTTCACTAAATCGTTGATAGTGTGATAATCAATTAATGGCATATCACCAGGGAAGATTAATGTTACTCCATCTTTATTAGAATAAAAATCTTTAGCACATAGAACGGCATGTCCAGTACCTAATTGTTCTTCCTGACAAGCGTATTCTACAGTATTATTTAAAATTTTCATAATTTCTTCTTTTTTATGTCCTACTACTACACATATATCTTCGATACCTGCTTTGTGGCATGAGTTAATAATATATGTAATCATAGGTTTGCCAAAAAATGGGAAAACACATTTTGGTAAATCTGATTTCATTCTTGTACCTTTTCCAGCCGCAAGAATAATTGCATTAAAGTTCATTTTGCACCTCGTATTATTGTACCTTGTTATAAAGTTCATTATTTTTCTTTATGATATAGATAAAGAAGCATATAACATATGAAGCAATTAAGCTTAAGAAAAAGGCCTTAATAGGTGTTTTTATTGAACCTCTTCTTACTTCACATTTTGTTGCGGGAGAAAGTTTTCTTACGGAATTAGCAATTAAATCACCATATTTATAAGTTGATTTACCTGTTTCTGGATTTATTACCTTTTCATTTAATAATTCTTGAGTTTTGTTAATTGTATAGTTAACAACTTCCAAAGAAAATCTTTCAATCTTATTTTCAGGAATTTTTTCTGTGCTTGTTGTGAATTTAATTGAAATAATTATGCTATCTTGTTCACAACTGATAGCCAAGCCATTACTAATTATTTGTTTTAAATCTTTTTTAGTTACTTCACTATAATTGCCCTCAAAAATTAATTGCTCAATTACTGAATCAATAACAATATCATCACGGATGAATTCTTTAAGAGTATTGACTTTTTTGAAAGCTTCAGTCATTGTACCACTATTTTCATCAGATGTATTTTGAACAATTATTATACTTGCTTGAGTTGAATAAACAGGTTTTTTTATGCCATAACTATATATAGTGCTTACTACAGTTACAAAAACTGTTGCACAACATATGGCAATCCAATACTTCTTTAATGTCATTAATAAATCTACAAATGACACACCCTTATTATTATCATTTGTAATTCTTTCATTATTTTCCATATTTTTATTCCTTTTTTAATTATTTTTTTCCATATACTTTTTCTTATTATACTACAAGCAGGTCGAAAAAGCAACCAAATAGTACAGATAGTGTAAAATGACAGTAAGTAGGTTTTAACTCTTGCTGTCATTTCCAATTTTTCACAATATTTTTGTTTATTAATTTAAGTCACTACGGTCTTCCGCAATTTTCTTTATTGCGTCAACAAACCCTTGTTTACTACCAACGTCAAAGCGAATTCCCTTAAAGGTTGATGCGACAATTTTTCTATTTTCTAGAGCCATTGCAATAGCATCTGTTAATTGAATTTCGCCACCAACTCCTACTTTTGTTTTAGCGATACAATCAAAAATATCATTAGTCAAAATATATCTACCAACACAGGCCATATTAGATGGTGGATTGTCCTTGGGTTTTTCAATTATACCATTTATTTCGAAGTACTCAGATACTTTTTCTTTCGGGCTAACAATACCATATTTATACGCTTTATCATATGGTACTTCATTTACTCCTAAATAGTAGCATGGGTCTTCTTCATAATTTTTACAAAGACTACCAATACCATAAACCGGCTCGCCATTTTGATAAACGAAATCGTCTCCCAAAATTAATGCAAAATCCTCACCCTTAGCAAAATCTTTTGCATAGTATACTGCATCACCTAAGCCCTTAGCACTTTCTTGGACTACGTAACTAATTTTGATTTTTTGTTCTATATTTCTAATTTCTTCAATTTCTTTATATACTTTACCATTTAAGTTTTTAACATATTCACTATTGGTATCAAAATAATCAATAACATCTTTTTGATTAGGGCCAATTATTATTAATGCTTCTTCAATCTTAGCATTTATAGCCTCTTCAATTAAATATTGGATAACTGGTTTGTCAATTATAGGTAGTAACGTTTTACTAATAGTTTTAGTTATCGGTAAAAATCTTGTTCCTTTTCCCGCAACAGGAATAACTACTTTTGTTATTTTTTTCATATAATCCTCTTATATTTCGTATCCTAATTCATTTAAAGTTTCTTTAATGATATTTTCTAATTCATCATAGTGTTTTTCGATTTCTTCAACTAATTTTAATTGGTTTCTAGCTCTTTCAAGATTAATCTTAGGACGAGTACGCTTTTGATAATTATTAAGAGCAAAATATTGGTCACCACCTAAATAGTCAGTTAAGAAACGCATTCCAAGTTCTAAAGTCATTATATAGTATCCTGATATCAAGAGTTTTACTTCCTCTTTTTCGATTACCTCTTTTATAGTTTCTAAAAAGCCTTTAGTAAATGCTCTAACAAGATCCATATTAATATTTACTTTAGATAAATCTACTTCATCCTCGGCTGCAGTTGAAGCACCTAAACGAAGAGCATCACCATAGTCGTAAACTAATGAGCCTTTCATAGCAGTATCAAGATCAATCAAGCATAGGGCTTCTTTACTATCTTTTGAAAAGATAATGTTATTAAGCTTAGTATCATTGTGAACTACTCTTCTTGGTATCCTTTTTTCCGCAAGTGCATCAGTAATTACACTCATTTTGTTTGCTCTTTTTTTGATAAATTCAATTTCTTTTTTGCATTCACTTGCACGATCTAAATCATCAATTTTTACTACATCTCTAAATGTTTCATAACGATACGGTGTATTGTGGAAATTTTTAATATTATCAGTTAAACAACGTGTATGAAAGCCTTCTAATAAATGTTGGAATTTGCCAACAGCTTTACCAGCTTCATAAAAAACTTCAGGATCGCTTGTTGTTTCATAAGTTTTTCCATCAATCCAAGTATAACAACGCCAATATTCATCATTTACGATTACGAAATTTTGATTTAGTTTACTTCTAACTAAAGTAAGGGTTGCATTACGATAATTTTCGCCTTCATAAATAACGCGATTACGAATGTATTCTGTAATAAGTTCAACGTTATACATAACGCCTATCGGGCTTTGAAATACGTAATCATTTATTTTTTGTAGAATATACTTTATTTCTTTAAATTCAACAATATATGTATCATTAATATGCCCTGAGCCAAATCTTTTGATATTCAACACTTTGGCTGGATTAAAATATTCCTTAACCACTTTTAGAATATTTTGGTCTTCTGTTAATGTGTTCATAAAGTTTTACCTTTTTCTTTCCTCTAGATTGTGCATTATTATATTCAGTTTTCAATTTAAATATTCTTAAGGTGATATAATTATACCAAATTTTAGCCTTTTTGTCAAAATAAATATGAACAACTATTGGTTGTTTTAGTTTTTTTATGATTACATTTGCCACAATTGTGAATTTTTGTTATAATAAATGTGATAGGAAGGTGTTATAAATGAAAAGAAATATAACAAGAATACTAGTAATTTTAGCAATAATACTAAATATTAGTTTTCTTTGTTCATGTGTACCTAGTGTAACTAAAGTAAGAACAAAAATGAATAAAGCAAACTACAATGGTGAAAGAATTTATTATGATGACTTAATGACATTTGATGAAGCAGGTAATAAAAAATATACTTTTGGAAAGAACATCAGAAACGCTAATTATATTTATTTTTTCACCAATAATGATAATGGCTTTACTGGCTATACACTAGAAACATTTAGAACAGAGCATCTATTTGTATTGTATTTTCAATCAAAAACTGACGCTGAAGATTTCTTAACTGGAGCACAAAAGGCCGTTAATTTAATTGTTAAAGACTTAGAAGAACAAAGAAATGTCATTAAAGAGACATCGTCTGAAGATAGTGATGAGTACAAAAAATATTCAAAAGCTATTAGAAATTTAAAAAACTATACATTTAAAGTATCTAACAAATGTGCATACTTAGGAACAGCAGATATAGCAAGTGCTTTTGCAAAGTAGGAAATATTTGTATTGTAAAAAAGTAGTAATCAAATTATAGATTACTACTTTTTTTATTCATATGGCGTCCCTGAGACAATTCAAATATCCAACACCCAACTTAGGAGTTTTTGTAGTTGTTCGTGTCTATCTATGTTTGGGCGATTTTTTTAAAAATGAACGTAAAATTCACCTAAAAGCAAATTTTACGATCGTATGTTGTATGTTTACGAGTGCCTTTTGCAATGCTAAATATCTGGCAAGTGTACAAAAGATATACAAAATCAAATTATAAACTCGGCTACAATAGCGGCGTGATCGCTACCGGCTTTTATAGCTTTGTCATATAAATACTCGCAACTCGTTATCGTAAAATCGTTGTTAGAAAACAAAAAATCATACCGAACTGCACCTTTTCGTTTAATATTATGAGATACTGTAATTGGCTTCCCTTCCTCACAGTCTGCAATGTTCTTGTATTTAACAAACGTATCACACAAGCCTTTGTTTTTTACTTCATGAAAAAATATTTTTGCGCCCTTTCCATTATCAAAAAATTTCATTTTTTCGATATCATAAGAATCTATTTGCGGTTCGTTAGCATCAATTCCAATAATATCAGGAGAATATGAGTCTATAAACTCCGCAAATGAATCATATTGAACGGATTTTGCCATATAATAATTACACCCCGTGATAGAATGAAGCGCCAAAATTTTCAGTTCTTTGCCATTCATATCAACTGTTGCATATAATGTTCTATCGGGAAACACATTTCGCTCTATTATGCCAGTTTCTTTTACTGATATGTTTTTGCTTAAAATTATCATAACGCCCAATTTTCTTGCGTCAGAATCAAATTTGCTTGGAGTACGATAATTTAGAGAGTAAATAATGGTGTTATCTTGATATTTGGATTTTATGTACTCATATACGTGAGGTTTGACCTCTTGTAGTAGAACACAATAATTGCCGTGCAAAAGAGAGAACAAAAAATCAAGTTTGCTTTCGTGATTCCCCATATAACTGATATTCCAATTCACCACTTGAATTTTATTATTCATAATCCCACCTCGCGATTTGTTAATTTGTTTGTATAAATTGTATCATAGAATTGTGAATAAGTCAGTCGCTTTTATAGGACACGAATTTTTGAAAATGCAATTTTAAAAAACAGGATAAGCGTAGAGTATAAATTGCAGTCACGGATATAATTTGCCACATACTTTATATTTTATGAAGTGAAAAACTAACCTTGTGTAAAAAGAAAAAAGGTAGCCGTTTTCGACTACCTTTTGAGAAAATGGCGTCCCTGAGACGATTCGAACGTCCGACACCCAACTTAGGAGGTTGGTGCTCTATCCTACTGAGCTACAAGGACATTTGTTACTTACCAGTATATTATACTATATATTTGTTTATTTGTCCAAAAATATTTCTTTAAAAAATAAACTAGAATGTCAGTTGACATTCTAGTTTTCTCTTACGATTAATTTTCCTTGATAATCTATAGTGTATGATTTTGTAGGTTGAACCTCAGAAGATATAATCTTTTTAGCTATTTCAGTTTCAATATTCTTTTGGATGAATCGTTTAATTGGTCTTGCGCCATAAGTAGTATTATAACTATTATCAATTACATACTTTCTTACGCCATCAGTAAATTCAACATTTATGTTGTTCTTTTCAAGTCTGTTGCGTAAATCATTTAATAATTTATCGACAATCTTGATTTGAACTTCTCTTGATAGAGGGTTAAACATAACTATTTCATCTATACGGTTTAAGAATTCGGGTCTGAAATGAGCATGTACCTCATTCATTACTAATTCATTTGCATTAGGGTCATGATTTAACAAGTATTCACTACCTAAGTTAGATGTCATAATAATTATTGTATTCTTAAAGTCTACAGTACGACCTTGTGAATCAGTTAATCTACCATCGTCTAGTATTTGTAACAATAGATTAAAGATATCACGATGAGCTTTTTCAATTTCATCAAACAATACAATTGAATATGGTTTTCTTCTTATTGCTTCAGTTAATTGACCACCTTCATCGTAGCCAACATATCCTGGAGGAGCACCGATTAATCTAGAGACTGAATGTGGCTCCATATATTCACTCATATCGAAACGAACAATATGGCATTCGCTATCAAATAGAGCTTCCGCTAAACTCTTGCATACTTCAGTTTTACCAACACCAGTTGGACCTAAGAATAAGAATGAACCAATTGGTCTATTTTCATCCTTTATACCAGAACGTTGACGAATAATTGCATCGCTTACTAATTCTAGAGCTTGGTCTTGACCTATTACTCGCTTTGCAAGAGTATCTTTTAAGTTAAGTAACTTTTCTTTATCGCCTTGTACTAACTTTGAAACAGGGATACCAGTAGATTTAGAAATGATTTCCGCAATATCATTTTCAGTTACTACTTCTGAAATCATCTTATCATTACCAGTTCTTGTTTCATATTCGTTAATTTCTTTTTCAAGTTCAGGGATAGTCTTGTAGATTAATTCACCTGCACGATTATAATCTGCCTTTAACAAAGCATCTTCATATTCTTTACGGTAATTTTCTACTTCTTTTTGTTTTTCCTTAACACTTGCAAGTTCGGCTTTTTCTTTCTTCCATTTTTCCATCATTGTGTTGAAATTAGTTTGTTTTGTATCTAATTCTGCACTGATTTTTTGTAAACGATCTTTTGATAATGCATCTTTTTCTTTTTCTAGAGCAGTCTTTTCAATTTGTAATTGAAGAATTTGTCTTTGTAACAAATCAAGTTCATTAGGCATTGAATTCATTTCTGTTCTAATTGAAGCACATGCTTCATCAATTAAGTCAATTGCTTTATCAGGTAAGAAACGATCGGTTATGTATCGGTTAGAAAGTGTTGCTGCAGCAATAATTGCAGGGTCGGAAATTCTTACACCATGGAACACTTCAAAACGATTCTTCAAACCTCTCAATATACTTATTGTATCTTCTACAGTAGGTTCATTGATATATACTTTTTCAAAACGTCTTTCAAGGGCTGAATCTTTTTCAATATAATTACGATATTCATTTAAAGTAGTTGCACCAATACAATGTAACTCACCACGAGCAAGCATTGGTTTTAACATGTTACCAGCATCAAGGGCACCATCGGCACGACCGGCACCAACAATCAAGTGAATTTCATCAATAAATAGGATTAATTCACCATTCTTTTCCTTTATCTTATTAAGAACAGCTTTTAATCTTTCCTCAAATTCACCACGATATTTTGCACCAGCAACAAGCGCACCCATATCTAGTTCATATATATGACAACCCTTTAAGTTTTCAGGAACATCTTCTTTAACTATACGAGTTGCTAAACCTTCAATAATGGCAGTTTTACCAACACCAGGTTGACCAATTAATATTGGGTTATTTTTTGTTTTACGCGCAAGGATTTTTACAATACGCAATATTTCTTCTTCACGTCCGATTACGGGGTCGATTTTACCGGCCTTTACATCTTCAGTTACATCTCTACCAAATTTTTCAAGGATATTTTCATCTTTAGAGTAATCTTGCATTTCCATATATCTCACTCCTTTTAGCACTCTCATACCTTGTGTGCTAATATTATTATACCCTTTTTTTTGCATTTGTCAATACTTTATTTAAAAAAATTAAAATAATTTAAAAAACTTCTATTTTTGAAAAATAGAAGTCTTTATTTATTCTTTTATTCAGAACGTAAAGCATTAACAGGATCCATTTTAGCAGCTGCACGAGAAGGTATTAATCCCGAGAATAGTGTTAAGAAAATACTTAAACTAATCATAATTATAGCATGATACCACTTCAATGAAACTAAAGAATATATGCCGGTAAAATGACCTATTATTAAATTACCAATTATTTCTAAAATTAAAGTAATAATTATACCTATTATACCAGCTACTGCTCCAATAATAAATGTTTCGGCGTTGAATAGATGTCCAACATCTTTTTTACGACCACCAAGTGATCTAATAACACCTATTTCTTTTGTACGTTCAACAACTGATACATATGTAATGATACCGATCATAACCGTTGAAACAACTAACGATATGGCAGTAAAGACGATTAAAGAAGTTGTAACAACTGTAATTAGGGTATTAATCATTGAAATTACAAGTGATAAATTATCAGTGTAAGTGATAGTTGAGCGATCTGCTTTGGTTAAGGTTTTACCATTTACAACAATAGTTTCCTCATTATTCCATGCATCTAAATATTTTAGTACTAAATCTTTAGTATCAAAATCAACAGGATAGATTGATATGCCAGTTGGAATATTACTTCCGCCTACTTCATTTAGTGATAATGTGCACATTGTAGTTGAAGACGATGAACCACTACCACCGCCCATAATAGAACCCATCATACTTGCAAATCTTGATTGCAAAGATGTGCTGCCTACTAATCCAATGCCTTTTTTATCACCATTAAAATAGTAATCATATTCATAAACGATACCTGCTTTGATTCCTGGAGTAGAAGTGCCAGTTTCAGAATCATAATTTACTGTATATATACTAGTAAATTTATTGCCATCGATTTTTCTTAATTCTTCAGCAATTTGTGAATTCTTATTTACTGCTAATATATGATTAGTTAAGGCTTCTGTATAAAAGAATCCACTAGTTAATGATCCATAATTAACATTTTCCTTAGGACATAGAATACCAACAACTTGAAGTTCTACCGCATTCGATGTTGAACTATATTCATTATCCATATACGGGTTATAGAAGAATGGGTATGCAGAAGCAGGTTTTAAAATATTGTTGCCTTCATTTTTAGTATATATTGAGTTATTAGGATACCAATAGAATTTTTTATTTTTAAGTTCTTGGTAAGAAAATTTCTCTTTATCCAAAGCTGGGTTATATTTTTCATTATTTTTATCAAAGGCTTTATATGCTGCATTTAAAAATTCTTCTTCAGTGTAATAACCAAGTTGGGCTAAAATTAAATCAGAAACTTCACTGTTTCGATCAACTACTAACATTATTTCATTCTTTTCAGTAGCCATTTTGCCATCGACTAAATCGTATTGTGATAACAAATATTCTTTATTAGGTAATAGTTGAGTAAATGCTTGTGAAAGGGTTGATACTGCAGATGAAGATTCTTTAAATTCAGTTTCTTCTAATAACGATGCATATATATTCTTAATAGTAGCAATTGACGTACTTCTTGTTTTATTATTAACCGTAAAATCAGTATAGATACTAAATGATAAATCAACACCATAATCAAATGCTAGTGATTCTAAATAAGAACTTGGCATATTTTTCAAATACGCAACGTAGTCTTCATTTATTTCATTAGTAACTAAAATTGAATTCATTTCTTCAGCTCTTTTTGCAAGTTTTTCTAAAATTGAATCAACATAAATATAATTAGATTCTTTTAAGATTTCTTTTTTCTCACTTCGCGTCATTGAATTCATCATAGCATTTATATCGTATGCTTGTTCAGTAATTGTAATTGGATTACCGGACAACATATCTTCTTGCATACTATTTATGTAATCTGTTATACCCGATGATAAAGCTAAAACTACTGATACACCAATTATACCAATTGATCCCGCAAAGCCAACCATCAAAGTTCTTTTTAACTTGCACATTAAGTTACGCGCTGAAAGTCTAAAGGCAGTCCAAAATGACATTTTAGCTTTTTCAGGAGTTGCTGAATTGGCAAACTTTTCTTTTTGTTCTTCTTCGTTTGAACAAATCATGCTATCACTTGATACTTCACCATCTAATAGTCTAACTATTCTTGTTGAGTATTTTTCCGCAAGTTCTGGATTATGAGTTACCATTATTACCAATTTTTCTTTTGATATTTCTTTTATTAAATCCATAATTTGTATAGAAGTTGTTGTATCAAGAGCACCAGTTGGCTCATCAGCTAATAGTATTTCAGGTTCATTTACTAAAGCTCTTGCGATAGCTACTCTTTGACATTGACCACCAGATAATTGATTAGGTTTTTTATTATATTGGCCTTTTAATCCAACTTTATCAAGAGCATTTTTAGCTTTTTCTACTCTTTCATTTTTTTCCATCCCAGCAATCGTTAACGCAAGTTCAACATTTTCCAAAATTGTTTGATGGGGAATTAAATTATAACTTTGAAAAATAAAGCCAATACGATGATTACGATAAACGTCCCAATCACGATCGGTAAATTCCTTAGTTGAAACGCCATTTATTACTAAATCTCCATCAGTGTATTTATCAAGTCCACCAATTATATTCAATAGTGTTGTTTTACCACAGCCAGAAGGTCCTAAAATTGAAACAAATTCATTTTTTCGAAAGTTTAAATTTATGCCCTTTAAAGCTTCAACTTTAGTGTCCCCCATAATGTAATCTTTCTTGATATTAACCAGTTTTAACATTATTCTACCTCCCTTTTATTTAATATAGTGTTTATTTGTTTAATAGTTGAAAAGAAAGCTTGGTATTTTTCTTCACCAATTTCCTCTTTTAATAGTTTTGCTTGTTCTTTATGAACCTTAAAAATATCTTTACATACTTGAATTGCTTTTTCAGTAGGGACAATAATAAAACTCTTTTTATTTTCTTCTACTTGTTGTCTAGTTATTAATCTTTTGAGTTGTAAACATACTAGTGCTTGAGAAATTGCTGATTTAGATACCTTTAATTCTTGCGATAGTTTAGATACATTCATTTTATCAATACTAGATAGTCCTATTATCATCAGTTCTAAATGATTGATTTTCAATTGATGACAAGCCTTTGAAGTTATTTCTTCAATATATTTATTCATTTTATAAATTTGGATTATTGTCTCATATTCACAATTCATAATACCTCCATATATTGTTAAGTTCTTAACAATATTAGTATACAATATTTAAATTCTTTTGTCAATAATTTATAAAAATGAAAACATTTTCAATATTTTATACTTATAATTGACTTTTACCATAATTTTAGTATAATATTATTGTACTATTTCATTGTCTTATTTTAACGTAAGCATTAATAGTAAGCATGATTTATTAATAAATAATTTCATTCGCCTTTATGTGAGATAGATTTGGCAATATGGCTTTTATGTGGTTCGATTCCACGCTCAACATTTTTTTATAATACTTAGGAGTTAAGTATAACCTATCCTGTTAAAGAGAGAACTTTAAATCAATGAATTATTTATTGTATAGCATTATTAAGTTAATGCTATGCCTAGGGAAATGTGCTTGTGTAAGGAAGGATACCGTTTTTTAACTAAATAGTCATTTTTATATTTAGGTATAAAACCCATTATTTATCTTAACTAACTTAATTCTTTACCCCCATCACTTAGTTTATTACTTTTAGGAGGAAAATATATATGAAAATTTATATCAACAATAATCAAATGGGAGTTATCACTAAAAATTGCAAAGCAAAATCGCTACTTCCAGGTGCACGTCACATTGCCCCTTGGAAGAATTTAATAATTGTAAATGACAAGCTTAGCTACGAAGAAAGTGCTTTCTTATTCGATAACTATTCTTGTTCTAAAAAGTTAGTAGATAACACTGAAACATTAGTAGTAAAAGAAGGAGAGTTCGCAATTAGATTTGTAGATGATGTATATACTGGTTCATACAAACCTGGCACTTACCACTTTTTAAAAAGTAGTTCAGCTAAGGTAGTTAAAACTTTCGATAAAAATGTTCTTCTTATTAAAGATCTTCCCAATAGAATTGCCACAGATTTAATAAAGAAAGAAATTGCTACACGTGCTATCGTTGGTCCAAATGAAAAAGGAGCATTATTTATTAATAATAAATTCCATAAAATAATTGAACCAGGTGAATATTATTTAAATAATTTAAACATTGCATTATCAGTAAAAGCATATCCAAGTAATATTACTACTATATTATCACAAAACCAAGAACTTTTAACAAAAGATAAAGTTAATCTACGAATTAACTTTTGGGTAGATTATTTAATCACTGATTTAGAAAAACTTGTTACAACAATTGGTGAATCATATTATGACCATCTATATAATTTAGTACAAATGGCTCTTCGTTCAGTTATATGTGACAAGACACTTGATGAAATATTACTAGAAAAAGAAAAGATTTCTAAAGACATTTTAAGTTATCTTAAATCATATGAATCTAAATACTATGTTTCATTTGAAGATGCCGGTATAAAGGACATCATTCTTCCTGGTGAAATCAAAGACATTCTAAATACTGTATTGATTGCGGAAAAACAAGCTCAAGCAAATGTTATAACAAGACGTGAAGAAACAGCCTCAACTAGAAGTTTGTTAAATACCGCTAAATTAATGGAAGAAAATGATGTATTATATCGTTTAAAAGAATTAGAAATGTTAGAACGTATCTTTGATAAAGTTGGTAACATTAATGTTGATGGTGGTAACTTTATTGAATCACTTGAAAACATTGTTGGTACTAGAAGAAAAGAAAAATAAAAAGCAAAAAAGGATGCATTTGCATCCTTTTTATTTAGCGCTCTTAATCATCAATTTGCACATCATATTAGAGAATTCCACATTATTTGGAAGTTTGAAGCCTTCCATTAATAATGCTTGATTATAAAGCAATTTAGCATATTCTTTAATTTCACTAGGATCTTCAGAATAAACTTTCGATAATGCTTTAAACAAATCATGATTAGGATTTACTTCTAATATACGATCGGCTTTAATCTTATCATTAGTAGGCATTGTGTCAATGACTTTTTCCATTTCAAATGAAATACCATCACCAGATACTAAGCATACTGGAGAATCAACTAGTCTAGTTGATAATACAACATCTTTTACTTCATCTTTTAAAGCTTCTTTCATGGCTTCTAGTAAATCTTTATTTGTTTCTTTTTGTTCATTTATCTTTGCTTTTTCTTCTTCAGTTGATAAGTCATCTAGTGTTGCTTGGTTAACTGACTTAAATTCATGTTCTTGATATTTATTAATTATCTTAAATAGGAATTCATCGACATCATCAGTTAAGATTAGAACATCATAACCATATTTCTTGATAATATCCATTTGAGGCATTGCAAGTACTTCATCTTTAGTTTTACCCGAAGCGAAGTAAATATCTTTTTGACCTTCCTTCATATTTTCAACATATGTCTTTAGGCTAATCATGTCATCAGTATTAGTGTCTTGATATATTAATAAATCTTGTAATAATTCTTTCTTTGAACCATAGTTTTCATATGCGCCAAATTTCAAATTAATACCATAGTTTTTGAAGAATTCTTTATATTTTGCAAAATCTTCTTTTTGTAAAGCTTGTAATCTATTAATAATCTTTTTCTCAATATTCTTTTGCATTAACAATAATACTTTATTTTGTTGCAACATTTCCCTACTAATATTTAAAGATAAGTCACTTGAATCAACAACACCTTTAACAAATCTTAAATAGTCTGGGATTAACTCCTTGCATTTATCCATAATGAATACACCCTTTGAATAAAGTTGAAGACCTTTTTCATAATCAATTGAATGTAAATTTCTTGGAGGCAAGTTAGGTATGAACAATAAAGTGCTATAATTTACATTTCCTTCAACATTAAACATTAAATGTAACATTGGTTTTTCATAGTCATAGAATTTATCCATATAAAAATTATCTAACATTTCATCTGTTACATCATTTTTATTCTTCTTCCAAATTGGAACCATTGAGTTAAGGGTTGTAAGTTCTCTTACTTCATCGTACTCATCTTCAATTACTTTACCATTTTCATCTAGTTTAGGTTCTTCTTTTGTCATATATAAAGTAATTGGGTAGCGGATATAATCAGAATATTTTTTAACCAAATATTGTAATGTATACTCATCTAAGTATTGATCATAATCAACTTCAGTTTTACCATCTTCTGATTTTTGATTTTCTTTCAAATACAATGTGATACTTGTACCATCAGTTGTTTTACTACTTTCTTCTATTTCATAAGTATCTTCACCAGTTGATGTAAACTTATAGGCTTTTTCGCTATATGGAGATTTAGTTTCTACAACTACTTTCTTAGCTACCATAAATGCTGAGTAAAAACCAACACCGAATTGTCCAATAGTTTCAGGTGCAGCTTCAGCATTTTCTTTTGCTTCTTCTAATTTTTTAACAAAAGCAAGAGTTCCTGATTTAGCAATGGTACCTAAATTATCATTTACTTCATCATATGTCATACCAATACCATTATCAGTTATTGTTAATGTACGATTGTTTTTATCGACATCTAGATGAATTTCATAGTCATTACGCTTTGCTAATTTATCATCTGTTAATGACAAATAGTGATATTTATCAATAGCATCTGATGCATTAGATAATAATTCTCTTAAAAATATTTCTTGATTTGTATAGATTGAATGAATCATCAAGTCTAATAAACGTTTTGATTCAGTTTTAAATTCTTTTATTTCACTCATATTCAACACTCCTTTTAGCACTCTTAAATTATAAGTGCTAATTATATTATAACCTTTTTTTACAGTTTGTCAATAGTAAAGTGCTTTATAATTTTATATAATCATATAAACTCATTGTGAGTTGAGTTATATCTTTAAATTTATAGTTTTTTATTTGTAAGAAAAACATTTTAAATTTTTATTTTTTATTCACTGTCCACTTTAGAGACATCATATCATAAATCTATTATCATTTTCATTTTTGTTTTAGACCATAAGATTTTCTATCTAGTCTTATTATTTTTTATTTTTAGCAAGCAATTTTCTATATCATCAATAAAATATACTTGATTATACTTTTTCAATAGATATTTTCTAATTTCTGCAGCTTCAGTAAATAATAAATTATCTTTTTTAATAATATTAATTAATTCATTAAGATATATTTTTTTTGCTTTATTACTATAAAAAATTAAGATTAGACCCATTAATATAATATGTATTACTAAAACATAAATCATAATCTCTTTTGTTATAAACATAATTATTATATTAGCAATAACACATATTCCTTGAGTAATTAATTCAATAATCAAATATTTTTTATAGCATTTATCAGTTACAACTAAATATCTGTCATTTGTTTTAAATACAAATATCCCTAGTATAAACATAATTTGTAGTATTAAACAAATATATTCCATAATGATTTACCATCCTATAATATTTCCTAAAAATGTAGAACCTAAAGTTGCAGCAGATACTTTAGTTATACCCTGAACTGTATATAAACTAATAGCCTTAGACATATTGATATACATAGTTTGTAAAGTTAATCCACTATTAGGTCTTAATAGTGTTTCTTTTGCAGAAGTCAAGAACGTTTTACTTCCTCAAGACTTTCCAGCATTAATTGTGCTAACCATTGCTTTTGAATTTTGCGTACCTGCTCCTGTCCATCTTCCTAAGCCAACACCGATTGCACCCATAAGAATAGCCTTTCCGACATTAACTTGGTTCCAATCTCCACCAGAGGCTATTAAATCGCCACCTATACTTCCAGCAGCTCCTAAAACACCTCCAGCAATCATAGAAACAACTTGATTAATACCCGATGCCCCTAAAGCTCCACTTATTCCACCAATTGTAGCATCTAGTAATACCTGCCAACCATTAATGTTATCCCATCCTTTAGTTAATCCTTGGGAAACAGCACTAGTTGCACCACCTACTACAAATCCAATAATAGCTCCAATAATTATTGCACTTATTACAAAGTGCCCACTAGGATCACAGTAATTGACAGGATCATTCATACAATAACAATATAGATTTAGCCCACTTACACTTTCAGGGTCCAAATAATCTACATCATCTATTAATAACCATCTTCCTATTTCTGGACTATAATATCTTGTATTACAATAATATAATTCTACTTTGACTGGACTATTCTACTATAGCTTCAATCCCCTCTTGATATTACAACTAATATTATATCATTTTGGCAATAAATAATCTAATTATATATACCTTTTTATTAATTCAAAAAAAGAGTGTAGTTATCTATTAAGATAGCTAGACTCTCTGTGTTTGATGTTTTGTATTATTTTGCTAATGAGTTTTTATCTTATTAAAAATTATTATATATATTTTGCAATTTTTGATTTATTTTCCTAAATTTGTATTTTTTAACACTTTTTAATTTTCCTATACATTCCACCTGTTATACAACCAAATGTAAAAGTAACTAATGCGACAATTCCCAATAGAATAAATGCGGTTGTTACATTTTGTTTTAGTGAACAAACAAACACAATTATTGATATGATAGATATTAAATAACCAACCAATTCTAATACAAGTGTTTTTTTAGAAACTATATGCTTTTCTTTAGAATACATAATCACAAAAAACAATTTATGTTTAAATTCCAAACATTTTTGTTGATTATTTAAAAATTCAAATTTATCTACTGAATAGATATTCAAAAATGATACAAATATAACCAATAGCAAAAATAAATATGATGCAATCAAAGTACCCAACATACTAGATTCCAATAAAATTTCCGTTTGGATTAAATTGTGAGCTAAGTCTACCATAGATTCCTCCTCCTACACCTCCAAGAATAGACGCTGGAAGTGTCATTCTAAGTAAAGTTTCTGTTCCAACCATACCAACAACATGCTTTAAGGCATTTTTGCCAGCAAAAGCTACAAAGGCAGAAGTTATTTGTCCTTGCATCCAACCACTTTGACCAATCCATCCGCAAAGAGCACCAATTCCAGCATTAACTAACAATCCACCTAATGTGATATTGCCACCATTCAGCAATTGTGTACCAGCATAATTAACAGCTCCAAGAGCAGCATTAATACCAATTTGAGCACCAACTCCTAAAGGACTAGCTGCCACCGCACCACTAATAGCACCTGCAGCAGTACTCATTAAAAATGCATTTGCGAAATCATGGATATTTCCACCAGATACTGCGGTTGAAATACCTGCACCAATACCACCAGCAGTGGCTCCGATAGCTGCTCCTACCAATACTACAGATAAAGCACCACCAGTAAAAATTGAACCAACTACGCAACCAGCAATAATAGCGACGCCACCAACAATTTTTAATGTTGTAGATAACCATTCAGGCATATGTCCGGATCCATCGGAATAATTCACAGGATCATTCATGCAATAACAATATAGATTTAGTCCACTTACACTTTCAGGGTCCAAATAATCTACATCATCTATTGATATCCATCTTCCTATTTCTGGACTATAATATCTTGTATTACAATAATATAATTCTGTTTCTTCATCATAATAATATCCTTTATATATAAATGGATTATATTTTGACACATTATTATTTTCTATTATTGTTTTTTCTACTTTGCTATATGCATCAAATTCATCATCATTATTATATGAATAATCATATTCTTTTATTTGAACAGTTAAGTTTTTAATTCTTAATTTAAATTGCTTTTATATTTAAAAAATTAAAGAAGTTAGTCCTATATACTAAAAGGGGGCTAACTTGTCGTTATTATTATCATGATTTTTAGGTTTCCCCCAAGTATTTACATTTTATCATATATCTTTTTTTATTGCAATAGTTTTTGTAAATTTTTAACTTAATTTATCAGAACAAAAACAAATTTCGAAAGATTGGTATATAAAAACCTGTTGTGAGTTGAAATACCACTTAAATTTATAACTTTTTTATTTGTAAGAAAAGCATCTTAAGAATTTTGTTTTCACATAAGCATAAATAGTACTTTCATATATTATTCGATCGTTACTAACTTTAAAGGTGATAATACAAATAACAATTTTAAAAGGTTAAAAAAGAGTGCAACCATCAATTAAGACAGCTACACTCTTGCAAGTTTGTGCTATTTGTTTAATAATTCATTTATAAATTGTTTTGCTAATATTCTTTGTTTTTTCCAAAACAAATCGTTTTTAAGTGCTTTTAAGGTCCAAATTTCTTTTTTATACAATTTTCCGTTTAAAGAAACTTCTATAAAATTCTTATCAATCTGAGAATATAATTCTAATGCTTTTTTGTTAATTAAATTCTTTTTTACTAATTCATTTAAATTTTTAATATCTTCACTAAGCCAATCGTTTGCCATATCTTCAGTATAATAATCTCCCATATCTAATTCAAAAGCCTTTTTTATTTGTTCTTCATATTCTAAAGATAGAATATTAGCTTTGTCTAAAAAATATTTAATTAATAATTCATCGTCAAGCATTATTTATCCCTCCTATTAAAACAAATATAGGCCTCTCCAAGTTCCTTACAATATTCGAAAGCAAGATTATAATTTAATTCTTCAAATAAGTTTAGGCGCAGGTCAATTTGCTATTGAAACTACAAACCCTAAAATAAATAATGAAACAAATATAATCATTCCAATTAAAGTTAAGTAAAATAATGCCCAATAATTTTTAACCATTCTTATCCTCTCCTTAATATATGAATATAATGATTTGAATGTAAATATATAGAAACACTTTCTTTAATCTACTTTTAACAATTCCATACCATACCAGGCACCTGTTGCTCTAACACATAAATAACCCAGTTAGGTAGTGAAAAACGTCCTATTGAAACATAGTTACTAATTGAAATATTTATACTGCACGCATATACGTTCAATTCATTAGTACTTTTAATCTCCAAATAATTTGCATCTTAATCTACATTTTTATTACTAGTATGACTTTAGATTTGCTCCATACATTTACATTCTAACATATATCTTCCTTTATTGCAATAATTTCTATGAGATTTTAGCTTAATTTGCAAAAATGTAAAAACAACTTTCTAAAATACTGTAGTAATATAAATAATTCTACTGATATCAGTAGATTTTTTGACAGTTATAAAAATATAATTTATGTTATAAATCAAATATTACAGTAATATGCCAAAATTCGAAATTATATCAACTAAAAAGTAAATTTTACGTTGTTAGAAAAAATCCCTATTCATATTGAACTGGATAGGGATTTTTATCAGTAGAATTTTTTACAGAGCCCTTATAAAGTATATTCACTCTTATTGCTAGATAAAGTTAAACCTATATTTATTTTAATACATTGTTAACTAAGTAAAATAGATTATTTTAATTCTTTTTCTATAAATAGTTTTTCAGCAGAATGTCCATCTAATAATACCATTGCAAAAAATTCATTATTGTTTAGCATCCATTGCTTTGCCACAACATTCTTCATATTCAACTTCAATAATCCCTCCTCATCTTGATATTTTGAAATATATTTTGACACTTTAACATATTCATTAGAAAAGTTTTGATCTGTAATTTCGAAATACTTCCCATCTTTAATCCATAATAGCAATTTATATTTAATAAAATCAATATAGACTAAAAAATATTTTTTTTTGTTTTTTATATAACATGCATAAACATTCAATTCATTTTTCATGTTAATGTCACGCATAAAATATGTAGCGTTACGAGTTTCAAATTCATTCCAATTATTAATTTTAATTTTCATCTACTGCCTCCCAAAATTAATTATTTTATTTTATAATCAAACCACGGTGAATATGGATACCATTTTGGAAATAATCTATTTCCAACATAATGAACAAACATATCATATACTTGATAAGAATATTTTTGCCAACCCAACCAATAAGGCATTCTTGGATCTTTCATTTTAATGTTTGAAACAACATCCCCCTCATTTGGATTACTTGATGCTTCTTCAATAGCCAATTGGTGTCTTAGATTAGATCCAGTATTTCCGGTTGATGGATATGGCAATGTCATTCCACCTGCAATATATGTTGCTCCACCTAAAGTAACTATAGTAGATACTGCATCATATACTCCATCACCCATAAGTTCTCTTCCTGCATTATAACCAGTAAGAGCAGCAACACCTTCATTTACTCCTATAACTACTGTTCCGGCAGCTAAAAACCCAGCACCTACTGATACTGCCGTAGCTGCTACACTTCCTAATCCTACAATTCCTGTATATGCAACCGCCATTGTACTTGCATAATTTGCAATTGCGGGAGCTGCAGCTAAAATGGCTCCAGCTGTATATATAGATAAAACAATTATTGTAGCTGCTGCTACAGCACCAATTGCCCAATGATACCATGCATGCCCATCAGGGTCAATGTGATTGATTGGATCGTTCGCGCAATAGCAGTATAGATTTAACCCACTTACGCTTTGAGGATCCAAATAATCTACATCATCTATTGATATCCATCTTCCTATTTCTGGACTATAATATCTTGTATTACAATAATATAATTCTATTTCTTCATCATAATAATATCCTTTATATATAAATGGATTATATTTTGATACATTATTATTTTCTATTATTGTTTTTTCTACTTTGCCATATGCATCATATTTATATTCTACTATGCTGTTGCCTTCTTCATCTTTAATCTTTATTATATTTCCAGTTATATCTTTTATATAATAGTATTCTTTATTTGATTCTGTTACACTTTGTAGTTCATCTCTTTGGTCGTATGTAAAGTACATCGTTATTTTTCCACTCGATGTTACTTTTTCCATCTTCATTATTTTACTACCTATTAGACTATATTCTGTAGTTCCTTCTTCAGTTTCTTTCTTTGTTCTTATTCCTTTGGTATTGTAGCTATATTTAATATGTTCTCCTATTTGGATTAGGTTCTTATCTTCCCATAATAAATTTTGTTCTTTTCCTTTTAGCCACATTTTTATTGGTTGGCCACATTTATTAGCATCGTATGTTATATAATATGTTTTGTTGTTTTTAATATCCTTTATTCTTGTCAATGCATCAAATTCGTCATCATCATTATATGAATAATTATATTCTTTTTCTACTATTTCGCCCTTTTTTTCGCAATAAGCAGTTCTATCACCATTTCCATCATATTCATATTCTTTTATTTGGTCTGTTAAATTATTTTGTTCTTTTATTAGCATTCCTAGTTCGTTATATTCATATGACACATCTTCTATTACTTCATTTGCTTTAATTACTTGTCTTCTTGATATTTTGCCAACTTCATTATACGTGTAAGCTATATCTTCATCTTCATGCTTTTCTTTACTTATTCTTGTTTTATCATATTCGTAATTTATTTGTATTTTATTTTTACCCGTATCTATTTCTTTTCTTACTACTTGCCCTAATTGGTTTTGTCCATAGTAAATGTTTATTGTATCAATTTTATTTAGTTTTTGACATTCTATATCGCTTGAATATTCGTTGTTAAATATCAATTTTTCAAATCTTCCACTATACGTTTTTTCACCATACTCGTTAATATTTCCTATGTATGTTGTAGAGGATGTAAGATCTATTTTTGTTAATGTCATTGCTTTTTTTCTTACTCCATTTATGTAATACAATAACATATTATTTTTATATGTAAATGTTAAACTATTCCAGTCTTCACTTATTATTATGTTTGATGCAACTTCCTTACCATTTATTGATACTTTTAAGTTCTTTGATTCATTAAAATAAAATGATAAAATTTCTGTTTGTTCTTTTTTGAATGTTATTATGGTATTATTATTTCTTGCTAATTTTTCATCATATTTAAATCTTAATGAAACTGTTCCCTCTTCTTTTAATCCTAACTCATATGCTAAAACTGATAGTGCATTTTGATTTGTTTTTGTTATATTATTATAATATACCATTCTTTTTAATATCGTATCAGTTATAAACATTCCATCTTTATCATTGCTTGTTAGTTCTACTGTCTTATTGATAGTTGGTACTCTACCATTAGTTGATACTGCATTTCCGTTTAATGATATTAATTCATAGCCTTCTTTTATCTTATCTTTTTGTTCATAACTCATTCCATAACCTTGAGTTGATATGTTAGCTGTTAATACTTCTTTTCCTTCTCTATATATTTGTTTGATATCACTTTGAGTATATTGGTCTATTCCTATTATTATCATGCTTAATTCAAATGGTATTTTTAATAAATTGTCATTTGGATTTTGATCTGAAGTTGTTTGAATGGTGGTATTTGTTTCTATTTTATTTGCAATTGTTAGATATTTTATATCTTCAACTTTTTCATCTATTTCAAAACTACTTGTTATTTCTTCATTTAACATTATTTTGCAATATGTTTTTTTACTTTGATTCTTTCTATTTATACTAATGCCTATTAAATTCCATTCATTTGGCTTTAACATACTAGTTGTTTCGCCTTTTAATGTAGTACTTCCTGATGTTCGATATGCAAGTTTACCATCTTCTGTTACATACAAGTTTGCTATTGATTTATTTGTTAAACTTCCCTGAGAATCTACTATATTTTTTCCCAATATTATGATATTTTCTTGCCCAACTATTGTTTGACTTGTTGGTAATATCCATAATAATATCGTTTTATCACTTATAAACTCGCTCTTAAAATCGTTATTTGCCCTATTAACATTTGCTGTATCCAAATCATAACTTATACTATCATATTTATCTTTGAATACATATGTATCATAATTTTTTTCGCTATTTATTTTAGCAGTGTTTTCTTTTTGATAAAGACCATACATTCCATTTCCAGTCTTTCCCGCTAACACTATTTCATTTTGGTATTTTTCATTTAATTTATTAAAATAACTAGTTATGGTTTTATTTGTTGTTTCATAATCATAAAAGTAATCATATGTTCTTTGATATTGATTATCTCTATAATTTATACTTTGTACATTATTTAACTTGTCATATTCATATTCTATTTGTTCATCGTTTGAATTTATGTATCTTATCAGTTTATCTTCATTATAACTGTAATAATGTTCCGTGCCATTTTTTACTTCTTGTGCTTGTGAAACATTCCCCATTTCGTCATATTGATAATTTATTATTTCTTCTTCATCTTCTGCTTGTTTGGTTATTTTTATTACTCTATCTTCGTCATCGTAATAATATTTCGTTTTCTTCCCAGTATTGTTTCCTAATTCATGTTCATATATTATTGAATCTATATATGTATTGCTTCTTTCTTTATAGCCATATTTTTCTAACGTTTTATTATTTTCTCCACACGCTATTTCTACTATTCTTCCATATTTGTCATATGTATATGTATATCGTGTTCCTCTTAACTCACCTATACCAACTATATCATTTAGAGCATTGTAACCTGCTATTTCATTGGCCTGTAAGTTATTAGTTGTACTTCCTGACTTCTTTGACATAAGAACTTTTTTTAAGTTGTCTAATTCATCATATTTATATTCTTTTATTAATTGGTTACTATATTTTATGTTTTTTATAGTATTTACTTTTTCATACTCATATCTTGTTATTTTCCCAAATTCATCGGTTGTACTTGTTTTATTATTATTGCTATCATATGTTGCTTTAGTACTATATAAACATTCTTGATTGTTGTATACTTTTGTCTCTGTTACATTTTGATTGTTATCGTATATATATTCTATTTTTATACCATTAACATTCTTTATTTCTTTTAAATTGCCTTCTTCATTGTACTCTAAATCATAACTTGTTCCATTTGCATTTATTACTTTCTTCAATGCATTGTTATCGCCATATAATAAATTTATACTTTTATTATTTTCGATTATTTCGCTTAAATTACCACTTTTATCGTAACTATAATTTATTCCATATGATGAATTTCTTAATTGTATGCAATCTACATATACATCTTTTGTACCATTGTAACTTATTTTAACTACTATTTTATCATATGTGCCAGTTGTTTCCATTTGACCTATTACTGCCTGCCACTGATCGAAATTCTTTCTAAATTCTATTTCTTTGTAGCCTACTCTAATTGATGATTTTGTTGCTATTACGGATATTTTAAAAGTTTGATTACTAGTTACTTCACCTTTTCCAAATGCACTAAAGGTATATACATCATTTGCTTTTCCTCTTATCTTTATTTCCTTTGACATCGTCTTGCTAATGTTTGTATCTTCAATACATGATGAAAAATGCATTACATAATTCCCTAGTACTGGTAGATGTTCATCTCTACAATCATTCAAAACTATTCCGTCTACTGTTCTATCAGTACTAATATTTTCAAACTTATAGCCTATTGGTAATTGATTTTTTATACTTTCTAAATGCCCGTTCTCAATTATGTTATCTATACTATTATTCTCATTTGGGTATAATTTAAAATCATCTAATGATACTTCACCTTTACCACCCGTAATAGTTATTTCTATTTGCATTTTTAAGTTTGTTATGCCTTCTGGTAAAGTTAATTTTCCCGTTGTTAATTTTTTAAAGTTTATTGTTTCTTTTGTTTCTTCTACTTCTTTTTGATAATTTACTGTATTTTGATTTAAATTATAACTTCCTTTTAGAGCTAGTTTTAGTTTTACTTTATTATTTTCTTCAGTTTGTTTTAATTTTACAAATCCTACTAATTCATAGTTGTTCTGCTCTATATTTTTTAAATCTTGTGTTATTACTATTGTTTCACTTTCTTCATGGCTTATGTGCAAGTATCTTTGTTTATATACACCGCCTCGTCTTACTTCAAGTTTACTTGCAACATTTCCACTTATCTTCCAGCCAAGTGTTTCTTTTTCAAATAAATTATTATCAGATTCAAAACTTGCATTTTCAATTAAGCATTTCCCATTATTTTGTACATCTGATTCTCTTATTAGTCTTGGTATTTCGAAATTGTTTGAATACTCATAACTCTTAATTCTAGCCTTACCATCCATTATCATTTCACATGTTCCCGCGTTTCCAAAATAATAATAGAGTTTATTACCAAAATTGTCTGTACTCTTAGTCAATCCCTTATAGTATTCATAGTATTTTGTTGCCGTAACTTTTACTTCTTCATTTGCTACTTTTATTTGTGATTCACTCAGTTCTACACGGTCATATATTAAGAAACTATTTTTATGAATAGTTACTATTTTATCTTCTTCTGTTACTCCATATGTCTTATGATAATTTATAGTTAATTCACTATTTCCATCTTCATATACTAATTTACTTGCTTGCAAATCATTTATGTAATAAGTAAATTCATATCCTCCTGAAGTATAACTAATCGTTACTTTATAATTTTGTTGTTGGTTAGTTTTTATTTCCTTTATTCTTGATAATTCATCATAGCTTATATAAAGTTTATCTGATGTATTTAAATTATCTAGTATTGTTGTTAATTTATTATTTGTCCATATATAAACAATATCTGAAGTTTTTGTTTTTACTTTTTAGCCCATTACTTATGGTAAATTCTACTAAATCATCTGTTTTATTATATACTTTTATTTCGGTTATTTCACCATTTTGATTTTCTAATAAATATGAATAATCTTCTTCACATAAATAAAATGTTTGGTATCCTTCTAAATGCTTTATACCAAGCATTTTTATTAATTCTTGTGATTTCGAAATTGTTTTTAAATAATAATATTTTCTTGCCCCTGTATAGTCTTCTATATAATATACATCACTATTTTTTACAATTTCGTATTGTGCCGATGTTGTTAATCTATTGTTTATTAAATTTAAGCTATTTTCTTTTCCTCTATTGTACGCTATGTTTAATCCTAATGGCGTTTTATTACTTTTTGTGCTTACCGTTTTGATTATTGTAATTAATGATCCTGTAAATAAATTTATATATTCTGTAACTGGACCTATTTCTTTTTTATCATATTTGTATAAGTTGTTTAGTCCTGATACCCTTGTTATGTTTACTCCACATATTTCCGCCTGTTCTTTTATTTCTTCTGGATTATATATACTAAACTTTGTATCGCTTTTCAACGCTTTTACTGCAACTGCAAATATTATTTGATATCGATCTTCATAATTTAATTCACCAACTAATTTACTTATGTCAAATCTAAATCTTGATATATTATTTATTGCAAAATCTGTACTCTTCTTTCCTTCGATTATTATTCTGTCTTCCACATTTTCATCAATTGATATACTTTGTGCAGCAGCTAATATTGTGTCATCATATATATTGTTTAAATTTGTCTTTAATAATCTAATATCTTTTATATCTAAATTTAGATCTCCTATTATATCAAAGTATCCCTCTCCTAGCCGATTATTGGTTTTTGCTAGATCCATATCCAACTTTACAAATAATAATACCCCTTTGTTAAAGTTGTAAAGCCCGCCTTTGTTTACTACCACTACAGGCGTTGTACCTGTCATGTCTACTAACTTTGATGTCACTCTTATTTTTTCATTTACTGTAAGATTAGTTATTTTTTTTGTCATCTCTTTTCCCCTTTTTATATTAATGTTATTATGTTTTCCATTTCATTTATTTCTAACACTTTCATAGCATGTGTAAAATCTATGATGTCTACTTTTATCCCTATTTCTTTTGTTAAATATTCTATTAATTCTTTTATTATTCTTTCTTTTTCTATATTTATTATATCCTCTTCCAACATCACTAAAAAATCTACATCACTATTTTTATTCATTGTATTTTTTGCGAAAGATCCATATAAATATAATTTTTCTACATGATATCTTGCCAAGATATAATTTTTATTTCTTTTTATATATTCGTTTATTTTTTCTACATCAATTTCTTTACTTTCATTTTCACTATTACTAATTGTTTCTAACCTACTGTATAATAGCATTAATTTTTCTTCATTTCTATTTATTAATGCTTCTTTATATATTTCACTTATATTAGGATATGTTATCAATATCCCTCTTGATTTTTTTAACATTATAAGATTTGCTAGTAGTAGTGAGTATTCTATTTTCTTATTTATCTTTAGTTCTATTATCTTATTTTGTATTTTTGCAACTCTAAGATATATACTTTCATCACTGTATTTATAATATGTTTTTAATATTTCTTCTTGTTTTTCTTCATCCATTACTTCTAAATTCAGCATATAATAGCTTTTGTTTATCGTTTCTTTTGAAAATGTTTGATTTACATTGTTTACTATGTATGTAAATGCATCTGTTAAATTTCTTACTTCTTTTTCTTCTACTGATAATGCTTGCGTTTTATCTTTTATTATTTGTTTAATTCTTTCATGGGTTAGCCCAGTTCCTTGCATTTTCATAGTAAATTCTATGAAGCGATAAAACTCTTTATCATTTATTTTCATACTATCTCCCTCCCTTTTCATGTCTAGAAATTAAAAAAATCACTTTACTGGGGGAAGTAAAAAAGAAGTTAGCCCTTTAAACTGAAGGGACTAACTTCTTGTTATTAATAGCCTAAATTTAGGTTTCCCCCAGTGTCTACATTCTATCACATATCTTTTTTTATTGCAATAGCTTTTGTAAAATTTTAACATAATTTGTAAAAAATGTAAAAACAACTTCAAAAGAAGTTGTTTATGTTTTATTATTTGTTTGTAATTTTGTAGTTCTTATTATCTAATTTTACAATGCAATTATCATCAATTGATGATGTAATAAAAACATTACTACCAATGGTAACATTATTACCTATTACAGTATCGCCACCAAGAATAGATGCTCCAGCATATATTATTACATTGTTTTTAATAGTTGGGTGTCTTTTTTTACCGGCTAAACTTCTAGCATTTTCAAGTGATAACGCTCCAAGAGTTACACCTTGGTAGATTATTACATGACATCCTATTTCGCAAGTTTCCCCAATAACTACACCAGTACCATGATCTATGAAAAAATATGAACCTATTGTTGCGCCAGGATGTATGTCAATTCCTGTTTTTGAGTGAGCAATTTCAGTCATCATTCTTGGAACTATGGCCATTTTGATTTTGTATAGTACATGAGCAATTCTGTAAATCATTATTGCCAAAAATCCTGGATATGTTATTATTATTTCTTCTTTAGATGTTGATGCTGGATCACCTTCATAGAAAGCTTCGATATCTTTTTCTAATTCTTTTTTTATGTTTTCTAGTTCATTTAGGAAATCATCTTCTTGATAATCTTGAATATTTGTTTTTTTAAAAATGGTATTTAGTTCTTTTTTTATATATGATTTAGAGATTTGTTTGTTATCAAAATAATTCGGATACATATAATTCTTTAAATCAGATATTAGTCTTTCAATTTCTTTTCTTGTAATCATATTACTTTTCTAAATCCCAAACTGATAAATAGCGTTCACCACCATCTGGTAATATCACAACTATATTCTTGTATTTGTTTGAAAGATGATTTATAGCCGCAAGTGCAGCACCAGAACTAATTCCAACAAATAAACCATAATTTTTAGCACAAGCAATTGCTTTTTCATATGCTTCTTCATCGGTTATATCAATTATTTCGTCAACATATTCAGATAAATAATTTTTAGGTATAAAGTTTGCGCCAATACCTTGAATTTTATGGGCACCACTTTTATTTTTAGTAAGTAGTGGTGAAGAAGATGGTTCTACCCCGACAATATGAATGTTGGGATTTTTTTCTTTCAAATACTTGCCAACACCACTTATTGTTGCGCCAGTTCCGATCCCCGCAATCAAACAATCAATTTCTTTAAAGTCAGTATAGATTTCAGGACCAGTTGTTAAATAATGAGCTAATACGCAATTATAGTTATCAAATTGAGATGGTATGAAACTATTCTTTATATCGTTATGAATTCTATTTGCTTCATCTACCGCTCCTTTCATTCCAAGTTTGGCATCACTTAAAACTACTTGAGCTCCATAAGCTTTCATTAATTGAATGCGTTCTTTTGACATAGATGCGGGCATAACAATAATACATTTCATTTTTTTCACTGAACATATAAGTGCTAACCCAATTCCTGTGTTACCACTAGTTGGTTCAATTATGGTAGTTTCATTATTAATCAAACCATCTTCAATTGCTTTTTCAATCATTACTTTAGCAACTCTATCTTTAATTGAACCCGCTAAATTGACTTTTTCTAGCTTTGCATAGATGATTTTATCACCACTATAGTTTTCTAATTTGACTAGTGGGGTATTACCTATTAAATCTAGAACGTTATCATACTTCATAAATATTCCTCCTACAGTTATTATATTCTAAAGATATTTTTTAATTTCCCAATCGGTTACTAAAACACGATATTCATCCCACTCTAATTCTTTAGCTATAATATATTTATTAAATATGTGTTCTCCTAATGCTTCTTTCATAAATTGGCTTTGTTTAAGTTCTTTTACAGCATCTTTTAAGTTTTCTGGTAAATTCTTTATTCCGTGTTGTTCTCTTTCTTCTCTTGTATATTCAAAAATGTTATCATATACTGGTTCAACATCTGGATATTCTTCCGCAATACCTTTCAATCCAGCATCTAATATACAAGCAAATGCAAGGTATGGATTGGCAGCAGGGTCAACATTTCTAATTTCTGTTCTTGTTGCTTTCTTACGTACGGCAGGAATTCTAATCATTGAACTACGATTAGCATCACTCCAACATATGTAGCATGGTGCTTCATATCCAGGCACTAATCTTTTATAAGAATTTACTATAGGATTAGTAACTGCACTCATTTCTCTTGCATATCTAATAATACCACTTATCCATTTTCTAGCAATTTTAGAAAGTTGTTTTGGTTCATTAGGATCATAGAACACGTTGTTTCCATCCATATCAGTTAGTGAACAATTAACGTGCATACCATTACCAGCTAAATATGCAACTGGTTTAGGCATAAAACTTGCATGTAAGTTGTATTTACGTGCAACTTGTTTTACTACTTGTTTAAATGTTTGTACTCTATCGCATGTTTCTATTACATCTGCGTAGGTAAAGTTTATCTCGTTTTGACCAGGTCCTACTTCATGATGACTTGCTTCAACAGTATAACCTAATTTTTCTAATTCAAGTACAATATCATGACGACAGTTTTCGCCCCCATCGAGTGGAGCAAGGTCAAAATAGCTACCTTGATCGTTAAATTCTAAAATAGGGTGACCTTTTTCATCTAATTTGAATAAATAGAATTCTGGTTCTACTCCAACGTTAAAGTTTTTAAACCCCATTGCTTCCATTTTCTTTAATATTCTTTTTAAATTGGCTCTAGGATCTCCTGGGAAAACTTCGCCATTAGGCTGATACACATCACAAAAAAAGCGTGCTACTTTTCCATAATTGTTTGATTCTAATGGTAGTATCAAAAATGTTGATATGTCAGGATGTAAGTACATATCTGCTTCTTTAATTCTTACAAATCCTTCGATACTTGATCCATCAAACATTACTTTTCCATCCATAGCATCTTCTAAACGGCTGGCAGGAATTTCTACACTTTTAATTGTGCCTAGCATGTCTGTAAATTGAAGTTTAATGTATTTTACTTCTTCTTTTTTTGCAATTTCAATGATTTCTTTTTTTGTGTAATTTTTCATCTGGTATCACCTCTTAACTGTGTTATTATATCATATTTATTTAAAATATGCCATTATTTTTATCATGAAAGGTTTTTCATTTTTTAATTTAGTTTTTTAAATTAAAAACTTTCTTGTATTTTAACAAGAAAGTCTTCTTTTTTTATTCACCTAATACGGTTCCATTAGCTAATGTTATGGTGTAACCATTGTAATTAATAGTAATACTGGTATTTTTTATTACCTTTCGCACGAATGGTTTTTAATACGGTTAAGCCATCGATTTTAGGCATCATTATATCAAGTATTAAAGCATCATACATTTCAGTATCTAAATAATCTAATGCTTCTTGTCCGTTATATACTGCATCTACCGAATAATTATTATGTTTTAAGATAGTTACTAAAACATTTGATAATGCTTTTTCATCTTCAGCTAATAATAATTTCATAACAACACCTCTACTTTACAAGTTACATTATACACCCATTTCTTTAAATATACCTTAAAAAAGTATTACTTCTTCTTTCTATTAATTAATTTAACTATTTCCATTATTACTACTATTACACAAGATAATAGGAAAGCAATAGCTATTTGTGGGAAACTTAAACTACTAAGTTTAAATATATCATTTATACCTGGGCAATATATTACCATAAATTGTAGAAGGAAGCCAATTAAGAAGGCAAAGTTCATGAATTTATTTTTGTAACTATATTTACTAAAAATAGAGTGTTCACTTTTAACGTTGTATGCGTGTAATAATTGAGTAGAAGATAATGTAAAGAATGCCATTGTTTGAGCAACTTTTTGGTCATTAAATACAAACACCCCTAATAGGTAACTAATTAAAGTAACACCACCAACAATGAAACCTTCAATTATTATTTTAGTACCAAGTTTGTCTGCAAAGAAACTTGTTTTTTTACTTCTTGGTTTATTTTTCATGACACTGTCTTCAACTTCTTCCATACCTATACCAAAAGCTGGAAGTGAATCAGTAATTAAATTTATCCAAAGTAAGTGAATTGGTAATAGAGGAATACCAACATTGATGTTTGATATTACCGCAATCAGTGAAGCAATAAAGATTGTTAGAACTTCACCAATATTACTTGATAGCAAATATTTAACACATTTTTGAATATTATTGTAAATACCTCTTCCTTCTTTTACCGCATATATAATTGTTGAGTAATTATCATCTGTCAATATCATATCAGCAGCTTGTTTAGAAACTTCAGTACCTGTTATTCCCATTGCGCAACCAATATCAGCTTTTTTTAATGCAGGAGCATCATTTACGCCATCACCGGTCATTGCAACTATAGCATCATTTTTCTGCCATGCTTCAACGATTCTTACTTTGTCTTTAGGTGCTACTCTTGCAAATACGCGATATTTATCAATGTCTCTAGCAAGTTCTTCATCACTTATTTTGTCTAAGTCTGTGCTTGATATTGCTAGATCTCCTTCTTCCATAATACCTAATTCTTTTGCAATAGCTTTTGCGGTAACAATGTAATCGCCCGTTATCATTACCGTCTTTATTCCTGCTTGTTTTGCTATTTTAATAGCTTCTTTTACCTCTTGTCTTGCAGGATCTATCATACCTACTAAACCAACAAAGTTTAAATCTCTTTCTAATTCTTCAGGTTGTGGTATTTTATCAAAATATTTGATGCCTAATCCTAATACTCTTAAAGCATTTTCAGCCATTTCTTTATTAGCATTTTTAGCATTTTCCAATGTTTGATAATCATTATTACATAAATTTATGATATTATCGGGAGCACCTTTGGTAATTGCTAAATATCTATCATTATCTTTAATAACCGTTGTCATTAACTTTCTTTCACTATCAAAAGGTAAATCCATTATTCTATTTACTTTATTAATATCTTCACCATAAACTAAGTTGATATCTAGTAAGGCAAGTTCAGTTGGATCACCAATTCTTTCTATTTTGCCATTTACATTATTAATTGATGCATCACAACAAATTACAAAGTAATTTATCATTTTGGTTTCTTCTTCCGTAAGTGATTCAACATCTTTAATATTGTTTGCATATATTTTAACTACGGTCATTTTATTTTGGGTAAGAGTTCCTGTTTTATCTGAACATACCACATTACATGAACCAAGAGTTTCAACTGCTGGTAGTTTTTTGACAATGGCATTTTTCTTACTCATTTTGCTAACACCAATTGCAAGTACAATTGTAACTACGGTCGCAAGTCCTTCAGGTATTGCTGCTACAGCAAGTGCAATAGCCGTTTTGAAACATTCTAACCATTCAGTAGATAAATCAGCACCATTTTTCTTTGCGGCAATTAATTCAAGGCCAAAAACAACAACGCATATTCCCAAAGCAAGTAAACCAATCATTTTACCCACTTGAGCAAGTTTGTTTTGAAGAGGAGTTTTTAAATTATATTCTTCTGTTAACATACCCGCAATTTTACCTATTTGGGTTGACATACCTACTGCGGTAACAACAGCTTTAGCTTTACCGTTAGTTACATATGTTGAAGAAAACAAACAATTCTTTAGATCACCAATTGGTAAATTTTCATCTTCAATATAATCAGCATTTTTTTCAACTGGAACCGATTCACCTGTTAATGAAGCTTCTTCAACTTTTAAGTTTGAACATTCAATAATAGTTGCATCAGCCGAAATGCTATCACCAGCTTCAACATATATGATATCGCCTACAACAAGTTCTTTTGAATCTATTGTAATAAGACTATTATTCCTAAATACTTTGGTAGTAGAAGCTGTCATTTTCTTTAAGGCTTCAAGACTTTTTTCTGCCTTATTTTCTTGGAATACCCCAAGTAATGCATTAACTATTACAACAATAAAAATTATCAAACTATCAATCCATTCAGACGGATCAATGATAATTGATATTACTGCGGCAAGTAATAATATTATTATTAATATGTCCGCAAATTGCATTAAAAATCTAACAACGATATTTTTCTTTTTCTTTTCGACTAATTCATTACTTCCATAGATTTCTCTATTGGCAAGTATTTGTTCATCTTTTAAACCACCATCTAAATTAGTGTTAAATTTTTTTTCTAATTCTTTTAAATTTTCTTTCATTTTTCCTCCTAAAAAGCAAATAAAAAAGGCCTTAAACTTCTTAAAAGTTTTAAGGTCTTGCTAATCAATTTGACTCTAAAGCCGGATATAAATCGAGATGACGGCAATAGAAATTAACTATTAGTTAATTAAGCTACTCCCCTTGTAAGGGCTTATTTAATTGTAGTTTAATTTTATCATAATTATTTATCATTGTCAACAATTACGAAAAAAAAGCCCCCGAGAAAAAAGGAAGACTATATTTGGGGGGGGTAGTCAACCTTTTACTTAATTTGATTTGGGGGGCACAAATTAAGCACTTACATTATAGCACAGTTTTTTTCAAAATGCAAGTGTTTTTGCTCATTTTTTTAAATTTTTTTGTAAAATTTTGTTTTTTAGTTATTTTTTGCCTTTGCAACCTTAGCCAAAGCATCTTTTGCGGCAGCTTGTTGGGCTGATTTTTTATTGCCACCTACCCCAGTTCCAAGGATTATTCCCTCTAAAACGACATTCATTGTGAACTTAGGATTATTGGTTGGTCCTTCCTTTTTTATTTCTACATATTCTAAATTGTTACGAGTTTCAGATTGAACAAATTCTTGCAATCTACTTTTGTAATCTATGAATTCAACTTGATCGTTTGCTTTTATATGTGGAAAGACAATTATTTCTAATATTTTTTTAACATCTGCCAAGCCATTTGTTAAATATAACGCACCGAGGAATGCTTCAAACGCATCATTTATTATGGCATCTTTTTCACGGCCACCCGTTTTTTCTTCACCACAACCTAATAGTAATAGTTTATCTATTTCTAATTCTTTTGCATATTTAGCATTTGCACTTTCACAAACATAAGTTGCACGTAATTTACTCATAGCGCCTTCTGTCATTTTTGGGAAGTTATTGTATATATATGTTGCAACTAATAATCCCAATACCGCATCCCCTAGAAATTCAATTCTTTCATTACTTTCTAGTTTATGTTCATTTGCAAAAGATGAGTGTGTCATAGCAAGTAAAAATTCATCAGTTCTATTTATTTGTATATTATATCTAGATAATATTTGTTTTAACTTTTTTGTATTTAACATTTTTATCCCCTTATATTAATCTAACTCAGTTTGTTTCATTACATAATTATGTTTAGCAGTTTCATATAAATATTTATAATCTTCTTCCGTAAATAATTTATTATTATTTACCATTTCTTCTGAATCAGTATTAGCAATTTCTAATAGGTCACTGTCATCTTTTAAACTAGCGTATTTAAAATTCATTGAACCTGACTGCTTTTCACCAAAGAATTCACCTGGACCTCGATGTTTTAAATCGTATTCTGCTAATGCAAATCCATCAGTCGTTTTTTCGACCATTTTTAATCTTTCAATACTGTTTTCGGTTGGATTATCACTTGTTATAAAGAAACAATATGGTACACTATCACTACGCATTACTCTTCCTCTTAATTGGTGGAGAGTTGCTACACCAAATCTCTCTGCACCAAGTACCAAAATAGTTGTGGCATTTACAACATTAACACCTACTTCTATTACGCTTGTTGCAACAAGAATTTGAATTTCGTTGTTCAAAAATTCTTGCATGATTTTTTCTTTTTCATCTGGTTTTAGTTTGCCATGAATTAATCCTACTGTTGCTATTCCCGCAAAATATTGCTTCATATTTTCGTATATCTTTGTGGCATTTGCGGTATCAAGAACTTCCGATTCTTCAATAAGTGGAGTTACTACATATATTTGATGACCATTTTTCAATTCCTTTTTTATATGATCCATTACTTCACGTTTATGTTCTTTATCAACATATTTTGTTATAACTGCTTTTCGATTTTTTGGCATTGTCTTAATAATTGATATATCAGTATCACCATAGGCTGAGATTGCTAGAGTTCTTGGGATAGGTGTTGCACTCATTTTTAAGTAGTTAACATCTAAACCTTTATTTTTGATAAGAACTCTTTGTCTAACCCCAAAGCGATGTTCTTCATCAGCAATTACAGTACCAAGATTGTAGTATTCTACATCTTTTTGGAATAAAGCATGCGTACCAACGACAATATTGATAGTACCATTTTGGAGACCTTCTAATATCTGTCTTTTTTCTTTTAATGGCGTAGATCCCGTTAATAATGCAATATTTATATTATCAAATGGTTCAAGTTGACTTCTTAATGTATCGTAATGTTGTTTAGAAAGAATTTCAGTAGGACACATCAAAGCTGCTTGATATCCTCCTGATACAGTTGCAAGAATTGTCATAATGGCAACTATCGTTTTACCGCTACCTACTTCACCTTGTAATAACCGATTCATTGCAAAGTGGGCTTTTAAGTCTGCTAAAATATCTCTTATTGCTTTTTCTTGATCTATGGTTAATTCGTATGATAAACTATTTTTTAATTTCTCTAATAGTTTTACATCGTAGTTGATTGCGGGGCAATCGTCTTCTTTTTGTCGCATATAATGAAGATATTTCATTGATACTTGATACTTTAATAATTCTTCATACTTTATTCTTTTTTGTGCTTTTTTTATTTCATCAAGATTATCTGATAAATGCATTATTTTTATTGCATCTTTCAGTGATAATAAATTATGTTTTTCAATATAGTCTTTTGGTAAAGTTTCAATGATTTCGTCTTTATGTTTTCGGTATACTACACTCATTAATTCTAAATATTTAGATTCCGAAATATCTTTGATACGATAAGTTGGAATAATATCACGATTTATTTCATCTAAAACAACTAAATTACTTACTGTAAAGTTGTTCATATTTTGGTAGAATTTACCTTGAACTCTTATCACTGATCCGTAATTTAATTTACCCTTTAGATATATTCTATTAAATAGCGTACATCTAATTTTTATACCTTCTACATCAAGTTGAAATACAACAGTTGAAAGTTTACTTTTTAGGTAATTTACGGTTACTTTTGAAACAATTGTTCCCTCTAATATTGTTGGTTCATCAAGTACCGCATCGTTTATTGAATGTACGGAAAAGTCTTCATATTTAACCGGAAAATCAAGCAATAAGTCTTCAACTGTCAAGATGTCTTTTTTCTTGAAAATCGTAATATATCTAGATAAGATATAATCCTCATCCGCAAGCAAATGTTCTGGTAATATATGTAATGTCGTATTTTTTACTTCTTGCATGCTTTTCCTCCTCTTTATTTAAGAAAAAGTGGAGTAAATCCACTTTCTTTTTTTACTCAATAGAGAGTATATAACTATATACTTCTTGATTACCTGAAATTGTATCAATTTCAACTTTAGGATAAGTTTCAGTAATATAATTTTTTAACTCTTCTAATTCTTCAGTAGCAACATCTTTACCGTATATAATTGTAATAATTTCTTTTTCGGCAATGTCACTATTAGCTAAGATACCTTCTGTGGCATCAAGGCGTGATTTTTCAGAAACTACGATTTTTCCATTACAAATACCAATGTAGTCTCCTTCATTAATATGTACACCTTCTATTTCTGCATTTCTTATTGAATAAGTTACTAAACCGGTAGTTACGTTTGAGATTACATCTTTGATATCATTTAAGATTGTATCAATATCGTTACTACTAAAATCTAGCATTGTAAGTGCAGAATAACCTTGTGCTAAAGTTTTACTAGGTGCAACATAGATCTTCGCTTTATCATAGTATCTTGCGGCTTGTTCAGCTGTTAAAACGATGTTTGAGTTGTTAGGGAAAACAATAATGTTTTCAGCATTTAAGCTATCAAAACCTTTAACAAAGTCTTCAGCAGATGGGTTCATACTTTGACCACCTTCAACTACATAGTCAACTCCCATTTCTTTAAATACATTTACTAGGCCTTGACCAGAAGCAACTGCTACTACCGCGAATTTCTTTCTGTTTACTGATTTTCTTGCTTCAACACATCCAGGGCATTCACATTGTTGAACATGATGTTCAGGATTTATACTAGTAATAGCACCTTCATTATGTTGAACTGACATATTTTCAATTTTAATTGTTACGTATTCACCATATTGTTGGCAATGATTTAGTACAACACCCGGTGTTTTAGTATGTACGTGTACTTTTACAATATCGTCATCTTTTAATGCTACAATACTATCGCCTAATGTTTCAAGGAAATCAACAATAGTCTTTACTTCAAATTTTGCAGGATTAACCTTTTTATTTTGTAATTGTAAAATAAATTCAGTACAATAACCATATTCTAATTCGCTATCTGCGTTGAATGAACTTGCGTTAACAACTGGTTGATGAAGAGCTACTTGTGAATTAGCTTCGATTACTTCGCCATTTAATGCCTTTTGCATACCTTCTAAAATGTAAACTAATCCAGCACCACCAGAGTCTACTACTCCTGCATCTTGTAAAACTGGTAATAAACTTGGAGTTCTACCAAGTGAAGCATGAGCTTCATCAATTAAGATTTTAAAGAAATCTTCAAGTGTTGAACCTTTTTTCATAACACGATAGGCTTTTTTAGATGATTCGCGTGCTACAGTTAAAATAGTTCCTTCTACTGGTTTCATTACCGCATGATATGCTTGTTCTACACCAGATATAAATGCTTTTGAAAATTCTTTTGTACTTACTTCATCAAGTCCTGTTCCATTTGGACCTTTGAATCCTTTATATATTCCTCTAAAGAATTGTGATAAGATAACGCCAGAATTACCACGTGCCCCCATTAGCATTCCTCTAGATAGTTTTTTAGATATTTCATATATTGATTTTGAATCTAATTGCTTAATTTCGTTTGCGCCTGCTTCAATTGTCATACGCATGTTTGTGCCAGTATCACCATCTGGAACTGGGAATACATTTAAAGCGTCAACCTCTTTATAGTTAACTGACAAATTAGCAGCACCGTTGATAACTAGCTGTTTAAACAGTTCGCCATCGATTGTTTTATGTTGCATAATGGTCCTCCTTATATAGGTATATTTTAAAATGCTAGTATATTCTACCACATTTTTTACTTTTTTGCAAGCAATATAAAACCATTCACTATAATATTGATACATTTTTTTGATTTTTGTACCGTTTTTTTAGTTAAAACATCAATATTCAAGACATTTTATGTATTTTTTTTATTAATTATTACAAACCATATACACTAACTTTTATACTTTTATATAGTAATTTAGTTGCAATTATTACTTTTTTTTGGTATAATAGAACAAGAAAAAGTATCAATCAAGGAGGAACTCATTATATGGCAAAATGTTATGTTACAGGTTTAGGACCTAAAGCCGGAAATAATCGTTCTCACTCTTTACAAGCAAGTCGTCGTACTTGGAAACCTAATCTTCAAAAAGTTCGTATTAAAGATGAAAAAGGTCGTGTAATTAGAGTGTACGTTTCTACTCGTGCTCTACGTACTGGTCTTAAGAATGGTTCAATTGAACGCGCTTAATAATTAACTGTACTTTAAGTACAGTTTTTATTTTTTTATAAAAAGAGGGTTACCCCTCTTTTTATGATTTTTTAGTTTTTTTTGAAAACAAATTACTAAAGAAACTGATAATTTTAGAAATAAATTTAGGTAGCTTAATAACATAAAATCGCATATAGTTCCTCCTATTAATACAATATATGTTATTAATAAAAATTTATTCTAATAAATTACTTAATTGTAAATAAATATACCATACCACTATGAACATATATAGTTGGTTCAATATCATTTTTAAGTGGGGCATTACTTACAGTATACGTGTCATTTTCATTTATTGTTACATTGTTTAATTCATATGCGGCATTTCTAATGCTAATAGTAGCTTCACCTATCGGAAAGATTGAAAAATATTTTGCATTTTTATTTACAACACCTACTTTTTTTTCTTTCAATAGCTCTATAGTATTTTCTTTATCAATTAACTTTACTTTATATTCATTGTATTTTGCAAGTAATCTGATTGCTACAAGTTCATGATCTAATCTTCCTGATAATGCATCATATACTTCAATGTTTAAGTTAGTTGCACCTTGAATGTTTTTAAGATACATAAAGGCTAATTCTAAATCAGTCTCATTTTTCTTGGCTGGAAAAATTTTAGTTTCAATAGCATTCTTTTCAATTTCTTGTAAGAAATTAGTACTGTCAAAATCACCTATTGCAATATCAGGTTTGATTCTACGTTCTAATAATTCCATTGCTCCTCCGTCTAGTCCAATAAAATAATCAGACGGATTTAAGTGATACATTTCTTTGAAAGATTTTTTAGGTGAATTAGCAACAATTATTATTTTCATATTGTTCCAACTCCTTTATTGTTTTTTCATAGTTATCATCTTTAAAAAAGTAAGTACCAATTACTACTATATCACAACCTACTTTTTTACATAAGTTATAATTAGTTTGGTTTATGCCACCATCTATTTCAATTAAGAAATTTTTATTATTTTCCTTTTGATATTTTTTTAACCATTTAACTTTTTCTAGCATATCAGCCATAAATGCTTGACCACCAAAGCCTGGTTCAACACTCATTATTAGAACTAAATCAACATCATTAAGATATGGTATTAATTCTTCTACTGGTGTTTTAGGTTTTATTGATATACCAACTTTTTTATTAGCACGATGAATTGTTTCAATTACAAAATTTGGTGAGGTTGTGGCCTCTAAATGAAAAGTAATGATATCTGATCCTGCATCTATATAGTTTTCTACAAATAGTTCTGGTTTTTCAATCATTAAGTGCGTATCAAAAATTAAGTTACTTTTTTTTCGCAAATTTTTTATTAAACAATCATCAAAAGTTTTATTAGGTACAAATATATTATCCATTACATCTAAATGAATATATTTAATACCTGAACTTTCAACTTTATTTAGGATACTAGTTAAATCTTTATTAAGAACCGATAATATTGATGGAGCTATTTGCATATATATCACCACTTTCTTTTTATTTTTATTTCATTAATCATTTGAACATAATTTTCATATCTACTAGTTAGGATTGTTTTTTCCTCAACTAGTTTTTTTATTTCACATGATGGTTCATTTAAATGTAGGCAACCCTTAAATTTACATTTATTTGAAGCGTTGAAAAATTCAATAAAGCTATGTGATAAGTCTACTTCAGTCATGTCTGAAAAATCAATGATACCAAACCCTGGGCTATCTGCAACCCAACCATTTTCAAATGGTAAAAGGGCAGTATACCTAGTTGTATGCTTACCACGATTAAGAGCTTTAGAAATGTTGTTTGTTGCAAGCATATATTTTTCATCTAGGATATTTAAAATACTACTTTTGCCAACCCCACTTTGACCAGTGATAACACTTATTTTATTAGCCATTAATGGTTTTAATTTTTCAATTAAATGTTGTTCTTTGGTTGTCGTTTTAAATACTTGATATCCTATCTTATGGTAATAATCAAGGGTATCATCTAAATTATCATCTTTATCAAGTAAATCAATTTTATTGAATACTAGGATTGGAACTATATCGTTATATTCAAGTATTGCAATAAAACGATCTAACAAATTTAAATTTAAATCGGGTTCTTTTACTGAGGTTACAACTATTGCTTGATCAATATTGGCAATAGTAGGTCTTACAAGATCATTCTTACGTGGTTCTACTTTCACAATTGTTGCGAAGGGATTACCATCTTCGTAATAAACAATATCTCCTACTTTTACCGTAGTTTGATTATTTCTAAAAACTCCTCTTGGTTTAGCAAGCAAAGTTTTTGAAGTTGATAAATCGTATAGTGTATATTCTCCTGAAATTAAACAAATAACTAATGCTTTATTCATTATTTTCCTCTAATAGTTTTTTTGCCCTAAGCTGACCACAAGCAGCTGAAATGTCAGACCCATGTTCCATTCTTAATGTTGCATTGATTCCTCTTTGATGAAGAATTTCAAAAAATCTTTGAGCGTCTTCACTTGATGTTTTCTTGAATGGCTTAGTCGAAACTTCATTGTATGGTATTAAATTAACATAACAATTAATGTCTTTTACTAAATCAGCTAATTGGTTTGCTAGTTTTGGTGTATCGTTTATTCCTTTTAATAATATATATTCAAAAGTAATTCTACGATTAGTTACTTTGATATATTCTTTTACTGCTTCAATTACTTCTTCTATTTTGTATCTTTTATTAATTTTCATTATTTGATTTCTCACTTCATCATTTGGTGCATGTAAGCTAATTGCAAGATTTATTTGAAGAGGAAAGCTAGCAAATTCCTTAATTTTGGGAACAATTCCACAAGTTGAAACTGTTATATGACGTGCACCTATTTCTAAGCCTTTAGCATAGTTTACAACTTGTAAAAACTTTAGAACCGTTTCATAATTATCAAATGGTTCACCTATTCCCATAACAACGATGTTAGATACTCGTTGATAGTTTTCGTCTAAATCACGTTGAACCATTAATACTTGTAAAACCATTTCACCAAGCGTCAAGTTTCTAACTTTACCTAGCTCACCGCTTGCGCAAAAAACACATCCCATATTACAACCAACTTCACTAGTAACACATACGCTATTACCATAGTTGTGTCGCATTAATACGGTTTCGATTAGTTTATTGTCTTCTAGTCTAAACAAATATTTAGTAGTACCATCTTTTGATACTTGTTTTGTTACAATTTCAAGTTGCTTAATTTCGAACTCATCTTCTAATTTTGTAATCAACTTTTGTGATATGTTAGTCATATCTTTAAATGAAGTAACTCGGTTACGATATAACCATTCAAATACTTGAGTAGCCCTAAATGGCTTTTCACCAATTGTTTTGAAATATTCGGAAAGTTCTTCTAACGTATAGTTATAAATATCATTCTTCATTGGTTGTCTCCTTTAATTTACAAATGTAAAAGCCATCATTAGTTGATGTTGGTAAATATTTTAATTCTTCTAATATTTTAAAATTAGGGTGTTTTCTTAACAATTTTTCAATGAATAGTTCATTTTCATCTTTGTTTATAGTACATGTACTATATAGTACAATACCACCCTTTTTTAAATATTTCAAGCCATTTTCAACAATTTGTTCTTGGTCTTTTTTTATACCATTAATTTTTTCAATCGTCATTTGGTACTTTATATCGGGTTTATGATTTAATACCCCTAAACCTGAACATGGCACATCCGTTAATATATAATCAAATGGTTTTTCAAAACTACTGTTTTTACCATCAAGTAGCTTTGCAACTACATTTGTAACTCCTAGTTTTTGAGCATTTTCTTCAATTAATTTAACTTTATGTCCATAGATATCACAAGCAATAATTTTTCCTGTGTTATTTAAGATTGCGGCTAAATGCATTGCTTTTGAACCTGGAGCACTACACATATCTAATATGCTAGTATTTATATTAGGGTTAAGTACTAATCCAACTTTTATGCTTGATGCATCTTGCGCAACTATCAAGCCATTTTTAAATAGTTCATCGTTTATTAGATTTTCTTTAGTTATTAAAATTACATCATCAATTATTTGGTAATCTATTCCTTTTGAATTTAATAAATTTGCTATTTCTTCTTTATTAGTCTTTAGAGTATTAATTCGATAGCTTTGTTTACTATCTTGTTTTACACTTAGTATCTCTTCAATACAATCAGGATATTGCTTTTGTAATAATTCAACTAATTCTAAATTTATGCTATATTTTATTGATAAGTCTTGTAGATAATTACCTGTTGCAATTTTTCTTTTCGGTAGCTCAAGATATTTTCTTAATATTGCATTTAAGAAAGTTGAGGCTTTATAATCTTTTTTCTTAACTGTTTGAACCAAACTATTTACGATATAGTGATCTTGAATATTTAAATAATCTATACTATATACTCCAACCCTAATTGCATTCTTCAAATATGGTTTGATTCTTTTCCCACTAGTTAGTGGTTGAACAAGATAATCTAATAATATTTTATTTTCAACTACACCATATACAAGTTTAGTGTAAAGACGTTTTTCATAATCAGTGAAATTTGCATGTTTAATTGTATCACTTACTACAATATTGGTATAACCATCTTGGTTTAAAATTTGAACTAGACTCTCAATTACTTTTTGTAACATATATTCTCTCCAGCTATTATTTCAATATATACTTTCTTTAAAACTACTAGTTCATTAAAGTATTCATCAGTTTTGTTTATTTTTTTGATTACACTATTCATCATATTATATATATTTTTAAAGTTTGTAGTATTTAGTTCATACTTAGGAAATTCACCAATCACTAATGATTTGGGTAAACTTTTTAATTCTTTTTCTTCTACTAAAAAAACAACATTTTGGTGTAACTTTTTAAACAGTTCCATTAACATTGGTTTAGCAATTACTAATTGTTGTTTTATTACTTCATTTAAATTACTACCTTGTTTTAAATCTTCTTTTAATCTAGTCGAAACTATTGATAATTCATTATTCTTTAAATTATCGATATACAAAAACATAGTAGGGGATATATATTGATATATGTCTTCTTTTATTTCTGGTATTATGTGCTGAAGAGTAAAATTATCATTATCTAAATAGTTTTTAGCAACTTTATTAGTATTATCTTTTTGATATATTTCTCTATTTTTTTGAAGGTCATTATATATGTTATTTATGTAGTGCCATTTTTCTAATATTGATTCGTTGTTAATAAAATTACAACAAATGTCTAATAACAATATATCATGATTTATTTTCTTAAAGTTCATCAACATATCAATCACCCTTCATTTTAGATATTATATAACATTTATCTTTTTTTTTCAAATTAGTCAATTATTTTTTATTTGTTGGTTTTTTATAACATTTATTTCTTGAAGAAAAAGTCATTTTTTGATAAAATATATACTAGATTTTTTAAGTGAGGAAAAATATGAATTTAACTACAATAAAAACGTCATTAGTTCACTTGTTTACCGCAGGTCTACTTACCGCTGGTTTAGTAACTTTAGGAAGCTGTACAACTAGTGAAACAGGAAATAAAAATAACAAAAATACTAAAAATCAATATACGGAAGAAGAAATTGCTAAGTTCAATAATTTAACTGATATTGAAGTGTTAATGAATACCCTTAGTGAATTAGATAAAATTGATAATTTTTATATAAAGACTACAGGTAAAACTACTACGAAAGCTGGTTTTATACCTTATAATCAAAATACTGAAACTACTCTTTATTCAATTAATAGAAATATGTATAATAATATATCTTCTACTTCAGCATTTGTTAACCATTATCATACTTCTTATACTATCGGTAATCAAGTTTATTTCTATGATAGTGAAAATAAAAAAACATTAAAAACAACTGATTTAAAATATAAAGAAACTTTTGGTAAATTACCAACATACAGTACAGTTTTTAATTATATTATTACTGAGGCTGATATCATTTCTTCTTCAAGAGTTGTGAATGCCAACAAACTTGAGTTTAAGTTTAATCTAAATACAACTACAACAACTAAAGAATTAAAAAAACAAATGAAAGTTTTTGGAGGATTATCTAGTTATCCAACTTTTGAAGTAGTTATGTTAACTATCGTAATTGACGCAAATTTCCGTCTTATATCATTTGATAATCACGAAGAATATTTAACTAATAAAGCTCCTCTTGGTGATATTCACTGTATTCAAGATTTATCATCAACAACATATTACGAAGATTATGAATTACCCGATTACAAAGGATTCCTAAAACGTGCAAATGGCTAAATTAAATATTTAGCCTTTTATTTTTGCTTTTTTGTTTACAACTATACAAAATATGTTATAATAAACTATATTAATTATAAAATTTGGAGGTAAATCTATGCATGACACTCTTAAACTTTTTGGTGTGTTTAGCATTCCGACTTTTGGAACTCTAATCGCAACTGGTGTTTTATTTTTTGTTATATTATTAATACATTTATTAAGAAAGAATCATGTCAATGAAAGAACAATTGATAATATCATACTTATCGGTGGTATATCAGGAATTGTTTTCGCTTTAGGTGCACACGTATTTGACACTTTATGGCACAGCATATCTTATATGAAAGAGCATGGTACTTCATTTCAAATGCTTTGGGATCAAGGCGGTGTTACTTTCTCTGGTGGATTATTCTGTGGAATTATTTGCTTTTTCATTATTTATCCAATATTTATGAAAACTGAAAGAGATAAAGTATTCTTCTATTTTGATTTCATCGCCATTGGAATATGTATTGCCCATGCTTTTGGTAGACTTGGTTGCTACTTTGGTGGATGTTGTTATGGAAAGGTTGTTCCACAAGGCACATTCTTATCAATGATATATCCAACTGAATTGGGATATGAAAATATATATCCTACGCAATTATTTGAATCAGTATTCTTATTTATTCTTTTTGCAATATTACTTTTTGGGGTAAAGAAAAATCGTACCGCATGGTATTTAATTGGATATAATGTATTCCGTTTCTTATTAGAATACTTTAGAGGTGATGATAGAGGTTCTAGCCCATTTGGTGCTTTAAGTCCTTCTCAACTTATGAGTATCATTTTATTAGTATTCGGAATTGTTGTCTTAATTTTTAGAAAACAAATAGAAGAACAATTAAAAACTACTAATAAAATTGTTCAAACTGAATCCGAAACTACCGATACTCATGAAGAAGAAAACCAATTAGTTGTTACAGAAGTTGTTTACAAAAATAACTTTTTAAATAAATGTAAGAAACATAATTTTATGATTCTTTATCTTTCTTGCTTTATTTTCGTCTTAAGCTTAGTATTCTTTGGAATGATTGGTAATGGCGTTAATAACAATGTTTCTACTAAACAAGTAACTAAACTTGTTAATGCTGGTGCAAATTTTGATTACACGATAGACGATAATTTAGTTCATGTATATGTTGATGAAAATAACGTATTATCATTCGAAACAACTAATGGTAGTAGTCACTATCTATACCAACCTATTTATGGCAAAGTATATATTAAACTTACAAATAGTGTTGTTATCGAAGATACTGCTAGTTATTACTATCATTACAATATTTATCAAACTAAAAACATTACTGAACCTAAAAAAACTGAAGTAACTGGTTGTTATAATGCCTATAAAATGGATGAAATATTAGGTTTCTATTCAAATACTAAGGGACCTGCTGAAATGGAAAAAGCAGCTATTAATGCCTTTATATTATCAGCAACCAAAGTTTTAGGAAGTAACTCTAAAGGTAACTTACATATATTATTCTTTGTTATATTAATACTTGAATTATTATTCATTATTTCGTATATTGTATTTTTCTTCTTTGGAACTAAAATATTTCCAGTTGAAGAAATAGCAGTAAATATATGTGAGGAACCTGTAAATGAAGAAAATTAGAATTATTGATTATATCGTAAGTATCATCTTTTCAATTACTTTTATTATATTACTAGGATGTGTTGCGGTACTACCAATTGCTAAATCGAAATCTTATTATTTAAGTGAACACAAGAAAAACAATGTGAAACAAATTCTTCAAGAAACAAGCTTCAGAGGAGGAACTTGTTACTGTTATGATAAAGATGGAAACTATATGAGTTACTATGTTCCATATCATGAAGTAACTGATGAAGATATTGTTAATGCTACAAACCATATAATTGACTACTTATATAGTGAAAAAGTTGAAAGTATGCAATTTCAAGTTGATACAGATGAGGGAAAAGTTGATTTCTTCTCTGAACAAGCTATTGTGCATATGGCTGATGTAAAAGTATTATTTATCGGTGGTATTAAGTTATGTTATATATGTATTGTTATTTTTGTTTTATGTCTAGTTTATTTAATATTAACTAGAAAACATTCATTTAACATTCTACTAAACGTATATTTAAGAACCCTTATTGTTTTCGGTGTTGCAACTATCTTAATAGGCTTATTCGCTATGATTGATTTTGATACAGCATTTGAAGTATTTCACAAAATTATCTTTCCGGATAGTTCTAAAGTTAAACTTGCTTTATCATTTAGTTATACCGATACGTTAACCAATGTTTTAACCGCTGAGTTCTTTATGCACATTGGTTTTGCAATTGGAGCAATCTTCATTATATTAATTGGTTTAAGTATCTTTTTAGATTTATTTCTCAAAAAGCGTCTAATAAAAAACACATAAAACGGTCAAATGAGCACACAACGTATGAACGATTTTTACAAAATGACTATCTAGATTAATTTCTAGGTAGTTTTTTGTTATGTGAACAAAACAAAAGCACCTTTGATATTATCTCGGGTGCATAAAGTTATTCATTAATAATTAGTTTTTTTATTAAATCATTTTTCATATTATTAAAGTCAACCAACTTAGACATTAATTTTTCAATTTCTTTTTCTATTTTAGAAACCTTAGTTGATAATTCTTTTTGCTTATCTAATGAAGGAATGTTAAGTTTAACATTTTCAATTTCAGGAACAGTAAGTTGTTGCTGCACTTTTCCTGAAGTATCAAATTCTATACTTTTTAATAAATATTTAAAAAATACGATATCATATATTTTTTCGTTTGGACATGCACATATTAGTCTCACAATTGGATAAAATGGTGCTTTTCTAATTTCACAATATCCAATAGTTCCACGAGCAGAAATGCTTACACAATCTTCGTTTATTTTACTTATATTTGTGTAACCATACAAAGCCTTATCTTCAATACCATTAGAATAAATTGGAATAGTATATTGGCTGGTTTTTTCTAAAGACCATTGACCTTGTGGTACATCTCCACCAGCTATGATATACTTGCATATATCTTTTAACTTAACTATTGTCCCCCCCCCCCGATTATTTTAAGCTCACTGAATATTTTTTGAATTTCATCTTTATATTTCTCAATTGACATTCTTGTTGTTTCAAATTGCTTATCAATCTTTTCGCACTCTAGTACTAATTGTTTTTGTACATCAGCATCTGGGAATGGAATCTTAATTTGTTTTAAGTTAGTACTATTTAAACCTCCTTGACCAGAACCTGTGATATTAGCTTTTAAAATTTCTTGGCCTAAATTACTATATAAAAATTCAAATAAATATTTTCTAGTAATTTCATTTTCAACTCTCAATAAAAATACATGTTCATTAAGCATTGCATCTTTTCCATTTAATTCATCTCTTACAAGAGCTATTTTTCCAGTCCTTGCACCATCCTTACATATTAAAATATCACCATTTTTCACTTTTCCTTTTGTTGAATCATTATAAAAATCTAATGGAACATATTTTGGAGTGTCAAGATTTAAATAGCCACTAGTATTATCAATATGCTCTCCACCCAATGATAATGCTCCTTCCTCAATATGAGCAACACCTCCTTCAGGTCTAGAACCAGATTCAATAATACTTACAATTTCTTGAATCATTTTTAAAGGATAAATGGAATTAATTTTAATAGCTTTTTTTGTAACAGATGTTTTTATTGATTTATCAAAATAATCCCTTTCAAAATCCATCATGTCACACAAATTGACAATAGCTGCATATTTTGAATTTGATTCGGATATATCCTCGAATTTATTATTGAACGAAGAACGAATTAGACTTGCTAAAGTATCGTTTGCTTTTCTATCATCATTTTTATACAATTTCCCTCCAGCATTAAATATTTTAATACCTTCGTTTCCTTTTCTATCGCTCCATTCATAACCTAAGAAAGTTTTTTCTTCTTTATTATCAGATGGAGCATTAATTACAACAGTTTCTTGCTTATAAGTTAGAGCAAAATATAATATTTTTTCAGCTTCAATATCTTTTATATATTTTATAAATAAATCATTTTTAGATTTTTCTTTCTCGGCTTGAGTTAACGCATTAAATTTTTTAGATTTAATCAAATTTTTATATGCTGAACTATCATTAAAAGAATTCTCATATGCATTAAAATGCTGATCATTTTTAACATCTGCAATTGTTATTGTTCCATTTTTTAATTTCTTAAACAATTCCATTGAACTATTGATTTTTCCAAGATAATCTTCTAACAAATCTAAATCTGCTCTATTAGTTATTGTTGAAGATGATAAAATTGAGTTAACACTATCTAGCAACATGCTTGCATATCTTGGTGGTTCATTATATTTTTCTAAAAATAGAACTGTAGTGCTTGTACCTGTTGCGCCAAATGTTTGTTTTCCAAGTTGAACTATTGCTCTAATAATAAAATTCTTCAAAATCTGTTCACGAGCACCTACATAGCTTTCTGGTCTACTATTTGTTAGAATTGTAGAAGGTAAAACAACTGCAGCCAATCCTTTTGGCTTTAATAATTGTGCGATTCTTTCGACAAATAAAACCTCTATTTCGCCACCATTGTTGGATATTTTATCAAGAAGTTCAAATGAGTTATTTTTGATTTGTAAATGTCTTTTAAATGAAGAAACAGAATAAGGTGGATTTGCAACTAACAAATCAAAAGTGTTATTTTCTATTTTTTTATCTATATAGTTTTCAAGGCCATCTCCAAAAATTATATTTCCTTCACCAGCACCATTCATAAATAGAGATATTTTTGACACTCTTGCTAGTCTATAATCTTTTTCTATTCCATAAATTGAATCTCTAGTCCATCCATTATCATTTACTTCACCAGCAAAGTAATTTATCGCTTCAATACCTTCGGTCAAAAAGTGACCTGCCCCACAAGCATAATCAATAACTTTTGGATAAGTAAATGAATTCTCTTTGTGACTATATTCGTTTAGAGGCAAACTATCCCAAATAAATCTTGTTATTGGAGTTGGAGTAAAAAACTGACCTTCATTTTGCTTGAAACCTTTATTTAATAATTGTTCAAATAAATCACCTAAAAATTGATGCTTTGAAGGATATACAATCCTATATTCCTCAAATAATTGAACAACCTCAACTAATATTTTCCCATTTTGATAAAACAATTCTTCATTATGAACATCCTTAAATGTAAAATCATTATTTGAATAAAACTTTAAGATACGAATTTTTTCTTTTAAATCTTCAATTGCATTCTTTCTTTCTTCTCCTGTATAAGTAGTAAATAACCATTCAGGATAATCTGCTGGAACATAAAAAATCTTTTCACGCATAAATTTTTCCATTCCATCTTTATGTAGTCGTTGAAGCCTATCTTGAAGAGTTTCATATGTATCAGTACCTTGCTTATATTGAAACTCTACCTCATCATTTTCTTGTTTAGTAATTTCATCTACCAATTTGCAAATAAATAAAGCAACTAATCTATTAAATGCATTTTCTTTATCACTTACATTATTATGTCTTAAGATTTCCTCGAATTTATTAACAATTTTATCGTTAGGCGAGAAATCTTTTAAATCTTTTTTAAATAATGGTTTTATACCAATTTTATATGCCCTTGTATCATTAGAAAAAATTAATGTATCGTACACTTTACTTCCATAAGTATTCTTCCATACATCAAACATTTCAACCGCCGTGAATGCCCTAGAGAACAATTTAATAGAAGAATCTTTTTTTGCTAAGATAGCAACGTTCGGGTCATCACTACAATTTATTGTCTTTTCACAAAAAGAAAGATTATCGTCGTTATAATTAGAAGAATATAGCATTAACCATTTTGTAGAGCGTTCTTGTTGCAAATACGAAAATAGTTGTCCACCATCAGTTTGAGTATCTTTAAAGGCCTTATCGAATTCTTTTCCATAAGTTTTGCATTCTATGATAATCAACATTTCGCCGTTTTCTTTATAAATGCATATATCTGCACGTCCACTTTTGGCATCATGTCCTAAATGCCATTCTTTTTCTAATTCAATATGATTAGGTCTATAGCCTTTAGTAAGCAATCTATCAACGCATTCAAATACAACAAAATTTTCATTTTGATCGAAGTTTGTATTTCTATCTCTTCCACGAATTGATTCTGGATAAATCAACTGCTCTTTTTCAAAGTCTACAACCATGTCACAATCAAAAGAATCAAAATGCTTTGTAAAAGAATTACCGCTTTCAATATATCCTAAATTTTTAAGTACATTTTTAATATTACTTTTGTTAATCATAATTATTCTACCTCTTCAAACTCTATATTATTTTCCTTAAACAAATCTTCTAATTTGATTTTAGCAATTGCAGTTGGTTCATGTTCACCACGTTCCCATCTACTGACGGAAGCAAGTGATACATCAATTATTTTTCCTAATTCTTCCTGAGAAATATTAAGTTTTGCTCTTAATCTAAGAATCATTTTAGGCCAATTAATTCTCATATATTTATTTCCTCCAATTGAACATTCATGAACATATTTTATCACTTTTTTCTCAAAATTACTACTGAATAACCAAATAATCTCTTGCTTTATATGTTTTTTTCTCAAATTCATCTCATTAGGCAATTTTGCTTGATGAGATTTTTTTATTTTTCTTACTAACAATCCCGAACTTTTCGTTTATAAATGCCAACTAAGACTTAGGGGGTAAGAAAAATTTTTTTAATTTTACTGCCCCGCCAAAACCACTCTTATTTCTCCATATGGTTAGGAAATTAAAAAATAGGGACCTCAAAACAACTTTAAAATCTCCATATAGTAGAAAAAATAAAAAAGTTTGGGACAAAAGCAATTAAATGTTCTCTATCCCTATGAAGCAAGAAAAAAAACAAAATTTTAGGAGGTAAAAAAATGAATGAAATTACGCTTTACGCATCAAATGTTAGAGGTCTTGCATCTAACACTTAATATAATCGCAAGATAACAATTACCAATATTGAAACGCTTAGAAAGGCTTTATCAGTTGATTATGTACCTGTCTCCTATAAAGACAATACTAGGAGCATTAAAAACTTTATTAGTTCTAACTGCATCATAGTCGATTTAGATAATGATCATTCGAATAACGAAGCTGACTTTATAGATATAAATAAGGTTAAAGAGGCATTCCCAGATGTTATGTTCTATGTTCATTATTCAAGAAATAATATGAAACCTAAAAATGGTAAATCACCACGACCGAAATTTCATATTATCTTCTTTTGTAACGAAATTACTGATGAGAAAGCTTATTCAAAACTAAAGCAAGAAATATATGATTATTTTCCTTACATCGATAATAACGCACTTGATTCAGCTAGATTTTTCTTTGGCACTGAAAACCATCAAGTTGAATATGTAGATGGCGAGCTTACCATTGATGAATTTATCAAAGATAAAAAGTCGGAAGAATTCTTACTTCAAGATAAGCCGATTGTAGAAGGTACAAGAAATGCTACTCTACATAAATCAGCTGTAAAGATATTAAAAAGGTATGGAAACACCGATGAATCTTATAGTGAATTTCTAAAACTTAATGAAAGGTGCTCTCCACCACTTGAGGATAGCGAACTTAACCAAATATGGTCTAGCGCCCTTAAATACTATAAGGAAAAGATAGAAATCAGTCCTGATTACGTCAAACCTTAAGACTATGGAGTTGAAAAATGGGATGAGATCATTCCACTTGATGAAAGACCGCTTGTGAAGTTCCCTCTAGAAGTTCTACCCGATGCCATTAAAAATTATTGTCTTGCAGTAAGTGAAGCAACTCAGACACCTATCGATATGGCAGGAGTCATAGCCTTAGCATTACTTGCACTATCCATGCAAAGAAAATACCAAATTGCAGGAAAGCATGATTGGATAGAGCCTCTTAACTTGTATGTGATGGTTGTAGCTGAGCCAAGCGAACGAAAGTCTGCTGTCATCAACCAGATGATTAAAGTCATTCACGCATTTGAAACAAACTACAATGAAGCACATGCTTTAGAACGAGAGAAAAGTGAAATTGAATATCAATCTCTTATTGCTAAGCGAAATAAGCTTGTAAAGGATATTGAAAAAGGCAAAGCACAATCTTCTGATTTAGATGCTGTTATTACCGAAATCAATGGTTTTAATAGACTTCATAGACTAATCCTTACTGTGGATGATGTTACTCCTGAAGTCTTAGCTAATAAACTAAAGGAACAAGATGAATCATTATCCATATTCTCTAGTGAAGGCGGTATATTCGATATCATATCTGGTGCTTATTCAAAGATTGTAAATATAGATATTCTTCTCAAAGCTTATTCAGGTGATTTTGTTAGAGTCGATAGAATCGGTCGTGATTCTATTTCACTTAAAAAGCCTAAATTAACAATTCTATTGATGGTCCAACCAAAGGTACTAGAAAACATTATGAACAACTCAGTATTTAGTGGGCGTGGTTTAAACGCAAGATTTCTATATTCAATTCCTAAATCTAAGGTGGGCACAAGAAAACTATCAACTGTTGAAATTAGCGATGACATCAAACAAGAATTCTATCGCTTAGTTAATTCTATTCTTAATGAAGATGCCAAGTTTATAGACACCATAGAATTATCTGATGATGCCTATAAGGAACTTGAGAATTATCATGATGCATTTGAAGTAAGACTTAAAACTGAGCTTAAGAATATCGGTGCATGGGCAGGAAAGCTTGGCGGTAACATTCTTAGAATATCAGGACTACTAACTAGAGCAAGAGAAATAAAGTATGACCCATTCTTGAATGGTGGAACACCAGATAAAGATGGAAACTATATCGTTCAAAAGGATGTCATGCTTGATACCATAAAGCTTGGCGAATACTTCTTAGAACATGCTCTATATGCTTTTAACGCACTAGGTAATGATTCCATAAAGAAAAACACTAAGACAATCCTTAATGCTATCATCCGTCAAGAACCACACCTTACTGAAATAACACCAAGAGATATTCAAAGATGTGCAGACAATTCAAGAAAGATGATTTGCCACCAGTTTTAGATCTACTTTGTGATTATGGATATCTTAAAGAAAAAGAGTTCGTGGCTAAAGGAGTCGGAAGGCCAAAAGGAACAATCTATCTAGTTAATCCAGCAATCTATAACACTGAGTAATATTGTCCGTTTTGTCCTTTTGTCCCTTTAGATACGTTATTACTTATTATTTATTTATTTTTAAACTATCTATTCTTGTTTACACCTACGAGGACAATACGGACAAAAAGGACATAATTCATCTTTTTTGGAGGTAATTATGAACTCAATTAGAAGCCCGACTCAAATTATAGACCCAGGGGGCCATCAAATCTCTGGTAGCTTCAAAACGGACACCGGGGGTGGGCCTTCACGCGTAAAAACGCGAATTCAAACGGGGTATATGCCCTATAAATCAAACATACAAAAAATCAATACAAAATAGGAGGAATAAAACGTATGTTAATTGCTAAAAAAGGTCCGATTTCACCTAAGAAAATCAACTATGAAGGAGCAACTTATAAAAGAGTTCGTTCCTATACAAACGATAGTCATAAGGCTGTTGAAGTCTATGAATATGAACACCAATTCCACGAGCCTTATTATCTTGTTACAACCGAAGATGGTATTGCAGAACTTAATAAGGAAGAGTTGGAACATTACTTAAACTACAAATTTGGAGGTATTAAACATGTCATTTAAATACTTAGATGCATTAGAAAAGTTCTTAAGAGCAACCAATGATACAACTGAAATAAATGAGACTCTTGGTGCTGATATTGATGAAACTGGATTTATCAACTACAACGTTGGTGAGGAAAATTTCCAAAAATACAATATCTTCGGAAAACTAGCTACATTCCTTAATGTATCTAAGACTGATGGGAAGATTTTAGTCCCTGTGTCTGATGATATTGCGGGAATCATGGAAGAAAACGCACCTTTCCCAGTATCTGAACATGAATTTGAGGAAAAGGGATTCTCTTCGTATAAATTAGGAACCATTGTTAAAGTAAAACAAGATTTCATCTCTGATTATTCTTTTAACTTTATCAATTATCTAGATAGCGAACTCGCTAAACGCTTTGGTAAGGCTGAAGAAAAACTTATGCTCAATGGTAGTGGTAATAAAGATCCACTTGGCTTACTTAATCAAGACTTATCTTGCTTTGTAGTTGATGATTTGAGTTATGATGCCATCATTGATTTCTATTTCTCGCTAAGTAAGGAATATCGAGATAACGCATGCTTCATCGTATCTGATGAAATTGCTATTGAGCTTAGAAAACTCAAAGATGGTGATGGTAATTATATCTGGAATCAAAGTAACGACACAATCTTAGGAAAGCCTGTCTATGTTTCTAGTTATATGAATGATGAAACTAAGCCTATTCTCTTTGGCGATTTCTCTTATCTTTCAGTTATCTTAAGAGGCAAAATGAAGCTTAAGGTTCTTAATGAGTTATTCGCAAACAAGTTCGAGATTGGCTATGCCGTCAAAGAACGCTTAGATTTCAAATTAACGCAAGCAGATGCAGTCAGGGTATTACTTCTCGACTCATCTGAAGGAAGCGAAGACTAAGCAATTTTAGGGGCTAATTTAGGCTTCTAGGTTAGCCTCTATTCTCTTTGGAGGTAACATGGATAGAATTACATATAACAAGAAAATCGGTGACACTGTCTATGTTATTATGAGTCATGCCACCGATAAAAAAGATGAAGATTATATTAAGAAAAAGGTAGAAAAAATGATTCGTAGATCTATTGAAATACCTATCATTCAAATGCCTTTAAATAATAAAAAATAAGTGCTCGTATTACTTGATAATAATCCCTTTTAGAGTGATGTATATACACGACCAAAGGAGGTTATTATATGAGCACAAATGAACTTAAAGCAAAGCTTTACAAACTGGTTGACAATACCAATACCTCAAGAAAAGGAATTGATAATTTAGTCAATTATTATATCCACTCACTTGGTTGGAGTGAGGATGAAGCAATCAAGTATGCAATTAAATTATTTGAAGATGCTGTAATCGATGAAATTAAAGTCATTAACGGAAAGGAGGCAGACTAATGCTACAAGAATTAAATACATCAGCACAAAAGATTACAGCATTATACTGCCGTCTTTCACGTGATGATGATTTACAGGGAGATTCAAACTCAATTATTAATCAAAAAAACATCTTACAAAAATATGCTGAAGATAATGGATTTAAAAACATAGTTACCTTTGTTGATGACGGCTATTCTGGTACTACTTTTAATAGACCTGACTGGACTAGACTTATGGAGCACGTGAATCGTGATGAAGTTGCGACAATTATCGTAAAAGATATGTCAAGACTTGGTCGTGATTATTTAAAGGTTGGATTCTTCACATAGATATTATTCCCCGAAAATGGTATTAGATTTATAGCTATAAATAATGGCGTTGATTCAGATAAACCAACTGATAATGACTTTACCCCATTCTTGAACATTATTAACGAATGGTACGCTAAAGACACTTCTAAAAAGATACGAGCTGTATTTAAATCTAAAGCTGATAGAGGTGAAACACTAACCTTTCTTCCTCCATATGGCTATATGAAAGACCCTAATGATAAGCACAAATGGATTATAGATGATGAAGCTAGTATTGTTGTCAAAGAAATATTTAGATTATGTATTAATGGATTAGGCGTTAGTAAAATTGCTAATGAACTTAATAATCGGAATATTATGCCACCTGGATATTACAAAATTACTCATGGGCAATGGAATAAAGATTTAGATTATTCAAATGCAAAATGGAGTCCTGCTATTGTTAGTGAAATACTTAATAGACAAGAATACATAGGTAATACTGTTATTTTTAAACCAGACCCATATAAGCGTAATAAACGAAAATTCAAACCAATGAAATCTGAGGAGCTTAAAATAATTGAAAATACACATGAAGCAATTATTGATAAAGATACCTTTGATGTAGTTTCAAATATTAGAGCTCATAAGCGTAAAAACACAAAACTAGGTTATGTTCCTAAACTTGCAGGTAAACTTTATTGTAGTGATTGTGGCGAGGTTTTATATTACGTGTGTCCAAGAGAAAAATATCATAATCCTGCATATTTTGTTTGTAGCAGTTATAGAAAACATAGATGCGAACATACCCACGCAATTAGAGAAGCTGATATAGAAGCTATTATTCTAGCTGATATTAAGAGATTAACATCATTCGTAAAGAACAATGAAGATGAATTTGTAGCTAAAGTAAGTGATTATTCTAAATCAGAACTCAATAAGGCGCTAAAAAATGCAACTAAGGAAATTGATACTGCTACTGCAAGATATAAGAAACTTGATTCTATTATTCAAAACTTATATGAAGATAAACTAGAAGGTAATTTAACCGATGATAGATTCAATAAATTATTAACCAGCTATGAAAACGAACAGAAAGAGCTTGAAACTCGAATTAAAGAATTTCAGGACTTTGTTAATAAAGAAAATGAAAAATATCTCAATGCATCTTACCTAATTAACTTAGTTAAGAAATACACTGAGATAAATGAATTAACGGATGAGATAGTTCAAGAATTCATCCAAAAGATAGTCGTACATCATAAGGTTAAAATAGATGGTGTAAAGACTCAACAAGTCGATATCTACTATAATGGCATTGGTCATATAGAGATATAAATAAGTTCTGTTAAAGTCAGAACATCCTCCGAACACTGCTAGAGTAAAATCTAGTGGTGTTTTTATTTTAGAGTAATTGTAATGGTTACATCACCATCGCCTAATAAGTCAGTTAGTTCACTCTTAGATAAATTGATGTGACCTAGTTTAGTATAGGCCCATGTATTTGAATCATAGAAGATTACTATTTGGTTAGATGAATATAAAACAATGTCTCCTGGCGTAGTAGTAATTCTGGTATCAGCTGATGCAATTGATGTTCCTAAAGAACCAACTTGCTCGAAACCACCATACATATGCATTTCGATAGTAAGCCCATCTTTAGCTAGTTTCTTTAATGCAGTAACTGAATCGTTATCAAGCCAACCAACATCAACTTCAGTATTACCAATTTTTGAAGATAAAGTTTTATTCATAATTTCATCATCCTCTTTAGGTTGTGTCGTAATATTATCACTTGTTATATCAGGCTCCTGCGTAGTAGGTTGGCTTGGCTCATTGGTTGGGTTCAATGTAGATCTACCACACGAAACAAGAGTGCACATTAAAACTAGAGTTTTAATTAGAATTATAAATCTTTTCATAAAGGTCACCTTTTAATCAATTATACACCAAAATCATAAAAAAATAGAGGCAAGCTACCTACGAAATTAAAATCTTTGATATCTTGCCTGCTCTAATGACCGTTTTATTTTTTTAATTCAATATTGTAGAACGCATCAAGTCCTGCAAATGTTGCGGTTTCTTGAAGTTCATCTTCAATTCTAATTAGTTGATTGTATTTGGCAATTCTATCAGTTCTTGAAAGTGAGCCTGTTTTAATTTGACCAGTATTTAATCCTACAGCAATATCAGCAATTGTTGTATCTTCTGTTTCACCACTTCTATGAGATATGATTGCAGTATAGCCAGCTTTTTTAGCCATTTCAACTGCCGCAAAAGTTTCAGTTAATGAACCAATTTGATTTACTTTAATTAGAATTGCATTAGCAACTTGTTCTTTTATTCCGCGAGATAATCTTTCGGTATTTGTTACAAATAAATCATCACCAACTAATTGAACCTTTTTACCTAAACGTTTAGTAAGAGTTTTCCATCCAGCCCAATCGTCTTCGGCAAGACCATCTTCAATTGATATGATAGGATATTTTTTTACTAAGTCTTCTAAGTAATCAATCATTTGATTAGTTGTAAGTTCTTTGTTTTCGCTCTTTAGAACGTAAACTTGTTTTTCCTTATCATAGAATTCACTTGAAGCTACATCTAGTCCAAAGAATATATCTTTTCCAAGTGTATAACCAGCATTTTTGATTGCTTCACTTACAAGTGATAATGCTTCTTCATTTGAAGAAAGAATTGGAGCGTAACCTCCCTCATCACCTACACCAGTAGATAAACCCCTTTTCTTAAGTACAGTTTTTAAATGATGGAATACTTCAGCTCCCATTTGAATTGCTTGTTTAAATGTTTTAGCACCTGCAGGGATTATCATTATTTCTTGAATATCGATACACCATGAAGCATGTGCACCACCATTTAAAATGTTCATCATTGGAGTTGGTAGTGTATGTGCAAAGAAACCACCAAAATAGTTATATAAAGGCATATCATAGTATTCAGCTGCAGCTCTTGCGACTGCCATTGAAACACCTAATATAGCATTTGCACCTAATTTTTCTTTGTTTTTAGTACCATCAAGTTCTAACATTACTTGATCAATTGACATTTGGCTAGTAACATCATAACCAATAAGTTCTGGTGCTATTACTTCATTTACATTTTGAACTGCTTGTAATACACCTTTACCTAAAAAACGTTTTTCATCTTTATCTCTAAGTTCCAAAGCTTCGTGTTCACCAGTTGATGCACCACTTGGAACTATTGCACGTCCTACGCATCCAGATTCAGTAGTTACCTCAACTTCAACAGTTGGATTACCTCTTGAATCTAAAACTTCACGTGCGTAAATATCAACAATATATGGCATAATTTTTTACCTCCTTAAATTATTCATACATATATATTATATCAAGTTTATTGAATTATATCAAAATAAAAGAAATTTTTTAAGAGAAAATACCTATTCGTTAGAATAGGTATTTTAATCCTTTACTATTTAGTGTATGATGCCATTTCAGTTAAATCTATTTCTGTTTCGAATGAATAGCTTACACCTTTTACAGCAATAGTGTTAAGTTGTAAAACACATTTAGTATAATTAAGTTCACTAATTTGTTGAAGATCAGATGCTCTTATTGTTATTATTGCAACTTTTCCATCTTGATCATAAGTTACTTCACCTAAATATTTTGATTTGTAACCACCTTCAACAAGATATACATCAAGATAAGCGTATGTGCTTAAGAATTGAACATCGGTTAAACCAGGTAAAATTGTAACGATAATTTTATCTTCTTCTTTAACAATAGAAATACTAGCAACTTCTGTTATATCATTTTCTGGATATTCCCAACTAATTATACAATTAATTTTTGAAAGTATAGCTCTATCTTCTTCGGTAAATTCATAGTTATGTTTACCTATTAATTGTTTTGCGGCAGTAAGATTAGCTACAAGATTTTCATCAACTAATTGAAGGTATAAATCCATTTCAGAATCAGGGTCTAATACATCGTTAAGTTCTTTAATAGCCTTAGTAATTCTATTAAGTTTTGCAGTATCATTTGCAACTTCAATCCACATATCTAATAATGCTTCTAAATCTTCTACATCACTATATTTACTTGCATTTGAAGCAACTAAAATAAGTTCTTTAAATCCTTCAATGTTATTGCGTAATGCAGAAACAAGTTTATCACCATCAATTTTTTCACCACTTGTTAAATATAAATATTCAAAATATGATTTAATGTATGGAGCAAGTTCGTCTACTAAATCAGTATCAATATAATCAATTACTTTTGGAAGTAATATTTCCATTACTAATGCAATGATTTCTTTATCACCGGGTTTTTCAGAAATTGAACTCATAATAAATCTAACAATTGTACTAACATCTTCAGCTGTTACTTTCTTAGCATCGATATAAGTAATGAATCTACCAATAATAGTGATAAATTTATTGATTTCTTCTTCGTTAAGTTTTATACCTAATGCAACTTGAATTTCATTTATAGTAGGTAAAACTTCTGAAAGAGATTCAAACATAAGAGATAATTCTTCTGCACTTATTTCATATGAAGTAATAACATCTTTTAATGCAGCGATTAAATTATTTACTAATTTAGCAAGTTCAGCATTAGCTTTATCCATATCTAAACTTGAGCCTAATAAATATGCTTTTATAACTGCTTCAATGTCATAATTCTTAGTATCAATAGATTTTAAGAATGCAAGAACTTTATTTAAACTTTCAACTACAGAATATGATCCAAGTTTAGAAATATCTTTACTAACAGAATCACCAACGATAGGTGCTAATAAATTAGCTAATTGTTCTAAGATTGAATCAATTGCTTCGCATTGTTCTTTTGTAGGTAAAACTGAACTGATGATATCAATTGCTTGATTTTTCAAACCAACTACTTTTTCTAAGAATGCAGGTAATAATGAAAGATCTGCCATTGCTTGGTTCATTTCATCGCCTAAATTTCCAAATGCTTCAATAATTGGAGCTAAAGCAACTTGAACTGATAATACTTGATTTACAACATCAACTATTGTTTGACCATTAACAGAAATACATGCTCTAACATCACGTAATTGTTCTTTTAAAGCTTTTGATAAAGCTTCATATTGTTCGTTTTGATTAATAACACAACTATATAATTCATCTAATGCGGCAGTATACGCTTCAAATTTTGCACTTGAATCTGAATTATTTTTTCCTTGGTAGAAATAATTACCATAGGCAGCTATGTCTGAAATTTTTATTGTTAATTTTTCTTCTTTAGAAATTTCAACAACGATTTCGTCACCGTTACGATATACTGAACATTTTGCATTTTCACAAATTTTATCAATTACACTTGATAATTCAAAGTAGTAACTATTAGTTTTGGTAGATTTTAAGATATATGGAGCTAATTGTTCAACAAAGTATTTATCATCTGAATATTTTTCATACATAGTTGAAGGAGTATATAATTTTTCTTCAATTAGTTTACGATATAATTCTTCAAGCATAGTTGCACTACTTTCTGATAATTCAGGTTTTGTGCCTACTTGTTGATCTAATGCTATTTGTCCTAATATGCAACCATATATAGCTGATATTTCTAATAATTCTTTAGCGTTATCAGCTTGTAATATTGCTAAAATATTTTCTAAAGGATTTTCGCTACCATTTGCAAGAGCTAATAATTCTTCGGGAGTAACATTATATTTTGCTAAAGCGTATGCAAGTTCTTTTACGCTTTCTTCATATCCTGTTGCAGGTAAATTAAATTTTTCGATTACTTCTTGTACTTTAGCTTCATCAATTTCATTACGATATACAACACTAGTTGATAATTCAGATACTGACTTTGCATCTTTTGCAGCAACGCAAATTAATACTTCAATTTTATCTGTATTTTCAAGAGTATATGAAGTAGTTGTTACTTCTTTTGCAACGCCATCAACATATACGATATAACCTGTTGCACCTTCTACCGCATTCCAACTTACAACGTTTCCATTAATTACAACATTTGTAGGAGTAGCAACCTTTTTAACAGGCTCTACAGAGATTTCTTTCCATACAGCTACTAGAGTTATATCTTTAGTAATTTTAGTACTGAAATCAAATTTTTCACCATCTAATGTCCAATATTCGAAAGTATAACCTTCTCTTGTTGGATCAGCTGGTTTTTGTACTGTCCCCTTATTTTTTACAGTTACAGTTTCTACTGCTGTACCACCACAGCTATCAAAAACAACAGTGCGTTTCTTTGCGCATGCTGTAAAGAAGCCTGCTAAACATACTACAGCAAGTAATAAAACAACTTTAATTGTAATACTTCTTTTTTTATTCATTTTTTAATTTCCTTTCTTTTAATTTCACAATATCATTATACACTATTACCCATTAAAATGCAACATTTTTTATAAAAATTAAACTTTGTTTATTTGAATTAAAAAGCATATCACCTATTTAACATTTCAGGGATATGCTTATGTATTATAATTTATTTGCTTTTAAATCTTGGAAGTAACCAGCAACACCAATCATTGCGGCATTATCAGTACAATTTTTGATACTTGGTACCGTTAGTTTAACACCAATTTTATCCATTTCTTCTTTCATTTTACTACGAAGACCTTTGTTTGCGGCAACACCTCCCGCAATCAATACTTGTTTGGCATTGAATTCTTTGGCAGCCATTATGGTTTTTGATACTAGTACATCAATAACTGCTTCTTGAAAACTACAAGCTAAATCATTATAGTTTAGAGTTTCATTTCTTTCTTTACATTTATTATGTAAATTAATTACTGCAGATTTTAAACCTGAGAAACTAAAATCATAACTATCTTTTGCTAGTTTTATGTGTGGTAGTTTATATGTAGGTTTACCAAGCGCTGCCATTTTATCTAAAATTGGACCACCTGGATATCCTACTTCCACAACTCTTGCAACTTTGTCATAAGCTTCCCCTACAGCATCATCAAGAGTTTCACCAAGTACTTTAAAATCATAATGATCTTTCATATACACTAGTTCAGTGTGACCTCCTGAAACAACTAAAGCAATCAATGGAAAACTAAAATCAGATTCTAAGTAGTTTGCATATATATGACCATATATATGATTAACCATTATTACTGGTTTGTGATAGGCAAGTCCAATGGCCTTTGCCGCATTGATACCAACCATTAACGAACCAATTAATCCTGGTTCTGCAGTTACTGCTATTTTATCAATGTCATCATATGTTAAACCAGCCTCTTTCATTGCAGCGTCAATTACATATGTGATTTTTTCAATATGTCTTCTGCTTGCGACTTCTGGTACTACTCCACCATATAATTTATGAATTTCAATTTGTGTATATACAACATTGCATAAAACCGTTTTACCATCTTCAACAATGGCAACACTAGTTTCATCACAACTTGATTCTATTGCTAAAATTTTCATATAAACTCCTTTAGTAGTAATAATGCATCTTCACCGTTCTTGTAATACTTTTTACGCACTCCAACTTGTTTAAAGCCGTTTTTGGTATAAAAGTTAATACCTTTAATATTAGATGCTCTTACTTCTAGTGTAATTTTTTTTACATCTTTCATATCTTCAACCATTTTATCAAATAGTTTTTGTCCATATCCTTGACGTTGATAACTCTCATCAACAACAAAGTTTAGTACTTCGGCTTCTTGGAAAAAATAATATCTTCCAATATAACCAATGACTACATCGTCATTTTCTATTACATAAAAAGAAACACCATTATTTTTTTCAGATAATTCGCTTGCAAGTAGTTTTTCACCTAGTGATTCCAATAAATATTTTTCTTCTAGTTCAACCACTTTTTTGATATCGCGAAATTCCATTTTTCTTACATTAACCATTTATTTCACTTCTTAAGTAATTAGGAACGTAGTTAAAAACGTCTTCTTCTTTGTACAACTTTAATTCTACAATGTTTTTTGCAAGTTCACTTGCATTTTCAAATAATTCATCATTAACTTCAATTTTAGTTAAATCGTCATATTTTGCAAGTTCAGTATCAATGCTAAATGCATCATCAACAATGACTTTAATTTCTTTATTAGTTATAGTTGCAACTTTATAGTAACTATGGTTTTTCTTAGCTACTATTCTTGCTATATATGTACCACTTGTACCTACTTTATGACAAAGTAGTAGATCTAAAGTAGAAAAACTATATAATTTACAATTTCTAACAAGTGCTAATACTTTGGCAATAGTACCCGAAATTCTTACACCAGTATATGAACCTGGGCCTCTTCCAACTAAAATTTCATTTATATCTTTTGTATCAACATTGTTTTTTTCTAATAGTTTTTCAAGACAATCTATTAGAGTTTCTGAATGATCATTTTTACCTTGTCTAACCATTGTATCAATAACTTGATTATCATACAAGGCTAAAAAAGAATAATTAGTTGAACTATCTATTAACAATTTCATATTTTTCTCCTATTGTTTTAACTACTTCATCTGGAAAGTTCTTTAATTCTACTAAACGTTTAACATCACTTAAGCGATATATATTAATTACCCAAGTATCTTCTGGTAGTAAATCTTCAATGATGTTAGCCCATTCAATAATAGTAAGACCATTTTGATAAAAATATTCTTCTAATTCAAAGTCATCATTACTGCTACCTATACGGTATACGTCTAAATGATATAGTTTTTTTATATCGTTTACGTGATTCGTTACATCATATATTTTCATAATAGTAAAGGTTGGACTATTGATTACTCTTTCAACACCTAGTGCTTGACCAATTCCTTTTGTAAAGGTTGTTTTACCTGCTCCTAAATCACCGTTTAAAGCTATTACTTGATTTGGTTTGCAATATTTAACTAGGTCTTTCGCAAAGTCCCACATTTCTTCTATTGATTTTATTTGTATTTTTAATTCATTCATATTTGCCTACTTTCTTCGATATAGTTTAGTATGCCTAAATATATTTGAAATGCCATTTTTTCTAAATATGTATCATCAGTTAGTTTTTGTAAATCTATTTCATTGGTTAAAAAACCTATTTCTACTAGACAGCCTATTTTTGTGGTATTGTCAAGTACATATTTACCTGTTATTATTTTGGGTAAACGTTTATTTTCTTTATCTAACATTTGCAAACTGGTTTGAATAGTTTTTGCAAGATATTCATTTTGTTGTTTATTACTACTATAAAAGGTTTGAAAACCTCTTACTGAACTACTCGGATAAGCATTTGCATGAATCGTTAGATAGATGTCACAATTTGATTTATTTATTAACTCTACTCTTTTATGGATATCTTCTTTCTTACTTTTAGAAAGAGCCACATCTTTGTTTCTTGTCATTTTTACTACAATATTAGTTTTTTCTAAGTAGTTTTTTAAGTAAAAACAAACCTTTAGGTTTATATCTTTTTCACATATACTTTTATCTATTGACGTTGCGCCACCATCAAAGCCACCATGACCTGGATCTAGATATACAAATAAAAGAGATTCTTCTTGGTTTGCTTTGACTGTATGATAAACAGTTAATGATAATATTATTAAAAGCATAAAAGTTAAAAATAAAATGATTTGTTTATTAGTTTTCATTTAATCACCATTTCATTTTATTTTTAACTATTAATTTTATGATTGACTAAGCAAATCTTTTAGGATAATAAATAATTCTTCTTTTTGGGTGGTAGTTAAAGGTTCTAAAACACCACGTTCGTTAGGAAGATGAGAATCAACCGTACCTACATGATATTTAGTAAGAACACCACTTTCAATTTTCATTGTTGTTGGTGAATTTATTTTCTTAGTTTTTTTGATTAACACTTCTTTAAATACGGTATTTGATAATTTTTCAAAATCCTTATGACCTTTTGCAAAAGTATTATCCCGTATTTCTTTAATATCAAGATAATAGATTACCTCAATATTTTCTTCTTTTGCTACATCATTAAGTGGTCCCATTAGATTTTGACACCACGAACATTTTGGGAAACCCATAACAAGAAAAAAGGTTTCTTGATTATTTATTTTATTTTTTAATTCTTTAACATCAATTTTTACATATATATGATTTTCATCTACTTGGGGGTAATCTTCTACAATTGTTTTGTTGCTTTTTTTACAACTTGTAAATAAAAATATTGAAAATAATATAGATAATGTAGCTATTAATTTAATCTTTCTTATCATTTTTATATTCATCTATCCAAGAAGGTAGTTTTTCCGCAATTGGTTTATACCCTACTTCATATTCAGGAACTCGGCATTTTACACCTCTTGTCTTATGAAGTTGTTTATAACTTAATTTTACGCGATGATTTTCTTCATCTACTTCGATAACTTTCAATCTTAATTCTTGGCCAACTTTTACAAAGTCATTGATGTTTTTTACAAAATTATCAGAGAACTCTGATATATGTACTAAGCCATCATAATCACCAACAACTACAAAAGCGCCATACCCCAATATATTAGTAATTTTGCCGTTTACAATATCGCCTGGTTTCAAGCTAATCCCCCCTATTCAACTTCTTCAACTACTTCAACACCAATTACTCCAGGAACTTCTTCAAGTAATAGTGCTTCAACACTATTAGTAATTGTGTCACCACTTGATGAACAACCTAAGCAAGCACCAAGTAATTTTACATATACAAGACCATCTTCATACTTTATGAAATCAATGTCTCCTCCATCAGCAATTAAATATGGTCTAATCTTCTTTATTGTTTTTTTGATTAATTTTACTGTTTCGTCATTTTTCATAATATTCACCTATTTATAACGATATTATACACCATTTTAAAGATTTAGGGTATTAATTTGTTATTTATTTTTATTGAGGCAGAGCTTCGATTGTTCCAGTACCACTATAATAGTAGTAATAAGGTATTTCGCCTTGGATTAATATTGAACCAAGTAATACGTTACTTTCATAGTTAATGGCTTGTTCTTTTAAGGGAATTAAGGTTTGAACATCTATTTTAATATTAACATAAACTTCAAAGTTTGAATTGTTTATTCCTAGTGATTTAGTCTTAGTATATATATTACTTTTATATGAACTTATCGGTATTGCTTTAATACTTATGTTAGGCCCTAAATTACTAAATATAGCTTTTGATACTAATGAACCAAGTGGTATGTCAATTTTTGAAATAGCTTCATTTATAACATTTTCATCAATTAATTGGTTGATAGTTTGATTTACCTCAATAATAATGGCATTAGCTATTTCAGCATTTATATATACACCTTTAATGACTTGGTTGTTATCATATTTACAATCAAGTATTTTATTTTTAGATAATTGCTCATTAATAGGTTTTTTTAAAGCTTCAGTCAAAATACTAGAAATGGTTTTTGTTACTTCACCTTCAATATATATATTTGATTTAGTACTATAGTAGTTATCAATCATTGTTAAGATAACAATGGGAATTAATATTGTTATAGATAATATTAGAACAAGTTTTATTGCTTTTTTCATTTTATCACCATTACATTTTATACTCTAAAAAATCAAAATATTAGTGGTTTACCACTAATATTTCAGTTTCTTTAATAATACAACTGCTTCACTTGCTATACCAAAGCCATTGCCAATTAAACCCTTTTTTTCAAGAGTAGTAGCTTTTACATTAACATAGTTACAGTTAATTAGTTCTTTGATATTTTTAGCCATTTGTATTTTATAATTTTTTAAATTAGGTTTTTCTAAATATATTATTACATCTATATTTTCTACTCTATAGAAAGACTGTTCTAAATGTTTCATTACCTCTTTAATGAAATAAGCAGAATTCATATTAAGATATTTATTATCTGTATCAGGAAATAATGTACCGAGATCACCAATACCTAAAGCTCCCATTATACTTTCTGCAACCACATGATATACGACGTCAGCATCACTGTGACCAGCTAATCCTTTAGGATACGGTATTTCAACTCCTCCTAATATTAGTTTGCGATTTTCTTCAAAGGGATGAAAATCAAATGAATGACCAATCAAATAGTTTTCATCTTTATTTAAATAGTAAGTTATCTCATCTATATCACTTTTGGTTGTTACTTTTCGATTATTTGAAGTCTCAAGTACAAATGCTACTTGATAATCTTTTTCAAATATACTTATTTCATCAGTAATTTTATCATCAGAGATATTAGGATTTATGATTTTTTCATACAACTTTTTACTGAAAAATTGGGGAGTTGTAGTTGCTTTAAGATTTTGCCTATCAAGTGTTACAACTTTATTGTTGGATGTATCTTTTACTGTATCATATATCGGATGATATAATGTTCCAAGTAGGTTAGTATCCATTTGATTAATCAAGTTATCGATATCAACTTTATTTACAAGTGGTCGGGCTGCATCATGAATTAAAACAAAATCTTCTTTTACTTCTTTTACGGCATTTCTAACACTTTGAGCTCTAGTTAATCCACCCATTACAATCGTAATTTTAGAAGAATCTAAGTTTTCCTTTACGTATTCTTCTACTTCATTAATGGTAGTACTACTAACTACTAAATATAAATGTTCTATTTTCTCATGGTTGTAAAAAGTTTCTAAACTGTAGGTAAAAACAGGACGATTTATTATTTGATACGATAGTTTATTATTATCATCAACAAATCTAGTACTACTTCCCGCCATTAAGATAATTGCACTAATTGTCTTCTTCATTTTCTTTATTGTGTTCTCCTAATACAACATTTAAAATATCAATGGTTTTATCAAGAGTATCTTTTATATTGGCATTAACCAAAGCATTTAATTCTTCAACATCTCTTCTAATTTTAGCATTACGTGGGGCATTTTGGATAACTTCTTTTTCCGCAATTCTAATTATGGAAATCAAACCAAAATCCTTACGTAAAGCAATTGTATCTTCTTCAACATTATAATAGATACCACCAATTTGTAAACGATATCTAATTTTAGTAATTGATAAACTATTTACCGTTTCAGCTTGTTCAAGATATGATGGAATATCATCTGGATGAATATGAGCATAAATGGTATCAAAGCTGTATTCTCTTTGTTCCGTTTTTGTATATTGTCTCATACAATCTGTTGCAACATATACCTTATTATGATAATCATAGTACATCACAACACCTTCTGACATACTCATCATCATATCAAGTTGTAAGTAAGCATCTTCTAAGTCAGTACAAGCAGTTCTAACAATTTCACGTAGTTTTTCAACAACTTGAAGACGATCTTGATAAAAATAAACATTTCTAGCAACTAAAAAGTTTTTGCAATAAATTGGTTGAATTATACCAATGTATTGAATAATTTCTGATTTAGTTTCATCATCTTTTTGATTTACGTTAACATCTAGAGTAAATTTATATGATTTATGTTTGCTATTGCAAGCTTCATATTCTTGTAAAAATTTTGTTACATATGCTTGAGTTATTTCTTCTTTGTTGATTGCTTTAACATCAAAGTGATCAAAAATAAATTTCCAACCAATATTCTTTATTATATCTTTTTTAGCAAGTTTTGATAGTTTTAATACCGAGCTACTACAATCAACAATTTTACCTTTTTTATTCATTTGAATAAAGAAGTCATAATCAGTATTACGCAAATAATCGTTAGTTTTTCCTTTAAGTTGTAATTCTATATATACTTTATACAAGAAGTAAAGTATTTCTAAGAAAGTGTTTAAACACATCAAAATTACTACTAAAATTACTGATACATTACTTGCAAACATTGCGACTAGAAAAATAGCTATATTAAGAATTAAACTTATGACATTAACTTTCTTAACTAATAAGTATCTGATTGTCTCAATAATAACTCCAAAAACAAGTAGCATTATTAGAGTCATTGTTTGAGCTTCTTTATAATTTGCAAAAATAACCAATTCTTTCATAGCTTCACCTATCTAACGATAAGTTGTTGGTTAAGTGCCGTGCGCAAATCATCTAGTGATACATTACCAGTAATTGTTCCACCGATTGTTACAGCAATTTGACCAGTTTCTTCTGATACTACAATGGTAAATGCGTCACTTTGTTCACTAATTCCGATTGCGGCACGGTGACGAGAACCATAATGTTGAGGAATATCTTTCTTTTGACTTGGTTGATAGAAGGCACTAGCGCACATGATTCTATCACCTCTAATAATTACTGCACCATCATGTAATCTTGTATTAGGGTGGAAAATAGTTTCTAATAATTCAAATGTTACTTCAGCATCTAGTTTTACTGAGCCTTCAATAAGACTGTTTAAATTATGTTCTTTTTCTATTGTGATAATAGCACCAACTTTACGATTACTTAAATGGCTTGCGGTTCTAATAAGCGTATCTATTAATTCTTTTTTACGTTCTTCAGTTGTAATGAATTGTTTGTTTTGTTTACCAGAAGACTTTGAATATCCTCGTCCTTTTGGACCCAAGATATCACCAACAAATCCATACAAGGTTACAAATAACAACATTACAAGAGTTACTATAAAGCCGATTCTAAGTCCCATAATAAAACATATGGCAAATAGAATTAGAATTGAAGCATATAAAATTGTAATAGTTTTTGAACGAAAATGATAAATAGCAAGATAAACTAATAAACCTATAGCTATTAAGACAATTATACATTCAAAAATAAAACTAACATATGTATGTCCTAAAGATTCAATATAGTTTTTTAATACTTCCATCATATTTTTTCTTCTTTCTTATAAATTTGTTTTTTTAAATAATTTATTATTTTAACATTTTTTTCATCTATTGCATAATCAATAACTGATAAGTTTTTTTCATCTACTAATTTTATATCTGCATGATATTTTAATAGTAATTTTATCATCTTCAAATCACCAGAAATTGTTGCAAGATGAAGGGGAGTTTGTTCAAACTCACCTGCACAATCAACATCAGAGCCTGCTTTCAAAAGTTTCTTCACGGCTTTTTTGTTGTTTTTATTGACAGCCAAATGAAGGGGAGAAACAAAATTATCATCACAAATATCAGGGTTTAAACCAAGTTTGATAAAGAAATTAATCAAATTGTCATAACCACCTTCTATTGTATAGTGTAAAATATTCTTCCCTTGTTCATATCGCTCGTTAATATTTAACCCTTCTTTAGAAGCTTGTGTAAATATTTTTTTGAAGTAGGTTGCTGACCTTTCGTGTTTTTTCATTTTCTTTAAAGTAGAAAGAATATTTTTCTTAGTTACGTCCATTGTTAGTACCTACTTTTGCAATGTTTAATAATTCTTTAAGACATTTATCATATTGGTGATATAAGTCTAAAGTATATAATACTTTGACACTAAAACCACGTTTAATATATTCGTTGTAATAATATAGATAATCATCGACTATAAAATTGATTGCATCACTATATTTACCTAATATTATCACCGCAATAGGTTTCTTTTGACGGATTACAAAATCAAATAATCCATAACCTAAATCAATCTTTAGACCATTTTCGGTTAAATCATTGATTACCATTGAAGTAATACCCTCAGGTTGTTTTTCAAACATTTGCGGTTTTCCAATCACTTTTTTAATTTGTTCTTCAATGCTAGCATTTTCGCTTTGTAAACGATTATTTAAATAATATATACCAATGTTATTTTTAACAGAAATAAAGTTTTTGAAGACTAACTCAATAACGGTAGGATCTAATTCTTTAAAATCATCAAAATAAACAAAAGCATCATTGACATAATTATTACCTTCTGTTAGAACATCAATTATTCTAATATTAGTTGTTAGAATATAGAGAACTTTATCAACATCATATATCTTAGCAAGTTCTTCGACTATACTTGTATATATTTCTCTTCTTGTATGTTCGCTAGCAACTAAGACATTTAATACATATGTTGGATTAGCTTCATATCTTTTAATTATCTCAAGAATGAATTCTTTAAAGTTTTCAGCCTTTCTTACATATGATTTATTTTCATATGAATATATATACTGATTGTTGAAATTCCAAACATTATTAAAGCGTGCCGTCATTTGAACATATCTACGTTTGTAACTAAAGATGGTTGAAGACGGAATTCTTCGCATCAATACATTGGCAACTGAAGTATTAAATTGTAAGTCACCAAAAATGATTACTTGTTTACATTCACTTAGGCGGTTATATTTATTAGATGAAGATAGATGACCATCATCAATAATTACTAAATCAAACAAAGATAAATTTAATCCACTATTTAAAATATCTAAGTCCGCAAGATATACCGATATTCCTTTAATTGAACTTGCAACAATTTCATTGTATTTATTAAATAAATGGCCTTCTTCAGGATTAGTTAAACGTCTTGTTTCAACTATACGTTTTCTTAAATAATTTAAATTATTTTCACAATAAGCTACTTCATAATCATTTAAATCTTCAATTAAGTTACCTAGTTTTCTGATAGAAAGTAAGTCTGGATACATGCTTTCAATTTCTTGATAGAAACTACTATATACGGTAAACAAGAATTGTTTTGATATACCTATACCATATCTACAACTTCTTAAACCATCATACAAATCTTTTAAGTTATATTCTAAGAAGTGTTCTGTTAATGAATTAATATTTAAGATAGGATCAATTTGGTCGGTTTTGTTAATGTATTGTCTGAATAATTTAATATTGTATTCAAAGGTGTTATCACTAAATGTTGGTTGTCCACCCTTGAAGCATACTGAAAACATACGATACGCACCAATCCAATCAGTGTATAACTTATCAAGATCTTTTGCGTCATCTAACATTGTGTCAAATCTTTTCTCTTTTAATAGTTCATCAATTTGACAATTAGGTGTTATATTCTTTAAGAATTCATCATAATGTTCAACAGTTTGCGATATTTCATTAATAACGGTATCTAAACCATTATAATAGCGACCAAGTAATTTTCGTAATACTGGTTCATTGTTTTTAAGATCGATTCTAAGTTTATGATATTGATTATCATTTTTAATTAATTCAACAATATTATCTAAAGTAACTATAGCTTTTTGTTTAAAAATTTGATAAATTTCTTTTAATAACTTCTCAACCTTTTCAAGATATTTACTCCACTTTTCAAGTTTTATTATACGTGCTACAATATTTTCTTCATTAATTTCAATGTTATAATTCTTAATTTGATTACAAATACTTTCAGTTTGGTAACCCTCTTTTTTATAGTCATTTAAAAGTTTAGTAATTTTTTGTAAATACTTTTCTTGATAGTTATTATTTTTAAATGTTTCAAAGAAGTCTTTTAAAATAACTAATTGTCTAGGGTTAAGATCATAAATGAATTGGTAGAAAACCGTAAATTGTTCAACATAATTCATTTCGTAATCATCTTGACCAAAGATATTACCCATGGCTGTTTGAATTTCTTTATATGCTTGATAGTACTCTTTAATATTATTTACTACTTCTTTTATGTCACGATGTTCTTTACGTACTGCATTCCTATTAACCAAGCTAGCTAAAGCTTTATCGACATTTTTTCTTTGATAGCAAGTTTCAATTACATATATTGATAATTTATCGCTACTACCCATATACTTTGGAATAACTTCTTGCATTTCTTTGTATTTCTTGTAAGCAGTTATGATAGTATCACCATTTTTTGTAAATATTGATGGTAATTCTCGATAGGCATTAACGAATACACGGTTTAATTTATTATTATTTAAGTGATTACTTAATCTTGTTAAGAAATCAAATATTTCGTTATTTAAATCTCTTAGTTTGAATGTATTTTGTAATTCAATAAAGTAATCATTAATAGCTCTAATATTCTTTTTAATTTCTTTATTGATGTTAGTTAATTCATCAACTGATGAAATTAAGTTATTGAAACACTTTAATTCATTATTATGATTTTGAACTTTGTTAGAAATTACTTTATTACCATCCCATTTTAAATCAAACGATTCACTGGTAATTTCATTAAAGATATCTAACATTGTACCTGGTTCATAACCATTCTTAATAATCAATAAGTAATATTTAGTTAAGCGATAATTAACATCAACTAATTTCTGTAATTCATTTAAATTGTTTATGATTTGTTTTCTTACTTTTTCATCTTTCCATTCAGGAAGTGGTCTAATAGAAACAAAATTATATATATGAGAAATTAATTTTTGTAATTCATTTACCGTGTTTGGCATTACAATTTGATACTTGTTACAAAACTTCTTTACTCTTTCGTGTAAATCCAAATTAATTTCTGACAACTCTTCAACACGATTTATGATATCAACTTTAGTAATGTTATTGTAAGATGTATGAAGACGATGCCAAATATTGTTAGCATAAAGATCTATTACTTTTAGGGAATCTTCAATACTTACTAATTCATCATATATTAGTTTTACTTCATGCCTTTCTAAAACAGTTTCTAGTTTTATAGTTGATATTTTCGGATTCTCACGTTTTAATACCGCAAGTTCTTCAAATATTTTTTGAATACTAAAACCATGAATAGTTTTTTGACTTTGACCAATATATCTAAATAAATCATTTGTTGAAGAATCATTTAGTTCGTTAGTTTCATTTTTTAGTACAATTGGTACACTATTATCTATTTTTTTATTAGTTTTAGAAAGTTGGTAACAAACCTTACCAATTCCAAGTTCTATTAGTTTATTTTCAAGACTAGAGATGTTATCTAAATCTTGATTTAAATAAAGAATTTTTTTGCCTTTTCTAACTTGATCTGCAATTAAATTAATAATAGTGTAGGTTTTACCACTACCAAGTCTTCCGTCAACCGCAAAGTTATCTCCTTCATTTGCTTTGATAAGAACATATTTTTGATCGAAGTTTGTTGGTAAAATTGAATATATATTTTTAAAGAAACGTTGAACGATTGTTTTTTCTGTCATTTCAAAGATTGAGCGTTCTGGTGTCATGAAATCGTTGTTCAAATAAAATCCCGGATATTCAACATAACTAAAAGTTAAATAGTTAGTAGGATTTACCGTTGTGTTGGCACTTTTAGCAATATCTAAACAAAGTTTATCAATATCGAAAGCATTATTAATACGTCTTATTTGAAAATCATTGGTGTAACGCTTTACATCATCTTCAGAACTATACAGTTTGTTGGCAATGTAACTTACTACCTCCATATTTAGAATTGGTTGTGCACTAGCTATTACCTTTTTGCTAGAGGGGTCTAAATCAAAAGGTATTAAAACCAAAGGAGCGTATTTTTCACAATTTTTTTCATCATAATATTTAATAATACCTGCGGTAAGTAAAAGTTTATAAGTTGAATTTTTTAATCTAAAATTTAGTAAATAATTCAATTGATAATTTAAATCTACTTCATAATCTCCCGTAATTGAACCAATACCAGAAACCAGTAAATTAGTATCAATTAGTTCATTTAAGTTTATTACTTCTTTTTTTATAAAGCGATTAATGGTTTCCATCTTGACTACTCCAAGTTCAATGTAATAGTCTAACTCTAAAACGTTCATTAAATGCTTATTTCTTGATTGTATACGATAAGTATTATTGTTCCTTGGTTTTATTACTCTCATATTAGTATCCTCACAAACGCATATCATTCCACTTTATTGTTTATTATATCACGATATTCTTATTTATCAAAGTAAAATGTAAAAAAACAAAAAACATCTCTTGTAATAAATTGTTACAAGAGACGTTTTTTACTTCTTTTCAAGGGTTAGATTTGTTGAATTATACCAGTAGTTCCCGCTTTCTTTTAGAATTGCCAAAGCAAGAAAATCATATAACTGGGTTTTTGATAATGAATCTAATAATTGTTCGAAATTTAAGATGTTAATTTTATTTTTGGCAAGAATATCTTTTAATTGATTTATATCTTGTTTTCTCTCAATAGTTTTCAAGGTAATTATATTTTTAGAACTTTTTTTATTTTCATTAATAAAGCCAATTTCTTTGTTTTTGATTTTATCTGTATCTAATAAAAAAATAGTATTTGTTAAATATATTGTACGACCTTTATTATCTAAAAAGTGATTTTTCTTTAATAGTGATTTAATGAATTGATTAATCGATGGATGAGCGCTTTTTATGTTTTTAAAATAAACTAAACTTAAGGGATATTTTAAAATATGTTCAGATAATATACCACCTTGTTCATAACCTACATAACCCTTAGTTGAACCAATTAAATTATTGATTGAGGCATAGTCAATATAGTTTTCTAAATCAATTTCTAAATACATTTCTTTCTTAAATGCAAATAATTTATATAAATCTTCTATTAAATATTCAACGTTAAAATCACTATTTACCATTGCGAAAGCAAGATTATTAGTATTAACTTCAAATTCTTTTTTCTTAATAAACTGTAAATATTTTGGTTTTAAACTTGGATAATTAAGTTCAACTTTTTTTAGCCTTTCAAGCGTAAGATTTTTTATACCCGTTAGATCCTCAATTGTTTCATCAATTAATTTACTAAAACTTTTGTTGCTTGATTTTTTCCTAGTACCTATTTCATCCATGACATCAATTGCTTTATCAGGAAAGCTTCTTCTTACTAAATATAATTTACTTTTTTCGATAATTTCTTGTAAAATTTGATCAGAATATTTAACGTTATGATATTCTTCATAACTTGCTTTTATTTCTTTTAATATTACATATGTTTCTTTTTCGGTAGGTTCATCAATAAAAACATTTTGAAATCTACGTGATAATGCTTTGTCCTTATCAATATGGCGATAATATTCATCAAGAGTAGTGGCACCAATTAATTTAATGTCTGATCTAGATAAATATGGTTTTAAAATATTGGCAATATCTAAAGACCCATCATTTGAACCTGCCCCTACGATATTGTGTATTTCATCAATAAAAAGAATGGCTTTTTTTCTTTTTATATACTCCATCGCTTTTGTTAGTTTTTCTTCTAATTCACCACGATATTTTGTCCCCGCAACAATACTTCCTAAATCCAATTGATATATTGATACATCTTTTAATATTTCTGATAATCCCTCAACTATGGCAGTTTTACCAACCCCCGCATTTCCAATTAACAAGGGATTGTTTTTTTGCTTTTTTGATAAAATATATTTTATTTTTTCAATATAATTATTTCTCAATACAAAAGGATGAATTTTTTGAGAAGTAGATAAATTTATTAAAAAAGGATATGGTATATTTTCCTTTTCTTTGGCTTCATCAAAACTAAATATTTCTTCTATATCTCTTTTTAATTCTTCGATATCTAAACCTAACTTTTCTAATACAACATAAGCAACTGTGTCATATTCTTTTAACATTACATAAAAAATATGTTCATCATATACATATTCACTTTCTAAATCTTCCGAAAGTCGCTGTGCATATAAAATTACTTCTTGAAACTTTTTACTGTAGGTATCTTCTTTGCTTTCATTCTTTCTTAAAATTACTAAACCATTTACGACTTCTAATAGTTTTTCATATGTAATATCTTTTTCCTCTAATAAAAAATGACAAATGCTTTCTTCTACTTGATACATAGCAAGTAATAAATGTTCTGTTCCAACCAGTTTTTTTCCTAAAGATTTAGCAATTCTTAACGCCTTATCAATCATTTCTAAGGCACTTGTACTAAAAGTTTCAAACATGTATTCCTCCTTAACTTTACTTCAAAAGCATTATATGCAAAAATTATAAAAGTTAGACATTTTCTATTCTTGCAAAAACAAATGATTTATGATAAAATATATCACGATTTGAGGTGATACTATGCAAGAAATTGAAGAATTAACAAAAGCCATTATTGTTGGAGTTAATACTGGCAATGAAGAATATTTTTCATATCAATTCACTGAACTTGCTAATTTATGTGAAGCAAGAGGCATTGAAGTTGTTGATAATGTTATTCAAAATCTCCCTCATCCTAATAACAAAAGTTATGTTGGTAGTGGTAAACTAACCGAAATAGCAACTTTAAAAGATGCTTACGGTATTGATTTAATTGTTGTTCTTGATGAATTATCACCTGTTCAACTTAAAAATATGGAAGATGCCTTAAACTGTGAAGTTATTGATCGAACAATGTTGATTCTAGAAATCTTCCAACTTAGAGCTAAAACTAAAGAAGCGATTCTACAAGTTGAAATCGCCAATTTGAAATATATGTTACCACGACTTGTTGGATCATACACTAACCTTTCAAGAATCGGTGGTGGCGGTGGTGGTGGTGCCGGCGCAAGACGTGGAAGCGGTGAAACTAAATTAGAAGAAGATAGACGCCACATTGAACGTCGTATTCAAAAAGCCACGGAAGAATTAAAAGAAATCGTTCTTAGTAGACAAGTTGCAAGAAAAGCTAGAAAAGCCAATAATACTAAAACAGTTGCCTTTGTTGGTTATACGAATGCGGGAAAATCATCAACTATTAATACCTTATTAAATTACTTTGATAAAGATAGTGATAAACAAGTATTTGTAAAAAATATGCTTTTTGCAACATTAGAAACTTCTACTCGTTCTATCAAACTTCCTACTAATCAAGAATTTTTAATTACTGATACTGTTGGATTTGTCAGCAATCTTCCTCATCACTTAATTGAATCATTTAAATCGACTTTAGAAGAAATTAAAGAAGCTGATTTAATTGTTCATGTTGTTGATGCATCAAGCCCATATGCACAAACCCAAATAGCAACAACAATTGAAGTTCTAAACGAAATTGGCGTTATTGACATTCCTACTGTTTATGCTTTAAACAAAGTTGATTTGGTGAAAAATAAAATGTTTTTACCAAAAGTAGATAAAGACGCTATTCTAATTTCTAATGAAACTAATGAAGGAATTAAAGATTTAATTGAATATATTAAAAACAGTCTATTTAATGATGAAATAACTTGTAAGTTACTTTTACCATATGATAAAGGTGATATTTTTACAACATTAAAAGAAAAAGCTCATGTTCATAATTTCTCATATGAAAATAATGGTATTGTTGTTGAAGTAACTCTTAGTAGATATCTATACAACTTATATAATAAGTATCTTAAAGAATAGTTAAAAAAATTCACATATATTATAATATTAGAAACTATTTTATAGATTGAAAAATAAAGTGACCTATTAAATAATTTATTATTTGCGTGACAAAAAGTGGTGCCAACAGCACCACTTTTTTTGATATAGTCAATGTAGTTTTACAGATTTTTATTCATTATTATAATTCTTTTTTCTTTCGACAAATGCTTTTTCAGTCATTTTTACATAATATTTATCAATTTGATGATATGTAACATACCATGTTATATAGCCATAACCATTGATAGACTTCATTAAAGAATTCATCTTAGTCTTGCCGTTTTTTATTAAAAAATATTTTTTTATCTTATTCTTATTTTTAAAAATTATTTGAATATTCATATAATTACTAAATAGTTTTGATATATTGATGTTCTTGCCCATTGTATATGTAATAAGTTTATATTTATTGATATATTTCATAATGAATTGTCTTATCAAATAAGCATTTATAATTGTTAATGGAAATATACAACCCTTAATATCAAAAATTAAAGTTTTTTCTTTCAATTTAACTTTATAAATATTTAATTTTTTTTCTATTTCAATAATAAATGATTTATCTATTTCAGTTAACTTATCTGCAAAAGGATTAAATTCATACTCTGAATAATTATTTAATGGATATCTTTCTGTATGAACATGAAAAGCCTTTATATTAAACAAAGCTGCAAATGATAAAACCAATATCCAACATATATATCCATAAGGATAATTAATACAAATTGCTAATATAGGCAATAAAGAAATTAGTATTAAATTAATAATAACAAACATAGCTATCCTAATTTTCTTGCTTTTAGAACCAAATTCCAAGTGATATAGACGCCATATTGCCGGCTATTTCGGCTTACAATATCACTATTTCGAATCAGTTTACTTTAAAATTCAAATTCTTTAATTTGATATTGCTCTACAACATGATGCTATTGAATACTTGTTGATTCAATGTTTCATAAACTAATTTTTAATCCAATAGTGCCATCATCATTCATTTCTAGTTTTTCCATTAATCGTACTAAAATCATATCATAATTTTCTCAAAAAATATATAAAATAGCATAAATATATTCCATTTTATTTACATTTTATAAAAATAAAAGGCAAGCCTACCCATAGAGTAAACTTACCTAGTTTTGCTTGTGAAAGTAATTTGCTATTTATTAAATATTTTAATTAAAATTTGTGATATTTTTTTACATTTAACATCAGTAGTCAAATATGAATTTAGAATTAATTTAATTTCTTTTTTACAATTTTCAGGAATGCTATTTGAATTTATATAATTATTTCTCAATCCATTGTGATTAATTATTAAATCAATATTATTTTTAATATTGACAATTTCAATTTCCAAATCTTTTCTAGAAAAGTAAATTTCTTCTTCTCCATTTTTAAAATAATATTTTTTCTTTCCTAATTGTTTCAAATCATCAAATAAATTTTTTATTTTCATAATTTGCCTCCTAATACATTAATTGTAATAATCCATATCCATTAGACACAATTGTTTCCATTAAGTAATAAAAACTTCTATAATTTCTTGACGTATCAATCCCGAAATCCACAATTTTTACTCCCCATTTCATCATTCTTTCAATGAATGCTTGATTATGCTTCATAGATAATGTTCTTGCCAAGTAATCTCCACCAAACATCTTAACGAATTTAAATCCTGGCATACCCTTATAAGTAATTTGGTGCCCTGCCTTTGCTAGATTGTTTACACGTTTCATATTCTCACCAATTGCGACTCCGTTTTTGAACATTTTAATTGTTCTCAAAGTTGCACCACCCAATGCAAATATTCCACCCCACATTGCTCCATCAGCTACACCATCAGCAGCGCCTTGCCAAAAATCATTTCCCTGTATTGCATTGATAGTTCCTTGAATTA